>Ga0068856_100001445_pt1 | contig 24917 bp, 20 predicted proteins | sample KBSCornC62_FD_66595 | JGI IMG/M metagenome (GOLD analysis project Ga0068856, IMG submission 66595) | Corn rhizosphere microbial communities from Kellogg Biological Station, Michigan, USA - KBS Corn C6-2 | ecosystem: Host-associated > Plants > Roots > Rhizosphere > Soil ... | reverse complement strand
CGGTCTCCGTTCAGGTTGCTGATGACTCGTTCTCAGCATGTAGCTCGGCGCGGCTCGCCGCGCAACCTACGTCGCTGGAGACCGGCCGCCGCAACTCCTCGACGCGACCATATTGTCTAGGGCAGCGAAGCCTCGTGCACGAGCTCGCGCAGGAAGGCGTCGAGCACTTCGGGACCGGCGTCGGATACGGCGAGCCAGTCCCAGCCGGCGCCGTTCACGTGCGCGACGTTGAAGCCGCGAAGCTCACGCAGCGGCGGCGCGTCGCGCGCTTCGGGCTGCACGTACACGTCGATCGTGTGCTTGCGATACCCGTATACGAGCGTCGCCACGGGCCTGCCTTCGAGCGTCGTGAGCCGGCCGCCGAGCAGCGGGAATCCACCGGCGGCGAGATCGCGCACCGGCGGCGAATAGTCGAGCCGCTCCGAAAGCCAGGGCTTGACCGTGTGCCGATCGGACGACGCGACCTCGATCAACCGATGGTCGAGCGTCGCACGGACGTGGCTTGCGACCGCCTCGTTCGCGAGGTCATGCTCGGTGCGCCAGTCGAGAACCGAAGTGCCGACGACGAACGCGAGCACCGTGGCCGCGCATCCGGCGAGCGCGCCGCCCGAGATCCACTGCCAGCGCGAGCGTACGGCAGCCGCGCGACCCGCAAGTCCGGCACCGGAGCCCCAACGCCAGCGGGAAGCGGAGGCGCTCGCGCGCGCGGGCGGCGTGTCCGCGACCATCGCGCGCACGCGTTCTTGTAGACCCGGCGGCGCCGCGAAATACGGAAGCTCCGAACGCAGCCGCGCGCGCAGCGCGAGGATGTCCGCGTGCGCCGCCGCGCAGCGCGCGCAGGTCCGCAGATGCTTCTGGATCGAGTGCCTGCGGATGCCGTCGAGCTCGCCGTCGGCATATGCGGCCACCAACGGTTGTGCATGTTCGCACTTCACCGGTCACCTCCCGAAATCGGTTCCCTGATCGCGCGAAGCCGCGGCGATCCCTGCAAAAGGGCCCGTGCGCGCGCCAGCCGGGACATCACCGTGCCGACGGGAATGTCGGCGACGCGCGCGATCTCCTTGTAGGAAAGGTCTTCCAACTCGCGCAGGATCAGCACCTCGCGGAACGCAAGCGGCAGCTCCGCGATCGCATCCGCGAGGACTTTCGTTTCGGAGCGCCGCAGAGCCGCCTGCTCGGGATCGGTTGCGCCGGGATCGACCGCGCTATCGATGGCGCTGCCGTCGTCGCGTGCGATCTCGGCGGGGCGGTTGCGCTCGCACCAGTCGTAGAACGCGTGCCTCACGATCGTGAGGAACCATGCACGCGCGTCGGCGCGGTTGAGCGAATCGATGTACTTGAGTGCACGCATGCAGGCGTCCTGCACGATGTCCTCGGCGTCGTGGCCGTCCCGCGCGAGCCAGCGCGCGAGGTTGTACCCGGCGGTGAGGTGCGGCATGACGAGCTTTTCGAAACGAGCGTGTTCGGACACCGTGCGCTCCAACGATCACCGGCGATACCCCGTCGCCGCGAACTTTATTCCGGCCGGCGGCGGCGATGAGCAAAAGGCCGGCGCCTGCCCGGTGCACGCCGGTCGAACCCTGCCCTACTCCTTCGCCGGCAATCCTATTCCCTTCGCGAAATCTCCCAACGTGGCGGGAATATCCGCCGCGATGCTGCGGTAGGGCAGCACGTAACGCCACCACCCCTGCCCGAGGAGGAACCGTGAAGACCCGAGATCAAGACCGCTCCGAGAACCGCATTACCCGCCGCCAGGCGCTTGCCTGCCTCGCGCAATGGAGCGGCGCCGCCGTCGTCTGGACCGTGTCCGGAGGCGTCCCGCACGCGCTCGGCGCGACGCGCGGCGACGCCATGCTGAAATCCGCCGGCGGCGGTGCGCTCATGTTCGTGCAGATCAGCGACACCCACATCGGATTCAAGAAGGAGGCGAACCCCGACGTGGACGGCAGTCTCCGCCGCGCGATCGCCGACATCAATGCGCTGCCCGCGAAGCCGGCGTTCGTCGTGCACACCGGCGACGTGAGCCACCTGTCGAAGCCCGAGGAGTTCGGGCACGCGAAAGAGCTGTTGCAGGAATTGCGCGTCGACCGCGTGCACACGGTTCCCGGCGAGCACGACACGATCGACGAGGGCACGACCGGTTACCTGCGCCACTTCGACCATGACGGCAACGGCAAGTCGTGGTACAGCTTCGACCAGGCCGGCGTGCACTTCGTCGGCCTGAACAACGTCGAGAACTTCAAGGCGAAGACGCTCGCGGCGCTCGGCGACGAGCAGCTCGCATGGCTCAAGAAGGACCTGTCGTCCGTCTCGCATTCGACGCCGGTCGTCGTGCTCGCGCACATTCCGCTGTGGACGATCTGGGAGCCGTGGGGATGGGGAACGGCCGATTCGGCGGAAGCGATCGCGCTGCTGCGTCCGTACGGCTCCGTCACCGTGCTGAACGGCCATATCCACCAGGTGCTGCAAAAGGTCGAAGGCAACGTGGCGCTGCATACGGCGATGTCGCTCGCGTATCCGCTGCCGACGCCAGGGCAGGCGGGCATCGGGGAGCCCGGCCCGGTGACGGTCGCGTCGGCCGAGCTCGGCAAGCTCCTCGGCACGCGGCAGGTGAGCGTCGTGCGCGGCCGCCACGAGCTCGCGCTCGTCGACACGCCGCTCGATCGCGCCTGACCTCGCGAACGGAGACGACGATGACGACACGTCTTTCACGCGCCGCCACCGGCACAGCGCTCACCATGCTCGTGGCGATTGCATTGGCCGGTGCGACGCTCGCCCGCGCGGCGGAACCCTCGCAGGTCACCATCACGAAATTCGCGTTCGCGCCGAAGGAGATCACCGTTGCGCCCGGCACGAAGGTGGTATGGACGAACGAGGACGAGACGCCACACACGGTCGCGAGCGGCGACAAGTCGTTCGCGTCGAAAGGCCTCGACACCGGTGACACGTACGAGCACACGTTCGACCGCGAGGGCGACTTCGCGTACATCTGCACGGTGCACCCGTTCATGACGGGTGTCGTGCACGTGAAAAAGCCGTAGCAGGTTACGACGCCAGCGCGTCGATCACCGTCTGCCGCTGCAGCACCTCGGGCAGCACCAGCGGCTGCCGGCCGTTGCGATAGATCACGTACGCCGGCACGCCGCTGCGCCCGAGCGCGGCAAGCGCCTCGCTGATCGCGGCGTCGCGCCGTGTCCAGTCGGCGCGCACGAGCGCGACACCGGCGCGCGCGAACGCGTCGCGAACGCTCGCGTCGTTCAGCACGAGCCGCTCGTTGACCTGGCAGGTGATGCACCACGCGGCGGTGAAGTCGACGAACACCGGACGTCCCGCGGCGGTGAGCTCCGCGACGCGCGCCGCGGAATAGGGCTCCCAGCCGCTCGCCGCTTGCGGGCGCGGAGCGCCATCGGCGCTTCGCATGCCCGCGAAGAGCGGCCATGCGACGAGCGCAGCCGCCAGCGCGCCGATCACCGCGACGCCGCTCCATGCGCGATGCGAAGCGGAGCGCCATGTCCGCCACGCCCACAACGCGAACGCGACCAGCACCAGCGCGACGCCGATCCGGATGACCGCGTCGTTGCCGACCTGCGCGGCGAGAACCCAGACGAGCCACGCGACCGTTGCGTACAGCGGAAACGCGAGGAGCTGCTTCAAGCGCACCATCCACGGTCCGGGTCGCGGCAGCGTGCGCCGCCAGTTCGGAAACCACGCGAGCAGACAGTACGGCAGCGCCATGCCGACGCCCAGCGCGACGAACACGCCGAGCGTGACCTGCGCGCGCTCGCCGAGCGCGTAACCGAGCGCCGCGCCCATGAACGGCGCGGTGCAGGGCGATGCGATCGCGACCGCGAGCACGCCCGATGCGAACGCATTGACGTGCCGGTTCGCGTGCGACCACGATGCGACGCCGCCCGGCACGAGCGCGCCGAACTCGAAGACGCCGGACAGGTTCAACGCCATCACGAAGAACAGGATCGCGAGCGACGCGACGACGGCCGGCGACTGGAGCTGAAAGCCCCAGCCAAGCTCTTCTCCCGCCGAACGAAGGCCCGCGAGCGCGACGCCGAGCGCCGCGAACGCCAGCACGACGCCGCCGGCGAACGCGATCGCCTCGTGGCGGGATGCACGCCGATCGGTCCCGTGCGACGTGGCGAGACCGAGCGCCTTGAGCGACAGGATCGGGAACACGCACGGCATCAGGTTCAGCAGCAGACCGCCGACGAACGCGAAGCCGATCGCGATCGGCAGCGACAGCGTCGCTGCGCTCGACGCCTGCGACTGCACGGCGACGAGTGAAGGCGGGGATGCCAATGCGGGCTTGGGCCCGGCGAGCGGCGTGCCGACGATCGGCACGTCGAGCGCGACGGCTTCGACGCTGCCGCCGAAACCCTTCTGGGCGCGCAGCACGCCTTTCAGCGCGCCGAAGTCGCCGGCGAGCTCGTGCGAAACGGGAAGCTGCAGCGCATAGCGTCCGTCCGCCGGCGGAAGCTGCGTCTGCGGTGCCGACGGCTCGATGCGGCGCTCGTCGTCGGCGAAGAATTGCAGCCGCCCCGGATCCCTCGCGTTCGCAGCCGGCGTCAGCGTCAGCGTGACGATCGAGCCGGATGCGCTGGCTCGCGCCTGCCATCCGGCGGGGAGCGCCCCCGGCAACGCGGCGCGCGTCGCGGCGATCGCGTCGTGCCAGCGCGACGGCTCGGCGCTCGCGGCAACGGGCAGCGCGAGCGAGAGATCGGCACCCTCCGGAATGCACGTTTCCTTGCAGACGAGCCAGTCGGCGTGCGCGGCGAGCGTCGCGGTCGTTCCGGGCGCCGCGCTTGCAGGCACCGTGAGCGGCACGAGGTGCAGGACGTCGCCTTCGTAACCGTAGTTCATCAGCGGGCCGGCCGGCAGCGCACGCGGCGCGGGCCATTCGATGTCGCCGGCTGCATAGCCGGGAGGCAGGCGCCATTCGAGCGTCGTCGGCAAGCCGGACTCGCCGGGATTGCGCCAGTACGTGTGCCACCCGGGATCGATCGCGAAGCGCAGCGCGACCGTCGTCGTCTTGCCGGGCACGAGCGCCGTCTGATCGGCGACAAGCTCCGCTTCGACGTGTCCCGGCTTCGCGGAAGCGGCGCACACGCCGCCGCTCGTCGCGATCGCGACCAGAAACGCGACCAGCAATCCCGAAAGTCGGCCGAGCGAGCGCATCGAAAAAAGGCGAAGGGAACCCATCATTGTGCCACCGTCCCGATCCGTCCCGGCCGATCTCGTGCCGGCCGGTATAATCAATGACTTAAGCCAGAACAGCGCGGATGCTCCGCGCATTCCACTTTCTCGCCATGAAGCCGTTCACGCCCGCCGCCATCGAGAGCGCGGCCCAGGCAGCCTGGAAAGCGGGCGACGTTTACCGGGCCGTCGAGAACGATCCGCGCTTTCGCCGCGGCAAGTACTACTGCGTGTCGATGCTGCCGTATCCGTCCGGCAAGCTGCACATGGGCCACGTGCGCAACTACACGATCAACGACATGATGTACCGCCAGCTTCGCATGCGCGGCTACAACGTGCTGATGCCGATGGGCTGGGACGCGTTCGGACTCCCCGCCGAGAACGCGGCGATGAAGAGCGGCGAGGCGCCCGCGCGCTGGACCCACGACAACATTGCCTACATGAAGAAGCAGCTCCAGGCGATGGGCTTCGCGATCGACTGGTCGCGCGAGTTCGCCACCTGCGACCCGGCGTACTACCGCTGGAACCAGTGGTTCTTCCTGAAGATGCTCGAGGCCGGCATCGCGTACCGGAAGAGCGGGACGGTGAACTGGGATCCCGTCGATCAGACGGTGCTCGCGAACGAGCAGGTGATCGACGGCCGCGGCTGGCGTTCCGGTGCGCCCGTCGAGAAGCGCGAGATCCCGATGTATTACCTGCGGATCACCGAGTACGCCGACGAGTTGCTCGCCGAACTCGCGCAGATGCCCGGCTGGCCCGAGCGCGTCAGGACGATGCAGGCGAACTGGATCGGCAAGAGCGACGGCGTCCGCTTCGCGTTCACGCACGAGATCCGCGACGATTCGAGCGCACTGATCGGGGATGGCCGTCTCTACGTGTTCACGACGCGCGCCGACACGATCATGGGCGTCACCTTCTGCGCCGTTGCCGCCGAGCATCCGCTCGCGACGCACGCCGCGCGGAACGACCCGAGGCTCGCCGCGTTCATCGACGAATGCAAACGCGGCTCGGTCGCGGAGGCCGATCTCGCGACGATGGAAAAGAAGGGGATGCCGACCGGGCTCGCCGTCACGCATCCGCTGACCGGCGGGAACGTCGACGTCTGGGTCGGCAATTACGTGCTGATGGGCTATGGTGACGGTGCGGTGATGGGCGTGCCCGGACACGACGAGCGCGACTTCGAGTTCGCGAAAAAGTATGGTCTGCCGATCCGGCAGGTGATCGCGCCCGCGGACCCCGCTGCATTCCCGCCGTTCACCACGGAACGCTGGCAGCCGTGGTACGCCGACAAGACGATCGGCGTTTGCGTGAACTCCGGCGCGTACGACGGGCTCGCATACCAGGCCGCCGTCGACACGATTGCGGGCGATCTCGCCGCGAAGGGCCTCGGCGAGAAGCGCACGACGTACCGGCTGCGCGACTGGGGCATCTCGCGCCAGCGCTACTGGGGCACGCCGATCCCGATCGTCCACTGCGAGCATTGCGGTGAAGTGCCGGTGCCCGAGGTCGATCTTCCGGTCGTGCTGCCCGAGGATTGCGTGCCCGACGGCAGCGGCAATCCGCTGAACCGCCGCGACGATTTCCTGAACGTCCCCTGCCCGCGCTGCAAGGCGCCGGCGCGACGCGAGACGGACACGATGGACACGTTCGTCGACTCGTCGTGGTACTTCATGCGCTACACGTGCCCGGACGCCGCGACGATGATCGACGCGCGCGACGCGTACTGGATGCCGATGGACCAGTACATCGGCGGCATCACGCACGCGATCCTGCACCTGCTCTATGCGCGGTTCTGGACGAAGGTGATGCGCGACTTCGGCATGGTCGGCTACAACGAGCCGTTCACGCGTCTGCTTACGCAGGGCATGGTGCTCGCGCACGCGTTCTTCCGCCGCACCGAGAAGGGCGGCATCGACTACGTTCCGCCGTCCGACGTCGAGATCGCGCGCGACGCGAGCGGTGCCATTACCGGCGGCCGCTCGAAGCTCGACGGGCAGCCGGTCGAGTACGACGGCCTCGGCACGATGTCGAAGTCGAAGCTGAACGGCGTCGATCCGCAGGAAATGATCGATCGCTATGGCGCCGACGCCGCGCGGCTCTTCGTGATGTTCGCGAGCCCGCCCGAGCATACGATCGAATGGTCGGACACCGGCGTCGAGGGCGCGCACCGCTTCCTTAAGCGGTTGTGGAACCACGCGCAGGCCCAGCGCGACGTGATCGCGTCGACGCACGGCGATTTCGACTGGCGCGACGCGGCCGACGCCGTGAAGTCTGCCCGCCGCGACATTCACGCCGCGCTTTCGCAGGCCGATTACGATTACGAGCGCATCCAGTACAACACGGTCGTCTCCGCCGGCATGAAAATGCTGAACACGCTCGAGGGCGTGCCGGCCGACGCCGCGGGCGCGGCCGCGCTCGCGTGTGAAGGCTTGTCGATCCTGTTGCGCGTGCTCTACCCGGTCGTCCCGCACACGACGTGGGCGCTCTGGCGCGACCTCGCCTTCGCCGACGAGCACGGCGACCTGATCGACGCGCCGTGGCCCGCCGTCGACGACAAGGCGCTCGCGCGCGACGAGGTCGAGCTCGTGCTGCAGGTGAACGGCAAGCTGCGCGGCAAGCTCGTCGTGCCGGCGACGGCCGATCGCGCCACGATCGAGACGGCGGCGCGCGGCGCCCCCGAGGTCGAGCGCTACGGTAACGGCAATCCCGTGCGCAAGGTGGTCGTGGTGCCGGGCAGGCTCGTCAACGTGGTCGTCTAGCAGGAACCGCGAAACGTGCTCAACGCGATGTCGGTCATGCGGTTCGCGCGCTCGCTCGTCGCGGCGATCATTGTCGTATGTGCGCTTGCCGCGTGCGGCTTTCACCTCCGCGGCGAAGCGACGTACGCGTTCTCGTCGATCTACGTCAACGCGCCGGGTGCGCCGCTGCTCGCAGCCGAGATGAAGCGCGCGCTCAACGCGACCGGCAGCGCGAAGACCGTCGACGATCCGAAGCAGGCGCAGGTCGTCCTCGACATTCCGCTCGTCGCCGACGACAAGGAGGTGCTGTCGATCTCGGGCGCCGGCGCCGTCGAGGAATACGCGCTGATCAAGCGCGTGAGCTTCCGGCTGCACGATCCGCTCGGCAACGACTGGCTGCCGGCCGGCGAGATCCAGCTTCGCCGCAGCTACACGTTCAGCGAAAGCCAGGTGCTCGCGCGCGGCACGCAGGAGGAGCGGCTGCTGAAGGAAATGCAGACCGACGCGGTCCAGCAGCTCATCCGAAGGCTGCAGGCGGCGAAAATGCCCGCGTAGCCGCCATGCAATTGCGCGCGCACGAGCTCGACGCGCATCTCGCGCAGACGCTGAAGCCGCTTTATGTCGTCCACGGCGACGAGCCGCTCGCCGCGATCGAAGCGGCCGACGCGATCCGGGCCGCGGCGCGGCGCGCGGGCTGCGACGAGCGCGATGTGTTCATCGTCGAGCAGCATTTCCGCTGGGACGCGTTCGTCGCCGCGAATGCGAACCTCGGCCTCTTCGCATCGCGCAAGCTGATCGACGTGCGGATTCCGTCCGGCAAGCCGGGAACCGAAGGCGCCGCGGCGCTCGAGCGGCACGCGCGAAAGCTGCCGCCCGACAACATCACGCTGATCTCGCTGCCGCGCGTCGACCGCACGACGCAGACGTCGGCGTGGTTCACCGCGCTCGCCGAATCCGGCGTCCTCGTGGCCGTCGCGCCCATCGAGCGCGGCGCGCTGCCGCAATGGATCGCCGGGCGCCTGGCGCGAAACGCGCAGCGCGCGTCGGCCGACACGCTCGCGTTCCTCGCCGAGCGTTGCGAAGGCAACCTGCTCGCCGCGCGGCAGGAGATCGAGAAGCTCGCGCTGTTGCTTCCTTCGGGACCACTCGCGCACGAAGACGTCGAGCGCGCCGTCGCGAACGTCGCGCGCTACGACGTCCAGGAGCTGTCGGAGGCATGGCTGCGCGGCGACGCGTCACGGGCACTGCGCGTCGTCGACGGGCTTCGCAGCGAAGGCGAGCCGATCACGCTCGTCGCCTGGCAACTGGGCGAGGACCTGCACGCGCTGTCCGCCGTTCACGAAGCGATGCGCAACGGCGTGTCGGCCGGCAACGCGGTCCGTAACGTCCGCGTCTGGGGCAAGCGGCAGGCGGCGCTCGAGCGCGCCGTGCGGCGCATCGATCCACCGCGCGTGCTGCAGCTCCTCGCATCGCTTGCGAGGCTCGACGCGCTCGCGAAGGGACTGGGCCCTGGCGAGCCTTGGGATGCGCTCGTCGCGATCGCGCTCGAGCTCTGCGATCGACGCGCGCCGGTCGAGCTCTGAACGCGTCCGCGGAAGCCGAGCCGTCGCGCGCGCTCGTCGTGACGACGATGCTGCTCGGCGCGGTCTCGACGATCCTGTCGGCGACGATCGTCAACGTCGCGTTCCCGGCGCTGATCGACGAATTCCACGTCGGCCACGACGAGCTCCAGTGGATCGCGGCCGGCTACCTGGCGGCGATGACGGCGACGATGCTCGCCACCGCGTGGCTCGTGCAGACGCTTGGCGAGCGCGCGGCCTTCGTCGGCATGCTCGCGCTGTTCCTCGGCGCATCGTTGCTCGCCGCGGCGAGCTGGAGCACGCATGCGCTGATCGTCGCGCGCGTGATCCAGGGCGGCGCGGCCGGCGTTCTGCAGCCGCTCGCGATGATCGTGCTGTTCCGCGTGTTTCCAATCGAGGAGCGCGGCCACGCGATGGCGCTGTACGGATTCGGCATCGTGCTCGCACCGGCGATCGGGCCGGCGATCGGCGGCATGCTGCTCGACGCATTCGGGTGGCGCTCGATCTTCCTGCTCACCATACCCTCGAGCATCGCGGGCATCGTGCTCGGGATCCGGACGCTGCCGGGCGCGACGCGCGCGGCGTCGCTGCGCTTCGACGCCGTCGGCTGGCTGCTGCTGGCCGCATCGCTGGTCGCGCTTCTGAACGTTCCGGTCGTCGGACATCGCCAGGGGTTGGCATCGGCGGACGTGCTGGGGCTGATCGTCGCGAGCGTCGCGCTCGCCACGGCCTTCATCGGATGGGAGCGGCGAACGCGATCGCCGCTTCTGCCGATCGCGCTGTTCCGGCACCGGCCTTTCGTCGGCGCGTCGATCGTCGCGTTCGCCTACGGCATCGGGCTCTTCGGCAGCACATATCTGGTGCCGGTGTTCGCGCAGCAGATCGCGCACTACGACGCGACCGACGCCGGCTGGCTGCTGATGCCGCCCGGTGTTGCGCTCGCGATCGCGATCGTCGCCGGCGGCCGCCTGTCGGATCGGATGCATCCTGCGCCGATCATCATCGCCGGTCTCGCGCTTTTCGCATTGTCGAGCCTGCTGCTTGCGTTCGCGGGTGCGGCGACCGGCTTCGTGCTGCTCGCGCTGTGGCTCGTGATCGGACGCGTCGGACTCGGGATGCTGATCCCGGCGCTGAACGTCGCCGCGGTGCAGTCGCTTTCCGGCGCCGAGCTCGCCTATGCGTCGGCGGCGGTCAACTTCGTCCGTCAGCTGGGCGGCGCGATCGGCGTCAACCTGCTCGCCGTCGTGCTCGAGTGGCGCCTCGGCGCCACGGCCGCGAACCCGGCGCGGGCCTTCCACGAATGCTTCGCGATTGTTACGCTCGCGTTTGCCCTCGCGATCGTCCCCGCGTGGTTCATCAGGACGCGAGCCGAAGATACGTGAAAAGTGCGGCCGGGGAGGCCCGAACGAAGGAGGAACGAGCGATGTATCGGAAGATCCTGGTCGCATTCGACGGCTCGCCCGAAAGCCGCCTCGCCGTCGAGGAGTGCTCGCATCTGATGCAGGTTTCCGGCCGGGAGATCCACCTGGTCTGCGTGCTGCACGATCCGTCGCCCTACCTGCTCGCCGGCGAATTCGTGCCCGAGCCGGCGCTCGCGATCGACCGCTCGCGGATGCAGGCCGATCTCGACGAGGCGGCCGCGCAGCTCACGGGCCGCGGCTTTGGCGTGACGACGCACCTCGAGGATGGCGAGCCCGTCGACGTCATCGCGCGGATGGTCGAATCGCTCGGGATCGACCTCGTCATCGTCGGGCATCGCCGCACCAAGAAGTTCGCGCTTCGCTGGTGGCGCGGCTCGGTCGATTCGATGCTGGTCGAGCGCGTGCATTGCAGCATCCTCGTCGCCGGCGACCGCGCGGCACCGCCGCAGTAGCCCGGCGCGTTCACTGCGCGTCGCCGGCAATCGCGTCGAGCGTCGCGAGCGCTGCGATCGCCGCCGTTTCGGCGCGAAGCACACGGCGTCCGAGGTGCACGGCGAGCGCGCCACGTGCGGTCGCGCGGTGCACTTCCTCGGGCGCGAATCCGCCCTCCGGTCCGACCGCGATCGCGCGCGGCGCGTCGATGCGCGACGAAGCCGCGAGCGAGCGCGACGCATCCGCATCGAGGATGGCGGTGTGCGCGTCCGCGTGCGCGTCGAGCCATGCCGAAAGCTCCATGATGCCCGCCACATCGGGTATGCGGTTGCGCCCACATTGCTCGCACGCGGCGATCGCGATCTTTCGCCAATGCGCGACGCGGCGCTCGGCGCGCTCGCTCGCGATGCTTTGGCTTCGCGCCGCACGGGCGACGACGATCGCCGTCGCACCGAGCTCGACCGCCTTGCGCACGACCAGGTCCATCATGTCGGCTGCGATCAGCGACTGCACGAGGACGACCGGGTGCGGACTTTCGCGCTCGATCGCGTCGTGGCGCGCGACGCGGATGACGATGTCGCGGCGATCGGCGCGCACGATCGTCGACACGTACTCGCCGCCGTTGCCGGTGAAGAGCGTCAACGCATCGCCGCTGCGCATCCGCAGCGCCTGTGCGATGTGCCGCGCGGCCGGCGGCGGCAGCGGGTAGTCGTCGCCTGCTGCGAGCGACGGGACGTCGTCGCCGACGTAGATGCGGGGCGTCATCGCGCGAGGTGCATGGCAGGGTGCTACGATTGTTGCACGCTTGCGACAACGCGACGTCGCCGAAGGAAATCGACATGGCACAACGACCGGCATCGCCGGTAACGCTCGGCTGGCCCGCCGCCTGGTTCGATCTGCCGGGCATCGACGGCCGCCGGCACACGCCGGACTCCGCGCGCGGCGAGCGCGGACTCGTCGTGATGTTCCTCGCGAACCACTGCCCGTACGTGCGGGCAGTCGCCGCGAAAATCGCGCGCGACACCGACGCGCTCGCCGCCGTCGGGATCGGCAGCATCGCGATCATGAGCAACGACGCCGCGACGTACCCGGAGGACTCGTTCGACAACATGAAGCGCTTCGCAGCCGAGCATCGCTTCGGCTTTCCGTACGTGATCGACGAATCGCAGGAAGTCGCGCGCGCGTACGATGCGGTCTGCACGCCGGAGTTCTTCGGGTTCGACGCGGACCTGACGCTCGCCTATCGCGGCCGCCTCGACGCGTCGGGACGCTCGCCCGATCCCGATGCCCGGCGCGAACTCTACGAGGCGATGGTTCAGGTCGCGCGGACGGGTCGCGCGCCGGTCGAGCAGGTGCCCGCGATCGGGTGCTCGATCAAGTGGCGGGGCTGACGGCCAGGAACTTTCGCAACGCGTCCAGCACCTCGTCCGGCCGCTCGGTCATCATCGAGTGGCCGGTGTCCGGCAACGTCACCGTCCGTACGTCGGCCAGCGCGTCGATCAGTGCCTTCGCATTGCGCGGCGGCGCCATGACGTCGCGCGCAGCGAGGATGACGAGCGTCGTGCAGGAAACCCGTTTCGCGGCTTCGACGCCGTTCGCATACGCGTTGCACGCGGCGAGGTCCGTCGCGAGCACGCCGTCCGGCGTGCGTTCCATCAGCCGCATCGCGTTGCCGAGCATCCAGACGCCGGGAAGGCGATTGCCGCCGGATAGCTGGCTCGCCGGCGCGAACGACCAGCCGTTGATGAGCTCGTAGGCGACGTGGTCGTTCGCCGCGGCCGCCGCGAGCAGGTCCGCGCTGACCGGCATCGGCACGGACGGTCCGAGCAGTGCGAGCCGCGCGATCTGCTCCGGATGGCGCGATGCGCATTCGAGCGCCGCCAAAGCACCGAGCGAATGCCCGACGAGGCTCGTCTCGCGCACGCCGAGCGCGTCGATCACGTCGTGCAGCCAGTCGGCGAGCGCCTCGACACTCGCCGGCGGATCGCCCGCCGAGCGGCCGTGACCCGGAAGGTCCAGCGCGACGGCGTTCATGCCGTGCCACGCGAAATAACGCGATTGGAGCGCGAACACGCCGTGATCGTTGGCGGCGCCGTGCACGAACAGAACGGTCGGCCGCTGCCGGTCGAACGGCCGCGTGCCGGTGTACGCGTAGACCGCTCGACCGCCGACGTCGAACTGCATCAGCCCTTGCTCGCGGCCGCGAGCGCGCGCGACAGGTCGTCGATCAGGTCGGCGCGATCCTCGAGCCCGATCGAAAGCCGGATCGTTCCCTCGGTGATGCCCGCGCGCCGCAGATCGTCGTCGGACATTCGGAAGTGCGTCGTCGAGGCGGGATGGATCACGAGCGATTTCGCATCGCCGACATTCGCGAGATGCGAGAAAAGCCGCAACGCCTCGATGAAGCGGCGTCCCTGCTCGCGAGTGCCGCGCAGGTTGAAGCTGAAGACCGCGCCGGAGCCGCGCGGCAGCAGTCGCGACGCGAGCGCGTTGTCCGGATGCGTCGGCAACTCGGGATAGCCGACGTCGGAGACGAACGGATGCTCGCGCAGGAAGCCGGCGATCGCGCGCGTGTTCTCGACGTGGCGGGCCATGCGTACCGGCAGCGTTTCGATGCCCTGCAGGATGTGGAACGCCGTCATCGGCGCCATGCAGGCGCCGAAATCGCGTATCCCTTCGCGGCGTGCGCGCAGGAGGAAACCCGCGGTGCTCGATTCCTCGGCGAACACCATGTCGTGGAAACCCGCGTAAGGCTCGGTCAGCGTCGGAAACTTTTCGCGCACGCCGTCGGCGTTCCAGTCGAACCTCCCGGAATCGACGAGCAGGCCGCCGATGACCGTCCCGTGGCCCGACAGGAACTTGGTCGCCGAGTGCATGACGAGGTCGGCGCCGTGCTCGAACGGCCGCATCAGCCACGGTGTCGTGAACGTCGAGTCGACGAGCAGCGGCAGCCCGTGCGCGTGCGCGAGATCGGCGACGCGCGGAACGTCGAGCACCTCGAGCCCCGGATTGCCGAGCGTCTCGCCGAACAGGAGCCGGGTCTGCGGACCGATCGCTCGCGCCCACGCGTCGAGATCGCGTGGATCGACGAACGTCGTCGCAATGCCGAAGCGCGGCAGCGTGTAATCGAGCAGGTTGTGCGAGCCGCCGTAGAGCGAGCGCGAAGCGACGATGTGCGAGCCCGCCGACATCAGCGTCACGATCGCGAGATGCAGCGCGGCCTGGCCGCTCGCCGTCGCGATGGCGCCGATGCCGCCTTCGAGCGCGGCGATCCGTTCCTCGAGCACCGCGCAGGTCGGATTCGACAGCCGCGAATAGACGTGACCCGCGCGCTCCATGTTGAAGAGCGCCGCCGCGTGATCGGTGTCCGGAAACACGAACGACGTCGTCTGGTAGATGGGCGTCGCACGCGCGCCGGTCGCCGGATCGGGCCGCGACCCGGCGTGCAGCGACAGCGTGTCGAAGCGATGCGTTTTGGGACGGGTCGTCACTTCGCGGCGGGCGCGATCGCGAGCGACTGGTGCGGGGTCCGCGACGCCGGAGGAAAGCGCTCCGGCCGGTGATCGGGAATGAAGCCGTCGCGGTTGGGCATCACGACCTTCGGCAGCGTGTCCGCGCTCATGATCGCGTCTTCCGAGACGATGTTCGCCTGCGACAGGATGTACGCGGTGAGCGCGTAGACCTGGTCGTCGGTGAGACTCCCGGGCGCGCTCATCGGCATCGCGCGCTTGATGTAGTCGAACAGCGTCGTCGCGTAGGGCCAATAGCTTTCGACCGTCTTCACCGGCGCCTTCTTCGGATCGTCGTTGACGAGCGAGCCGCGGCCGCCGATCAACCGATCGCCGATGCCGCCCGTGAGCTTCTCGCCGTGACACGACGCGCATTGCTGCTGGTAGACCGACTTGCCTTCGAGGACGGAGCCCGAGCCCTGCGGCAGTCCGCGCCCGTCGGGAAGCGGCGAGACGAAATGGCCGAGCTCGGCCTCCGACGGCCGCGTGCCGAATCCGTACGTCGGCTCGCGCGCGTCGGTGGCAAGCGCGCTCGTCGCAAGCATCGACAGTGCGAGCGCGACGACGGTCTCAGTAATGGTGAACATTGGTCACCTTGCCGTCGGCGGCGACGTGCCAGCTCTGGATCGCATTCAGGTGATAGATCGAACCGAGCGGGCCGTTCAGGCCGCGCACGGCGATCAATTGCCCGAGCGTCGGCTGCACGTAGCCGGTCTCGTCGACGCAGCGGCTTTGCAGGATCGCCTCGCCGCCATCCCATTTCCACGGCAAGCGGAAGCGCGTGTGACAGATCGGCAGGACCGGCGATTGCAGCTTCGCGGCGCGCCAAGTGCGGCCGCCGTCGGTCGAAACATCGACGCGCTGGATCGCGCCGCGCCCGGACCATGCGAGCCCGGTGATCTCGTAGAAGCCGGGGCCGTCGAGCGTCATCTCGCCCGACGGCGACGTGATCACCGACTTCGCTTCCATCACGAGCGAGAACTGCACGGCCTTGCCGTCGGGAAGGAGGTCGGTGTACTTCGACGTCTCCTCGCGCGTCATGAACGGCGTGTCGGATACCTCGATCCTGCGCAACCACTTGATGTTGATGTTGCCTTCGCAGCCCGGCACCATCAGTCGCAGCGGATGGCCCTGCTCGGGGCGGATCGCCTCGCCGTTCTGCCCATAGGCGAGAAAACAGTCCTTCATCGCCTTGTCGATCGGGATGCTGCGCGTCATCGCCGCCGCATCGCCGCCCTCGGCGAGGAGCCACTTCGCGCCGTGCGCGAGGCCCGCCTCGTTCAGGATCGTCGACAGCGGAACGCCGGTCCACTCGGAGGTCGACGTGAGGCCGTGCGTGAACTGCACCGTGCGCATGGTCGGCTTCGACCACTCGGTCAGGCCGTTGCCCGAGCACTCGATGAACATCATGCGCGAGATCGACGGGAATCGCCGCAGATCGTGCATCGAGTACTTGCGCGGCTCCTGAACCATCCCGTGCACGTACAGCGAATGCCTGGCGGGATCGATCACCGCGGTCCCGCCGTGGCTGCGCTCGAAATGCAGTCCCGACGGCGTCACGATGCCGACGCCCGCTTCGAGCGGCGTCATCGTCCACGACGAGAGCGGCGTCGGGGTCTTGAAGCGGCGCCGCACTTCGGTCTCGAACTGCGATCGCGTGCCGTAGCTTTCGTCCGCCAACGGATAGCCGGGCGTCTTCGTCGCATCGGGCGGGACGTCGTGCGCTGCCGCGCCGGGCGGAGCCTGCGCCGGTGCAGCGCGCGCAAGCGCGATGCCGCTAACGGCCGCCGCCGAGCGCAGCACGAAGCGGCGTCGATCGCCACGGAAGAACGGTGACGCCGGATCGCGGCGCTTCACGGCGAGATCGTGTGCTTCACGATCGAGACGCGCGCGCAGTTCGTCGTCCTGCCCCTTCATCGATCGCCTCAAGCGGCCGTGCCGGCCGGTGTCGCATTTTCCGCCGATCGTGCTCGGCCAGGCAAGGCGTCTGGATAGAGTGTTCCGAGCACGTCGAGCGCGATCGCGGCGAGCGCTTCCTTCACCGCGTGCGCGATCGCCTCCACGTCGCACGGCTCGACGCCGCGCGCAGCGAGGATCGGGTCGAGGCGTGGTGCGCGGTTTGCCGCGGCGGCGACCGCCTCGCGCCAGAACGACGGGTACTCGCTCGCCGCAAAGTCGCCGCGTCCGCGACCATAGTGCGCGACGGCGAGATAGCGAAGAACGGCGCCGGGGATCAGCGAGCGGAGGAATGCGTCGCTCCAGCCGACGATCGACGCGCGCTTGCCGCGCACGAGGTTGAAGCCGCGCGCGAGCCCTGCCCCGCCGACCGCGCCGACGACGCCGCCGGCGAGAAGTCCCGCGCCGAACGTGAGACCCCCGGACGCGAGGTCCGCCGCGAGTCCCGTCAGGGCGCCCGACACGAACCCGCCGATCACCGCCGCTTTGCGCTCGTCGAGCGGCGCGTCGGTCTTGAGGTGCTCCGCGAGCCGAACGGTCACTTCGTCGGCCGCATGGCCGCCGAGGCGATGAATCTCGATCAGCCGCTCGGTACTCTGCTGGATGTCGTCGTCGAGAAGCATCGCGAGGTCGCGCATCGCCGTTTGCTTCGTGCGGTCGATGCGCCGGCGCGAAAGGCCGATCGCTCTGCCGACGTCACCCAGCGTGGCGCCGACGGCCGTGTTGGGTAGCGTCACGCGCGCGCAAGCCGCACGGGCGATCGGCTGCGCCAGCGCCGCCATCGCCGCATCGAACTGCGCGTCGCGCTCCGTCCGCCACGCGGCGGCGAGCCGCGCGAATGCGGCTCGCTTGCCTGGCGGCAGCGTGCGCGCGACCGCACGCAGCAGCACGCCTTCCTGCACCCAGCACCGCGCGAACGCGTCGAGCGACAGCACGTCGTCGACGTACGGATGCTCGCCGATCGCATTGCGCCAGCGCGCGACGTCGGCCGCTTCCTCGCTCGCGGGGCGCGGGCGGCCGGTCTGATTCAGCAGCACGATCACCGGCTTGCCGATCCATTCGAGGATCGCGAGCTCGGGCGCGACGTAGCCCGCGTCGGCCGGCGACTCCGACGCGTTGACGAGGTAGAGCACGACGTCGGCCTCGTCGCGGACGTTGCGCACCGCCTGCTGGCTCGACCACAGCGCGCGGTCGCGCCAGCGATCCCAGGTCATCGCCAACAACCGTGGGATCGGCTGATCGTCCCCGGCGAGCCGGCGCGCGAGCCGGGCGCTATCGCCGAATCCCGGCGTGTCCCACAGCGCGAGCACGTCGCCGCGCGGGCTCTCGATCATCGTGTAGCGCTCGGCGCTGCCCGTCACGTGCGGCGCATCGCGCACGTCGCCGATGTCGCGGCCGAGCAGCGTCCGCGCGAGCGTCGTCTTGCCGACGTTCGTATGCGCGATCAGCGACAGCGCGACGGTCTCGGGCGCGTCGCTTCCCGGCGCGACCGTTGCGCTCGTGCCGGTCATGCGACCGCGCGCTCGAGCCGCGTCGCGAGCGCGGCTCCCGCTTCCCGCAAATCCGGCTCGACGAGCCGGACGAACAGCGGCTCGACGCCGTGTGCTTCGAGCATCTGCCGCCACGCGGCCTCGCGCTCGGCAATGCGGCGCGGATCGCCGCTCATGCGATCGACGAAATCGCTCGTGTCGACGATCGCGACCGGCCGCGCATGGGCCACCCCGTGGCGTTGCAGCGCATCGACGAATGCGCCGTGGTTCTCGGGCTCCGGCGTCGCGGCGAGATTGAAGAGCGCGACGATGCTCGCGCTCCCGGGCGTCGGGAGGTCAGGCAGCGCATCGGAGCCGTACGGCGTCGATGCGCGCCAGCCGACGTCGACGTTCGCGTCGAACACGCGCGCGATCAGCCTGGCAAGCCCTTCGCGGACAGCCGGCGACGCGTCGAAGCTGTATGGCAGCACCGCCACTTTGGCGGCGCCCTCGTGCCAGATGTGCAACAGGCGCTGGAAATAAGCATGCGAAAGCGGCAGCGGAAAGCGACGCCCGAGGCGCCGCTCGCCGATCCACGCAACCGCAGCAAGCAAAAGCCGCGGCACGATCACGACGGCAGCGAGCGTGGCCGCATAGAGATGAATCCAGCGCGCGGCATTCTCGCCCGCGCTGTCCGCGCCGATCGTCGCGAGATGTGCGGCATCGGGCACCGCGATGCCGGTCAGCCACGCGCCGGGCGCGAGGACGATCTTCAACAGCCGCGCGACCGCCTGCGCGTCGAGAAACGTGCTTTGCCAGCTGGCGCGATATTCGAGCGCGATCCCCCGCACGTAGAGGCCCGCGATCGCGCCGAGCGCGAGCATCGCGGCACCGAAATGCAGCAGCCGCGCGACACGCCGCAGCCAGAGCGGCACCGCGAGCGCCGGCCATTCGGTCGCGAAGCGGCGGAACGCGGCGACAATCGGCCGCGGCGCAACCGACTTGCGGATGCGCGGCGTCATCTCGCCGAGCCAGGCGACGATGCTTCGGCGAAGCGGTCCCGGCGGCACAGCGCCACGGCGCGGCATCGTGGCCGACGCGAGAAGTGCGACGTAAATGCCGACATTCCACGCGAGAAGCGCGAGCACCGGCGGCGCAAGCAGGTTGATGCGCTGCGTCGGCGAGAGATCGGCGCCGACCGCACCGACGACGAATGCGAGCAGTGCCAGCAGCGGCGCGAGCCAGCTTCGCGCGGACGGTAGCCGCGACAGCGCACGAATGCGCGGATGGCGCTCGGCGAGCCGCTCGAGGACGAGATCGGCGCGCCGGGCGATGAACGCGTCGTCGCGCGCGTGCTCGCCGACGACCTCGGCGCTCGCGCGCGTCGCCCATGCGCGGTCGGCATCGCTCCAGATTTCGCGCGCGCCGTCCGCCGTTTCGATCGCGCGCACGAGCACCGCTTCACGCGCGCTTCGTTCGTCCATTCGTTGCCGCCCTCGTTGCTCGATGGCGATTATCGACTGTGCTGTACACGACGACCCGGGTACCGTATATTTAACCGGTATCGACACGCCGAGCGTTCTCGCACTCACGACCGATGAGCACCCAGGAACCGCCGTCGCCGGTCAAGGGACGCGGCGCGACGTTCAACCCGGGGAACCGCTTCCTTCACGATTCGCGCGAGGCGTGCGACGACGGCTGGCAGCAGGCGCTCGGCGAAGACGCGGACGCGCCAGCGCCGCTGAAGACGATCGTGACGATCCAGCGCGCGCGCTCGATCGTCTCGCACAACGATTCGCCCGACATTCCGTTTACGCAGTCGGTGAATCCCTATCAGGGCTGCGAGCACGGCTGCATCTACTGCTATGCGCGGCCGACGCACGCATACCTCGATCTTTCGCCCGGCATCGATTTCGAGACGAAGCTTTATGCGAAGCCGGATGCTGCCGATCTGCTGCGTGCCGAGCTCGCGAAGCCCGGCTACCGCTGCGACCCGATCGCGCTCGGCACGAACACCGACCCGTATCAGCCGATCGAGCGCGAATGGAGGATCACGCGCTCGTTGCTCGAATTGCTGGCCGCGCACGAACATCCGTTCACGATCGTCACGAAGTCGGCGCTTGTCGAGCGCGACATCGACATCATCGCGCCGATGGCGGCGAAGCGGATGGCGCGCGTCTTCCTGTCGATCACGACGCTCGACCGCGAGCTCGCGCGCCGGATGGAGCCGCGTGCAGCCGCGCCGCACCGGCGACTCCAGGCGGTGAAGACGCTATCCGACGCGGGCATTCCGGTCGGCGTCATGGTTGCGCCGATCATTCCGCAGCTCAACGACCGCGACCTCGAGGCGATTCTCGAGGCGGCGGCTTCGAGCGGCGCGCAAAGCGCGGGCTGGGTGCTGCTGCGGCTGCCGCTCGAGGTCGCGCCGCTCTTTCGCGAATGGCTCGACGTGCACTACCCGCTTCGCGCCGGACACATCATGAGCCTCGTGCGGCAGATGCGCGGCGGACGCGACTACGACTCGACGTTCGGCACACGGATGCGCGGCAGCGGCGAGTTCGCCGAGCTCATCGCGCGGCGTTTCGCAATTGCGTGCCGGCGCTTCAGCCTCAATGTCACACGACGCGAGCACGACGGGCTCGACGTGTCGCGCTTCCGGCCGCCGAAGTCGGACGATGCTGCGCGGCAAGGCGATCTATTCGCGTGATGCCGCGCATCTTCTGGGCATCGATGCCAGCCGTCTCCTTGCTTGGCAGCGGTCGGGTACCGAACTCCATTTGATTAGCAGCGGTCGGGTACCGAACTCCGCCCGGAGTCCGTAAACGCCGGCCTACGGGTACCCGGCGCGAACGGTCGGTCGGCAAACATGCCTCCCTCCCTCGCGCCACCCATTACGGCCGGCACTCCCACTCGCGCCGTTCGGTACCCGACCGCTGCTTCGCGGCAGCGTGCCGATTCGCGGCAAAGTCGGGGCGTGCGCGTGCATGCGCAACGGTTCAACCCACGTTTCGCACGCTGCCGCGCATCACGCCGATCCGCGCACGCGGCGTGGGCAGCAAGTGCGACGGGAAGTGACGGCCGTCACGGGTGGCGGCGACGAGCGCGACATGTTTGTCGCGCGAAGGAGCCGCCGGGACCCGTAGGCCGGCGTTTACGGACGTGGAGCACGCGTTGCCCAGCTCCGCCGCGTGCGCTCGCACCTGCCGCGCTGCGTTCGCACCATGGAAAAAATTGATGCGCTACCTGAACTTGTACGTCACGCTCGCATAAACGAATCGGCCCCGCGGATCGTAGTACGACGGATCGAAGCCGGCGAGGAACGACGTGAGCTGATTCGAGGCGGGAGGATCGCGGTCGAACAGGTTCTTCACGCCGAGCGCCAGCTTCCAGTTCCGAAAGCCGGTGTACGAGCCCTGCAGGTCCCAGAGGCTGAGCGAGCCAACCGTGCGCGGATTGCCTTCGAGATCGCGATTCTGATCGGTGTACGACGTCTGGTACGTCTGCGCGAGCGTCGCCGACCATGGGCCCAGATCCCACGTGAGCGACGCATAGTGCTTCCATCGCGGGATGACGCCGGTCGTCGCCGTGCCGAGCGCCGTCCCGACGATGCCGCGATACGAGCGGTCCGGGTTCTGCACGTCGTACTTGAGGTAGTACGTGCCCGACAGGTTGAACGTGAGCCGGCCCCACGCCTGCGCAGGTGCGCGGTAATGCCCTTCGACGTCGAGGCCCTGCAGACGCATCGCGCCGATGTTGATGAACGTCTGGTCGATCTGCGTGATGCGCCCCGGCAGGCCGGGGTTGTTCGGATCCGGCGGCGCGCGCGTCACGAGATTGCCGAACTGGTCGAGGTCGGCAAGGATCGCGGCCGGCGAAATGCCGTTGACGATCGTTTCGCTGAGATTGATCTTGAACCAGTCGAGCGAGAACGTCGCGCCCGGAATCGGCTCCAGCACGATGCCGACGCTCGTCTGTTCCGATTCCTCCGGCTTGAGACTCGCGTTGCCGCCGAACAGCACGCCGAACTGCGCGTCGCAATCGACGCCGACCGCGCCCGTCACGGGACAACGTAGCGGATCGCTCGTCGGCTGCGTGACGCCGGTGAACTTCGGCGCGAATAGCTGATAGAGGCTCGGTGCGAGGAAGCCGGTGCCGTACGACGCCCGCATCAGCACCGTTTTCGACGGCTGCCAGCGCAGGCTGAACTTGGGATTCGTCGTGCCGCCGAAATCGCTGTAGTGGTCGTAGCGGATCGCGACGTCGCCCTCGAGCGTCTTGACGATCGGCACGTTGATCTCGGCGAACGTCGCCCACTGGTTGCGGGCCTTGCCGCCGGTGGACTTGAGGGCGCCCGGATAGCCGGTGATGTTGCCGCTCTCGAGCGCGGGGTCGACGGTCTGCTCGAATTCCTCCTTGCGCGCCTCGATGCCGACGGCAGCCGCCAGCGTACCGGCCGGCAGTTCGTAGATGTCGCCCGACGCCTTCACCTGCCCGCCGTAGTTCTTCGACGTGGCCTTGAACGCGTCGCCGACGAAATTCGCCGAACGCTCGAGCGCGATCACGTCGGGTGTGTTCGGCCCGAAGAAGTTGACGACGCCGCTGTTCAGGATCGGCAGCAGTCGCGTGTAGTCCTGGAAGCCGCCGTTCACGTGCTGCGTCGTGTTGCCCTGCGCATAGAACAGCGACCCGTCCCAGTCGAAGCCGTGCCACGTTCCCTTGAGGCCGCCGACGATCTGCCAGTTCTCGTTCGTGTCGGTCGTGTCGCGAAAGCCGTTGTCGAAGGTCCGATACCAGATGTCGAGCGGCTCGCCGTCGATGCCGGCGTCCTGCGCGATGGCGTGCGGATAGAACGGGCTCGACGGCATCAGCGTGATTGCGGCGGGGATGTTGCTCTCGGGACCATAGCTGAAGAGGCTCGACACGGGTCCCGGCTGGATCACGAGACGCGTTTCGTCGTGGGAATACAGCCCGGTGACGTACGCCTGCAGATCGGCGTTGATCCGGTAGTTCGCGCTGCCGAACAGATTCCATGTCTTCTCGTGCGGAATCATGTTGACGCCGGGAATGACGGCCGGATCGAACGCGCAATCCGTGCCGATGATGTCGTCGCTGATGAATCGGTTCGGCGCACACAGCGCAGGACTGTTGGCGATCACCGGAGTGCCGCTCGCGTTGTTCACCGTGGCGAAGAGGTTCGAACCCACGGCGTGACCGGGATTGGTGTTCGGTGAAATCCCGATGAGACCGATGTCGGGGCGATACGACGAGTTGGAGAAATTGCGACTCACCTGGTCCAGTGACTTCTGCTCGCTGTATTGCGCCGACAGGAACGCGTTCCAGCCATCCTTCTCGAGGCTGCCGCCGCCAAGCGTCGCGCTCGCCTGCCACTGGTCGCCGCCGCCGCCTCGCGTCGGCGTCCCGTAAAAGGCGGTCGCTTCGGCGCCGCTGTAGTCGTTGCGGGTGATGAAATTGATGACGCCGGCAATCGCGTCCGAGCCGTACACCGCCGAGGCGCCGTCCTTCAGGATCTCGACGCGGTCGATCGCCTGCAACGGAATCGTCGCGAGGTTGACGCCCTGCACGCCGGGCAGTTCGCCCGCGAACGTGTCGAGGCGATGGCCGTTGATGAGCACGAGCGTGCGCCCGCCGCCCAGGCCCCGCAGCGACGCGGTCTGCGCCGAAAACGTCACGGCGCCGACCGAATCGCCGAGCGAAACCGCGTTCAGGCTGTTGTTCGCCGAGACGTACTGCAGCAACTCCACCGCCGTCGTCGCACCCGAGCGCTCGATATCGCGGCGCGTGATCGTCGTGACCGGCAGCGCGGCCTCGTTCTCGACCCGCTTGATGTTCGAGCCGGTGACCTCGATCCGGATGTCCGGCTGTGCCGCTGGTGTCGTTGCGTCGGCAGGCGGCGCCTGGCCGAACGCGGCGGCGGAAGCGAAGATGGAGCCGAGCGCGGGCACCGCCAGCACCCGCTGTTTGCGCGTGAATCGCATCGATCCTCCCCCCGGATACCGCGATTGCGCCGGTGTGCGGCGCCCGACGGGCACCGCGATTCCGCACCACGGCGAACGGAAGCGATGCTAACGCATCCGGGACGCTTTTGCGTGAAGATCGGCAAATGCCCGTGGGCGCCCCGCCAGAAATGGAGGAGGTGCGGCTCGCCCTCGCGGCGAGCGGTTCCCCGGCCGGCAGCGGAACCGCTCGCCGGCACGGCGAGCGGTGCTCCGGTTTAGGCGGGGCTACTTGAACCGATACGTCACGCTGCCGTAGACGAAACGCGCGCGCGCATCGCAGTACGTCGGACCGAAGCCCAGGATGAACGTGCTTTGCTGGTTGGAGCGCGGCGGGTCGCGATCGAACAGATTCTTCACGCCGAGCGCGAACTTCCCGTTCTTGAGGCCCGTGTACGTTCCCTGCAGGTCCCCCAGCGACAGCGATCCCACACGGCGCAGGTTGCCGTTCAGATCGGTCTGCTGATCGATGTACGACGTCTGGTACGTGTTCGCGAGCGTCACCGCCCGCGGACGCTGGTCCCACGTCGCCGACACGTAGTGCTTCCAGCGCGGGATGACGCCGGTGACCACCGTCGCGTACGTATTCGCGA
>Ga0068856_100001443_pt1 | contig 24939 bp, 28 predicted proteins | sample KBSCornC62_FD_66595 | JGI IMG/M metagenome (GOLD analysis project Ga0068856, IMG submission 66595) | Corn rhizosphere microbial communities from Kellogg Biological Station, Michigan, USA - KBS Corn C6-2 | ecosystem: Host-associated > Plants > Roots > Rhizosphere > Soil ... | reverse complement strand
ACACGTATACGTATACGTATACGGTGATGTTGACAACGTGCATAACGGGCATGATGCATAGTTGTGTTATTGTTTTGTGTGTGATGTATGTGTGATGTATGCACGTGATAAGATGAATAGATTGAATGATGTGTGATATGATCGATTGATTGAGCACGAACAAATAGAGTAAGCGATTAATGTAAAGCTAATAGCTTGTCTCGTACATGACGAACAGAACGGGCAAAAAATTCCTGGCGCGTTGGGGAAAGCAGCTAGTTAGATACTGCCATCACCACCAAACAAAATCTCGATTATTCCTCAACTTTCCCACACAATACATCGCGCTACTATCACTTCATTCCCACACCTCACAGATACCACCCAAAAAAGCACAAAAAAAAAGAGAGACGGCTGCTCAACGTCTCTCTTTTTTCCCACCCGATAAAGAAGCGCGTAATTCTATGTAGTAGGAAGGCACTTAGGGTATTATACGCTATATGAGATATGCCGTCAAGTTTTTTGCCTACGAAAATGGGTAGGTACTTACGCATTTTGCGCCAAATAGCAGAAAGCCGTTTTCCACTCTTGCCATGCTGTAATAAGTGATCAAGGGGAAACGGCTTTACTGGATGTAGCATATGGACATTGGTGAGATCCATATGCTACCCAGTATACCACAAAAATACCCCTCCTACAGCCACAGCAAGGGGTATTTTTGCTCTCACAAGAGAAGTGGGCGAACACAGTACTAAGTATAACACAAAGACACGCAATGCACAAAAAAAGAGGGATGCATTGCGTGTCTTTTGCCCCAAATCACAGCCACAAATAGTATACCATAAAGTACGCTCTCTCGCTATATGTAAGAGTGTTCAAGGGTGTAGCTTTATGGTTCTACCAGAAAATCAAGGCCAAATGAAACACGAAACAGTAACTAGTATACCACAAAAATACCCCCAAAGCTGCGAACTTTAGAGGTATTTTTAACAAAGTACTGATGCGTGACGGCCTATTGTAGTATAACACAAAAAAGACAGGTATGCGTGCTCTCACACCTGTCTTTTTTAAGGCTCATCCCAATGAGTTCTTTCGCAAGAGAAAGTATAGCATAAAATAAGGGAAATGAAAAGAGTGGGCATCTCTCCATTTCCCCCGCTATGTAGAAAGGTTTCATAGACAAGTGTAGCATAAAAAGTTCCCTGGACGCTGTTTTTGTCCAGGGAAGTAGGAGATATGGGGGAACCACACACACCCGCTTTGTATCATACATGTTTTACCTGTAGAAAAACAAGCAAAACTGCGTATTCTATACTGCTTGTTTTTCTACTAATCTTACTGTTTCTTTGTTAAATCCTTCAAATTCCTCTGTTTTTTGCTCAGGAATGACCATTTTTGCCCCGAAAAATGAAATGGGCAAATTCTCTTCTGTGATAGGCTCTTTTGCCACAGTTACCCCATAGAGATCTAAAATCTTGTCAGCACGTGCCATTAGTCCATCTTTTACGATGGGGTCAAGAGACGCATAACGGGCAAAAACAGGGTTGGATTTTATTTCGGTGGAAAGTTCTGTTGGCAGTTTATCGCTGCCTAACAGTTGCTTCATCATTTCTTCCTGGTGAATGAGGCGAGTGAGCAGCATCCAAAGGAAAGCCCGTAACTCTTCTGTGATTTCCATGAGTGTATCTCCCTTACTAATTGTGGTGCCCTTGTATGATACATGATTTATGGGCACATAGCAATAGTTGGAGAGGAAAGTACAAAAGGGGAAGTCAGTCTCCCTGTCTCCGAAACGCATAGGATCACGGAATGCGTATCAACCCAATGAAATTGCGCAAGAGACTGACAATGAGTAGTATAGCATAACGAGTCCTACTAAGGAGGTCCGAAAAATTGGAGAAACATGACAAAACAAACTTTCCCGAACATCCCTTAGTATTCCTCGCTCCTACTAACGTTTTATTCACGCAAAACGATATCATATTGCCATATCCTTTGTACCTTATTGATATGATGTATCATCCATAGGCGTAGTGCCCCATATGGAAACGGCTTTGTTGCAAGGATCGCATCAAGCCCACAACACATAGAGATGGGAGCATAGTCAATGCATGTGTAGGCATGCAGCTTAAAGAGCCACATATCACAAAAACTATCGGTAAGTTCCCCTGGAAGTGTGTTTTCTGGCCTATGTTGCAGGATATATTTCTTTGCCATGTTAATTACTTTCACGTGTGATCGTTACATTGAGTATGATGTGTACTCATGAGAACAAGAGAACGAAAAAATGACGAAGGACAAATCACTCATATCTACTAACGTTTCAATTGACGATGCAACAGAGCTTGACCCATGGGATTTACAACCCGGAGAATCCCCCTTATGGTTTGATCGGTTTACGCAATTTCGGCTGCTCGGACCTCACCGATCCCTCGCAAAAGTGTATCGCCTCTCGCGCCTACGTGAACATGGGAAAGTAGTGGAACGTGATAATGCTCCTTCATTATGGAATGCACGCGCAAAAGAGTGGAAGTGGAGAGAACGAGCAAGTGCATGGGATGCCTACACGCTTGAACTGGTAGAAGAGCAGGCGCATAACGTGTATAACAGCGGTCTTTCTCTTGTGCATGAACGGGTGACAAAACTACAACAGCTTGCGCAAAAGATGGAGAATTACTTATTAGACTCGCGTACGACACGTCTCTCACCCCATCTTATTGAGCAGTACCGTGGCACGCTTGATGATATTGCCAAGGAACTAGGCCAACGTGTGAAGGAAACACGTTTAACTGGTCCTGGTGGTGGACCCGTTGCAATTACAACATCCTGGGGTCGTGGGGGTAGTGCAACGGATGCATGGCAAAAGGTTGTAGATGCCGATGACGCACCGAATACGCCAATCGATAGGGAAGGGAGCTAAGGTACTCTCAACATGGCTTGAAGCCTATCCGCATCGCATCCATGTTTTGACTGTCAATGATGCTGAAGCGGAGCATCTTTTTCAAGCCTTTTACCATAGTTCCTACCTTTCCCATAAAACTCTTTCTTACAATAAGAAATTACGTGAAGTACTCTTTCCTAACGGATCTATCCTTTGTTTTATACAGGACCCGAAAGGTGAACTATGACTGATTATGATAGCCTCCTGCTCCTTGCCGTGTGGCTCATTATTATACTCCAGGTATTTACTCTTACAATTATTGTATTTGGATGCATGAAATACCGAGTTACTAAATCTTCATTTGTAAAAACAATCACATTCCCCCGCTTGAAAAATGTTCGACGTGCCCCTATTTCTACGCAAGAGAGCGGGCATAATCATTTTGGGTACTACTAATGATTAGATCGAAGCAGCAAGCAGCAAAGCCTCTTGAAGTACAGCTTTATACTCCGCATCAAGGTCAAATATTGCTGCATGAGTCTACTGCTCGTTTTCGTGTCATGGCGTGTGGGAGAAGATTTGGGAAAACACTTGCTGCGTCAAATGAGTTAAGTAAGAATGCATTAGAAAACCCCTCAACACTTAATTGGTGGGTTGCCCCGACATATAGACAGACAGAAATAGCATTTGAGATTATGGCAGAGGCTTTAAAGCCAGTGCTAGCTAAACCTGCAAATAGATCTAAAATGCGACTCGATATCATAAATAACTCTGTTATAGAATGTAGATCAGCAGAGCGTTATGAAAATATGCGTGGTGATGGTCCTTCATTTGTGGTATTTGATGAAGCATCGAAGTGCCCGAAAGCTGCATGGACAGAGGTTGTAAGACCGGCACTTGCTGACAAACAGGGCAAAGCTATATTTATTAGTACCCCGTGGGGAAGGGATTGGTTTTGGGAACTCTTCAATCGTGGTCAAGACCCGGACTTCCCTGAGTGGTGGTCACATTCCTTCCCAACTACCTCAAATCCCTTTGTTCCGGCCTCTGAGGTGGAAGAAGCCCGACTCACTCTGCCTTATCATGTGTATGCACAAGAATTTTTGGCAGAGTTCCTTGATGATGCAGCAACGGTATTTCGAGGAATTAATGAATGCGCTATAGGTCAATTTAAAGAGCCGCAAGTAGGGCATGCGTATGTGCTTGGATGGGACCCGGCAAAGTATCAGGACTATAGTGTTTTTACAGTTGTTGACTGTAATACCCGTGAAGTGGTTGCCTTTGAACGGTTTAATGGCATTGAGTATCATCGTCAAATCGATGAGCATTTAGTACCTCTTGTGCGCAAATACAACGAAGCGCACGTTATCATGGACATAACGGGGGTAGGAGATCCGCTTCTTGAGGAAGTGAGAAATCGTGATGTCGGGGCTGAAGGGTATTACTTTACAAACACCAGTAAAAAAATTCTTATTGATGGTGGGGTTGTTGCGATAGAAAAGCAACTGGTGACATTTCCCCCTATTCCAGAACTTGTAAACGAACTCAAGGCATTTAGTTACAGTTTTACAAAGTCACGTAATATTATTTACGCGGCTCCAGAGGGGGAGCACGATGATTGTGTTATCTCCCTTTGCCTTGCCCTTCATGGGGCAAAAATAGGTGGGCAAATTGCCTACGCTGTCTCAAAGTCACGTGATGTTGGAAAAGAAATCTTAGAGTCCTTAAATGTTCCTCAAGAACATAAAGTGGATGATGCGTTTATCATGCATAGGCAAGTGCAAATGGCAAAAGTGCTTCGAGAACTAGGTTCGAGTGCCCCTATGCATGGAAGTACCATAGATAAAGATTCTGGTTGGGGGATAGCTTAATGCTTGACCATATTTCTCCATTACAGCAGTATGTACGCATGGCAGACGTATCAGATGCAGCATGGCAAGAGTATCAGCGACATATGGTAGCTGAAATATGTGCGATATATCGTATATCCCCACAGATAGTAGGGGAAATACGAGAGGGGAAAAGCATGAAATTTGATGAAATACAATTAACGGTAGCAGAGATTGAGAAAATTGCTGCTAGCCTTTACGGTTTATCTGCAAAAGACGCGAAAGAGAAAGAACAAGAACTTCTTCTTGCTATTAGAAAACAGAGAGAACAGGAAGCATTGCATCACATGTTTTCTCGCGGGACATTTAAGCCGGATTTGCAAAAATAATGGAAGAGCAACGTTATACGCATTATAAGCACATACCGATCAATGTAAATGCGCTCGTGTCATTGGAGAGGAAAACAGCGGATTTTAGTGATAAAATAGCGCTTTTCCTTACAAAATCGGTAGGAACAATGACATGTGCGTATGCCTTTGCCGTGCTTGCCATTGTTGGGATGCCTGGGTTACTTCCACCTGGGGTAGCTGTGTGGGTGCAGTGGGTGTCTCAAACGTTTATACAGCTTGTAATGCTTTCTATCCTGATGGTTGGACAGCGTTTAATGAGCAGGCATCAAGAATTACAGTCAGATGAAGCACACCCGTTAGCAAAGAAGCTATGTGCCGATCTTGAGACGATTATAGCGCAGAATAATGAGTTAATACATGACTCGAAAAAAGTACAAAAAGACTAAACCAGTCTCTACGCAACAATGGCAAGATATACCCGAAAATAAGGAACTTGCCGGTTCTTTTGCGCAATTTACGACTGAGATTCAACGTGCGCATGCTGAAGCTCAACAAAAAGCTGTACGGATAGGCGGTCATGCAGAGGATCATCTTAATCTTTCATATGCCACACAACTGCTTAAAAATTCTCCTGAGTTGGTTCCATACGTGGCTGCAATCGCAAAAGAGGCGTCTAGTGTACCAATTGTACAAAAGAGGAATCCAGTAGCGGAAGGTGCTCCAACAACAGCTTTTCAATATATGTCTGGTGGGTGGTCGTCAAACAAGCAGGTAACAGATTCGGTTGTCAATGCACGGGTGCTTCGAGATTGGGCAGACGCAAATGAATGGGTAAGAGCCGCAATTAATGTAAGAAGACAGCAAATAGGCAGAGCTAATATTGCCGTGGTGCCCCTAAATGAGCGTAAACCCTACAATAAAGGTCTGCTCAAGCGTATTCAGACAATCCTTGATCAACCTAATGAGCTACGCCAGAATTACTACGAACTCGTTGCTAGTGCAATGGATGATTTACTGGTACTGGATCGTGCAGTTATCTTAAAAGATATGTCGGTATCGCGCCAACCGCTTAATTTATATAATGTTGATGGGGCATGCATTAAAATTTACCCCGATTGGTCAGGAGACGCAAAAGAGCCACGATATTTATTTGTGTCTGAAAGTGGCACACATAAAGTTCCGCTTCGTAATGATGAAGCTATCGTTATGATGGCAAATCCCGCAACATACCGATATGGCCTATCTCCAGTGCAAATACTTCGTAATACCATTATTGCCGATCTCGCTGCTACAAAATCAGCTATTCAAATGGTGGACATGAAGCCCCCGCCTCATATGATCCAATTGCAAGGAGCTACACAATCACAGCTAGAGCAGATTCGGGCACGCTATGAGTCGGATATTGCCGGGAAGAAAGAAATATTTTGGTTGGGCGGTCAAGGCCCAGCGAACGTATCTTCCCTGGTGTTTTCGGCGCGAGATAATCAATGGCTGGAGTGGCAGGTTTATCTTGCCCGTAAAATAGCTGTTGTCTTTCAAATATCTCCCCAACAGTTAGGCATTACGTACGACATTAATAAAGCTACTGCATCATCACAGCAGGAAATATACGAAGATACCGGATTAATCCCACTACTTTTACTCATAGAAGAGTATTTTAATAGAGAATTGCTTGCAGATTTTACAACAACGGCGCAAGATGGAAGAGCGAACTTCGATGCTCTTAATCTGCGTATTCTCTATCCAGAAGTAACTGAGTTTGATCGTCAAATGCATGCAGAACGAGCTATTGAAATTGCGACATCTGGTTTAGCCGGTCTTCCTTCGATGACTTTGAATCAGGTTCTTGCGTTATTTGGAGAAGAGCCTGTTGATGGCGGAAATACGTTCTATGTGGATAACAAGACGAATGGACCTATGCCCTGGCTTTCCTACGATAAAAAGAAAACAGGGGATTATGGTTCTCGCGCAACGGGCGGGGCACAAGGTTCTCAAGACCCTTCAGGGGGTCCAAATACTGATGAAGACCCGGTAGTTACTGCAAATGAATCAGGTCCAAATAACATAGCGAATACCGGACCTGAAGGGGCACCTGCACCCTCTGATGCAGCAAAGAATTTTAGACGTGTAGGAAAGCGTTGGATACCTCAGCGAGTACGGTATATATAGGGAGGAAAACTATGTACAGTGATGGACCTCATATCGTAGACGTGTTTAATGACTCTGATGAAGTCAAAGCTACGTTTAAGGTGGAAAAGGACGAAACTGATGGATGGGAAAGAGGATTTGTCATCTTAAAGTTTCGTATGAAGAAAGATAAAGTAGTTGCTCCAGATAGTACAGGCAGTGTGTATGCTCATATCACTGATGGGGTCCAACATGCACGATTAATTATTACTCCAGAAGAAGAGCAACCTACTCCCAAAAAGGGAAAAAAGTAAATGGGTACAATAATTGATGTACATGTACCAGATAATATTATAGAGTTATTAAAGAACTCTTCAATGTCACCTGATTTTAATATCATGACTGATGGAATGGTGTCTGATCCTCACACGGCAAATCTGGTACATATGATTGGGTCATCGACTGAGCGCGATCTTGAAGGCGATACAATGTCTATACATGCGCTCAACGACATGACAAAAGCACCTAAAAACCTAACTGTATGGCTCAATCATGATTATACCCTCCCTGACTCCATATTCGGATCAATTGTTGGTACCCCTCGTATTGTCCATCAAGACGGTATTGCTGATTTGCACCTCTCTGTTGATGTCGAGATGGATAACCCTTCCGCAGCAAGGGTAAAGCAATACATCGATAATGGCAGGCGATTAGGTTGCTCAATTGGCTGTATGGTTACAAAATTTGAAGTACCAGAAGACGAGCAAGATTCACAATGGTATCAAAATCCAATTATCATACATGGCGTAAGAGTTGTTGAATATAGTGTGGTAGGTGTACCAGCAAATCAGCGGTCATGGGTAGAGAATGCTATAAGAGGGGTGTTTACACGAACATTACACCCACAACTTGCGCCAGCAATGAAATCATTATGGCCTCGTGCTTATCGAGAAATTATAGATACGAGAGCAAAAACAGACGAATCCGCAAAATACTTTCAAGGACAGCCAGAACGCAAGTCTTCTGGTAGGCGTCTTGATTGGCACCCGGACAAAAATATTTTTGTTCTTTCCAATCGCAAGGGCCTCGAACGCTCCATGGGAAAAGAAGAGCTAAAGAACTATCTTGCAGGAGATATTATCGTTAGTGACTCAGCACTTACTGAAAAGATTACTGCTGAGGAATTAGACGCAATTTTGGACATAGACAAAGCAGTACAACCCGATATTGTACGTACTGCTTGTGGCTCTACCTCCCTTGCCTTGGATATGGAGTCAAGTTGGGATAAGGGGTCAGCACATGGGAGAATTTTAGAGTGGGCTGGTGGAAAAGATGGTTTCTCCAAGGCAAAGATGAAACAAGTTCATTTTAGGTATGACGGTAGTGGGGATAATATTACAGATTATCACCTTCCTTTTGCTGATATTAAAAGCGGGCACCCGGTCGCTATTTGGCATGCAATTGTAGCTGTTGCGGGTGCCCTTGGCGGCGCTAGAAGTGGTCTTACGCATGAGGGGGATGAAGGGGCAATTAGATCAAAAGTAGCACATTATTATAAAAAAGCTGGGAAACCTGTTCCCTGGCAAAGTGATGGAGAAAAACACATGGACAAAGTTGAGGTGCAGAAGCATCTCGAAGACGGCATTGCTTTTGCAATAAATAAGGATGGCACCCCTGGCCTTGTCCTTGAAGAAGGCGGAAATCATGCGTCTTTTACTGGAACTCACACGCATATTCACGGCTTTCACACGCACACTGATAAATCAATCACTGACCCTGGAGAAGTGGTTCCTTTAGGTGGGCAAGTGCATCTTCATGAGCATAGTCATAACGGTGACAACACGCACGAACACGAACATTCTGAAGATACCATTGCTGCATTTAAGCCCCCTGTTCCTACACGTAGCTCTGATAATGATGGGGATAACGCAGGGGATATTGATATGGATGGGGCACCTGACCTTGATGCTGGGGGTGGACAACGCCATTTATCTCTTGACGAAGAGCATGTACAGTCTCAACTTGACGTGTACAACAGCTTTGGGAAATTGTTAGGGCTTCCTGAAGTAACGCTAGAGAAGATAAAGTCAGAATACCCTGCTGTCCCTGCTATGGATACCCCGCCTTCCCCAGCAACCGGTGAAGGGCTTCCTGACCATGTGCGTAAAGCTATGCGTTCCATTCATGCAAGAACATACGCTATGACAGGCGGGAAGGTGTGTTCTGGCTTTGGGTCTGATGGTGAACACCTTACCCGACCTGGGCAAGCCCCGGATGGGTCAAATCCGGTTCCCGTGCACCCCTCACATGCAAAAGGTATTCAAGCTATTCATGATCATGCGCACGCTATGAGCGGAGCAGACGATAATGATGTAGACGATATGAAGCGTGCCCTTGATATTGATATGGTCAAAGAGATGGCGGGGTATGGTGGGCCTGGAAATGGTGGGGGGTCTGCTGGGCCTGCCGGGTTTCCTGAGCATGTACAAAAAGCAGTGCAAGGTATTCATGCGCATACCTACGGTATGACTGGTGGAAAAGTGTGCAAAGGGGTAGGTACTGATGGATCACACCTTGTCTCACCTGAGCAAGCCCCCGATGGTTCTCACCCTGTTCCGATGCATCCAAACCACGCCGGTCACGTACAGAAGATGCATGACGCTATACATGCCTTGACAAATGGTATGTCATGCGGTATGGGTAGTTCAAGCACACATCATTATAACGAGACGAATTTTCAGGATGCACGGCAAGAGTTGATGGATGCTGAGGGTCAAATCACCTCTAATTCCGGTGATGCACGATTGCGTTCATTCACAGACGGTGTTGATCGGATGACAAAAGCGCTTGAAAACATCGATGTAAAGGCGCTTCGTAAAGAAGTGGACACGCTTAAAAAAGAGTTTGCCATTGCAAGGAAGGGTATTCAGGAAATTTATCAGGAAGCAGCTACAGCCGCATCAACGGTAGCAGCCCTGAAGAATATGCCACTAGGAAACCCGCTCAAGCAAAATAGAACGATTGTTGCAACCGACTCGAATACGACACATCAGGAACTTGCAACGCTTACCTCTGGTAACATGGAAACGCTTGATGGCCTCCTTGCCATGACGACCCTTGAAACATACAAAATGCCAGGGGGAACCTCCATTTCTTATCGTAAGTGGGCAAACGGGCTAGGGGGATCAGTTGGAAAAGGGCTTCGTCCAGATCTTACTTCAAATCAGATTGCTCTTATGAGTTTTGATGATATTGAAGCGTATCGGGCTGGCCTTGCATCAAAAGTACCTATGATCGATGATCCGGCAGACTCCCTTTTTGAATAAGGTAAGGAAATAGGGGAGAGATGTTTCTTTCCCCTCTATTTCCAGTTATATAGATTAGTACAGACAGCATGTTGACATGCCAAGCTGACTATAATATGCAATAACAGTGTACAGCCGCATTTCGGTAGTGAATATCACTTACGAGCGTGCCAGGGCAAAAGTAATTAATGGAGTTAGATAGTGAGCGATACTTCGTTTACAACTGTTGCCGATCCAAGGGATATGACCTATCAAATGCGTCGGCAAAAGCAGATAGATGAATTACTGAAACTTACGCCTCAGCAACTTGATAGGCGTCTTAACTGGCAGATGAACACTCAGGAAGTGCGTGATGATCATGATATCAGCCGTAAATCCCTGAATGAAATGATTCATGCGCCATACATTCCCCCTTCCCTGCAAAAAGGTATTCTTGACTCTACTTCGGGCACCACGGGTAACGTACTCATTAGGCAAGATCTTGAGCCTACGTTGTACGCCCTCTTTGTGAAGGTTTTTCCAGCATTTGAAAGACTAGCAAAGGGGCCTGCAAACGGCTTGGTTCATGCATTTAACCAGATCACGACCCCCGATAGTGCCGCGCTCGGCTCAACAATCATTACTGAGCTTGGTACCGTCAACTACGTTGCCTCAACCTATGTAAGACAGACAGCGCCAATTGCTGTGTTTGCGACCGGTCGTGGTTTGTCTATCAAAGAGCTTGCTGCCGTTCAACAAGGTGGTGCACCTTACGATCCTCAGAAGACAGAATTAACGAACGGTATGATTAAGCTCGCTACTGATGTTCAGTACACTATCATGCAAGGTAATGCATCTACTTCATCTGGTGCAGGTTCCACAACTGAACTCGGCGCATACAATGCAAACGCATTTGACGGTTTCCGCAGCGTTCTCGGCTCCGTTGGTACCTATACAACAAACAGTGCCAATCAGCTTGATATCGGTTCTTTGAACATCCTTGAAACGCTTCAGTCTCTTGCAACAAAGGGCGCAAATAATGGTGGAAATCCTGACCTTGCGTTCATGAGCATGAATAGTAAGCAGGCGCTTGACTCTGAGCAGCAAGGCAACCAGCGCTACAATGACGACAAGAACGAGATCACTCCTGGTGTGCGTGTCAATCAAGTGGCATGGGTGAATGGAAACCTTCAGGTTATCCCGGTCCCAGGTTCCTCAATCGGTACCTATACTCGAACTTCTGATAGCGCCACAGTTGAAGATATGTACGTTATCGACTCTTCAACTGTTACCGTGCGCTGGCTGTATTCAGAAGCGTTCACAGTTCTACAGATCCCCTCTGGTGTGGATGGTGCTCTTTCTAACCGTTTCATCGTCTTTGGCATGTTCGGCTTAGAAGTTGCAGCCCCGCTCTTTGGAGGCAAGGCCCGCCGACTCGCTAGCTAATTAGCTGGCTGTTTTCATAGCAAGGGGAGGCTGTTTCTCCCCTTGCATTGTTGGAGAAACAGACGATGGCAACACGTAACGATATTCAAACATTTCCCGGCACTGCGGAGCAGCCGAACGCTTCGAGTGACCTGTACGTCACTGTTCTTTTCGGGTATAACAAGCCTGATGTGGATGGGCGTATTAATCTTAATAAAAAGTCATACCTTGACGAATTTGAAGGGCGCGGGGGAGTGTTCCGCAATATCCCACGTGAACGAGCGGAGCAATGGGCAAAGGGGCTTGACAAAAAAGGGAAACCAGCTATTTCTCGCGTGTTTATTCAGGCAATTTTGCCGAACAATGCAGAGGAAGCTGATTTCATCGGAGCCATAGGGAAAAGCAACATTCCTCAAGAGAAGTTTGCAGCCTATATTAAGGCATCGGATACCCAGTTTATCATTGATACGTTGGGTCAAGAAGGTGCAATAGAGCTTGCAAGCCGTCTTTCAAAGGAATTGGCAAAGAAATAGAGGGTCGATCACATGGTACGTACGAATCGTGAACTCGGACGCAATAGGGACTTACCCGCTCTTGAGGTATTGAACTTTGCAGCCGCTTCTGCCGGTTCTGCTTCTGATTTTGAGTCGATGATTGCAATGGTACCTGATCTTACAGTAGGTGCGCCTGCTGGTACAAGCTTCATGGGCACCTCTAACAATACCATGTACATTAGAAACATTTCGATTACATGGGGTGCAAACTTAACTGGCGCAGCAACCAATAACTTTACACTTAATATTAACCAATATAGAGCGGGCGCGGCTGTTGTGAGTACGTCTTCAGCAACTACCATTACAGCAGGTACACGAACGGTGACACCGGCTTCGATGGCCTATATCTTTGTTGGAACACAGCTTGTGTTTTCAGCAGGTACAGGCGCGACCGAAACGGTGACGGTCCTTGCCGTGACCGCAACTACCTTTGATGCAACTTTTGCAAATGGTCACTCAGGCGCATATACCATTGTAAGTGCACCTTTAGCGACAGTTACATATGCATCAGGCACCAATGATAGTAAGTGGGTACCACGTACGCTTACTGTACAAAAAGTGAACGAAATTCGTAAGGGTGACGTTCTCACAGTTGCACGTGTAAGCAGCAATGCAACGGGCCTTGCATCACCGGTAGGTATGGTGTGTGTTGACTGGGATAATGCAGGTCCACAGTAAGGGGTAGTCATGGCAAGAAGGCATTTACGTTCTGCTCCGATCTATGAGTATCAACCGCTTCATATCACAGCGGCGGGTACAGTGGTACCGGTCGGAACTCTTGTAAATACTACTGCCTCAACTGCTGTTTCTGTAGCTGGTAGTACTACCATTACGCCTACGTCCATGACTAATATTGTCCCTGGTTTAACACTCAATATTAGTCATGGAACTGGCACAGCAGAGGATGTAGTTGTTGTATCCGTGACAGCATCTACGTTCACAGCCGTATTTGCAAATACGCATAGTGGTACATACAATATCTGTTCTACTAAGGGAACGTTTACAAGAGGATTTAACGCTAATACATTTGATACAGTTGCTAATACTGTAACATTGTATAACGGAAATCCGAATGCATACTATCCTGGTACAACAACAGCATTTGGAACAGCTTTTGCAGTATTAAAGCTTCCTACAAGTGGTGTTCCTATATTCCTTGATCTACCTGGAGTGGTTGATAGAGGGCTGTTTTATACGGTAAGTGCCGTTACTACATCCGTTGACTACACTATCTGGTATGCAGACGAATATTAAGGTAAGTAGTGTGAAAACAGGTAAATACGATATTACTGATCAATCCCTTATTGATCTTGATGAGTCGGGAGTACTGCTCTGGTTGGTGGAAATTCCTGGCACGAACACCAATATTGGTGAAGAAGTTAGATGTACTCTTTATACGAATAATGGGTATGTTGAGTATGATCTAGCTACGATACCGCTTGTGGTAAGTAATGTTGATCAAAAGCGGTATTGTTGTGTGGGGATTGGAACACAAATTCCTATTCTGTTAGGGAAACAGTGTAGGGTTGAAGTAACACAGGGAACTGTTCACGGTCATTTTTACATTACTGGTATTAAATAATGGCAAAATACCTCACTATAGCACAATACAAAAGATACGGTGAAGGTGTATCACTTGCTACAACAAGTGATATGTCATTAGCTTATCTTATCTCACGTGCTGAGTCTGAAATAGACTCACACATGGGATTTGATGCAAAAAGAGGTGGGTTTGAGTGGCATGCGGTAACAGTCCAGGTTCCCTTTGAACAATGGACGTTAAAGTCATTTTCTCCGCAAGTTCCGGTACCCATTAGAAATATTCAAAGATATAGAATACAGGTGTCAAATATTTCAACGAGTGGTGCTGGTTTTTTTGCGAATATAAATAACTCTGATGCTGTTATTAACAACGACGGTCATTACATCGAAATTGTACCACTTCAGGCGGTAACGTACTCGTTGTCGCCTATTCTGATCCAACTCGGACTCAGACCCCCAATCACGGAAATTGATTGTAATTTGGGGTACTTCCTGCCGGTGTTTGGTGAAGAGATGATAGATTCTGGCGATCATACCACCTACTACGCGCTAGATGGGTTTTGGGCACCAACTTATGACCTTGCATCGTACTTACAGCCCTCCCTTGCCATGCCGATACCTCCAAATGTGTATGTAAATGGGGTACTTACGAGTGCAAGTAACTATACGTTAAAATCTACAGATGGTGCAGTAGTCTTTAACAGTGCCCAATCTCCTACAGCCAGTATTACGATAGATTATACAAAAACAATTCCTGATTTTGTGAAAGAAGCTGCAATATTGCAGGTTTCCTATTTACTTGGACAAATCAATCTAAATAGGTTAGGGCTTCAGGGCCTTGAATCAGCGAGATCGGGGGATCAAGATATCAGGCGACCGCGCCAATACCCGGCACGGCAAAATACGCGACCCCAGCAAACAGCGTTATGCAAAGAGGCTATTTATGTGCTTTCAACATACGAGCAGATAGGAATAGCCTGATGCCTATTTTGTTACCAAATATCTTATTTGATGTACATAGAGCATCATTCATAGTTGGAAAAGGAACAAAAGCGGCTATACCATATTTGTACAATCAGGAAGGTCATTTAATGACTATTGCCTCAAGGCACTTGAGGATGAGTTCTACATCTTCCGTTCGTATTGTATACGAAATGCATGTAGAGTTCGGGTCAGATATTGTAATAGGGGATATTGTTACAAATATTAGGCTTATTTCAACGGGTGATATATGGATTGATGATGCTACTGGCAATATCCAGACATGGAGAGTAATTGATCCGTACGACATGTCACCGGGTATTCTTGGATATAAGAATATTATGATGGAACGTGTTATTGGTGGAGGTCCAGCGCCGATATGATGAATATGGAGTCATTTGTACCTGATATTATAGCACGATTGCAAGGCGTGATAGATGCATTAGGTGATGCTACTACCGACGCGTGCGATGAGATTGCAAATGTAGCGGTTGAGGATTTATCTGTAAATGCCCCATATGATGAAGAGGAAAATAATGAAACACCTCCAGGTGAGGAAGGGCATTTAAACGAGTCATTTTATGCATTAGAGTCCATTACATCACTCGGAGGAAAATCCTCAACTGAGGTAAAAACCTATGAGCCTATAAAGCTTGAATATGTTACAGAAGGCACGCAAACACCCATTACACCTACAACGAAGCAGGCTCTTTGGTGGCCTGCTCTCGATCATCCAGTGGCGATGGTAGCAGGGCAAGAGCCAAACCCATTTGTGGAAGAGACGTACAACGCTCTTTTACCTAAAGTTGAGGGAATAGTGCGAGAAATATTTTTACCTGTATTTGAGCAAATATAATGGCAAATCCAAACACTGATCGTGTTCTTATGGAAGCATTGGCAGTGATAGCACCTGCCGGGACAATTCTGCTTGCGGAGCAAGGTCAGGTGATTATTCAGGATGCCTACAAATTGTCACTGGGGAATTTTCCCGCCTTTCACTTAACGGTTGGACAGCAGAAACATACAGTGGTATCTGCCAGTGTATTTGAGGGGGTTGTCCATATCATAGGGACTTACTATGATCGATGGGATCAACAACCCTCAACCATTGATACCATTCGGGCTAATATTGATGCCGATTTGCAGACAATTATGACGAACGTTCAACATAATTCGTCATTGGTGATAGGTCTAGTCTCTCATGCGGTAAGTGTTCCGATGATAGAGCTTTCTATGTATGAAGGTGAAATCGACTGGAAATCTGTTTCTGGCATGGTACTTGTAAAAAGATCTATTACTTTCACAATAAACATGTTGCCTTATGACGTGTAGGAGACAAATATGAGTAATAAGAAAATACCGTGTGAGTATACAGGTGGACACAAGGTAGACTTACATAAGTATGGAGGCCCGTACTTTGATGGGAAGGGTCAGCAACTCCTTGACCTCACACTTAACCCTGGTGACTCTTTGATGATGCCAGAAGAAGAAGTGTTGGGATTTACCTTGCTTCGAGATATGTCGGGAGTGCAAGAGCCTATTAACCTGGGAGTTGGTAGAGTAGTGTTGTCCGAACATCAAGGTAAAGATGATGAAGAGTTGTATGCCATAGGCTACCAGTTTCACCAGGGACGCCCGGATTTCCGACCTCTCCCGACACTTGTATCTGAGAAGAAAAAGAAAGAGAGCGATAAGTAAATGCCTATTGTTCCAATTAGAGCGGATAATGCCTATGTTGGTATAGGCAAACAAAGCGCTCAGGGTACCCCAGTAGCACCATCTACGTTTGTTAGATGGCTTGACGGTACTAAGTTTGAATTTGATTTAAAGGTTGAGGAAGTGTGGGAAGGTGATGGAACGCGCAGATTGTCACAGGTGATTAAGAACAACCAGTCAGTGAAATCTGCCATTGTGTTTAATCCGCGTCCTATCGAACTCGGATTGTTTGAAACAGCCTGTATGGGGGCTGGATCGGATGCTATTACAGTTCCTACGGTAAGTACACAACTTTCTGCGGGTACCAGTATCGGAGCAACAACCATCACGGTTTCTAGCAATACAGGTCTTACCGGTTCCGGCACCATCGCATTGATGCTTACTCCAGGGAGTGCATCAGAGGAAGTAGCTGTATTTACTGTCCCTGCAACTGGTTCTGGACCCTATACCCTTACCGTTGCGAACTCAGGGACACTCAAGAATGCTCACTCATCATCTGATACAGTTGTATCTCAGGCAACACATGTAGTAACAGATCAAAGTGATGGAAGTTATTACACCATTGAGTACGGGTTGGGGTCACTTAATGGTGCAGCAGGTCCAACTATTCGCATCGCTGATTGCAAGATTGAGAGTATTAAACGGTCTGGAAAAGCCGGAATGTTGCTAGAATACACGGTTGATTTTCACGGTATTGCAACCACATCGCAAGGCTCTCCGCTCACTGTTACACTTGAAGCGCATCAACCTTTCTTATATACACAAGGGGTGTGGACAGTTAATAGTAGCACAACCGGTGACGCCCTTGCCGTGGAATCGTTTGACATCACACAGAAAAACAATCTGGATGTGGGTATTCAGACAGAGCAATTAACCCTTGCGGCTATCATTTTTGGTAACTTGAGTATTGCGGTAACTGCCTCTCTTGTTATGCAAAATCCGCAATTGATTGCTCTTACCTACTGGGGAAGTGCAACGGGTACAACAGACTCACAAACAATCGGTGCAGGTGCGCTCAACTTGAAATTTACACAAGCTGATCAATATCACAGTGTCCAGTTTTTTGTTCCTACCATGCATTATAAGAAAATAACGGAGCCAACACCTAAAAAAGATGGTAAGGCTTACAAGATCGGTCTACAGTCTGAAGGCACGTCTAATCAGGGCGCGAACAGCTATATCCTCCAGACGACGGTTACGAATAGCCAAACAACAGCCTATTAAGCAGGTACATGCAGTAAATAAAGTAACTGCATCACAGTTACTATCAGTGCATAAAACTGTAAAAAAGGCAGTTAAAAAGCTAAAACTGACAAAGAAGGAAAGGGAAGTAAAAAACGTTGAAAAACGTACTACTTCTCTTCCTTCTAAACCGAAAAAAGCGAAAAAAGTCAAGAAAGAACCTGTTGTAAAAGCGCACACAGGCAGAAAAGGGATACATCATAAGTACCCTAAAACGAGGAAACCGGCTAAAAGGCCAAGAAAGGTACATAAAAAGACTAAATCAGCAGTTAGACGAAAATATCATATGAAGCAACAACATTATGCAAGTAAGCATGTTCCGCATCATAGAAAGAAAACTGCTGTTAAAAAGTCAACGATTACAAAAAAGAAAATAACCATCGCATCGACACATAAGAAACATGTCAAAAAATCAGGATTAGAATAGAGGTACATATGACAGGCAACAATATCATATCTGAAGAGGCCCTTGCACAGCAATTCATGCAACTCCCCACGTCTTTTGACGAAGTGTTACCAGAACCGGTTAGAATCGCCTGGGTTGAGTTTGTTACGTACACTGAGACTACAGAGGATGGGCGCGAGGTGCGTAAGCGCAAGCCTCTCAAGCGTGTCTCAGACATCAATACCATTGTGCCTGTACGTGTGCTTCACAAAATGATGGCATCACAAGAGAAAATCAAGCGTATTCAGGCTATGCGCTTAAAAAGTGCCGATCAAATTGATGGACAGATGCAACAAGAAATGATTGATTGGATGTCTACACAAGTGCTTAATGTGTGGCAGCTTACCGAGCCTGATATGACGATGGAACTGCTTCAAGAGGGTGTCGGGTTTCAGAAGATTTTCAGTCTTTTTAGCCTTTTTTTCGCCAACCAGCTAGCGGGCCTGAACAAGCAATCATAGCGTTATCACGAGATGAATTTGGTGATATGGTTGATTACGTGCAACCGCTCTATTGGGATGAAGAAGCAAAGGAATCAGCCATAGCGCAGGCACGTCAATTAGCTGCAAGAGATCCTGAAGCCGCTTCATTGCTTGTAGCTCAGGTAGTAGCAGAGCAAGAATTACAACAACAAAATACCGATTATACGGAGTCCACATTAAACAAATATAGCCCTATTACTGCGTACGAAAGAGCATGCAAAGAGTATGGATGGAAACCAAAGGACATTGATGAAATGCACTACATCACCTTCTTTGCTATGCTCAGGGAAGCAAATGAGCGTCATAAACAAGAGAATGAAGCATACAAAGTTTGAGGGTAACTTATGGCAGATGATGTAATTTTTAATGTACAAGGGGATAGCACATCTGCCATAAGTGCTACGCAAAACCTGATCAATGTACTCACTGATTTAGACAATCTTTTACAAAAGATTGGCGAATCAATGGGTATTTTTGACGATCTTGCGAAAAGCCTTGATAATCTGTATAGTGCTGCAAATCTTGCAACATCCGGTATAGAGGCATTATGGCGTCAAGCTGAAGAGGCAGCAACCGCTATCGATGCCTCTTCAAAATCTCTAACCGCGTTTAATGATGCTGCATCAACTTTGGGGTCTAATTCAGGCACTATTGCTTCCAATATTACAGGTATTTCTGATGCTCTTGCATCTTTAAGTGATATAGCATTCATTGCATTAGATGATATTACGAAACTAGGCGCTACATCTGCTCAAGCAACCTCCGATATGTCTGGACTTCCATCAGTTCAGCAGGCGGTTGCAAGCACAGCACAGCAATTAAGTAGTAGTGCAGCACAAGCAACTGGAGACTTATTAGCGCAAGCAAGCGCAGCACAAGACCTCGATGCTCAATTAAAAAGCCTTGAAGCAGATGAGCAACAAGACGCACAAGACCTAAATCAGCTAACGCAAGCAATAGACAGCGCTGATTCATCTGCTACAGGACTTCTTTTATCAGCACAAGACCTTGAACAAGCCTTTGGAAACCTGCTTAATGCCATCGAAGAAGCAACTCTTGGTATTAAGGATATGGGTCAGCAAGCCCTGACAGCGGCTTCTGAGATAGAAGACTCAACAGTTGCGGTAGATTCCATGACGCAAGCAATGGGCGCTCAAAATGCTATGTTTGCGTCGGTAACAACTGCCTCTTCTGGTGCTACCCTTGGCATGGTAGGTTTCGGCAATGCAGCGAGAACTGCCGAAACTGAAGCTTCTCCAATGAATGACCTGTTTGGGCCTGGATCAATGAACCTCATCCTTATGGCAACGGCTATAGGGATGGTAGGAGGATCATTCCTTAAAATGGGTCTTGATGCGGAAGACGCTATTGCCCATATTACAGGTCTTGCTGATCAGTCTCTTTCTCTTGCTTCTAACTCTGGAAAACTACAAACTATTCTCAGTCAGTTATCACAAGATGCAGAAAAATATGGTGTAACGCTCGGTGATGCTGCTAAAGGCATGTATTACATCATTAGTGCTGGTTTTCCAACGAGTGAAGCAATTAAAGTATTAAGCTCTTCAATGGAAGCCGCAGCCGCAACCGGAACGCAGATGGATATTGTATCTAATGCGTTGACTGGTATTTTAAATGCATATAGTTTATCAGGCGACCATGCAAAAGAAGTTACTGATAAAATGGTCCAGGCTGTTGTTTCTGGAAAACAGGAATTTAGCGCCTTTGCTAATGCTATCGGTCCTGTTGCAGCCGCAGCCGCTCATGCCGGTGTTTCTATTTCTGAAATGTTTGCAGCAGAGGATAGCCTTACACAAATTAACTCACGTGTAAGACAGGATGCACAGCAACTCGCAAACTTATTTAATACACTATCCAACAATGGGCAAAAGATTGTTGACACTGCAAAGAGCATGGGGGCACATTTAACGCTGGCATCCTTTGAAGCCATGCCTCTGATTGATAAGTTAGAATTATTGGCAAAGATTGCAAAGGGGGATACAACCCCGGCTTTTAGAGAACTCCTACAAAACCAAACAGCCGCCAGTGTTGCTTTTGATCTTTTGCGCAATAAAGGTGAAGCGTATATTGATACACTCGATACCATTAATCATGCAATGGGCGCAACTGATACAGCATTTCAGGCAACGGCACAAACAATTACATTCCAATGGCAAAAGGTGCAAGCTATTCTCTCAGTCATCTCCTATCAGTTTGTCGTGCTTATTGGGCCTGTTGTTACTCCAATACTGCAAGCCGTAGGCAATGCTGTTCAATATGTAGCAAATCACTTTGACACTCTCAAACCCATTATTGCGGGCATTGCGGTTGCGCTCGGATCAGTGCTTGTCGGAGCGGTTGTTGCACTCATCGGATTTATGAGCTTTCTTGCGGGTCCAATACTAGGAGTTGCTACCGCTATCGGGCTTATTACAGCGGCTATTGTCGCTGTATACCCTCATCTACAGCAGTTCCAAAGTTGGGTAAATACCGCTTATCCAGGTTTAAATATCCTTTGGACTCTTATACAGGCAATGGGACTCTATATTAGTGGGGCATTTAATACAGCATGGGCAAACTTGCAACCTATTTTAGCTCAAGTATCTACATGGTTTCAAACTCATATCACACCTGCTGTACAGCAAGTCATTAGAAATCTTATCGATTTAGCTATCCAAATTGTATCAAGAGTTCTCCCTGCCATGGATCAATTTATTAAAAATACACTTGTTCCATTAGCGGAGAACATCAGGTCAAAAGTTATTCCTGCCGTTGAAAAGTTTATCGATAAGGTGATGGAGACTGCTGTTTATATTTCAGGTCATATGCCTCAAATACTTGACCAACTTTCAAAAGATCTGGATAAAGTAAAAGAAGTATTACTTGTTGTAAGTGGTGCATTGCTTGGTTTTAGGATTGCAATGGCAGTAGGGGCTGCTGGCGGTGTTATGTCATTTTTATCGCAAGCCGCAGGCCCGCTCATTGCCTTTTTATCAACAACACTTCCACAAGCGTTAGCGGCGGCTGGAGCGGCTATTGCTGGACTTGCTACCCCGTTTGGAGTAGTTGTTATCGTTGTAGCAGCGCTGCTCGGTTATTTCGTGTACCTTACTACTAAATCAAAAGATTTACAAAACGCCTGGGCATCCTTAAAAGGCCCTCTTACAGACGTATGGGAAGCTATTAAAGGTGCTGTAAAAGATGTTGTAGATGCATTTAATCAGGAATTGATGCCAGCTTTAAAGGAACTAGGAAAAGAACTTGCTCCCTTAAAGCCCGTGATAGACGCCCTCGCTATGTCGCTTGGAGTGGGCCTCATTGCCATGATAGGTACTGCAATTGATGCACTGGCGGCAGCTATCACTATTATTGGAAAAGCTATAGCTGGTTTAATACAAGTAATATCTGGAATTATTAATTTTGTAAAAGATTTTATAAAACTTATTGGAGATTTAGCGGCGGCTCTGATTGGTACAACAGACAAAATGGGGAAAGTAAAGCATGATTGGGGGGCTGTGTGGGAGGATATTAAAAAGGTATTTATGGATGTGGTGCAAGTTATTGTTGGATTGTGGAATGCTTCTCTTGGAGCGATTATTTCGGGTGTATCAAGTTTTGTTACAAATATTATTAGATTCTTTACAAATCTTTCAAATACACTTGTAGGACACTCTATTATCCCTGACATGCTTAATGCCATAGTACAGGCTTTTTCCCAATTTCCTCAAAAGGTACTCAGTATCATACAAAAGTGGATACAGGATGTTATTAATGCTGTACAAAAGATGGCAGATAAGTTAGTAGGGCACTCTATTATCCCTGATATGCTCAATGCTATAGTACAGGCTTTTTCCCAATTACCCCAAAAAGTATCTCAGGCTATCAGTCAGTTTGTACAAACGGTTATTCAGGCAGTAGAACAGCTTGCACAGCAAATGGTACAGGCTATACAGCAGGGTATTAGTGGATTTGTACAGGCCATACAGCAAGGTTTACAAAATGCCGTACAGTTTGTTAGTCAGGGGGTAGAAAAGATTTCTCAGCCATTAAAAGACCTGGGAAATCAGGCTATTCAATGGGGCAAGGATTTTATCAACGGCTTCTCAAGCGGAATACAGGGGGCTATGAGCGGATTGCTTAGTTCTGTTATGGGCATGGCAATGCAGATTTCAAGTTATCTGCACTTCTCAAAGCCTGATGTTGGACCGCTTGCCGACGCGGATCAATGGGGGCCTGACTTTGGAGATATGCTTGCATCCGGGCTAAATTCACAAATAGGGAAGGTAAGCGCGGCGGCTAAAAACATTGCATCATCAATTAGTGGCGCGACCCCCAACGCTGCTAATTTCTCTGTAGTGGCAACTAATAGCGGAGCAGCCGAGCAAACGATGGTGCTCCGTCAAATCCTGGCAGAACTCCGCAATGGGAATCAAGGGTCAGCAGCCAATAGAGGCACTATTGGGTACCAAATCCCATCAACCGAGCTTGGCGCTATTAATCAGCAGTTTAACTACTATAATGGCAGTACGAACGCTGCTACACTCTATAACCAGATTAACACATTAGGGGGCCTTGCACAAGAATATAGTGCAAGAGGGTCCGTTAGTGGATTAGGGTTTTAAATATGGCAACAACTATTACGTACGGTACGTTCAACTTGAACGATAATATAAACTATTTTGTCATAAAAAAGCCTATATCAACGGTTGCGGTATCTCCTACCTATTTTAAAATTGGTCGCCTTACCGGAATGAAGAAAACCGGTGAAACTGTCAATGAGCGCATGATTAAAATGGATATTCGGGTGCTTGGCGTATCTCGCTCTGATTTAGAAGATAAAATAGATGCCATGCAACAAGCGCTTAATTTACGACAGCAACAATTGACCATGCGTACCAACGATGCACGCTACTTTATTGCTGATTGCCTGGGATTAGAGGCGCAACTTGCTCCAGGTCAGATTCTCTCAACAGTAGTATCAGCATCCTTTATTTGCTATGATCCCTATGCCTATTCACTGCAAACAACCACGTTTGACACTGGGAATGTGCTATTTACTTATGATAATCCTTCTCAAACGTACATATCGTCATTCTCTGTTACTGGCGGGGGCACAGCAGAAACATTTCCAATCATTCGGGTAACACAAAATACCCCGACGCTAACAACAACGCTTTCAGCGCAACTAAACTCAGGTAGCTCGTATGCGCAAATCTCAGTAGCAGCACTCACCTCCGCCCTTGCCGTGAATGATCAACTCATCATAGGAACGTCAACAACAAAGAGTGTTACGGTGTCTGTAGCGGCTCCGATTGGTGCTACAACGGTGAACGTGACCACCTTTACGGCAAACGCTACCTATAACGTTGGAACACAGGTAAAAAAGGATTTAACGATTAGTACAATCCAGATCAATCAGAATGTCGATAATACTATTTTGATCGTAGGAACACCGCTCCCCACAACCATTGGGGATTACGTTGATATTTACTGTGATCCTCATGATAATGTGAACGGGTTTACAGCACAAAAAAATGGGGGTCCTGGTGTGTCTGCTGTAGCAGGGGTTTTTCCTGAAATAGAACCAATTAGTACAGGATTTACCATGTATGTACGTGCCAATTCTCAGCCATTGCTTGATGTGTTGTTTACCTACACGTCGCGCTGGCTCTCATAAGGTTTTGCCATGCCATCAGGATATAAAGATGATTTAACAGTCTATAAAAAGCAAATGGCGTATGTGTTTGACAAAAGTGGGAATTTCTTAGATGTGCTAAGAGATGCCCCGCTTCTTGCTGGGTTTAAAGAGACTATTAGCTCTGGTATTTCTCCGCTTCGAGTGCAACTTCCTCGAAGCTTTGATAACTTTGACCAGCCTGGGGGCTTCCCTGGACGTACGACACTCACACAAGGCAATATTGTCAGGTACTATATTTACGGTCCTGGGCTTCCTCCAGGTGGGAAGATTCGCTTTCAAGGCTTTATCGATACTATTGAGCCTGAAATCTCGGAAACAGGCGCAGAAACCGTTACCATCACAATTGTCCCGTTTTCATCAGTCATAGGAGATCACGGGGTTACTCAAAATGTAACATTTGGTACATC
>Ga0068856_100001438_pt1 | contig 24989 bp, 24 predicted proteins | sample KBSCornC62_FD_66595 | JGI IMG/M metagenome (GOLD analysis project Ga0068856, IMG submission 66595) | Corn rhizosphere microbial communities from Kellogg Biological Station, Michigan, USA - KBS Corn C6-2 | ecosystem: Host-associated > Plants > Roots > Rhizosphere > Soil ... | reverse complement strand
TTTAATCTATTAACTTTATATTTGTACAATATCAGGGATACATCAGGATGCCGGTAAAAGGAAACCAATTTAAATCAAATAATTTCAAGCCAGAAAATCAGTCTCGACAGTCTTCTCCAAAGACTGAAAGGGAAAAGCAGCCAAAATCAAAGACGGAAACAGGCCGTAATTTCGGTCTGATGAACAGCCAGATCATCAAGATCGCTGGGCTTTTTTCACTGCTTTTATCAGTATATTTTTTTGTAGCCTTTACCTCATACCTTTTTACCTGGAAAGATGACCAGAGCTACGTGAGCCCTGCAAACGGCGGCTGGAGCAACTGGTTTAAAACCACACAGGAACTGATGGAAAACGGCGTAAAAAACCCGGTTGTAGAGAACTGGCTGGGTAAACTTGGCGCCCTGCTTTCAAACCAGTTTATTTACGAGTGGTTCGGCGTGGCATCGTTTCTGTTCGTGCTTGTTTTTTTTGTGATCGGCTACCGGCTCCTTTTCAAAGTGAGTTTGCTTGCCGTGGGTAAAACGCTGGCTTATTCGTTTTTCTTTATCGTTTTTATATCCGTTTCGCTGGGGTTTTTACACGCCTTCACAGCTGATACGCCACATTACCTTGAAGGGAATTTTGGCTTTTGGTCAAACCGGCTATTAACGGCGCAGGTGGGGCAAACCGGCGTGGCAGGCATACTGGTTTTTGCCGCGCTCACCGTATTAGTGATCGCTTATAACATCGATTTTAAATTACCTAAATTAAAAGAAAGAGACCCGGCCCCGGCCGTAGCCGACGGTATTGAAACTGACGTGGAAGATGCGCAGGAGGAGGAAATAGCATTGCCTTTAGAATGGGCAGGCGGGCGGGCCAATAAAATAAAAGAGAATCCTGAAAGCACAGGCCGGAACGAGGCGGCAAAGCAACCGCCACTAACGCAAAACCCGGTGTTCCATGAGCCGGTTGTATTAACGCCAAATAAAGAGGGCGAAGGCCACGAGCCGGAATTTGAGGATGAAATACCGCTTACCATGGGCGTAACCCGGCCTACGCCGGTGCTCAATATCGAAAAAAGCGATGACGAAAAAGCAAAAAGCCTTGTTGATCAGTTTGGCAAATACGACCATACGCTCGAGCTTTCGTCCTACAAATATCCACCGCTGGACCTGCTGGAAAACTATGGCTCCAATAAGATCAACGTCAATTCGGATGAGCTGGCAGCCAATAAAAACAAGATCGTTGAAACACTGAACCACTATAATATCGAGATCGACAAAATAAAAGCCACCATCGGGCCAACGGTAACACTTTATGAGATCATTCCCGCTCCGGGTGTGCGCATTTCAAAGATCAAGAACCTGGAAGACGACATTGCATTAAGTTTGGCCGCCTTGGGTATACGTATTATCGCCCCGATGCCGGGTAAGGGAACGATCGGTATCGAAGTGCCTAACCAAACACCCGAGATGGTGTCGATGAAATCGGTGCTGTCGACAGAAAAATTCCAGAGCACTTCCATGGATCTGCCGATTGCTCTTGGTAAAACCATCAGCAACGAAGTTTTTATTGCCGACCTTGCCAAAATGCCCCACCTGCTTGTAGCCGGGGCAACCGGGCAGGGTAAATCGGTTGGTATAAATGCCATCCTGGTATCGCTGCTATACAAAAAACACCCTGCCGAGCTGAAGTTTGTTTTGGTTGACCCGAAGAAGGTAGAATTAACGCTCTTCCGGAAAATAGAAAGACATTTCCTGGCCAAACTCCCTGATGAAGCCGATGCTATTATAACGGATACCAAAAAGGTGGTAAATACCCTGAATTCGCTTTGTATCGAAATGGATCAGCGTTATGATTTGCTGAAGGACGCGCAGGTACGAAACCTTAAGGAATACAACGAAAAATTTATCCACCGGAAGATATCCAATCCCGAGCAGCACCGGTATCTGCCTTTTATTGTGCTGGTAATTGACGAGTTTGCCGACTTGATGATGACTGCCGGCAAAGAAGTTGAAATGCCGATAGCGCGCATAGCCCAGCTGGCGCGTGCGGTGGGTATTCACCTGGTTATTGCCACGCAGCGGCCGTCAGTAAATATCATCACCGGTACGATAAAAGCTAACTTCCCTTCAAGGCTTGCCTTCAGGGTATTGTCAAAGATCGACTCGCGGACTATTTTAGATACCGGCGGCGCTGATCAGTTGATCGGTCGCGGCGATATGCTGCTGTCCACCGGCAGCGACCTGATACGGTTGCAATGCGCCTTTGTGGACACGCATGAAGTGGAACGTATATCCGACTTTATCGGCAACCAGCGCGGGTATCCATCGGCAATGCTGCTGCCCGAATATGTAGGCGATGGCGAAACCGGCGGCTCGAAAGATTTTGACCTGGAAGACCGCGACCCTATGTTTGAGGAAGCCGCCCGCCTGATCGTGATGCACCAGCAGGGATCAACTTCATTAATACAACGCAAACTGAAGTTGGGCTATAACCGTTCGGGGCGTATTATCGACCAATTGGAAGCTGCCGGCATAGTAGGACCATTTGAAGGAAGTAAAGCCCGCGAAGTCTTATATCCCGACGAGTATAGCCTGGAGCAGCACCTGGAAACACTGCCAAAAACAAAATAGCAGCTGAGCATGTTTCTTAATAAGGAACAGGACTAAAAATGCAAGGATTTTCATATTATTACCAAACAATTAAATATCACTTGTTTTAAACCAATTGCACCATTTGTACATCTAATCCCAAACCCCTTGTACGGGACCCTTAAAAAATGAAAAAAGTAATTGTCTTTTCTATTCTCTCCATCATAACTTCTCAATGTTTCGCTCAAAAAGATGCCGCGGCAAAAGCCATATTGAACAAAGTAAGCGAGAAATACCGCCAGTATGATGTGGTAAAAACCGACTTCGACTTTATTTTGGACAATCCCCAGGCCAAAGTTAAAGAAACACGGAATGGCACCCTGCTGGCTAAATCAAAAGCCAATAAATTTAAAGTGACCATATACGCTGCGGGGCAATCGTCAAAAGCCGACATTGAACAGGAGGTGATCAGCGACGGCAAAACTCAATGGACCTATTTAAAGAAGGATAACGAGGTGCAGGTGAACAATGTGGATAATAGCGGCACCGGCGTTAACCCGGCGCAGATATTTACGATATATGAGCATGGCTACAAATACCTGTATAATGGCGAAGTAAAAATTGGCGGTAAATTATACCAGGAAATAGATCTTTCGCCCGAGGAAGAAAAACAGTTTTTTAAAGTAAGGCTTGAGATCGACAAGGCAAAAAAGCAAATATACAGCGCCCTGATCTTCGACAAAAACGGCAACCGATATACTTACGTGCTGCGCAGTTTTGTGCCTAACATCCAGGTACCCGACAACACCTTCAGCTTTGACCCCAAAATGCACAAGGGAGTTGAGGTTGTTGACCTGCGATAAATTATTTTTTAAACTTATTAGCAGCTGCGGATAGCAAAAAACACGCAAAAGTGGTGACAGGGCTTTGTCATTGACAAATTGCGTCAGCTCCTAAGTTAAAGTTATTAATAATCAGCGCTGTATCGCTTGTATCGGAACGATACAAAACTATACACCTCAAATTCCATATCCAACATCAATATCCCGGGGCTGAATGAAGCTGGATACAGCAAACTTTTGCAGCCCGGCCGTTCCGGAACTTCATAAGCCAGGCCCTTACCCCCCAGTCCCCACCTTTTGCCTGCGCTCCATCACTTCGCGCCAGGTGGTTAAAATAAACCGATTTTTTTGCAGGTATTTTTTCAGGCGCGGGTCCATCATGGCCAGCAGGTCGCCTTTGCGCTTTTTACCCTCGCTGCAGATGTATTTAAAGTTTTCCGAAGGATAGGTACAGTGCATGATCACCATTGTTAAACCGGGGCTCAGCCTGCCTATGCTTTCGATATAATGATCAGTATACCATTTTTGTATTTCTGCATCGGTTTTATTATCCACATCAGGCAGGTTCCAGTCGTAGCTGGAGTTATGCAGGTCGTCCAGCACCGGCAGGCCATTTTTCCAAAGCATCTCCCCTACCTGTTTTGCGGTCGCAAGTGCAGGGTCTTCAGGGATATCCATTCCTTCTTTGTATTTACCTTGTTTTTTGAGGTCTGCTATTTTCGCGGCCTTAGCCTCTGCCCGGAAAAACAAATCGTCTCCGCCGGGAAACATCACCGGTATTTGTTTTTCAATGCCCAATTGCAGGTATTTTTGCAAAAAAGCTTCTTTGGCAAACAGCGTGCCCATGTGCGAATCGAGGTGCGTGGGTTTAAAGCCCAACGCTAAGGCGCGGTCAAGCTGCGCCCTGATCTCTTTATCAACCTCGTCTGCCGTCGCGTTAAAATAAACGGCGGCTACGGATGAATACAAGTCGCCTTGTTTATCCACCAGCCCGGGCACAGCGGATTTACCCGCTAATGGCCCCCAACGGTAATTTGCCCACTCGGAAGTGAGCGTCAGGTGCAGGCCTGCGTCAGTATTAGGGTGTTCCTTAATAAACTTTACAATTTCGGGCACCCACGGGCAGGGCATCATCACGCTGGTTGAGGTGGATACGCCTTCTGTAAGCGCCATTTCCACGCCCATATCCGACTCGTGCGACATACCCGCGTCATCCACATGCAGAATGAGCACTTTGGCGCCTTTGGGGAAACCAAGCCGCTCGGCAAACGTTTTGGTTTGCTGGGCGTGAGCTGCCAAAGCAAAGCAAGCCGATGCCAGTAACGCACATAATTTTTTCATAAAAAATTTCATTTTAATCCTACCCCCGGCAGTCTGTGTCCTCACAGACTGCTTTTTGATAGCGAAAAGCACCCGCCATGCCGCCGTAAACGAGGGTCGTCTGTGGGGACACAGACGACGAGGGTGAACATTGTTTATGCACAGTTCGTTACCTGTCGCTTCAAGACCCTTCGCTGCGCTTAGGGTGACAAAAAAGCGCGCCCGGCATGACAAAATTATTCATTCAACTTAATCACCCATTCAACCTAAACAACTCACCCCACCTACACCCTGATATAAATCTTCCGCTTATCCAATATCTTACCAAACACCCAGCACACCAGCATATAATAAATAGCGAACAAAAGCGAGCCGATGGCGCCCGGAGCGATCACCTGGAACACTTTAACGCTCATTATCTCGTTAAAATTCATCTTGCCAATAAAAAACCAACCCACCACCGCGCCGAAAAAATCGGCGAAAATATAGATTGCCAGCGGGTTTTTACCGAATGTGTTAAAGAACGATACCCAGGCGTCTTTACCGCGTTCTTTCATCTCAACTACGTATATCAATGCCGAGATGAGCACCAGGTCGATCCCGACAGTTAATAATACAAACGAGCTTGTCCACAGCTTTTTGGCGATGGGAAAAGTCATGTTCCAGCAAAGGGCCAGGAAAATAAACACGAAGCCGAACAACATCAGTTTGGAGAGCGTTTCGTAGGTTTTGCCCTTCTCCTGGATAAACTTGCCGGCGTAGAAACCGCAGATCACGTTTACAATCGCAGGCAGCGTGCTCAAAATACCTTCAGGGTCAAACGCAGGGCCTTCACCATGGTACATATGGTTTTCGCCCAAAATTGCCTTATCTAAATAAGTACCTACGTTGGTTAACATACCAAAATGATTGTTAGGATCGCCCAGGAAGCGCAGCAGTGCCCAATAACCCAGCAAAAGAATAACGCTTATGGCGATTACCACATTTTTCGACCTGATGAAATACACCATCAGCGCCGCAAATAAATAGCAAAGAGCGATGCGGGGCAGAACGCCCAATATGCGGATGTGGCTTAAGCTGCGCATTGACCATCCGCCATTGATGTTATGATGGGTTGAGCCCAGTAACTCAAGGCACAAAAAGACGAGGTAGATCAGGGCAGCCCGTTTAAGTATTTTTAAAATAACCGAAAGGTCGCTTTGGCCGGAGAACTTTTTCATCGCAAAGCTCATGGCATTGCCCATGGCGAACAGGAAGGATGGAAAAACCAGGTCGGTGGGCGTAAACCCGAACCAATGCGCATGTTCCAGTGGCGAAAACGATACATCTGAGCCGGGATCGTTGACGATGATCATAAAACAAATGGTCATCCCGCGGAATACATCCAGGGAAAGAAACCGGTTTGAGCTTTGTTGTAAAGTTGTTGTCATTTTAAACGGGTTTTAAATCTCCACTCTTGGTTCTTGATTCATTCTACACCCTTATGTAAATTTTTTTCTTATCCAATATCTTTCCAAATAGCCAGCATATCAGCATAAAGCAAATGGCGAAAAGCAGCGAGCCGATAGGGCCCGGCGCGATTGCCTGGAAAAACGATTTATTAACGGCTTGGGACAAGCTGGTTCCGCCGACGGGAATGATGAAAAGTATTGTGGCGCCAAGCTCAGAGAATAGATATATGGGCAATGGATTTTTTCCGACAGTGGTAAAAAATGATGTCCAGTTCCACTTATTCCACTGCAGCATTTCAACAACATAAATAAGCGCCGAAATGAGCACCATATCGATACCCACGGTAAGCAGTGTAAAGGGGCTTGTCCAAAGTTTTTTGCCAATCGGGAAAGTAAGGTTCCACCATAGTGCCATGAAGATAAGCAAAAAGCCAAACAGCATCAATTTGGATATCGTTTCGTAGGTTTTGCCCTTTTGCTGTATGAATTTTCCGGCATAATAGCCGCATATAACGTTTACGATGGCAGGCAGGGTGCTTAAAATACCCTCGGGGTCAAATGCGATAGCTTTGCCCAGAACATCATGTTCACCATGATACAAGTGTGCATCACCGAGCAGAGATTTATCCAGATATGTGCCGGCATTGGTTAACATGCCAAAATGGTTGTTTGGATCGCCAAAGAAGCGTAATATGGCCCAATAGCCAAACAGCAATAAAATACTTATGACGATCACCGTTGTCCTGGATGAAATAAAATAAACAATGAGCGAACCAAAAAGATAGCAAAGAGCTATACGCTGCAATACCCCCATGATGCGCGTATCAGCGATGGGTGACAGGTGCCAGCCACCCGCATCCTTGGTTACAAAGGGGAACCAATACATCAGGTAGCCCAAAAGGAATATAATAAAGGCTCTTTTAAATATTTTCCAGACTACCGCGCGGTCGCTTAACCCGGCAAATTTTTTCATGGCAAAACTCATGGCATTACCCATTGCAAACAGGAATGAAGGAAACACGAGGTCGGTAGGTGTGAAACCAAACCACCTGGCATGCTCAAGCGGCGAAAAGGAAACGGGGCCGCCTCCATTGTTTACGATGATCATGAAAACGATCGTCATTCCGCGAAATACATCGAGCGAAAGAAACCGGTTTTGGGTTTTATCCATAGCTTATTAAAAGGGTTTAAAATTGGTACGGCAAATAATCGACAATATAGGAATTATTGACTCCAAACAAAATGTTTTTAAAATTATTTAAGAAGTTGGGGGGGGGTCAGACATGAGATTTGAGATATGAGATTTGAGACTTCTTCAGGATACTACTTCTTTTTTAAAATCTCATGTCTCATGTCTCACATCTCACATCTATTCTTGCTACTTTTGACGCGCAATGCTCACCATCACCAACCATACGCTGGAAAAACTGGAAATACTGCTCCGGACTGCAGAATACAGGGTTAGATATGAAAAAGGAAACTTTAAAACCGGCGCCTGTCTGCTGCAGCATAATAAGGTAATTGTAGTGAATAAGTTTTCGGGCCTGGAGGCGAAGATACTGGCAATTGCAGAGCTTGCGCGTACGCTTGAGATAGACTACAACCTGCTCGACGATAAGCAGGCAGCATTTTTACACCAGCTGAAACAAACAACAATTGAATTTTGACTGTCACTTTTTTAGGCACCGGAACCTCGCAGGGCGTACCTGTAATCGCCTGCGGATGCGAAGTTTGCACTTCGACGGACGCGCGCGACAAGCGTTTGCGGACCTCGGTGATGCTTGAAGATAAGGGAACGGTGATCGTGATCGATTCGGGCCCTGACTTCAGATACCAGATGCTGCGTGAAAAGGTTCAGCGGCTGGATGCCATTATTTTTACCCACGAGCACAAGGACCATATCGCGGGGATGGACGATATCCGCGCCTTTAACTACAAACAGCAGGGACCAATTGACGTATACGCCGATCAACGGGTGCAGGAAGCTCTGAAACGCGAGTTTCATTACATATTTGCCGAATTTAAATATCCCGGCATACCCCAGCTAACGTTGCATACTATTGGCGCGGAACCTTTTTACATTGGCGCGCTAAAGTTTATCCCGATTGAGGTAATGCACTATAAGCTGCCGGTTTGGGGATTCAGGATAAACGATTTTACCTATATAACCGATGCCAAGACAGTGACGACGGCAGAAATTGAAAAAATAAAAGGCTCCAAAATACTGGTGATCAACGCGCTGCAACGGCAGAATCACGTATCACACTTTACTATTGACGAAGCGATCGCATTCGCCGAAGAAACGGGCGCCGAAAAAACCTATTTAACCCACATCAGCCACCGCCTTGGAAAACATGTTGATATTTCGAAGATATTGCCACCCGGGATTGAGCTGGCCTATGACGGATTGAAGCTAATCACAGATTAAGAATGATTTTCACGATTACACAGATTTCATTTGTTAACGTTCTGAAATCTGTGTGATCATAAGAATCAATTAAAATCTGTGATCAGTCACATCTGGATATAACTCACCCTGTCAATTTCTCCCCGATAGCTGCCCAAATGGCCTTTATGTCGTACATCCACCTTGCCGCGGATAATAATGCTTTTATTGCTGATCTGCGTGAACTTGCCATCATTGTATTCAAAAAGGCCCTGCCGGGTGCCTTGCAGGTATAAAGGGCAATCCTGGCTAAAGTTTATCCAGATGGCGTGCGCGTTAGAGTGATCGGTAAACAGGCTGTCGTTGACAAGGGCCGATTCCGAGTTCCCCTCTTTATAAGTACCCCGTACCTCAATGTATTGGTGATCGTAATTTTCGATGCTGTCGATCAACTGGGTAAAGCTGACATGTTTATAGGGCAAATCACTGTTGCATCCGCTGGTATATATCTTTTTTTCGTGACTGCACGATTGAAGCAAAAATGCTGTTGTTATGATAAAGGGAATGGCAAGTCTGGCGTAAATGGACTGATATTGTGGATGGGCAAATCTCATATTGGCAGCATCAATAAAAATTAGGGTCCCTCTAAACCGCTATCCCCACACCTGATCTTTTACGCCTGCAGCGCAGATTATGTTTGGAATATACTATTTGTTAAAAGTTTAGTGTAAATTAAAAAAAAATGCGCCTTTTTTCAATTTAAAAAGAAACTTTACATTTAGCATCAAATAAAACCATGATGGACCGAAGAATAATTGTAACGCTGCTGCTATTTTGCGCGCTGGCGTCAACAGCCCAGCAAAAAATAATACCATTGTACAGCGGTGCGGCGCCGGGGTCGGAGAGTTGGACCTATAATGAGCAGGAATATACTACTATGGGTGCGCCGATGGTTTATGATGTATCGCATCCAACGTTAACTGCTTATTTACCCGACCCCGCTATTGCCACCGGCACGGGGGTGATCATTTGCCCCGGAGGCGGCTTTTTTATTTTAAGCATCAGGGACGAAGGCACCGATGTTGCCAAATGGTTGAATCAAAGGGGAGTTGCCGCCTTTGTGTTAAAATATCGTACCGGCCAGAGTTTGACAACAGACCCTGGAAAGGAATTATGGGAAAACCTGCACAAAAAGGATTTTAATATCACCATAAAACCGCTGGTAGCAATGGCGGTTGCCGACGGCAGAGCAGCTATTAAGTACGTACGCGCCCATGCAGCCGACTATGGCCTTTCGCCATCGCGAATCGGGATTATCGGTTTTTCGGCCGGGGGAACCGTCACCACTGCCACCGCATTTAATTACGCTGCGGATGACAGGCCCGATTTTGCAGCACCTATCTATCCTTATATACCGCCGGAGATACAAGGCGCGGTCACAGCCGACGAACCACCGATGTTTATAGTTGCCGCAACTAATGACGAGCTTGGCCTTGCTTCGCAAAGTGTGGATTTATATTCAAAGCTGCTGGCTTCCAAACATTCGGCGGAGTTGCACATGTACGCCAAGGGTGGCCACGGCTTTGGGATGAAGAAACAAAACATCCCCACAGATACCTGGATTGACCGTTTTGGCGACTGGCTGGGCCAGCAGGGATTGCTTACACCGATCGACGCAAAGGTAACGGCGAACATCGAGCAACGCGCAAAAGACCAAAAGACCAATGCAGAGCGCCCTTACAAAGACTGGGCTTTTCTTCAAAAATATGATAAACAAAATGCCGCGGTCCCTCCGCCGGCTGCAGGGGAAAAGCGTGTAGTGTTTATGGGTAACTCCATAACCGAGGGCTGGAAAAATTCGGACTCATCGTTTTTTTACGGCCGGCCCTATTACGACCGCGGCATCAGCGGACAAACTACCGGGCAAATGCTGGTGCGTTTCCGCGAAGATGTAATCAATTTACATCCGAAAGTGGTGGTGATATTAGCCGGCATAAACGATATCGCCCAAAATAATGGCCCTTCGAAAATTGAAGATATTTTCGGGAACATCAAATCGATGGCTGAATTGGCCCGGTTATACCACATTAAAGTGGTGATCTCGTCAATATTGCCGGCGTTAGCCTTCCCATGGCGGCCAGGTATCGACCCAAAACCCGGCGTTGCCGCGATGAATAAATTGCTGAAGGATTATTGCGAACAAAATCATATTGTCTACCTAAATTATTATGATGCCATGGTAGACAACAGGGCTGGATTACCGTCTGACTTATCCGGTGATGGCGTACATCCCACCCTTGCTGGTTACAAGGTAATGGAGCCGCTTGCCGAGAAGGCGATTGATGAGGCGATAAAAAGGAAAGAATAAAAAAGGGAAGTCATGCTGAACTTGTTTCAGCACCTCACGAGCTAAGTCGCCGCGCGATAGGTAAGCCGCCGATAGGCAACCGAAACACGGGTAACCGGTCATCGGACTACCTTTCTGATGGGGTGCTGAAACAAGTTCAGCATGACTTTAAATATTCTCTTTTATTATTTCTCCACCGGCAAAACCAATTTCGATGAATGATAGACATTGATCGTCTCCTTCAAAAAGTCTGAATCCTTTGCATGGTAAATATCGATAAACTGCTGAGGGTTGCGGTCAACCAGCGGAAACCAGCTGCTTTGCACCTGCACCATTATGCGGTGGCCTTTTTTAAAGGTGTGCGCCACATCAGGCATGGTATACTTCACTTCGGTTACCTTATTGGGCACAAACGGCGATGGGTTTGAATAGCTGTCGCGATACCTGCCGCGCATAATTTCAGCCCGCACCAGCATTTGGTAACCGCCCATCGGATATTTCAGCACCGGGTCGGTTTCAGCATAAATATCAACGTCGTTGTAGCTGCCCTTGTCCGGAAAAACGTCGATCAGCTTCACCACAAAATCGGCATCGGTATTTGACAGGCTCACCATCAGGTCGGCAATTACCGGCCCGGCCAGGGTAACGTCTTTAGTCAGCGTATCGGTTTGATACGCCAGTACATCCGTACGGCGCGCAGCGAAGCGTTGGTCGTCGGTCATATAGGTACGGGTACGGTTAAAATGCACCGCCTCGCTGTAAGGAACCGGTTTGGCAGGATCGCTTATGTAGGTGTCAAAAGTTGCATTGGCATTGCCCGTGGTCGTAAACGACAATTGGCTCTTATCCTGCAGGTAAATATCGGTCGGCTGCGTATCGGCGGGCGGCCATTGCGGCAATTGGTGCCATTTGTTTTCACCGGTAAAAAACACTGAGGCCTTGACAATGCTGTCAACCGAGCCCACGCCACGCAGGTAATAATCAAAAAACGGTATCTCGATATGGTTGGTATACCACTCGCTGGTGTTGCTGCCCCATTGTACGTTGCCTAAATGTGTGCCGTCGTTATTGCGCCATTGCTCGTGGTACCAGGGCCCCTCAACCAGGCGGTTATTGGTAGCCGGGCTTTGCTTGTCAATCGCTTTATAAACATTCCAGCCGCCAAAGCAATCCTCGGCATCAAACTCTCCGCCTACCACCAGCATGGCCGGTTTAACATCCTTTATACCTACCCTGGCATTGCGTGCCATCCACCACGCATCGCGGTTAGGATGGTTCATCATCTCATTCCAGAATTTGAGGGTGTCGCCTGCGATTTTGGTGAGATTGGGCAACGCGCCTGCTTGCAGATAAAACGCGTAGTTATCGTGGATCGGCGGATCCCAGGTTGGCGCTGCAGTGGGCGTAGGATGCGGATGCGGCGCACCAAAACCAAATTGTTTGTAAAAGTCAAAGGCATCCATCTGGAAAAAGGCGCCGTTGTGGTGAAAGTCATCGCCCACAAACCAATCTGTAACAGGTGCTTCCGGACTAGCTGCCTTCAACGCCGGATGGCCGCTTAACGAGGCCATAGTAGAGTAAAAACCAGGGTATGAAATCCCAAACACGCCCACATTTCCGTTGTTATTGGGGATGTTTTTCACCAGCCAGTCGATAGTGTCATAGGTATCGCTGGCTTCGTCAATATCTTTATTGGTCTTTTTGTTCATATTGAACGGGCGAACGTCAACAAACTCCCCTTCGCTCATCCAGCGGCCACGCACATCCTCAATCACCATAATATAGCCTTTGCGGCAGTATTTTATTAGGTGATCCAGCCAAAATTTGCGGTATTTGCCTTCCCCGTATGGGGCGGCGGAATATGGTGTACGTTCCATTAAAATCGGATGCTTTTCGCTGTTGTCCTTCGGCATATAAACCGACGCAAACAACTTAATGCCATCGCGCATGGCAATAGTGACTTCCTTTTTGATATAATTATTTACAAACCATGCGGAATCGGCGCTTTGGGCAATTGCAAAAACAGGCAGCAGAAACAATGCCAGGGCGTATAACTTTTTCATGATGGTAATTGAAGGTCGAAAAGTAAAGATGGAGATTTTTGTGGAAGAATGGAAATTACAGCTATAAACACAGCACTAAGGTCAGTAAAGGTTCAGATGGAGAACAATAATTAATATTTCGAACCATTTTTCCTATTTGAAAATCAATAAAATATAGGTAAACTTGGATAGGCACAGATGCGAATCTGAACTATAAAATTAAAAAGAACACCATTTTAATGACAACATTAAACATTCCCTCTCCCGCTCTCCGACAGAATGGACCAATTTTGGATGTGTACATTTCGCAGAAATCATTAATCAAGGAAAAGCGAGAACAAATATTCACTCCCGTAAATGCGATAATAGATACCGGCGCCACATATTCTGCAATAGATATCCGATTAGCTGAAATATTAAAACTAACGACTACAGATAAAAGAGAAATTCTATTACTTCCTGACTCATACAAATTTCATGATGTGTACAATGTAGATTTTGTTTTTGATTCTGATAACCCCAAAATCTATCCTATAAGCGCAAACGGAATGGATCTATCTTATTTAAGTTGTGAAAACCTTAATTTAGGTGTAATTATTGGTAGGGACGTTCTTAGTAAGTGCATTTTCACCTATAACGGTTTAAAAAACAAATTTACAATCGAATTTTAAAATTTTAAATAAGAGCTTCTTTCATCATGAAAAATTTTACTGTAGTCGAAAGGCTTGATCAAGCATTATCCATGTTAAAGAAAAATGGCTACTCAATGAATATCGACACTTTAACGGAAGCATTCAAAGGTCAAAGCAAAGATATTCAGGCTGACGAAGCCAACAGAATACTCTTAAAACTCGAAAAAGATGGCTACGTCACAAAAACTCATCATGGCGGGAACAATTTTTGGTTTAGCATAAACTTTGATGGATTTGTATTCGAAGAAGAAGGTGGCTACACTGCCGTTATATTAAAAACTCAAGCAGAACTGGCTTTGATTCAACAAGAGAAAGATTTACTTGCTGCAGATAGATTTCACAATTTGGCCGTTGCAGACAATATGGAGAAAAATGCTAAGCGGCTCAATTATCTAACCTTTTGGCTGTCTATCGGATCCGGCATTCTCGCCCTGATTGAATTAATAAAATTTCTGGTTTGGATTATCTCGCCACTCACAAAATCATAAGTGCATATAGTTTTGATTTTCTATTACTTTAGCGCATCACTTATTCAACTCCCTCAATTTCTCCCTTATATACAATCCCGCCGGTGTCAGTTGGGCTTCGGTCCAGCCGCCATTGACCGGTGCACCGGGCAGTAATATTGCCGTCGTTTCCTGCTTATCGGTGATGTTCCAGTTAACCCAGCTCAGTTTGTTTTTCTCCATCCAATCGAACCAGGTTTTAACCAGCGCCTGGTCGAATTTCCCGTTGCCGTTTGATTCGCCCACGCCCCATTCGGTGATGATGAGTGGCAGGCCCTTTGCAAGGGCGACATCTGCTTTTGCACGCAATTTTTCCTGGTGATTAGGGTCTGACGCATAAAAATGGAAGGAATAGGCGATGTTTTTAAAACCGGTAACCGGGTTATCTGCAGCAATATTAACATCCTGGTCCCAATGGGGGCTGCCCACCACTATAAGGTTGTCTGGATCATATTTTCGTATTTCGGTAATCAACCGTACGGAATAGTTTTTAACCGTATCCCAGCTGACGTTGCCCCAGGGTTCGTTCCAAATCTCGTAGATCACATTCGGTACGCCCTTGTATCTTTTGGCCATTTCAGTAAAAAAGGTTTTGGCTCGCTCCAAATGCAGGTTGCTGTGATGGTCATGCCAGTCTATCAATACGTAAGCACCGTCTTTGATGGCCTCGTCAACTACGCTTTCTTCCAGTTGGGTTTGGGCTGCCGGCTCCTGCAAATAGCCATGGGCAGGTTCAACGCCCATCGCCGCGCGCATAATCGACATCTTTAAATCGCTTGCCAGCCAGTCGACAACCGCCGGATTATAGTATTTGCGGCCCTGCCATAAGCTCCACGAAAGACTGATGCCACGCAATTGCGGCGGAACTCCGTTTTTATTAACGATTTGCCCGTTTACAACACTCAACGCGCCGTTTAATTGCACGGGTGTTTGAGCAAATAAAGATTGGGTGATGATGGAGATGAGCAGTAGAATTCGCGCCGTGGTTTTCATTTATGGATCTGTATCGACCCGAAATGTACACGAATAATTTTATTATATGCCGATGATGCGAAAAATCGATTATGAAATGTTAAACGAGCGCAGCCACGATGCATTGCGTCTCTGCTAACCGGGGAATCGCTTTTAAAATTAGCGGAGCGTTTGCCATCTCCAAGGAGTCCTCACGGACAAAAACAGCCTTTCCAGGAGACTCCTGCCGGACAAAAAACGGTGTCAAAGTGTACACGTTTTGCATACGATCACCCTATAAACCGCTACAAAAACCGTTGATTTATAGTCGATTAAAAATAAAAATCGTCACGATCTGTACATTTTTGACGATTTTTTTGAACACTTACAGCTAAAAGCTCACAAAACAGCGTCACATCATGCCAAAAAGCCGCCAAAACCATTGCCCACGCGCCTCAAACGCCTCTGAACCGTGTACGATCGCGAATAAATTTTCTTTCGCAAAAAGTATTCCCTTGATGACGTCTGAAATGAATGCCCCAAATTCCATTTACCGGCGTTATATATTCATCCGGAAAGGCACGTTAAAAGCGATTTTCATGCTACCGCCGACGGACACAGCGGTATTATTTGGAATAATAATCATACACTGCCTTACCGATCTTCGCTATCGTCGCCTCCCGGGTAGCTTCGTCATTAGTCGAATTACACACAAATACCGAAATGATAATATGTTTACCGTTTGGCAGCGTGATAATCCCCACATCATTCGTTGCAGGGCTCAGGCCTTCTGCATTCGTAGGCGATGACCCCGTCTTGTGTGCTATCAATGTTCCGGCCGGCAATAACCCTTTTAACCTTTTAGGGCCGGTAGTTGTTCCAAGCATCATCTTATACAGGGTATCTGTTGTTGGCCTGGCTAATACTTTTCCATTGTAAAACATATTCAGCAGTTCGGTCATCTCAACAGGCTTGCACCAATTGGTATATTGCAACTCCCAGGATGCCGCCATCTCCGCTTCCGAGGTTCTTATTGCAATGCCCCTTATCCCTATCTGCAGCATATAGGTCTGCACGGTTTTCGGGCCGTCGAGCAGTTTCAATAATATGTCGCAGGCGCCGTTGTCGCTTTGCGCTATCATATAATTCAACAGCGTACTGATCGTAAAATCGCCGCCTTTGGGGTTTTGATCGCGGATGGGGCTCCAGATACCTTTATCCCAGTCTCTTTTTTTAACATGTATAATTTGATTTAACTGCAACTTACCGGTATCTACCAAATGTAAAACCGTTAAGGCGATAGGAAATTTCATCACGCTGTGCAGCACCAGCCTTGCCTTACCATTATAGCTTACGGTATCGCCGGTTTCGACATTCCTGACCGAAACACCCACAATTCCCTTAACCGGTTTCGCAATTTGTTCGATCTGTTTACGTAAAACCTGGTCGTTGAGCTTCTGCGAAAATGCCGGAGCAGTAACAACCAATACAATAAATGAGATTAAAAAACACTTTTTCATACCAGCTAATAACGCAATTATTTGGTATGAAGTTTAATCCAGTCCGAAATAATCTTCATCGCCCCCGGCGACACGGTTTCCTGTATTTGTTCGTACTCGCTTACCTGCCCGGTATCGGCTGTTTGCAGCAAGTGATTCAAACCCGGCAATGCCTTTACCTCAAAATGCTTATTGCCGCTTTTGGTCAGCACGTTTTTTACCATTGCCAGGTTTTCCGCTGCATTTACCTGCATGTCTTTTTCGCCATTGATAGCCAAAACCGCGCATTTCACTTTCGAAAGGTCTTTTGATGGGTCATAAGTAATAAAAAAGCGTATCCAGGGTGCATTGAACTGGGCATTGAACATTTTAGTCAGCACGGCAGTCATGTCGCCATGAACATTCAGGGCATCCAACGTTTTTTGCGGTTGCTCAACTTTCCATGCGTTAAATACCGTCATCAGGTTTTTATCCAGGGTTTGTTCGTCCGGCGCACCTGCAAATAAATTTAATATCTGCAGGTGCACTTTTTCAAAACTACTCACCGCGGAACTGTCTACACCCTGCTCTCGCAGCGAATTAGCGTATTGTTCGGACAGAACGCGTGCCCCTCCTACAAAAGATCCCGCCCAAAGCACAATAAAATCCACATCCTTACGCCGTGCGGCTACCATGGGCGCAATCATACCGCCTTCGCTGTGCCCGATCAACCCCAGGTGTTTGGTGTTTACATCATGGCGCGTTTCCAGGTAATTCAAACTGGTCTCCACATCATAAGAAAAATCAAGACTGGTTTTATAGTTAATACTGTCGCCCAGGGAGCTTTTGCCGGCGCCGCGGTCGTCAACGCGTAAAACGGCTATCCCATTCCTGCTGAGGTAATCAGCCAGCACCATGTATGGTTTGTGGCCCTTCATCATGGTGCCATCCCTGTCCTGTGTGCCGCTGCCGCTGATAATGATCACCGCCGGGTATTTGCCATCGCCATTTGGCCGGGTAAATGTTGCGCCATAATGCAGGTTTTTATTAGCGTTGTCGTATTCCACGTCCTCGCTGTAATAGGGAAATGGCGGCTTTGGTGTTTGGGGGCGTACCGGATCAGTCGCCAGCGCTTTGTTTTCCGCTTCGCTGATGCGCTTCAGGTTGATACTTAATTTGCCCGGCCCTTGTTTAAATGTACCGCTTATGCCATCTTTCCCGTCCCAAACGCCGGTATATCCGCCGTTCAGCACAGCGCATTTTATAAACAGGCTGTCCTTTTTCAAAAACGTATTTTCGCATTTTATCCCGAAAGCTTTTTGGTCCGGACTGTCGAAAGTTGAAATATAGCTGGTATCGGCTACCTTTTTGATGTTAAACACAAGGTGAAGGTTGGTACCGCCGACGGTTATTGAGCCCACCCAACTGCCGGCAATATCCTGGGCCTTAAGCTGTACAGCAGTTATTGCAAGAAAGGAAGCTATAAAAATCTTCTTCATGAATTTTGATTTACGCGATGGTTTTTGAAGTACAGGTATGAATAAACAAAGGGAATGATAGTGATGACAGCGATGATGCAAAGCATGGCGATAGTGGCCGGCGAAGGCGGCAGAATCAGTGTTAAAACAGTGATCGCGATCCCGCCGAAAAACCAGATTTTGCTGACCAGACGATGGGTGGCCCGCCAGTTGTCTTCGCTCTCCAGCGCCCAGGGAGTGCGGAAGCCGGCAAAATAGTTGGGCTTAATACTGTTAAGGATGTTACCCACAAACACAAGCATTAAACCTACCAGCGGCAGGATGAGCTTATCGAGCTGGAAGCCGCGGTGCGCCGTGGCGTATATAATGGCTATATTAAGGGCTGACAAAAATATAACGATGCCCGCCGCCAGCTTTCGATAGGTTTCCTGGCCAAATTTTACCTGCTTTTTCGGGTCGATATAGCTGATAAACCGAAGCAGCAGGTAGACAAAAGCCGCCAGCCCCAGAATTATCCAATCAGTGGTTAGAAATTCGGTTTTGTTGCCGTAACGATCAACCGTGCCATTGAGCCCATAGTGAAGCGGCACTTTTTGCGGCAGCGATCCATAAATAGCATATAGGTAGACGAGCGGCACCAGCCATACTACCAATGTGACAACATCCAGGTAACTAAACTTTTTCATTGTGATGATTATTTCTTTTGTGCTTGTAAACTCATTATCCATTTGATCATTTCGTCCATTACGGTTGTATTCAGGGCGTAATAGATGAATTGACCTTCTTTTTCCGATGCCACCAGGCCGGCCTGCCGCAACAGGTCGAGGTGATGCGAAATACTTGGTTTCGAAATATTAAACCTGTCGGCTATCTCCCCCGCCGTCAGGTCTTTTTCCTTCAGCAAGTCCAATATTTCTCGTCGGGTTGGGTCATTAAGAGCTTTAAAAATCGAGTTCAACTCATCCTCCATTTATATATTTAGACAAATATCTAAATACATTTTATAAATTCAAAGTTTTTTTATGAATTTAGGCTGATTATAACTTAAGTCTGCAAAATTTCGTTACTTGTAACTAAAATCAAAACCCCATCATGCAAAGAAGAAATTTCCTGAAAACAGGCGCCGTGGCCGGTTTAACGTTAACGACGCTGGCTTCAGCCTCATGTAAGCAAGCCTCGTCGCCCGCAGGCGGACAAGACGTACAAAAAGCCGACGATTTTGAATTGAATGAAGTGACGATCGATGCCCTCCAGCACAAAATGCAAAGCAAAGCCTACACATCACGCCAGATCACAGAATTGTATCTAAAACGCATAGACGCTATAGACAAAAACGGCCCGAAGTTAAACGCTGTGATCGAGCTTAACCCCGATGCATTGGATATTGCCGATTCCATGGATAGGGAACGCGCAGCCGGCAAAGTGCGAGGGCCGCTGCATGGGATACCTGTTTTGATAAAAGACAATATTACTACCGGCGATAAAATGCATACCACCGCGGGTGCCGCAGCTATCGCCGATAATATAATGAAGGAAGATGCCTTCATCATCAAAAAATTACGTGAAGCCGGGGCAGTTTTGCTGGGCAAAACCAATTTAAGCGAATGGGCTAACTTTCGCTCAACTCATTCAACCAGTGCATGGAGCAGCAGGGGCGGACAAACCAAATGCCCTTATATTTTAGACCGTAATCCAAGCGGATCAAGCGCCGGGTCAGGCTCAGCGGCTTCGGCAAATTTGTGTGCCATTGCTATAGGCACGGAGACGGATGGCTCCATCGTATCGCCGTCGTCAGTAAATGGGCTGGTGGGTATTAAGCCTACGGTTGGATTATGGAGCCGCGCCGCAATTATTCCGATTTCCAAAACACAGGATACCGCCGGCCCGATGGCGCGCTCCGTGCGGGACGCGGCCATTTTATTGGGTGCATTGGCCGGCGAGGACCCAAATGATCCTTATACCGCGGCCAGCAAGGGTAAAACCGAAGCCGACTATACCAAATTCCTGGATGCTGACGGCCTTAAAGGCAAACGCATCGGCGTGGAGAAGGACGGCTTAAAAGTAAGCGCGCAGATGGACCCGATATTTAAAGAGGCCATTGACCTGCTGAAAAGCAAAGGCGCGACGATTGTTGAGGTGGAGCTTTATAAAGAACTGAAAGGGTTGGGAAATTTCGATTTCACCGTACTACTTTATGAATTTAAGGATGGCTTAAACCAGTATTTAGCAAAGGCCAATTCAAAAGTAAAATCGCTGGCTGATGTGATCGCCTTTAACAAGGAGCACGAGACTACGGCGATGCCGTTTTTTAAGCAGGAAACTTTAGAGCTGGCGCAGGCCAAAAAGGGGCTTGACGAAAAGGAGTACCTCGACGCCGTAGCTAAAACCACCGGCACTACGCGTACCGCCATTGACAAGATCATGACCGACAATAAATTGGACGCCATTGCAGCGCCAACCAACGGCTTCGCGGTTTGTATCGACCTGGTTAACGGTGATTATGACAACGGCTTTTCTTTTTCAGGGCCTGCGGCTATGGCTGGCTATCCGCACATCACCGTGCCGATGGGTTATTTTAATGAACTGCCTGTGGGCATTTCTTTTGTCGGCACCGCCTATAAAGAAGGCGATATCATTAAACTGGCTTACGCGTATGAGCAGGCTTCGAAGAAGAGAGTGGCGCCAAAATTTAAGGCTGACCTGTTTGGCTAAACCAGGTTATTTCGTAGCTGGGCTATCGGTTTTACCCTCCAGCCGCTTCATAATTTTGATCATCATCTCGTTTTGATATTCGAGATGCGATAAAATGGTTTCTATTTCCAATTCTGCCTGCAGGTTTATTTTAAGGTCTTCTTCATCCCTCAGATCAGCACGGACGGATTGAACATTCTGCCCGATCATGATCAGGGGCAACAAAAAAAGCTGTATCATATTGGAGATAAACAGCCACAGTACAAACGCGGGGTATGGGTCAAACCGCGCTTCCTTAGGGGCAAACATGTTCCAGCTCAGCCAAAGCGCAGTCCAGGTAAATATGATAAGGAAAAAGCCCATGGTGCCTACATGGTTGGTAATCCAAACGGCAATTTTATCCAACACGGATTTCTTTAGCCGGCTTTTGGTGGTAGTGCGTAAAATTTCTTTTCGTTTGTCGATACAGTCCTGAATGGACATGGGTGCCTGAGTTGCCATAGTATTAATTTGGGGGTACTAAATTGTGCAATCAAATCTAATATTTGAAATTGAAATAGTAAAGCCCGCGGCCCGTTTTGCAGTCGGTCAAACAATTTAAAATCCCTATATTTCGAAAAAAATTAAGCAATGGAATTCGGCCGCATACCACATGAAGAATTGGCGCTAACTGATTTTACACTTCCGCCTGACCCGGAGCTAACCATCAATACGCTGCTTGCTGCCAAAAACAAAGGTGCCCTGCAGGTGCGTGTCGGTTGTGCCAAATGGGGACGCAAGGAATGGTTGGGGAAGATATATCCGCCCAAAACAAAGGATGCCAACTTTTTGGACGAATATGTAAAGCATTTTGACTGCATCGAGCTAAACGCGACCTTTTATAATATTTACGGCCCCCAGGTGATTAGCAAGTGGAAGGACAAAGCCGCCACGAATCCGAGTTTTAAGTTTTGTCCCAAGTTTTCGCAAAGCATTACCCATATCCGCCGGCTAAAGAATGCCGATGAGATCACCACCCAGTATTACGCGGGCATTGAAGCGCTTGGCGAAACGCTTGGGCCGCTATTTTTGCAGGTAGGCGATAATTTTACGCCTAAAAGTATGCCCGACCTGAAGGCTTATCTACAAAAACTCCCGACGGACGTGCCTGTTTTTGTCGAGGTAAGGCATAAGGATTGGTTTGCGGTTCCTGAAGTGCGCGCGGAGTTTTTTGGTATGCTGCACGAATTAAATGTCGGAGCCGTAATAACCGATGCCGCCGGCCGTCGCGATGTGATCCATATGGAACTGCCCACGCCGCATGCCTTTATCCGCTTTGTAGGCAACAGCCTCGACCCTACCGACTACAAACGTGTTGACGACTGGGTAGAACGCATTGTAAAATGGAAAGAAATGGGCCTGCAATCCGTTTGGTTTTTCATGCACCAGCACGATGAACGGTACTCGCCTGAGCTGGCGGATTATGTGGTAGAAAAATTAAACCATCACTTAGGCTTAAACTTAATGCGGCCCACGTTTATGGATAGAGATAGCGCACCTGTCTGAACCGCTGATTAAACTGATTTTTGTGATGCCGCTGATTTTTAAAAGCGACAGGAATCACAAAAATCAATCAAATCAGCTTAATCAACGGTTCAGACTAGGATACCATCCCCGATATTACATTAATACTCAAGGCCAGTATAGCTGTGTTAAATGCGAACGACAGCAGCGCGTGCATGGCGCAAACCCTCCGTATCCTGCGCGAAGTGATATTGACGTCGGATACCTGGAAGGTCATCCCGACGATAAAGGAGAAATACACAAAATCCAAATAATCCGGCTCATCCTTGCCGGGGAATTGCAGCCCGCCCTCCCCTCTTGTTATTCCATCTGTATCCGTGTCATGATCGTAATATAAATGGGCGTAACGCAGGGTGTAAATAGTATGCAGCAGCCACCACGAGATGATCACCGCGGTTATCGCCAGCAAAATATGTTCATTTTTAGCCACATCCGGCAGCCCTTTGGTTGATTTTAACAGGTAAACTATAGCCCCCAGACTGACCACGGCAGCGGTTGTAATAAAAATAAACAGGAAAGTAATGCTTGAATCCTGCAAACGGGCAATCCGCTTCACCTCGCGCGGGTGGGAGGAAAAAATGATGATCCAGTTAAGCAGTATCACCGTAAGGGCGCAGCCAATCCAGCAAATTAAAATTAATGCCGGCGTTTTTGCGCTATTACGAAAGCAGACATAAACAATGGCGCTAACGGCCAGCGCAATTATTAAACGATAATGTGCATCTATCCTGTAAAAGAAGCGTTTATCTGTATTGATAATTTTTGTCATGATTGGTTTCGTATAGTCAGCAGACCGACGTAAAAAAGCTGTCTTGTAAAACAAAAGTATATTTTAAATCAAACTTTTCATTACCAGTCTCGGGCTAAAAAATGATCTCCGCCACGCGACCGACCTGGCCATCTTCCAGCCGGACTTTAATGCCGCGCGAATGATAAGGGGCGCTGGTTAATATATCTTTTACAATACCCCGCGTAAGTTTTCCGCTGCGTTGGTCTTTTTTCACGATGATATCCACTTCCAGGCCTGGGTGTATATCACTTCTGTTTCGTCCGTGCATACTATTATTGGGATTTCATCGATTATTTTGGGGGAGTTCACTGATTAATTTTATGATTTCACCGATTACTTTTTTGGGGTTCATCGATTGTTTTACATTGGTTTCTATGCTCAGGAAATCAGGTGGCTGATTGCTACCTTAACTTTCGCAAAATCAAAGTCGTTCAGCAGTTTGTCCATCGCTGTGACTATTTCATTATTATTCAAGTTTCCTATGCTTCCTTCATGCGTGTGGTTCACTTGCTTATTTGGTTCAAATTCGCCCTTCTCAATTGCCGACCCTACTTGTTTATAAGCATCGCGGAAAGGTACGCCACTTAGCACCAGGCGGTTTACTTCCTCTACGCTAAACAGGTATGCATATTTCGGATCGTTTAAAATTTCCGTATTAACGCTGATGTTTTGCAACATAAACGTCGCCATCTGCAGGCAGTTTTTAAGATCTGCAAAGGCCGGGAACAGCAATTCCTTTAATAATTGCAATTCACGGTGATAACCCGAGGGCAGGTTGGTGGTCATCATAGCCACATCATTGGGCAAGGCTTGCAGGCGGTTACACTTGCCACGCATGATCTCCCAAACATCCGGGTTCTTTTTATGCGGCATAATGCTGCTGCCGGTGGTTAGCGCATCCGGGTAACTTATAAATGCAAAATTCTGGCTTAGATAAAGGCCTTGGTCCATCGCCATCTTAGCCAGTGTTGCAGCAATAGCCGATAAAGCCTGGGCAATAACGCGTTCGGTTTTGCCCCTGCCCATCTGGGCGTAAACCACGTTATAATTCAGGCCATCAAAGCCTAAAAGTTTGGTTGTAAGCGTTCTGTTTAACGGGAATGACGATCCATAACCGGCTGCTGATCCAAGGGGATTTTTATTGGTGATCTTCCATGCAGCCAGCACCATTTCCAGGTCATCGGACAAACTTTCGGCATAAGCGCCAAACCATAATCCGAAAGACGAGGGCATGGCAATTTGCAAGTGGGTGTAACCGGGCAATAGCACCGCCTTGTGCTTTTCACTTAATTCAATCAGCAGGCGGAACAGCTTTTCGGTTTCCTCCACTACCTGTTGTAACTCGTGGCGAAAGAATAGCTTCAGATCAACCAAAACCTGGTCGTTGCGCGACCGGCCGCTGTGTATTTTTTTACCAGCATCGCCTATACGTTGGGTTAGCAAGAGCTCCACCTGCGAATGTACATCTTCAACGCCAGGCGAGATGCGAAAGGCGCCGGCCTCAATTTCGTGATAAATTTTCTTCAGCTCGCGCTGCACCAGGACCAGGTCTTCGGCACTCATCAGTCCAACACTTTCCAGCATTTGCGTATGCGCCAGCGAGCCCAGCACATCGAATGCGGCCATTTGCTCGTCAAACTCACGGTCGTGACCAACGGTGAAGGTTTCGACCAGGGAATTCACATCGATTGATTTTTGCCAAAGCTTGCTCATGGGTGCAAATATGGTACAAATTGATGTAAATTACCGCGTAAACTGAAATCGGCTCAGCTTAAACCGCAGCCTTTATTTCACCGGTGAGCATATAACCTGCGATGGCCATCCCGCCTTTTAACAAGGTTGCTTTTGACGCCGGATTTGTAATGCTGCACCTCGCAGC
>Ga0068856_100001437_pt1 | contig 24994 bp, 23 predicted proteins | sample KBSCornC62_FD_66595 | JGI IMG/M metagenome (GOLD analysis project Ga0068856, IMG submission 66595) | Corn rhizosphere microbial communities from Kellogg Biological Station, Michigan, USA - KBS Corn C6-2 | ecosystem: Host-associated > Plants > Roots > Rhizosphere > Soil ... | reverse complement strand
ATTCTGGGAGGACATCGCCGCCGGACTGCGTGAGCGGCTGGCGAGGGGAGACTTCACCGAGGCCGTGATCGAGGCGGTCGGCCGCGCCGGCAAGGTGCTCGCCGCACACTTTCCACGAACCGCAGACGATCATAACGAGCTGCCCGACGAGATCGGTCGTGAGGACTGATTTTTGAGTGGGACGCTCGCCCGCGTTTCTGAGAGGTGGAGTGGATTGTCCCCAATACGCTCGTCCAACAACTCCTCCGCGCTTCGCGCGGCATGACTCTCGAACCGCCCTCCGCCTCGAAGTAGCCCCCGCAATCAATCCAGACCCAGAAATTCGAAATCTTGAATTTCGGATCGGGCTGACGGATACCGTCTCCATTCCATGAGCGAAAACGTCCTCACCTACCTGCTCATCGCACTCTGCATCGTCGCGGTGGCTTGGTTCTTCGTCTATCGCGCCATCTTCCACCGCCTCCGCGAGCGGCACGAGGCGCGCTATGCGCAGATCGTCGGCACGGTCGGGCACCGGAAGAATGGCATGGACCGCTTCTTCGCAGTCATCATTTTCCTCACGCAGGAGGATCAGAGCAAGCTGGGCGACAGCACCCTATTTCTCCGCTGCCTGGCGCTCAAGGGTTGCACGCTCCTTTTCCTCCTCGTCTTCATCGCCATGACCTTCGCCCCGATGTTCATCCGGGAGCACTGAAGAGCAGTAGGAGGGCGGGAGAAGTTTGGGACTTGGTTATAAAAATCAGGGCTACAGCGAGATGTCGTACTCGGTGCCCTCTCGTGGCGGCGCAATCGCGCACTTTTTATTTTCCCGCACAAGGGCGAACTGGGCGATGAGCCATTGCTTCAATTCGTCGCGGAAGGCGTGAGCTGCCTTTTCTCCCTTCTGCGCCGCCTCGGAATATCGATTTCCGCGGCTCCGCCACTCGGAGACTCCCTCGACAATCGGATCGCTCAGATAGGAAGGATGCCCGGGCTGCTGGATGACCCGGGGATCGAGTTCGTAGTTATCGGTTTGTGCAACGAGGAAATCGAGGCACTCCTTGCGACCGGCGAGAAAGTATCGTTTGAGGAGATCAGAGTTCATCATGCAGGCCATCCGAAGATTTTGAAAGTTCTCGGCTTTGAAGATGCGGCAGGCGATCTCGGCCGCACCGGCCGGTGCATTCCTGGCGAGTAGGACGGGAGCCGCCGGATTATAGAGCCCGAAATGTTCGTCGAGGAGAGACGGCAACATGGCGAGTGCATCCTTCGATCGCGAGTCACGTACCAGTGCCAGGGCTCCCCAGAAGCGCGTGGCATCGGAGGGGGACGCTATCCATTGCTGCGCATCCTGCGTGAGCGGAATGCCTGACCGGTACAGCAAGAGCCCGATTTCCTCTTCCTGAAAATCCGGTGCCTTTTGCGCGGGGATGTCCGCAAGACGATTCGCGATAATGCCGAGAAGCTCAGTATCTTTCGCCGCGGCAGCGGCGCGGGTGCTCTCGAGGAGTGTATTCCAATCAGTGCTGGTCTTCAGGGTCTCGGCAATGAGGTTGGAATGGGAGAAGTGGGGATGAGCTTTCGCCCATGCTTCGATGTCTCCGACGATGTTGGCGGGACTGCCATTCTTGAAACGGAGTTCGTCCATCGTTTGGCTGATCAACGTTTTCCCAGCGACGTAGTTGACCAAATCGCCGATTACCCAGCCGACTCGGTGCAGCGTGCGCTCCGGCTTGAAATACCGCCAGTAGCTGTAGGTCAGCAGATAATCCTTATCTTCCGCGTAAGGTGCGAGGACGAGGAGGTCGGTGGTATCGAGGTTGAGCCTTTTGAGCTCGACGTAGGGGTTAATGACCTTGGGGTCATCTTTAGGACGGGGCCACGGCTTCCAGGCATCACGATACTGCGGGTCATCATAGCTCACGTCGCCGGGTGCCATTAGCTGCACGCAATGGAGTAGCCTCAAGCGCGAGGCCAGATAGCGAATCTGCTCCTGCCTCGAGAGCTTTGTCTGAAGTGCTGTCCATTCTTGCGGGGAAGGGAGTGCGAGCGATTTGAAATCCTCCCTGCGTGCCTCGAGCTGCGAGACCAGTTCCCGCGCACGCGGCTGGTAATAGTAGCCGTCGAATTCCGGTTCGCAAAGATGCCGGGCCAGCGCCAGCGCGGCTGGATAGTCGCGATCTTCGGTGAATTTATCGAGCATCTCGTCCTGGTAGACGGCGGCCTGGTCATCACGGGCTTTCCAGTCGATCCAGCGATCATCGCGGGATGCGTCGTAGCAGGGGAAGATCACCTGCGCGGCTCGGGCGCGATCCCCGCGCTGCCAGCACCATGCGGCCGCATTAATCTCCGGAAGATTGAGGAACGGCCCACCGAGCGGTCCCATATATTGGAGATACGTGGTCATCTCCTTAAGGAGTCGATGCATTTCCTCCGAGAGTGGCTGTTGCTGATCAATCAGCTTACGGATGGCGGTCTGATCCTCCCGCTTGCTCGGAAGACCGAGCTGTTGCTCGATCGCTTCGTATCGACGGTAGTCCCCGGCCACGGTCGCGCGCACGTTGGCATAATGCTGCGCCGTTCGTCCGAGATCGCCCGGGGTGAACTGTGCATCCTTTTCACCCAATGTGCGCACGCGTCCGAAGCTGTCGAGGATCGTGGTGCCATTGGCGTCACGATGAAGGAGCCATCCGGAAATCGGAAATGGCTGTCCAGATGACCAGCGCGGTTGTTCGATCCCATCCATCCATTCGGCATGAGGGGGAACGGGAGTAGCGACTCGTTTCGCGGCAGCTTCGAGCGCGTGAATGACGCGCGGCGTGAATGCCTTGAGCGGATCATATGCCGCGGGTTTTGTTTCTCCCAGCAGCGCAGCCGCCTCGACGGCGGCTTTCCGCACAGCGGTCCGGTACGATTGCTCCAGGGCGACAATATGGTCTTTGGCGCCGGCGAGGTGGCACTTCCCGGCTTCGGAGATCGCGGTCACCAGGACCATTTGATTGGGATGCACTTCCGCAATCAGACGCTCGATCGCCGCATCCGCCTTCGAGGAATGCACACGCGCGAGCACCTGCGCGCCGGCCTCTTCATTGTCGGGATTGGAATCGTGGTCGATGAGACACAGTGCGGCATCCAGCGCATCATCGCCCTCTGCTAATTCACCGAATGGCTTTGCAAGGCCGGCACGGAATCGACTGCCCGCGTTCACCATCCCGGCTCCGAAGACGGGCGTCTGGAGCCATGCCGCGCGACCGTTCGACTCGTCGGCAAGGCTCTGTTTGAAAAGAGCCAGGATATACCGACCAGCTTGGGAGGCCTTTTTGGGATCGGTGGAGTTCAGATCCTTCAATATCGACTCATAATCGGGAGTCTCGGCGGAGGCCGATCGATAATATTTACCGAGCACATCAAAGGCGCGTTGCCCCTCCGGCCCACTCACGACAGGCGTGGGCGCCGGGGAGGGTGCGGACATTGCGCCCGGATCGGCATGAGCCCATGCCGGTAAAAAACACACGGCTGCCAGAAATGCCGTCATCGACCGAAGGAGAGGGGGGAGCGGAGACATCTCTATTTGAGATTCAGGACCTGGATTCTCTCATCAAGAAAGCGCTGAAATCGATGGTCGAATGCCGCGAGGCGCTCGTCATCGTGATCATCCTGACCGGGTGGGAACTTGGCCATGATGCTTTGGTAGGCATCGGCGAGATCTTTGCGTTGATCCTCGGGCGTGAGGTGTGTGAGGGCGGTATAGGTGAGCCCACAGCGGGCAAATTGGTCTTGCGCATATCCCGGATGTTCGGATGCGGCGCGCTTGAGCACTGCATACACCGCGTGATCGATGGCGGCGGAATGGAATGTCGCGACGGCATCCAGGATATCCTGCAACTCGCCGATCTCCGCTGCACCGACGAATAGCGGCTCGTAAGGATTCACTCCGGGAAACACACGCGGCAGCACGGACTGCGCGAAGCTCCTTTGCTTGACCGAATCGGGAAATGTCTCCGACGCAGAAATGTTGGCCCATTGGATGAGCTCCTTTTCGACGCCTGCGTAGTACGCGTCGCCATACTCTTTTCGAAAGGCCGCGAGCCGCTTTTCCTGGACGCGAGGATCGGATATCGGCAGTAGCTTTTTCTCCAGAAATCGCCCGACGATGATGCCCTCGTAGAGCGGACGATCGAGAAGTCGAATGGCAAGCGGTGTCCCGACGTCGGGATAATAGAAGAGCAGCCGCTTCACGGCTTCCGGCGAACGGTCGAACTTGGTATCATCGAAGGCATCCTGCTCGAGCGACTTGCGGTGTTCCTCGGGCGTGAGGCCGCTCCAGTCGCTTTTCACGGCATCAGCCAGCGCCGGAGCTTCAATGGGAGAATTGACGACCTGACACAATGTCGGCTGGTAGCGTAGGGCCCGCAGATGGCGATTGACGATCTGCCCGACCGCCACGAAGCAAAGGTCGCCGACTTTTATTGTATAGTGATCGAAAGATTTCGGTCGCTCCTTGGTGCTATGAAATCCGATGCGAGTGCATTGGACATTCGCCGGCCACTTGCTGGGATCATTGGATCGAGGGTCGTATTCTTCTTCGAACCAATTGCCCATCATGGGGCGGATCACCTGCTTCGTCGGCCTGTTGTCGGACAGATGCGCGATGAGCTGCGGCAACGACGCGGTCCCGCGGCGCACGAGTTCCTGCATCACCGGAGAGGTGGTGGGCTTGGCCGAGCCGAGCATGCCGCCGCGGAATTCTGGTTGATCATCGATTGCAATGAACGCCGTCGCCCACGCGGTCGGATGCGTGCCGATGCCGGGTTGCGAAATCTCCTGGAGCTTCGAGATGAGGTCCTCCATGGGAACCTTGGAGAGATCCTCGACAGGCGGCGGTGTGGCAGACGCCTGCGGAGCCGCACAAGCCGGGAAGCAAAGCAGGAAGACGACTGGAAAAAGGAGTGTGAAGAGCGGATTCACAATTCCGAAAGGGGACTCCAAGCCAATAGAGAATCGGATGACCATGCAATCGTCGATTTAAGGGGAGCAGGTCCGCAGGGTGCACTGACCCGAACTTCCCATCGAGATGACGCACGGGAAGTCAATTCCGCGCGCGATTTCTTCCTCTGCGACCTCCGCGGCCGCTGCGTGAGACGCCCTTTAATCCTGTCCAATTGTACCTGGAACTCCGAAGAGCCGAGCCGAATCCTGAGCCGCAAAACTCCGGAACCCGGAACTCGAGAACCGCCGCACCGCCCCTCGACAGCGTGGGAATGCTCGTTACAGTTTCGCCATGAGCAGCGATCTGCCGAAACTGACTCCGGAGCAACTCCAGCAGAAGCTTACGGAACTCCTTCGATCGGGATTTGCGGCTGACCCCGAGCCCGAGTCCGAGCCGGAGGAGGAGACTCCCTCCGAGGGCGAGGAGGAGGATCGCGGCGACGATTGGTTCGAATTTCATTTCAAACCTCGGGACATCAAACGCCACCTCGACCGATTCGTGATCAAGCAGGAGGAGGCGAAGAAGGTCCTGAGCATTGCCGTCTGCGACCACTACAATCACGCACGGTACGCGCGGCGTCTGCTCGAGGAGAACGAACACGCGACCATCGAGTATGCGAAGCAGAACGTCATCCTCGTCGGGCCGACCGGCGTGGGGAAGACCTACCTCGTGAAGCACATCGCCGAGCTGATCGGCGTTCCCTTCGTAAAGGCCGACGCGACGAAATTCAGCGAAACAGGGTACGTGGGCGGCGACGTCGAGGATCTTGTGCGCGAGCTGGTGCACAAGGCGGACGGCGACATCGCGCTCGCCGAGCATGGAATCATCTACATCGACGAGATCGACAAGATCGCGAGCGCAGCCGTGGGCACGGGCCGGGACGTGAGCGGGCGCGGGGTGCAGACCACGCTGCTCAAGCTCATGGAGGAGACCGAAGTGCCGGCCCGGAATCCAATGGACTTCCAGGCGCAGCTCCAGGCGGCATTCGAGATGCAGCGGCGGGGCGGGGGACCCAAGCGCGAATCGATCAATACGAAGAACATCCTCTTCATCGTGAGCGGCGCCTTCGACAAGCTCGACGAGCAGGTCCGGCGCCGGCTCAAGCAATCGCGCCTCGGCTTTGGCGCGGAACCCGGCGCTCTGGTCGAGGGCGAGAATCTGCTGCGCGAGGCCACGACTCAGGATTTCGTCGCCTACGGCCTGGAGCCTGAGTTCATCGGCCGCCTGCCGGTGCGCGTGGTGTGCGATCCACTAGGGGCGGACGATCTCTTCGAGATCCTCAAGCGCTCGGAGGGTAGCATCATCCACCAGTACGAGCGCGCCTTTCAGGCATACGGCGTCGAGGTGCTCTTCGAGGATGCCGCGCTGCGGCTCATCGCCGATCGCTCGGTGCAGGAGGGCACCGGCGCCCGCGGGCTGCTTACGGTGACCGAACGCCTGCTGCGCGATTACAAATACGAGTTGCCCGACTCCGGCGTGCGCTCGTTCACGGTGAACGAATCCCTCGTCGAGCGCCCCGAGGACGTCCTGCGCGATCTCCTCGAGAGCGGCCATGCCGAGAAGGAGAAATCCCTCGCCGCGATCGTGGTGCAGTTTGCCGAGCGCTTCCGCGACCAGTATGAGATCGAGATCACCTTTGAGCCCGAGGCCGTGAGTGCGCTCGTCGCACGGGCGGAGACCTCGCAGACCGGCGTGCGCGAGCTGTGCGAGACGCTTTTCAAGGACTACCAATTCGGCCTCCAGCTCATCCGCAAGAATAGCGGGCGCAATTCCTTCGTAATTCCCCTGCGAGCCGTGGACGACCCGGATGGCATTCTCAGCGATTGGGTGGTGGAATCCTATCGCCATGCGCGGCCGAATGAGGCAGGCTCCACGACTTCCCCGACATGAGATACTTCAAGGCGACCCTTATTATCGGCGTCATCTCGGCTTGCGTCATGCTGGTACTCGACGTCACCGGCTGGCTGCATACGCCCGAGGCGCTCACCGCGACCCTCCTCCATCGCTTTTCGCCCACTGGCAAGCTCAGCGAGCTTTCGCATGGATTGGTGCTTTCGATGGCAGCCATTCTGGCTTTCGCGGCGGCATGGACGACGGTGGACATCACCCGGCCCGCGGCCAAATCGGCTGTGGCATTCAGCGCGATGTTCCTCCTGCTCACGGGATCGATGGTCGCCTCGCTCCATGGCGTGTTCTTCTCGCCATTCCAGGCGGTGCTTTGCGTTTTCCTGAGCTATGTGATCGCCTTCGGCTACGGACGCAGCGACTCCGGCGCTCGTAAGCGCGTGCTCCAGCGGCTTTTTGGTCAGCGCATCTCGCGCGACCAGTTCTTCCGGCTGGTGAATGCCAATATCCCGCTTCATTTCCCCGGGACGGAGCAGGGCGCCTCGGTCGTCGTATGCGAGGTGCACAACCACGTCGAGCTGCTCGAGAGCCTGAATGCCGAAGATTACGTCGCCATGACGAATCTCTATCTCAAGACGGCGTCCGACTACCTCGTCGATGCCGGCGGCTACCTCGACGAATGCGGCGGCGAGAGCCTGCGCGTCGTCTTCGGAGCCCCGCTCCCGCGTGAGGACCACGCCATCGCGGCCTGCAAGGCCGCCCTCGAGCTGGCGTCCCGCATCGAGAATCTCAACAAGGAATGCGACGCCCGCTGGCATCAGCGCCTGGACTTCCGCGTCGGTGTCAATTCCGGCCCGATGATCGCCGCCGCATACGGTGGCTCCCGGCTGGGCTCGTTCAGCGTCGCCGGCACGACCGTCGAGTTCGCCCGCCGGCTTTGCGCCGCCTGTGCAAACTACGGCTGTCGCATTCTCGTGGGTCCCGAGACCTTCGCCGAGGCCGGGGACTTCCTCGAGGCCCGGCCGATCGAGCTGCTCCGCCGCAACGACGGCCGCCGCATCGAGCTCTACGAGGTGCTCGCGCCCGCAGGCACTCTTTCCCCGGATCGCACTCGCAGCAAAGAGCACTTCTGGAAAGGCGTGATCTACTACCGCGAGCGCCGCTGGGACATGGCGCTCGAGGAATTCTCCAAAGCCCGCGTGCCCGGCCTGCCCGATCCCGCTCTGGACAGCTACGTGGTCCGCACCGAGCGAGGCCGCCGCGGCGAAATGAATACCCAGCCCGAAAGCGCCGTCCTCGCGGAGATCAGCTGAGGGAGTCTCGCGCAGAGGTCGCAGAGGTCACAAAAGACACGCTGTACTGATTCAAAAAGTCGGCGGCCAAGGGACTGGCCAGCCCTACCATCGAAACGAGCCCGGCAAATGCCGGGTATCTACGGCGCGAGCTGTTCTTTGGATGGGAGGGCGAGGCTCCGTCCGAGCCGTAGATGAAAAGATGGAACGTCCCGCGGCTGCGGGATCCCGGCGCGAGCATCCCCTTTGGATGGTAGGGCGCGTCCGGCAGCTGCCGGACCGCCGTGGATGAATGAGAAAATAGTCGGCGCTTTCATCGAAAACGCCCTACCAACTGGGTGACGAAGCGCTAACGCGCGGATGATGAACGAGGCCGACAAGGGCGTCAGCCCGGATTTTCACGTCCGTGAAAATTCACCCGAAGGGCCGACTTTGTCGGGGCGGGCCATTCGCCTACCGGCGAATATCGTCTGCTCGGTAGGGCGTTTTCGATGAAAGCGCCGTAGATTCCTCGTTCTCACCCCACGTGGCGCTCCTTATCGCGCAAAATGTTCCCTCTTTCCACCCGCCGCGTCCTCTGCGACCGTGGCGCGAGGCATTCCCGCGTTCCCGCTTTGTCGCCCTCGCCCCTCGACTTCCGCAGAGGCGTAATCCACATTCCAAATCTCGAATTCGAATCTCTCCTTTGAAACCAGTCGATTACCCCGAGCCCTTTCAGCAGCTTGCCCGGCAACTGCGGCGGCTGCCCTCGATCGGCCCGCGCAGTGCGGAGCGGATCGCTCTCTGGCTCACGTCTTCGCCGGACGCCCATGTCGAGAACCTCGTCGAGGCTCTCACAGTCGCCGCGCGTGAAATACGGCCCTGCGGCCGCTGCGGTTTCTTCGCGATGGGATCCGAGTGTGCGATTTGTGCGGACCCCGCCCGCGCCGGCCGCGAGATCTGTGTGGTCGAGACAGCCACGGACATCCTGCCGATCGAGCGCACTGGCTTCTTCTCTGGCCGCTACCACGCCTTGGGCGGTCGCCTGGCCCCGCTGGATAACGTCGGACCCGAGGACTTGCGGATCGACGCGCTCGTCGCCCGCCTGGAAGACGAGAAGCCTACCGAGGTGATCCTCGCCCTCAGCGCCGACGTCGAGGGCGAAGCCACGGCAAACTACCTCGCCGACATTCTCGCCCCCACAGGCGTGCCAGTAAGCCGTATCGCCCAAGGCCTCCCCGCCGGCGGCGGACTCGAACACGCCGACCAGCTCACCCTCCAGCGAGCCCTCGCCGGCCGCACCACCCTCCGAGGGAAGGGGATTTAAAAAGGTTTATCCACAGATTGCGCAGATGAGCGCAGATTGGATGCCCATCCATGAAACCGCATCGAGCAGAGGACTACACTCGAAATAAAAATGAGAAGCTTCGGCGACCCGGGGGACCGACGTGCTCCTCACCCGGCCTTGCCGGGTTCGTTTTCTGCGGTAGGGAAGCCGCGCCGTCGGGTTCCGTGGATTTTTACACTTCAGCTGTTCCCTAACCTGAGAATGGTTCCGACCTGCGAGCACGAAACCACGATCCCATAACTTGGCTGATAGCCGGCGACCTTTTGCAAAGCGGTAAGGCAAGAGCAACCAGCCCCAAGAGACACAGAATTATGGACGAAGGCTCCGGGGCCAGGACGATATTGTCGATGCTGGCAACACCATTCTGAGAAAACGAGCCACGTATCCGAAGTGCCGTTACAGAGGAGAGCACGCTCTGAAATTGGGCTGTTGTCGGTTCGAGCCCTGTGAGGGTGGAAATATGCCACATGGTCGATGGCGCGAGTGTGACATCGAAATGCCCCAGATTAACTGCGCTGTTTGGTGGATCTTGAGGTATGTCGAGGACAAGAGTCAGTCCATTACCCACAAGAACGATATCTGGACCGCTCATTTTGGGTGAGGTCATTTGCTCATCTCCCAGATCGAAGCTCAGAAACTTGTTGTAGGACAGCGAGTCATCTCCCAGATAACGAGAAGGAGCTTCAAAATAGAGGAGCGAGTTCCCGAGATGGGCTATATCCAGCTTATTTTGGCCATTCGTTCCATGAGAGAGGGCAACTCCTCCCGTGCTGGTCGGGGTTGTGAATGGCCCGGAGGTCGAAAAGAAGGAGGTCGTCCATCCTTCGGTAGTCTGTTGATTATCAAAAGTGTCGATGATCTGCGCATCCGTGGACGAAATGCAGACGAGAAGCAGACTGAATAAATAAAGGCCAATATTCGGCATATCTAGGCGGGCACTCGAGCGCTGGTTGGACGCGAATATCCGTGAATTACTTTTTCTTGCCGCCATACACACGTTCAAATTCCGTGTCCGCGGAATCTAGACCTTACCGGCAAAGACATATCGGCTCGCGTTTGCAGGGCATTCCGCAGGCATGAGCCTTTTGAACCAAGAGTTCCTTCCTTGCGAGCTTGTGACGCGCAGTAGTCCATCTTCAAAAGATAAATCGAGATCCCAGCCGGATTCTCGTTTTCTCGGGACGACGTGAATGCCGCTTTCTATGGGATGATAACGGAAGACACTGCACTTCATCCCGGAGTCGAACGGCCAATCCCAATAAATTTCGTCCTCGGTGAAATGGTAGTAGTCCGAACCGGGCACGTAATCTCCCTGCAAGCTGCTCCGAATCACAATCCAAGAGCCAAATAAGATTGGAAGGATTCATTCTCGACTACTCGTTATGTACGCGTTTTCAGCTCTGTCGAATCTGATATCGAATTCAAACCGGAAAGCGCGGTCATCAACCGAAATCTCCGCGTCCTTTCCACGCCAGATGACTTCACTCTTCAAGGTGTGATCCTTACGAAGGAGAAGTTCCAAAGCCGCATTGAGATCTGAAAGGGATCGATCGATATCCTTCGCCTCCGCTTTGATCTGTTCCTTGGTGGGTGCCAAATCGGAAGAGAGTCTTTTGTTTCGGACAGGATCGATCACATAAAGGTGCTTCGACCCTTCCTTATCCTTGAAAACCTCCAAGCCCAGCGTGCCATCGGGAGCAATGGAGTCCGGGGCAATCTCCGCGTGGGCAAAAACCGCCATTACGGCGAGAATTCCCAGCAAATAGAAAGCTCTCATAGGGAAATCCAAGCTCACTTATTCGGATGCTGCATGGCGCCCCCTCGGGTCCTGATTGGGCAATCTCACCTGGAAGGACTCCTTTCTCTCACTTCGATCCACGTCCCGTTCTCTCCTTCTTCATGTATTCCAGAGGGATCGTGAATCACCAAAATCAAATTGTACGATCCCGTGGACCCTTTAAGCCGAGCGGGAAACTCATATGGAGGAATCCTCATTCCCTGCTGATCGCCAAAATCCTTTCCCAGTCGAACTCCTTGGCCGGACTTTGAGACATCCAAGGACGACGTAATCACGCGCAATAAATCAGGATGAGCCTTCAGAATTGGGAGCGCGTGAAATTCCCAATCCACGCTTCCGCCACAAAAGCCAGCCGTCTGCAGGGCAAAGATGGCGAGGACCAAGCTGAAACATCTTTTCATATGCGGATGGCGGAGCCGTTGAGAATGCTTTCAGTCAGTAATTTCAGTCGATTTCTGCGAGGGATGATCAGGAATCCACATCCAGAATCGAGCCTCTTCCATGAGGCCACCGCACTTTGAGCAGGTGCTCACAGACTGCTGCAACGTCCTGCACTCGCTGCAAATGACCACATCATCCGCGAAAGACGTCGCCCTCGTCGGATCGAGACAAATGACAAATCTGCCCCGGGATGCAAATTGCGAAACAAATGCGACCACGAGTCTGATTAAAAAGACGAAGAGCAAGCATTTCCAATTCGACCCCGGGTAAGGCGCGTAAAATCCAGTGGGAATTAACGCTATGATCAGCGGAGGCCATGGATTGATTCGGGACGCCCTCCGCAACCTCGAGATTTCCTCATCCGATCGGCGGATCCACATAAAATCCATCCGGGGCTCCAGCGACTATTTCGCGGAAGGCGGCGGACTATCTCATTATTCGTTATTACTGTGGCGATTTTTCAGACTTCTTTTTCGGATACCACCGCGCGAATGGATGACCGATAAATGCAAGTCCCAGAAAGAGAGCAATAGGGGGAATCATTGCCCCCAAAACCATCTCCCAGTTATGAGGCGGCACAATGATGGCATAGACTAATCCGCAGAACATCAGGCAGACCCATAGAAATGCTATGATCGTGAAGAAAAAACGTAAATAGATCATCGGAAATTGAAAAAATTATAGCTTATTGAAGTCCTCAATCATCGGCTCGGTGGCGGGCCTGGGAAGGTTATAGCTGAGTGTCAAGGGGTGATTTGACAGGTCAATTTCAGGAGGCAAGCAGATACCACTCAATCAAAAAGGGAAGTATCCCAATGAGCACCAGGATGATTCCGATCGTCCGCTGAATGCGAGACGCTCGATAAGCAGTAATCGAAGACAAAATCGTAGATGCCCATAAGACGGCATTACCGAGTCCGATCATGCCATTTTGAAATCGAACCGAGTAGGGACGGGCAGAAGGAACCCAATCGACGCAAAAGGTCATCATCAGGAGGTATCCGACGACAACGAGGACTACCGAAATGGCCAATGAAATTCGAATGCTCATTCTTCCTTGGAGCCAATGCAGTTTCACTTCGGTTGATTCCCGGCGAATTGCAAGGTCACGACATTCAGGAATCTCAGCGTCCCATAGAATACAAATACGGGGATCGACAGAAGCGCGAAGCGGGCCAAGTAGGTGAGAATCACTTGAAAGGACAGCTCCGTCCAGGAGTGAAAAGTTTCCGGAAGTGCCGACCAAAACTCGCAAACCACAAGCCCGGCGCATCCTGCCAGAATGATCGCGGGAACGACCGTCCAGCTCCGAGTCTCCTTCCTCCAAGTGATCCAAAGGAGAATGCCAGCCGGAACGGCGATCAATAGAAACAGAGGCGTGACCGCGGGCGAGGAAAAGTAAATGCCCCGGAAACAATTCCAGATCGTGACGCCGAGGGAAAGAAGGCCGACGAGGAAAGCGAAGGCACCGAGGATGAGAGATCTGGAATTCATGTCTTCGATGACTCGATCCTTTAAAAATAGTGGCTTTCTGGGAAAATCAGGCGGGCGGGACAAAATATTGAAATCGCTCGTGAAAGCCTGACGTAGCTACTTGGTAGTCGGAGTGTTTTGAGAGTTTATCGTCCCGGATGCGCCCCGGTGCTCTCGAATAAACTGTTCTACCCGTTTGACGCTCTCGCGATTGTATTCCGCTGGATTGGGTGTGGGGGTCGGCTTTGGCGGGTGAGTCTGAATGCGGGATTCAATATATCGTTCGAGGTCATCCAGGTCTGTCGTGGGTAGATAACCCTTGTGAGGACCGTAAGGCCAAAATGAGTAATGATCGCACTCCGGAACGATCACCTTGTACTCGGATACCCAACTGCCAAGGAATATAAATCGCTTTCCGGCCATCTTGGATTTTAAGCCATTGATATCGGAGATGGGTGATTGCGGTGCATAGACCAATAACTTCTTTTCCAATTTTTCCGGACTTTTGAGAACCTTCTCAATAAGGAAAAAATCGCTATTTATGCCCTCGAACTTTCCAACGACGATGGTATTGGATTCATCGATCAACCTTTCATAATCGGGAATGCAAATGCTCAAGGCTGATGCTTCTGAAGGTATGGCAAGTATGGCAGCCAGTAGGAGGCCAATCAGATTAAGAGGGAGGATGAAGAGAAAATGCCTTTTCATGTTCGAATAGATCGGTGGCGGTCAGATATGCCTATCACGCGGCTCAGATTTAGACCGGTTTCGCGACGAAGCCTGTCTTAACTCCAGCCTCGAACCCAGCTTGCTCATAAAAGCGCAAGGTAGCGTCATCCTTCCGCCCGGTCAGAAGCATAACCTTGTAGCAGCCACGCTCCCAAGCGTGAGACAGTGCGGCGCGCAGCACCATTGTACCAATACCCTGGCGACGGAAGTCGGGGTGCGTCACCACATTCTCGATGAGGCCATACGGCCGCGCCCCACGGGTAAGGTTTGGAATAATGGTCAGATTGCAGGTGGAAACAACCTGCCCATCGACATCTCCCACGAAATAGAGCAATTGGGGATCGGATTGGATGCGCTGCCACAAATCGGCCAGATCGGTCGTAACGGGCAACTCGGGATCATCTGGATGCAAATATCGATAAAGGCCCAATAGCGCTGGAAGCTCATCGGCCCGGATCAAGCGAATGACGGTGGAAGTTTGCATGTGATTACAACCTGGGGAGTTCTGAATGGAAGGCCTAGATCACCCGCCGAAATGCCGTGGTGAGAACGGGCCCATGCTTTTTCTCGGGAATGAACAGAGGAGCGAGCTTTTCCAAAATCGGCTGGATGACTCGGTTGATACGAGCCCTTTCAGTTTTTGAGAGGCGATGCCAGTGGCGGGAGGTAAGCCCCAGATGAACGACCGCGAGTTCGGAAAGCACCATTTGAAGAGCGTCCACCGAGGTGCACCCCCGTGAATGGATTGTCAGTTTACCGTCGAAGCGGCTGAAAAATACCCTCGGGCCATTCTCTATGGAATTTGACAGATGGATCTCCGTCAGGCCATCGATCCACGCATCCGGAACCGCTTTCAAAATACACCTGACTTCGGGAATGCTCAACGCATGAGGCGTCGGACAATTCTCCGTTTTGTCAGCGACTATTTTCATTTTCTGAACGCCAAATAACGATTTGATAGAATGACTGAATTCCGTTTCGAACGTAGCTCGATGTACCAGTCCCGCGACTGCTGGATGGGAAGCGCAACGAATCTCGAAGACCACGCCGCAGCAAATCCTGTAGCCACGGCACTCCGTTGCCGTGTTTCGCCGATTCCGACACTATTATAAGCTCTAATATATCTTGGATCTGGCTACCACCTGAATGTCGTCCTCATAGAAGATCATGCCCGGACGCTCGGTAACCAGAGTGCCAACCTCGAAGTCGGAGTCCTCGAGAATGGAGTTTATTTCCCGAAAGATGGAGATCCATTCTATGGCTGTATCCTTAAACCAGCAGACGCAGTCGCTGGGCCATTTGTTTTGGCTAAACGGTGGGCATGGCATCTCGGAATCAAGCCGATTCAGTAGCTCGCGGACGGAGGCAGAATAATAATCGGGCAGCCGTCCAGCTTCGCTGAGAAGGCGAAGGCTGCCGATCACGCCTGTGCACCTCGTCGCGCTCTGGTGATCGGACCGCACGACAAAGCGAATGTACCGTGGCTTGTTGATAGGCCAAAGAGCTGAAACCAAACAAAAGCCCGCTATTTGACGACCTGGTGAGCAGCCGCGACTGCCGCAGCACCCGACAGAATAAAGAAGGCGAATGGGGCTGCCCAATAAGCCATCAGTGAAAGATTCATCGCCTTTTGCGGTTCAAGAGCAGGGTAGAGAACCTTGTACGACTTCTTTTGACGGGCGCTGCTAGTCGCAGGTCCTCCAACAAACTCGTACATCTCACCATCCCGCGCCTGGAAGGAGATGACCGGCGAATAAAGCTTTTGCATTAATCCATTTTGGTTGCATTCGCTCTCCTCCCATCGAACAAACGAACCCTCTGTGAGAATCCCTGAGACCCGGAGGGCGATGCGCCGGTACAGGATGACAATCGCCATCACACCGAGAACGGCGGAAAGCGATGAGAGATAGATAATGCCGAGCATCTGAAAATGACTGGGAGAACGCCCGGCATTTGCCGGGCGCCTTTTAAATGGTAGGGAAGCCGCGCCGCCGGGTTCCGTGAATTTTCACTCCATTCGAATTGCACGCATGGCATGCAAAGAACGGGCATCGCTTCTACCGCTTCACGCGCTTGAAGATGGCCACTCCGCTGTTGGTCACCTGGACGAGTTCCCATCCCTGAGCCGCATACGAATTCAGAAGCGCCTCGAGGTTTCTGTTATTCAGATGCGCGCTCACGGCAGTATATTCCCACCTTGCCGTGCCCGCATGGGTGGGAGCGCAAAGGAAAAGACTCGCGGTAAGAAGAGAGACAACAAATGCAACAGGCCGACGCCGGAGGAGGGGATGGGTTGTTTTCATAAGGATTGGGGAGGGGATGAGGCTATTCTGAGATTTGTACTCACGAGCGTCAAGCTTGGGCGTTTTGGATTAAATGGGCTATCGAAATGGCCGCTTGACCAATTTGCGATAGATCAATTTGGTTCGATATCTATTTTGCCACGCTCTTTTGAATAACGTCCTGATAGAAGAGTACTGTGGTTATCACCGAATCGGTGATCAATGGCGTGGCTCCAATCAGAAAAATTAACCCGACTCCTCCTAAAAGACGCTCGATCCAAAGTCGCCCTCGGACGAGATAACGAAAGCCAAAACCTCCTATCATCACTACGCAAATGACGGTCAGGAGTAAGGGGAGCCAATGAGAGCGTGTATCGGACCAATCTCCTGGAGTCGGAATGATGGGGCTAACAATAACTATGATAACCGGGATCAACGGAAGAATGCGCCAGATGAGCGAGATCTTTGACAAAAAGACGATTGCGATAGAGAGAACTAGATAAATCCAAAAAGCAATGACGGCTACACGGGCCGAGAGGACAAACAAGGTATCCATGGCGATTACTGATGCGGCTTAACGATCTAGCACCTTTGTAACCGCCGCGCCCAAGGTGAGTCAACTCACCGATGAATGGAGGGGGACGTAGGCTCTCCGACGAAGATCAAACAATCATTCGGATCGCTCACGTGAAACTCGGTCATTCCATAATCGCGATCCAATAAGCCTCGCATCTTGTATTTATCTTGGAACTTCTGGACATGGCCCCAAAGGGAATGGATGTCGGAAACTCGAATGTAAATCTCTGTATGCCCCTTTACGGCGTCCAGCACAGACTGGTCCGCCGCCCTCATGAAATGGATGGTACATCCATTGCGCTCGACAATGGAATACTCAGGAGACTCCATGGACACAGAGAACCCAAGAACCTCAGAGTAGAAGCCAAGAGTTTCACTCATATCAGCCACCGCGAGCATCGGGCTGATTTGCTCGATCGTAAATGAAGGGTTCATAGGAATACTGGCTCTTGCTACATTACCCACTTAGACCTCTGACTTTCCAAAGTGGGCCAATCTTCGCCAAGCGACTCTTATTTCTCTGTTCTCGCCTTCCAGCGGGCGGGATGGCGACTGCTGTGAATTACGGCTACGATGGATATGAAGTCAGGGAAAACTCGATAAATCACCAAGTATGGAAACTTCCTCGGAAGCCCCATACGAGCTTCGCGATAGACTACCGGGAAGATCTCGGGTTGTCTGGAAATGAGAGCGAAGCAAGCGTCAATACTACGGACGAACTCGGCACCTAGTCCGGCGCAACGACGTTCATACCAAATGGCTGCCTCCGCAATATCGGCTTCCGCCTCATCGCGAGTGATCACTGGCAAGCTCACAGGGTGGCCAGAATACGTTTACGGGCGATCTCCCAAGGGGTACCTGCTTCTGGCTGCGCTTCCAAGGCATCGAGACGTCGGTCCAATTCCGCAATGTGCTCAGGGGTAAGTCCCAAGGCAGGAGAATCTTCGGCGATCGTATCCCAAAGATCCTCAACGAGTTGAATGCGCTCGGATACAGAGAGTTGCCGCAGTTCTTGGATCGCCATACTCACGCCGAATATCGATAAATCAAGCGCAAGGCGGTATCAACTCTTTTGTCACCGAATGCCAAGCTCAGCTACCTTGAAGGTCGTCCTGCCTTGGAGGGACTTTTTTTAAGTTCGAGTGCAATAAATTCTCGAATTACCCTTTGGTCTTCGTTCGAAACGAGAAGTTCCGCTAATTTCCTCAATGCAGCAGCTCCTTCGTCGTTACACCACTCTGTTCTCTTCTCTGAAGGATAGAGCCGCCAGGTAAATGCGCAGTAATCACAAATAGCTGCCTCTTCAGCATTGTGTCGTGGAATGGAGATAAAATCATCCCAGTCACGTGGCCCGCATGTGCCATCCAAAAAGGATAGAATGATGGCGGCCATCTCTTTGCGCTCGGAATTCATTCAGTTGCTGGGGCTTTGAAAAGAGAATAGACGAATTACGTAGGTGTAGCTGCCGTTTCCATATCTTATTTATTCGGATTTAACCCTGTAGCGTCCGTTCGCGAAATAAAGTTCGGGATGATGGCAGGTGCAATCCGATAATTGGAGAAAATGCAATTCCAGGAAGTATGGCTTGAATGAGGTATTCAAGAAGGCAAATCCTCCAGAAAGGCCCCCGCCGCTCCAATCGCCGCCTTTTGTTTTCGTGGTTTGCGAGTAGTTGGATACTTCGGTAAATTGAATTAAATTTTTCCGGGGAATTGTGAATGAAAATTTGGTTGTTTGGAATTTATTTCTATAAGTTCCATTTACCTGAATTTTGTCTTTTTCGACTTTGAGGGTGCAATTTCTTTGCGCACTCGCTGGGGGATAGGGGGTTAAGGTGTTGGAGCTAGAGCAAGAGGCTAAGGTCAATAATAGGAGCAAATAGATAAATTTCATTTATAATAGACAAATGCCAAGCTCCAACTACTCGGATGCGGTGCGGTAGTAACAGAGTTGAGCGCGCGCCTTGGATGAGGCGCGCGCAACCCGCATTTCTTTAGGAGCAGCGATCTGCGTTCCAGCCGCAGTTTCCGAATGCTGCCCAGCCGATCTGACGGATTTGTGATTCGGTTATGTTGTACCTGGTAAATTCCTGATACTGTCCGCATAGCATCCCGTAATTTCCATGGAAGAAAACCTCGGAATAGCGAGGCTCACAGTCCGCGGCAGCATCGATTGCCGGAGCATTGGGAACCTGGAAAGATTCCGGAATTGGGGGGATATCAGATGCGGAATCAATTTTATCGTGGTCCGTTCCATGATAGGAGTTTGTGGGATCGTTACTCATATGATGTGTGCTTGTTTGTGGGTTATGTTTTACTCGCTCGGCGAATAAAATTACTTAAAATAGTCGGCCCGTCAGGCTCAGGTGCACCGGGTGCGGGAGGAACTCGAGAGAGTATGCGGATAGAAAATAGGGGTATTCGGAAAGGTAAGGCCAAGCGGCTAGAGATTGGCTGCAGGGCGTATTGGCGGGGCTTCTAGAAGTCCTCGAATAACGGTCCAATATTCCTCCCAAACATCGGCATCGATGGAAACGGGAACTCTTTCGTTATAGAGCCGATCTGAACCGTCCCTCTTTGGCCCTGAGATCCAGTAATCTTCATTAGAGTTGATCTCGATGTAATTGGATTTGAATCCGGCGCCCTTGAGACTTTGAAAGACCTTATCCTTATAATAGATTGTCCTTCCGGTCTTCGAAAAAGTTACCCTACCGATGAAGGCGTAGCCGACCAGGCTGCCAGCCTTACGCTCGATGTACATGATGCGAGATCGCATGCGTATTCAGAGGGGGGGAGGAACTAGAGACCTCTTTGATTGTGGCGAAGCGCGCCTTAACCTTGTTATCTATTATTAATTACTATTGATTTTTACTAGATAAAATTTTGGATTGGATTTATCGGCTCCAATTCGTGAAAAAATCACAAATCTTTGCCCAGTCGTTGCGCTCAGAGTCGTATCCATTGTTCCCTTAGGACCTCGGATCTCTATCTTGAAATCAGCCATTCCAGAACTTGAATTAGAAATGCGATGGACGGAACAAAGGGAGCCATTTGAAAGAAGGACCGTGGTGGAATTCTTCTTTTTTAAAGGGTATTCGAATAAGAATTTTTGATGTCGCTCGAAGTTGGAAATCCACAAAATGTGTAAATTCCCTCTTTGTCGTTATGGATCGCTTTGAATTGATCTGACAGAGATGAAGTAGCATCAAATGCCTCGACTGTGAAAGCACGAGCGGTAACAGTGGCGATGGCCAGTATGGTTGTGATGAGAGGAATAAATTTCATAATATGTATTGTGATGTAATGCGTTTAAGTGAGTGGTAAAGCTTTGTTAGGATTTCTAATTGAATCGGCTCCTGAAGGGCTGGGCCTGGGATGTTGATAGAGGGCTTCATTATATCATTTAATGAAAAATCAGAAAAAAGAGCGCGATAGATAGAAATGAGATAAGGAAAAGAATAATGGATGCTCGCCGCCAGGATGGCTCTGTCAATGCACAGAGTAGTGATGAAAAGGAACTACCTGCTAATCCGATGCCACATAGGGTCAGTGCTATAACTGAAGCTCCGATGGAATTCCAGCCGCCTGCGGTGCCTGCAAATAGAAGGAAAAGCAATCCAGCGCCAGTTAGAGCAAGCGCCGCGATTGCAATACGAAATGTCCAAGGTGCGGTGGCCATGCGAAATTTGAATTGAATAATAAAATCCGGTGCGGTCGTAAGAAATTGGCGCTCTGCGGCTATGGGTTGGCTCCAGCGCCCTATCGCGGCTTATTTAGTGATCAAACGGGCTGGGACGGCCGCAAACACCCTCGAAGTGATGGACCCGACATAGCACACTGTAAGCAACCGATCCTCTACTGCACCCCTCCCGCCGACATGGCCTATCTGGACGTTCATCTCCAAGTGAATCATAAAACAGCTTATCGCTTTCGAGTGTTATCCCCGCAGCTTCGTCCTGAATACGTTTTTGCTCCTCTGGACTTCTCGGTGGTGAATGACCAGCTTGCCACGCTTCCTGTTCAAGGGTACCTAAGTCATGATTTATTAATAACCGCCAGAGTGCAAACGCCTTTTCTCTGGTCACATCTACTAAATGGCGAGGTTGATAGTCATCCTCACTTGTCTCGTAGGAAACAATTCCACTCTGAGAGACGATTAAGGTTCGTCCCTCGTCATCCTCAAGCCAGCAATCTGGGTGCTCCGGATCATCGGTGTCGAGTTCATCAAGGATTTCTTTCATGCGCTTCGCGCTCGGGGCATCCTCGCTGTCGCCCCAACGTGTTTGAACGTAGTAGCTCATTTATATTTATAGCCCAGCTCAACTACCGCGAAGGCGGGTCAGACTCTGGAAAGATGGGAATGGAAAGACCGAGTGGCCGTGAAAAACCGATGCGTCGCGGCTGGGGGTTAGCTATGGCGTCTTGTTCGGTATTATTGAATTCTCTGTTTGAGACTTTTTATGTGCATAGTCCAAGTCTCGAAGTCTTCAGAATCCTGCCATAACTCTAGAAGTTCGGATGGCTCTGATAGGATTCGATCGATAGCTTGAATGGCCAAATCGATTAATTCTTTTGGAGGAGGAATTTTGTGTGCTTCAACCCATTGATCAACTGATTCGGTATAAGCATCTTTCATGTAAAATTTACCTTTCAGACGAGCTAGAGTATCTGCTGCAGCAATAGCTGCTTCTGCTTCAGGCGCTTCCAAGTATCCGTCTTTTACATCGATTACCGTTTGAAGGGTTTCTTCGATAAAAGAGAGGTCGTCAGACTGCTCTAAATCATATTTCCAATCGCCAGCGGTATCGTTGCCAAACGGATCCGAGTTCCATGCTCCCATAATGATTTTATGCGGTTGTTTGTTATTTAAATTGCCGAACGCCAAGCTCAGCTACCCCGAACGTGGTCCCGCGTCTGCGGGATCTGGAAAAATGTGAATGGAATACCGGAACGCAGGATGCGTTCGGGATAAATTGCGCATACGCAGCCCAAAGGGCGACACGAGTGGAGGGAGAGAGTCAAGAGCCGAGCAGTCGTAAGAAACCGGCGGTGCGGCTAGGGGTTAGCTGCAACGCCTTATTCGGTTACTTCCAAGCGATAGTAGAAGCAAGTCCCCCTAAAACCGCTGAAGTGACTGGATGTGATAATGCCTTCTGAAGAAGTGACTTTGCTTCTTCTTTATCCGCCTCATTGACTTGAGATTCATTTATTGCGGAGATAAGCTTCTCTACGCTGTTTGTGATCTCTTGAGAGTTCGAATTTCCGGCTTGAAAATTCGATGAATTGGTAATATGAAAATTCTGTATGACCGTAGGAGTCAATGCAACTGGTGAGGACTCGCCGTCAGATTCTATTGCATCTACACCAGAAGGCTCGATTCGGGCGAAAAAGCCTCGAGTATCTTCACCAAGAAAATTAACCATTCCGTATTTCTCGAGGTCTTGGCAAATTCTCATGGCTTCGTTGTAAGGTATTTCTGGAAATGCATCGTCGGAAAAATGGGACATTGGCTCAGCTCGCCGCTCGTAAAGGGCTTTGAGAATGATTGAACGAGCGTCTTTGTCTTTCATAATTGAATTAGACGAACGGTATCTTGGACAGTTGAGAGCTGTTGGGAGAAAAGATTGATGTCAATCTATTGCAAGATCGGACTGTCATGCGGATGCAACGAGTCCGTCAATGCTGCAGCCGCGACACGCGAGCACCAAATCGAGATGCTGCCGCCCTTGGTCGCCGTGTGGTGAGGGGACGGATTGTGGGAATGTGTGATTTTCTCCACTGACGGCGCAGTTCTTACCAATCTGGTGCCAGAGAATCAAGGCGCGATGATGAGAATAGGGGAGCCTCACGCGACGGTCGCCACGGTCGCAGAGGAGGACTGCGAAAGGTGAAATTCATTTCCGACATTTCGTTTTCCTCGTTTCCTTCTTCTCGGGGCTGCGTCGGGAAGGCTGTTCCGTTCCTCCGCGCCCTTTGCGTCCTTGGCGTGAGACTCTCTGCTCCAATCAGCGTAATCTGTGGATTACCTCAAATTATCGCCCACGCATCCCACGCTGTTTTGCTCCACTCAAATCTTGTAGTTCCGCAAATCTGGTTTCATTCGACCTCAACCCGGCCTCATGATTTTCGAGACAGATGGGATTCCTTGAGCTAGCCTCTGTGGTTTCGCCTTTTTACCTGAAATGTCCTGCTCGAAGATCGACCCAAGCCTGCATCAATCCCAGAAGCCTGAATGGATCAAGGTGCGCCTGCCGTCGAATCCCGTTTTCTTTTCCACGAAGGGGCTGGTCTCGGACCTGAAGCTCCACACCGTCTGCGAGAGCGCCCAGTGCCCGAACCGCTGGGAGTGCTGGAGCCAGGGGACCGCGACGTTCATGATCGCGGGCGACCGCTGCACACGCGCCTGCGGATTCTGCGCGGTCTCGACGGCGAAGCCTTTTGCTCTGGAAGACGATGAGCCCGAGCGCGTGGCGGAGGCAATCCGCCGCCTCAAGCTCAAGCATGTCGTGATTACCGCCGTCGCGCGCGACGATCTGGCTGATGGCGGCGCCATGCATTTCGCCCGCACGATCGAGGCGATCCGCGCGGTGGACGAGGCGATCGTCATCGAGGTGCTTACGCCGGACTTCCACGGCAAGGATGATCAGCTCCAGATCGTGCTCGATGCGCGGCCACATGTGTTCAATCACAACCTGGAGACCGTGGAGCGGCTCACGCCGCTCGTGCGTTCGCGGGCAAAGTACCGGCTCTCGCTCAAAGTGCTTGAGCGCGTGAAGGAGCTCGATCCCAATGTGGTGACCAAGAGCGGAATCATGCTCGGGCTGGGCGAGACGGAGCCGGAGATCTTCCAGGCGATGGACGACCTGCGCGAGGCGAATGTCCAGGTGCTCACGATCGGGCAGTATCTGCGCCCGACCCCGCAGCATCTGCCGGTGGTCGAGTACATCCGCCCGGAGGTCTTCGAGCTGTATCGCGAGATCGGCTACAACAAGGGCTTCGAGCACGTCGCGAGCGGCCCGCTCGTACGCAGCTCCTACCACGCCGCAGATTACAATCCCACGAAGCTCAAGGGCTGACCCCCGGCGGAGCCGGGGGAGTCTTAACCCGTAAATTTCACGTATCTCGAAACGTGAAATTTACGTCCCAGCAAGATACTCGGGGACGAGGACCTTGCGGGAGCGACCTTGTCGCGGTTAACCCCGACAGAGTCGGCCCTTTGGGCGGATTTTCACGGGATGTGAAAATCTGGGTTAAGTTTGTAAGTTTGTAAGTTTTAAGTTGAATGGTCCCGCAATTGCGGGACGAACCAAGGGGGGCTGAAGCCTCTGCGAAGCATTCGTTCTGGGCCGGCAGGGCGACTCGCGCCGCGAGCGCCGTGGATTCAAATGCTGTAGCCGTATTTCTGTAGCCGCGGCAGTCTCTTGCCGCGTTCCTCTATTCCAATTTCGGTATCCGCAGGTGGAACCTGATCGAGGCCATTCCTTCCGAGGACATTCTCAGGACGATGCCCGGCGATGGCTCTTGCACATTGTGCGATCACGACTCACACGGGGCGCGGCAAGAGACTGCCGCGGCTACAGAAGTTGCGGCTGCGTCTTTTCTTGAAATGCCCTGGATCGCCCTCGCAAAACCTTCCTCTGCGACCTCCGCGCCCGTTGCGTGAGACTCCCGCGCATTCGCCCTGTAACGAAGCGCCGGGATTTCTTATAGAGGAAGACGCCAGCCTGACGTTTCCATGTCCCTCGAGCCATCCACCAACCCTCTCTTTGTCACCACGCGGTGGTCGATCGTGCTGGCCGCCCGCGGGGGCGCTGATGCCGATTCGGCGCTGGAAACGCTGTGCAAAGTTTATTGGTACCCGCTCTATGCCTTCGTGCGAAGCCGCGGACACTCGCCTGCGGACGCGCAGGATCTCACGCAGGGATTCTTCGCTCAATTACTGGCGCATGATTATCTCCAGGCGGTCCAGCCCGACCGCGGACGGTTTCGCACATTCCTGCGGATGGCTCTTCAGCGCTTCATGGCCAATGAATGGGACCGCGAGCAGGCGCGCAAGCGTGGCGGCGGACAGGTGCATGTGCCGATCGATACCGTCATCGCCGAGCAGAGGCTGCGCGACGAGGGTCGCTCGCAGACCCCGCCGGACCTCGGATATGACCGCCGCTGGGCGCTCGCGCTCCTGGACGATGCGGCCTTGCGGCTGGAGCGGGAATATCTCGCTGGAGGAAAGGCAATCGAATTCACCGCGCTCAAGCCGCACCTC
>Ga0068856_100001424_pt1 | contig 25096 bp, 22 predicted proteins | sample KBSCornC62_FD_66595 | JGI IMG/M metagenome (GOLD analysis project Ga0068856, IMG submission 66595) | Corn rhizosphere microbial communities from Kellogg Biological Station, Michigan, USA - KBS Corn C6-2 | ecosystem: Host-associated > Plants > Roots > Rhizosphere > Soil ... | reverse complement strand
GACGCTCCCTGGTCCGGATAGACGACGTCGTTGTGGAGCAATTTACCTTGTCGATCGAGAATGACGCATTTGCAGCCGGTTCGAAAACCCGGGTCGATCGCCAGCATGTTTTTCTGCCCCAAGGGCGAGGCAAGGAGGAGTTCGCGCAGATTTTCGGCGAAGACTTTGATCGCAGTTTCATCGGCGCGCTTTTTCGATTCGAGGCGCATTTCCGTCTCCATCGCGGGCGCGAGCAATCGCCGAAATGCCTCTTGAACGGCGAGCCTCACGTGATCGGAGGCCGTCTTGGGCAGCGCCGACGTTTGCGCCGGGCCTTTCACAAAAAGCGGCTCGGCTTCAGCGAGCGCGGCCTTTTCGTCAACCGTCACCCGCATCATCAAAAACAACTCCTTTTCCCCGCGCCGCATAGCCAATACACGGTGGCTCGGCGCCTTTGCCAGCGGCTCGGACCAATCGAAGTAGTCTTTAAACTTCGCACCTTCGACTTCTTTGCCTGGGATCACCTTGGACGTGACCGTCGCGTTTTGTTGGTAAACGGCGCGCAGCTTGGCCCGCGCGGTAGCGTCGTCGCTGATCCGCTCCGCTAAAATATCCCGCGCTCCCGCCAACGCTTCATCGGCGGACGCAATTTTCGAAACCTGATTCTTGCCATCGTCTGCCGTGTATTCGCGGCCTGCATACGGAGCAGCGGCGGCCGCGACATCCGTAGACGAATCCTGCGCCCAAAGAAGCTCGGCCAGCGGCTCGAGGCCCTTTTCTTTGGCGATGGTGGCTCTAGTCCGTTTCTTCGGGCGGAACGGAAGGTAAATATCCTCCAATGCAGTGAGGGTTTCGGCGGCCGCCAATTTCTTGCCCAGCTCGTCGGTCAACAGATTCCGCTCCTTTAAAGAGCTAACGATCGCGATGCGGCGTTCGTCGAGAGCGGCGAGCTGCTCAAGTCGATCACGGATCGCGGTTACGGCCACTTCATCCAGTTCGCCCGTCACTTCTTTGCGGTAGCGAGCAATGAAGGGAACCGTCGCTCCCTCTTTCAGAAGTTGTGCTGTGGCTGCGACTTGATGAACCTTGAGGTTCAACTCCTGGGTGATGCGCAGAACGTGTTCGCCGTTGGGTAACTCCATGGGAAAACCTCGTGATAGGAGCGCCCTTCAAGGCCATCGCAAGCCCTTAAAATGTCCGCTCGGAATCTTTTTGGGTCGCTCAAAGTGAGGCCCTTTTCCCAACCCCACCCGGTCCGGTTACCCAGGGGCACCAGTAAAATACCCTATCGCCATTATTTTGCTTTAACCCTAAATCCTGTGCCGAAATAAAGGGCGCGTGCTCTTCGCTGAGCACTGTTTTTCAAATGAAGCTCAAAGCCCTCACATCGTATCTCGTATTAGTTTTCGCCCTTTCGACGGCGACCGTTACTCTCCGTGCGGCGGATTCCGAACAGAATTCGCGCCCGGTTCCGGTGAAGACTCCGCCTCCGGTCTATCCTCGCGACATGCGTCGTGATGGGATCAGCGGCATGGTCACGGTCAAAGTCGTGATCGACGAATCAGGTAATGTTGCCGAGTGTTCGGTCAACAAGTCGACGCGGGCTGAGTTTGAAACCGCGGCTTTGGACGCGGTGAAAAACTGGAAGTTCAAGCCGGCTGTGAAGGATGGTTCTGCGGTCCGTACCCAGGTCATCATTCCGGTCAGCTTCACTTCGGAAGCTTAAAATACCTCAAGAACCTTCTTCGCGGGTGCGTGATTTTCACCACCCGCTTTTTTGTGGGCGGATGGCGCGGGCGTTCTGACTGCTTATGGCGAGGGTGCCTCCGACATGGAGTGCGGCGACTCGTCGCCGCTTTTTAAGGCGAAATTCATTTCGCCTTCGGAGGACGTCGCTCGCGGTTCGTTGCGAGCGAATGAATTCGCCCGTCCAAGGCGGTGACAAGTCACCGCACTCCAAGTCGGAGGGAGAGCGCGTTTGAAACGGAACTGGAAAATCGACTCTCGCCGTCGCAGGTTGAGTGCATGAGTCGCTTTCTCGTTCATTTTTTAGCCGCGTCGATGCTCTTTGCGCTCGCGCGCTCACTCACCGCCGCTCCCAATACCGCGGCGTGGACGCCGATCGAAAATCAGGTCGCCCAAATCACGGCGGGTCCTCAAGTCACGATCGTGCACTTCTGGGCGCCGTGGTGCCCGAATTGTCGGGCCGAGCTCGATAAGTTTGGCTGGCGCGACTTCATGATCGTGAATCCAGACGTCAAAGTGGTCTTTGTCACGATCTGGAGCGCCGATGATGGCGCGGCCGTGTTGAAAAAAGCGGGAGTGACCGAGCAGGCCAATTTCCAATTGGTGGTGCATCCGAATACCTCGCGCAAAGAAGAGGATCGCATGCAGACCTTCATGGGTGAATCCATTTCCTGGATACCGACGACCTGGGTCTTCAAAGATGGCCAACTCCGCTTTGCATTGAATTACGGCGAACAGCACTTCTCTCTTTTGCAGCAGCTCGTGCGCGATGCGTCGGATAAGTGGGAACACACCATCGCGCCGAAATGATCGTTCTCCCACGCTGGGAGCGCAGACATTCCTGTCCGCCCCGTTTGTCGTGAGCGAAGCTCACACACGCCTCACTTATGCTGCGCGAGCCCGGCTCGCCTTCGAAAAGGACGGACAAGAATCTCCGCTCTCCCACGGTAGGTAAGAACAGATTTTGTCTCGCCTAAAACAACCACGCGAGTCCCAGCCGCAACCAGAGCGGAATCGTCAACACTGCCACGATCATACTGATCGCGCTCACACGCACGGCCGTGAGCGACTGGCCACCGTAATGTTTCACGATCACGATATACATCAGTCCCGCCGGCATTGCGGCTTGGACGAGGAGCACGCGTTTCAGTTCGATCGAAAACGGCAAGAACTTGGCCGCTGCTAAGATCAGGAGCGGAAAAATTCCCAAGCGAAGGATCACCGCGGGAAGTGAAATCTGTGCCGAAAACAATTCCCGGGGCTGGGCCAAAAATCCCTCCAACGTCGCTCCGATCAGCATCAGTCCGAGCGGCACAGCACAGGCGCCACATTCATGGACAACCTCCAGCAACGCCGCAGGGAAATAGGCGTCGAGGCGACAGAGGTTCACTGCGACACCCAACACCAGCGCGATCACCGGACCGTTGAAAAGATGCCGCCACCCTTCGCGCGGAGAAACCCCTGCCAGGATTAAAATCCCAACGGTCCAGATCGCCGCCTCGCAACCAACGTTGTGCACGAGCAGCAGACCCAAGCTGTCCGCGCCAAAGAGGCCCGCCATCAGCAGGGAATGTAACCATAGTTGTTGATCCCCGACGCGAACGCAAAGGTGCGCAGACCCTCGCCCTTTTTCAGTCCCACCATTCGACCCGCCAGATGCGAAAGGGCGAAGCTCGCCACAATGATGAGAAATCCCATCGCGGGCGCGTAGACCAAGTTCGCCGGGACTTTCAGGGCTTCATTGCGAAAAACCGACTCGAAGATGAGACAGGGATAGAGACAGTTGATGACTGTCTTCAAAAAGCTGCGATCGGCCTCCGGTGCCATCCAACCCAGTGCTCGGAGCAACACGCCCAAGCCGATCAACGCATACACCGGCAAGATCAGGAGAACGAGTTGTCCGTACGAAGTCATGAAAAGCGCGAGACTGACACGTTCATGTCTCGGTGCCAACGCCTGCTATCGCGCGTCCCGCGATCATGCCGGTTGTCCATGCCGCCTGAAAATTGAAGCCGCCGGTGATGCCATCGATATCCAAGACTTCCCCGGCAAAATGCAGGCCCGGGCAAACGCGGCTTTCCATCGTGCGAAAATCAACCTCGCGCAAGCGCACACCGCCGCAGGTGACGAACTCATCCTTGTTCGTGCTCTTCCCCTCCACCTGAAATTCCCCCGCGCCGATCTGCTGCGCCAGCGCCGTCGTCGCAGTCGCCGAAAGTGCGCTCCAGGTCGTCTTCTCGGAAATGCCGGCCGCTGCCACCAGTTTCTCCCAGAGGCGTTGGGGAATGGCCGCGATCGGTGTATTCGAAATCTGGCGACGGGGATGCGGTCCGCGCTGCGCCTGGAGTTCCCCGCGAATTTGCTCCAGCTTCAATGTCCCCGCCCAGTTAATTCGCACCGTAAACCGGTAATCGACCGCTTGCAGATCACGCGCCCCCCAAGCTGAAAGTCGCAAGATCGCCGGTCCGCTCAGTCCCCAGTGCGTGATCAAGATCGGGCCCGTCTCACTCAACTTCATCGATGGGACGCTCGCCGTCGCGAAAGGCACAGCAACCCCGGGGATTTCGCCCAAACGGGAATCGGTGATGTTAAACGTAAACAACGACGGTGCGAGCGGCTCGATCGTGTGGCCAAGTTTCTCCGCTAGCGAAAACCCCGCCGACGCTCGCGTGCCACCCGTAGCGAGCAGGAGTCGCTCCACTTCCCATCTCTCGCCGCCGGTCAATCCGATCGTGAATCCGCTCGGCTGTCGTGGAATGGCGGATACAAGCCCGCTGCGCAGCCGCAGCTCAACTCCCAGGCGTTCCGCTTCGCGCTGTAAGCACGTCACAATCGTCGCGCTCTGGTCGGTGGTCGGAAACATCCGTCCATCCGCCTCCGTTTTCAGGGCTACCCCTCGCGCTTCAAACCAGGCCACGGTGTCGCGCGGTTGCCAGCGGTGGAAAGCTCCCATCAACTCGCGACTCCCCCGTGGGTAACGTTTCACCAATTCGCGCGGCTCGTAACACGCGTGCGTCACGTTGCAGCGCCCGCCGCCGGAAATTTTCACCTTCGCGAGCGGATGAGCTGTCGCCTCCAACAAAATCACTCGCGCGTCGCGATTCGCCTCAGCACAGGCGATGGCCGCGAAATAGCCCGCAGCCCCAGCTCCAGCGATGACGATGATCGGTTTGCTCATGCAAAGCCGGCAAAGTGGACGCATTCGCTGCCGCCCACGAACTCTTAAATTAGTTCTTGTTTAATTAAGTTTTAGCTTAACATTAGTCTCATGCAAACCCTCGCCGCCATTGCCGATCCGACCCGACGTCGCATCGTGGAATTGCTGGCGGTTCGCGATCGCACCGCCGGCGAATTGGTCAAGGAGTTCGACATGACCGCCCCTGCGATTTCGCAGCATCTGAAGGTGTTGCGCGAGGCCGGCTTAGTTTCCGTCCGAGCCGAGGGGCAAACGCGGATTCAAATGATCAACCCCGACGGATTCCAAGAGTTGGACGACTGGCTCAGCCGAACGCGGGCATTTTGGTCGCGACGGCTCGATGCGTTGGAACGCGAGTTGCGAGCGGACGACGCTCGGAAGGAAAAGAAAAAAAATTAAGCGATGAAATCCAACAACGACTACGGCCAGTTCACGGCCGCGAACGAAGTTCGGCTGGTTCGCACCTTGCCTGGCCCGATCGAGCGGATTTGGGACTATCTCGTGGACGACGAGAAACGCAGCCGCTGGTTTGCCGGCGGTCCGATGGAACAACGCGAAGGCGGAAAACTGACGCTGCTCTTTCAGAGCAAAACCATCGCTCCGAACGAAACGCCTCCACCTGAGTTTTTAAATGGCGACAATTGCGGGATAAAAGAAACGAACAGCATCGTCACTCGTTTCGAGCCTCCACACGTCCTGGCTTATACGTTCGGTTCGACCGGCCAGTCCGAAGTGACCTTTGAACTGATTCCAGATGGCGATCGGGTGAAACTCATCCTCACCCACCGGAGTCGCGGCGAGGACATCGAGGACATGACCAACTTTGCAGCCGGCTGGCACACCTGTGTCGCGCAGCTCGTCGCCGAAGTGGAAGGCGCGCCGCGCCCCGCGTTCTGGCCGATGCACATCCGCATGAGGCGAGAATACGCCGCGCGCATCCCGAAGCCCTAGTGACCGAAAAGCCTTGGCTCGCTGCTTAGGCTGGGAACGCAGCGATTCGTCGCGGCGCTCCGAGCGAAGAGGAGGATATTGCCTTCGAGGAGACGCTCAGGGCGTCACCTTAGCGCGAAGCATGGAGCGAAATGAATCGCGATAGACCCAGGCGAGGTAGAGTTCGATGGCGAGGAAGGCCGACGCCATGGGAAGGCCGCTGTGCTCGAGGAAAATATGAAACGCCATGCTGTTGACCATGAAGGGGGCAAACAGCGCGAGCGCGAGCGGCACGAAACGATTGATGACCAGAAACAACCCAACGACGACCTGAGTCGCGGCGATGAGCTGCATCATGTAGCCAGTTTTCATCAAAGCCGTCACAAAAGCCATCGCACCCTCGGACATTTCGACTTTGGGCTGAGGTAGAAAATTGAAGAACCCATTGAGGCCGGTCATCAGGAGAAAAAGTCCCGGCAGAATCCGGAGAACAGCGGTCAGGTAACGCCAACGAGATTTCGGAGAAACGGACGTTTCGGTTGAGTCAATCGGGGTGGTCGAGGAGTTCATGAGATCGATAAACGGGTTAGAAAAGCGATGCTCGGTCGGCCCTCAGTGGCCAAACTTCGTTCGCTCACCTCTTTATCGAATGAAGCATGCGCTTTTGGACAGACGGATCGATAATAATTGCCCGATGTTGTTTCGCAGGAAAAACCGGCCGACGTCCTCGAACGTCAGCCGGTTCAAGCGCAGACCGACGGGTCAGAGCTTTTTCGACATCGCAGCTTTCGCTGTGATTTGATCGAAGGTGCTCTGTTGGTCCGCGGTGAGCAGTTCGCGGATCTGCGAATTGTGCTGATCAGCAATCTCGCGGTGGCGCGCAGGTTTCACTTCTTCCGGCACGGATGCGTCTTTTTTCAACACCTTGTGAGCCGCTTTCTCGTCTTTGAGAATCGCGCCGATCTTCGTTTTTTGGTCGTCCGAGAGATGCAGTTGAAGCGCCAGGGCGTCCAACTGCGTCATATGCTTTTTGCTGTGATTCGGAATCGTTGCCGAAACGGTTCCGCTATCCGCGCGAACGAGCGGCGCCATCCAAAGAAGACCCGCCAGGCCGCACACGAGTGTACGATGCATTTTCATAGTTTTAAGGAATAAATGCAGGCGGTTGTGTCAATTTCCCTCCCGCCTGTAAAAAGAAGTTTTATTAAAATACATAACTTTGTCAATTTTTATTTATTTAACGAAAGAGTCAGGCCTGCCCATCACGGCAAAGATATCCTTTCCACACTCATTTTCGACCACAGTCGCGCGTCCTTTTTGGCATCCTTGCTCTGACAGGACCTCTCGACAGGCGGAACCGCGACAACCCGGGGGGGGAATGAAACGGGGCTGGACAGAGTATCCGCGCCCCCAAGGCGTTCTATTGAATCCACGGTGTTCATGGCGGTGAGGGCGAGGCGGCTCGTTTTCAGGGTTGCCTCGACCCTCACGTGGTTCGGAACGTTCCTTACTCCGCGCTTTCCAAGTCTCTCGGCGCGTGCATAGTGCGCTCCAAACCACATCGCTATGAAGAAACTGCTGCTCCTCGGTCTGGCCTTCGCGCTCGCGTTTGCCACCCCAACCCTCTTCGCGCTCGATCGCGGAACTCAGGTCAAACATATCGAGACCTGTGAGGCCATTTTGCAGGAGTTCATGGACGATCCTGCTTTCGCCATCCCCGCGCCGGTGCTGCAAAAGGCCCGCGCCATCATCATCCTGAACCAGTTCAAAGCTGGCTTCATTTTCGGTGCGACCGGCGGCTACGGCGTCATTCTCGCCAAGCGCCCGGATAACACCTGGAGCATCCCCGTTATTGTCCACGGCGGCGGGATCAGCTTCGGCCTCCAGGCCGGCGGCAAATCGATCGAAACCATCTTCGTCATCACGGACGACGAAACACCCCGCCGCTTGTTCAGCGGCCGGGTCAACTTCGGTGTCGACGCCAAGGCCGTCCTTGGGCCGCGCTGGGCCGAGATGGAAAGTGTCAATAAAGAGATCCTCTCCACGCCGGTTCTGGTTTACACGAAATCCAAAGGTCTCTTCGCCGGCGCAACGGTAAAAGCGGGCTATCTCACGCGGGACGACGATGCGAACTTCGACTTCTACCGCACGTCCTATACGATGCCTGAATTGCTTTACGGCAACTTCGTCACCGCTCCGGAAGAAGTTCGTCCGCTCATCAACTACGTCACGAAGCTGACGCAGTAATTCAGCGGCTTTCTCGCGCGCCCGCGGATTTGCGGGTGCGCCGGCGTCTCACGTCACGCGTGCTCGCGCTGCCCGTACACGCACGAGCAATTCGGCTACGGCCGCTGTTGCAACCTGGGTTTGCACGCCGATCCGTTCGAGATTGGGACAAATGATTTTCCCGGTTTCGACCGCGACGTCTGAACCGCGGCGCTCAGCCACCGCCCACCACGCGAAGGGGACCGCCACGCCTGGGTCCACGGCGGGCTCCGCATAACCGGTCGTCGCAATCGACCAATCCGAACCGAATAGTTTCAACACGCCCAGCGCCATCTGGCGAGCGACCTCGGCAGACACGCTGTTAACCAACTCCGCAGCGCGGCGATCGACCCCGAGCAATTTGCTTTTTTGCTCCAAGCTGTATGCAGTCATTCCGCCAAGAAAATAGGCGGACGAGCCGGACACAGAACTCAGCATCGCCTGCACATGCCCGGCGGTCAGACTTTCAGCCACCGCCAGCGTCCAATGCGGATCCTGGATCAGCAGAGCTTTGAGTTCAGGAATCACGGCGCCGAGCCCTTAGGTCTTAACCTCGAGAAAAACGGGACAATGGTCGCTGCCCATGACATCGGGAAAAATCGCGGCTTTCTTCAGCGCCGGACGAAGGCGCTCGCTTGCGACAAAATAATCGACTCGCCACCCAATATTCCGGGCCCGGCAGTTCGCCATCCGGCTCCACCAACTGTAATGCCCCGGTCCTTTTTCGAATTCGCGAAACGTGTCCACGTATCCCGCCGCCAGCAGCTTTGTGAAATTGGCCCTTTCTTCATCGGTGAAACCAGCGTTGCGGCGATTCGACTTGGGATTGGATAAGTCAATTTCCGTGTGAGCGACGTTCAGATCGCCGCAAAAAATCACCGGCTTCTTTTTCTCGAGCGTCGTGACGAATTTCAAAAACGCCGGATCCCACTCCTTCGTCCGATAATCCAAACGTAAGAGGCCACGCTGCGAGTTCGGTTGATAGACGTTGAGGAGGTAAAAGTCGGCGAACTCCGTATTGACCACGCGGCCTTCGCCGTCGTGGGCCGGGAGATTGATCCCGAGCGAAACCGATTTCGGCTTCACGCGCGTAAAGGTGACCGTGCCGCTATAGCCCTTCTTGACCGCGGGATTCCAAAATACCTCGTAGCCGAGCGGCCAAGCGATGTGTTGAACGTCGCCCGGCACTGCCTTGGCCTCCTGAAAGCAAATCACGTCTGCGTCCGCTTTCGCCATAAAGTCGAGCAACCCATTTTTGAGCGCGGCGCGCACGCCGTTGACGTTCCAAGAAACCAATTTCATCGCCGAAATCTCAACTCCGCTGTGCCGGTCCGCAAGCTCGGCCACTAAACATCCTCGGCAACACCCGCCTTGCGCCGACCCGTGTTCGCCGCAAACCTGTTTCTTCCATGTCTGTGTTCACTCACATCCCGCTCGGCCAACGCATTCCCGCCAGTCTTCATGGCGTCTCTTGCAGTCTGCCCACGATGCGGGCGGTGATCGGTTATGAGGAGAAACATCCGGAAATCGTCAGTCAAATGACGTCCGGTTACCCGCGTTTCGTTCAACACCCCTTTCTCAAACAGGCCTCGGCTCACTTACTGCAGGCCCTCGGCCTCGCCGGCCAGTCACTTTGGTTGACCAGTTCGCACCGCGCCGCCGAGGCGTTGCGGGCATGGCTGGGCGAGTCGGCCGGAGCGCACGTGGTCGATCACGGCGGCCTGAGCGGGGTGCATTTTCCAACGAATCCGGATGTGTTCGCGCGCGCGAAAATCTTTCTTCAACACACTGGCATGCTCCTCTCGTCGCGCGAGGCAGAGGATTACTTGGTCCGCGTCGGCGAACTTCCTTCACCCAGCCCTGAGCCATCGTTTGATGGCTATCCCGGCGCGCGGGTAAAGGGCGCACTCATTCGCGCGTTCGGCAATATCACCGCCGAAGATGTTTTCCTTTCCAACAGCGGGATGAATGCCGTTTACGGAGCTTTCCGCGCGGGCGAAGGGCTGCAGCGGGCAAAAGGACGGCACATCTGGATCCAACTCGGCTGGCTCTATCTCGACACCATCGCAATCCTACAGAAGTTCACGACCGATCCGAGCGCCGACTATGTCCACGTCAAAGACGTCTTCGATTTGAAGGCGTTGAAAAGCTACTTCCAAGAGCATGGCGCGCAGATCGCGGGTATCATCACGGAGGTTCCGACCAACCCTTTGATTCAAACGCCTGATTTGCCGGCGCTCTACGAATTGTGCCGAGAGCATGACGCGCTGCTGATCGTCGATCCCACGGTCGCGTCACCGCTGAACATCGATGTGCTGCGTTACTCGGACATCCTCGCGAACAGTCTGACGAAATTTGCCGCCAGCGAGGGAGACGTCTTGATGGGTTCCGTGATCGTGAATCCGCACAGTCGCCACGCGAACGAACTACGACGGCTGCTTCCGCAGGAACTCGAACCCGTTTACTCCCGCGACGTGGCGCGTCTTGCGACCGAGATCGCCGATTTCGAAAGCGTGATTAACCAGATCAATCGCACCGCGCCCAGCGTGATCGAATTCCTGCAAAACCATCCGAAAATCAAGGAGGTTTACTGGTCGCTGCACCCGGACTCGAAAGAAAACTACCTGCGCCTGGCTCGCACGCCGGAATCCGTAGGCAGTATGATATCTTTCGTCGTGAAAGGTCCGTTGGCCGCTTTTTATGATCGGCTACGACTGCCAAAAGGGCCGAGCTTTGGGATGAAAACGACCTTGATTTGCCCGTTCATTTACCTCGCGCATTACGACCTCGTGACGAGCGAGAGTGGCCGCGCCGAGTTGGCGAACAACGGTCTCGATCCTGAATTGCTACGCCTGTCGATCGGCTGCGAGCCGGCGGAAGAGATCATCGGCGCGCTGGCCGAGGCGTTAGCCTAGTCGCACGGACCGAGCGCCTGGCATATCGGAGCCGCGTTCGCGAGCACGCCAGCCCCATGCGCTGCGGCAGCTCGGAGCCGTATTATCCAGATTGCGTTATCCAGATTGCGAACCGGCGAGCGTCAGCGTGCTTGGCGGACGTGAATCGAGTACGCGCGGTCTTCGACTTTGGGTGAGATGAAACGCACGGTTTCGGTCGCATTTTCGTCCAAAACGAAGGTCTGCCAGGGAGTTTGATCCACGGGAATATCCGCTCCGGGAGCCGGGGTGGGCGCGTTTTCGTTTTTGAAAACGCAGCAGACTTGGAGCTGAAGCTTGTGGGCTTCGCGGTTTTTCACGTTGGCGGCAACTTCCACGAGATTCTCCGGCGTGATTCGTTCCTGCAAACCGGTGCAGGTGACGGCGCCTTGAGAATATTTATCGAGCAGAACAAATTTGTCCGTGCTCTCGACCGAATACTTCGTCGTGTTGGGCGGCAGATAGGGGCCGGAAGACGATTGGCAGCCGGAGAGCGAAGCCAGGCCGAAAGCGGCAAGGCCGAGGAAAACAACTTTGTTCATAAGGTCCTGGTCGAAGGTCAGCGGCTAATGGGACAGGACTCCCTTGGCAAGGTTTCGCCAACTCTTCCAAGTGCGCAGTCCACAAGCCAGCCGGCCAACCCGTGGCCCCGGAGCCCGATCCTAGCAGCGTCGGCATCATGTCCGCCGACCAATTTGTCGCGCGCGAGCTCACCCTCACCTTTGAAAGATGGACGAGCTTCGAAACCTAGTCGGATCTCGGGGCCTAGTGACGAACCATCGTGATCACTCCCGGCCGAAGCCCCCGGCGTCACGAGAAATTTCGCGCCAGCGAAAATAGCCACGCACGCTGCTGCCAGGTTGTGTCGTCGACGTACCAACGGTCTCGGTCTTCATTCCGCCCACGCCTTCGCGCGATCCACCGCTCGGCGCCATTGCGTATGCAGTTTCCTCATACGCGCGATGGGCGCTTCGGGCCGAAACACGCGGTGAGATTCCCACAATTCCGCGATCTCATTTTGGTTTTTCCAAAATCCCGTGGCCAATCCCGCAAAGTAAGCCGTCCCGAGGGCCGTCGTCTCGGTGACGCGCGGACGCACGACGGGCTTGCGCAGCAAGTCGCTTTGAAACTGGAGCAGCGACTCGTTCACGGTGGCTCCGCCGTCGACCCGCAATTCGCGCAAAGGCACCGCGGCATCCGCCTTCATCGCTGTGAGCAAATCCGCGACTTGAAAGGCGATGCTCTCAACTGCGGCGCGAGCCAGATGCCCGCTCGTCGTACCACGGGTGAGACCAAGAATCGCCCCGCGGGCCGACGCATCCCAATGGGGCGCGCCCAAGCCGGTGAATGCGGGCACAAAATACACGCCACCATTGTCAGGGACGCTGCTCGCCAGCCCTTCCACATCGCTCGATTTCTCCAGCACGCCGAGCCCATCGCGCAGCCACTGAACCACGGCGCCGCCAATGAAGACACTGCCCTCCAGCGCGTATTCGGTTTTCTGTGACAACTTCCACGCCAGCGTCGTGATGAGAGAATGCTTCGACACGACCGGTTTAGTTCCCGTGTGAAGCAAAAGAAAACAGCCGGTGCCGTAGGTGTTCTTGGCCATCCCCGCGCGGAAACAGGCTTGGCCAAACAGTGCCGCGTGTTGATCGCCGGCCACGCCAGCGATTGGCACCCCCGCGAGCGCCGGCACCGTCGTCACTTCCCCATAGCTCTCGCTGCACGACCGAATCTCCGGGAGCAACGCGCGAGGAACATTGAGTTTTTCGAGCAGTTCTTCGTCCCACTTCCCCGTGTGGAGATTGAACAACAACGTGCGCGATGCGTTCGTCGCATCCGTCGCATGGATACGTCCGCCGGTCAGTTGCCAAATCAACCAGGTGTCGACGGTGCCAAACGCAAGTTCGCCTTTCTCCGCGCGCCGCCGCGCGCCGCGCACATGGTCCAGAAGCCAGCGGATTTTCGTGCCGGAAAAATAAGGATCGAGCAGCAAACCCGTTTTGCGGCGAAAGAGCGGTTCCAGTTTGCGTTGACGAAGCTCGTCACAAATCGGCGCCGTTCGCCGATCCTGCCAAACAATAGCCGGCGCGATCGGCTGACCGGTAGCGCGATCCCAAATCAGCGTTGTCTCGCGCTGATTGGTCAGCCCGATCGCGGCGATGTCTTGGGCCGCCAAATTAGCATCGCCCACCGCGGCAATGGCCGTGCGGCGCGTCGTTTCCCAGAGGTCAAACGGGTCATGCTCGACCCATCCCGGCTGAGGATAAGATTGCCGAAACTCCTGCTGCGCCTGCGCGACAATCCGCCCTTGCCGATCGAAAACGATCGCGCGGCTCGACGTCGTCCCTTGGTCCAAGGCGAGCACGTAACGCATAGGTGAGCCGCCAAAACTGGCGGTTTCGCCGAACTTGGCAATCTTTGGCCTGTCCGGCCGAGGGCGCAAAAGCAGGCAGAGCATCCTGTCCTGCCTTCAGCATCCGGTCATGGCCCGAGCGCTTCCCCGGCCCCGCTTCAACCACCCTGAAGCAAATCGGATAAAGTTTTCTAATTTGCCGCTTTGAAAAAGCACGCAGCCCGATCAGGCTCTACCTCGGCCCTGGCATGAATACCTCACGATCCCTACGCAACGTCATCGTTCGCGGCGCGTTCACCGCCGCTTTATTGGCCACCCCCGCCTTCGCGATTTCCTCACAAGAAATCGCCATTCTGCGAGCCAAGGCCGAAAAGGGCAACGCCGTTGCCCAATACAATTTGGGCATGGTTTACGCCGCGACCAATGACCCGACGTCCGACCCGATCGAAGCCTATGTTTGGCTCAATCTTGCCGCGGACAATGGAGCCACCGGTCGAGCTCTGACCGACTTGGAAACTCAACTCACTCCCGCTCAATTGGCCGAGGGCAAAACTCGACTCGAAGCCCGTCGTGCCGAACTTGGCATCAAGAAACACGCGAGTGCTCCAACCGAATCCGTGGTGGTATCGGCCGCTCCGGCAAATGACTCCAGCAGTCCTATTTCTTCCGGCTCATCGACGAATGTGACGCCGGCTTCGCCAATCGCAGCACCCGCTCCGGTCACGGCTCCGGGGAGCGCGGGCAACGATGCCGCTTCCCTCCAAAATGCGTTGAGCAAGATGAGTGCAGAACTCTCTTCCGCTTGGAAAGAGAACGATCAACTCAAGGCCACCATCGCTAAGCTCAATCAAGCGCCGAAGGAAAACGCCGAAGCGGATGCGGCAAATGCGAAACTCAAGTCCGCGGAGGATGAACTTGCCCAAGCCAAAGAATCCGCGGCGCACCTGAATGATCAAGTTCGGTCGTTAACTGAAGAGAACCAGCAGCTTCACGCCAAAACCGCGGACGCGGCCTCCGCCGCCGCGACCGAGAAATCGCTCGCCGATGCCCAGGCCTCGATCAAGGAGCTGCAAAGCCAGTTGAGCGACGCTCAATCCAAACTCGCGGCCAACGCCGAAGCCGCCACCCAAGCGTCCGGCGCGCAAACGAAACTGGACGCTGCTCTCCGCTCCTACGAACTGCAGCAAAAACAAGTCGACGAGCTCCAGAAATCTTTGGCGAGCACGCAGGCCGATCACAATGCTCTCACGCAACAAGTCGCCGAACTCACCTCCGCTTCGGTCCGATCGCAAGGCGACGCGCAAACAAAACTGAAAGCCGCGCAAGAAGAAGTCGTCCAACTCACGCAGCAAAACCAGTTACTGAATAAACAAATTTCCGACGCGAAATCGAATGGTCCTTCTTCGGCCGTCGCCACGCTGACCGCGCAGTTGAACGACACACGCGAGCGTCTGACTGCTGCCGAACGCGCCTTGACCGCTTCGCGAGAAGACCTCGATCGCGCCACCAAGGAGCACGCTCAACAATCCAGCCAGGAACTCACGGATGCACGCGCGCAACTGCAGACTGCCGAGAGCCGCGCCAAAGCCGCGGAAGACGCTGCCACCAAAGCCGCTCAGGAGAGCGAGTCGTTGAAGCAGCAACTCGCCAGCGCTCAGGATGCCGAACAAAAAGCTTCGGCTGCGGAAACCGCATCCGCAAAAGCCGCTCAGGAAATCGAATCGCTTAAACAGGAACTCGCCGCTGCCAAAGCGTCTGCTTCGAAATCAACCGAAGCCGACGAGCTGAAAAGCCAACTCGCGGCCGCTCAGCAAGCATTGGCCTCGGCGAACGCAGATCGCGCCAGCCTGTCCGAACGTCTGACCGCAGCTGAGGCCAAAGCCAACGCGACCCCCGCAAAATCCAACGAAGCCGAAGAACTTCGCACGCAGTTAGCGGCTGCTCAGCAGGAACTCGCAGCCGCCAAAGCCGCGGCCGCTCAGCCCGCCGCTGCGCCCACTCCCGCCGCGCCGACGGAGGATGTGGCCGCGCTGCACAAACAGCTCGACGAGACCCAGGGCAAACTCGACGCCGCGCTCCGCACGTACCAGTTGCAACAGGAAGAGCAGGAGCGTTTGCAAAAAGCGCTCGCGAACATTGATGGCGAGCGCGCCTCGCTCGCGGACCGTCTCCAAACGGCGAATACACAGGCGTCGCAAGCGACCGCTCAAGCCGCGGTCAATCAGGACGCGACCGTGCAACTCGCCGCGACGCGTGAGCAATTGCGTCAGGTGCAAAATGAAGTCGCGCGGTTGGCCACGGAAAATTCGCAACTGCGCATCCGCACCGCCCTTCCTCCCGCTCAGAACAACGGCACCTACGCGTTCGCTTCGGCGCCTAAGCGTCCCGCATCTGGTCCCAACCCAGCCGGCAGTCTGAACGCCTTTGGCAGCACGACCGGGAACGGCGCCGCGACCTCGCCCTCGCGCCCGAACAGCGTCGCAAGCGCAGCTCCCTCTCCGACGCCCACCCCGGCTACGCGAAGCTACACCATTGTCGACGGCGACACCCTTACGCGAATCGCACGTAAAATGTACGGCTCGAGCGAACGTTGGCCGCAAATTCTCGAGGCCAACCACGACGTGATCCACGACGTCAACAACCTCACAGTCGGCGCGAAATTGCGGATTCCGTAAGCGCGCGCCTCGACTCATCCGACCAGCGACGAGTAGGGAGTGCGGTGGCACGACACCGCTTTCCAAGGCGAGGCACGACTCGCCTTCCAGCGACGTCGCCCGAACATTCCGACTGCTCCACATGAAGCGGCCAATTGAGCGGAGCCCCGCCGATGCGAGACGAAACCATTTTCGCCTTCGAGAGACCGTCAGACTCCAGCTACGCCGAGCTCCATCTCCTTTCCAGTCATTGAATTGCGTCGCCTAAGACACCGGTAAATCGCGGCCTTTTCGTTGGGACCCACGCAATCGCGTCTATCTCTGGAAACCGAATTCAGCGTCCCCCGCCTGTTCAGCACGCCCCGGTCGCGATTTTACGCGTCAAGCCGATGTAAAATCGTGCCGATATACCCCTATTGCCTTGAGTGCACCTAGGGTGTTTCCGCTATCTATTTGCAAGAAACTATGTCTCGTCCTTCACGCCGCTTACTAGGCCGTTCGTGCGCAGCCCTGCTCGCGCTCGGTGCCGTCGCGTCGGCGTATGGGCAATTCAACTACACCGAGACTTTCAAAAACAGCACGGCCTCGGGTTGGGATTTCTACACGGGCGATTCGAGTCCCGGGCCTCGTTTGACGTCCGGCGCTGCACCCGTCGCGGGCGATCCCGAATTCGGCAAATCGTCGGTGATCGACCCGACAGGACAAGGTTGGCTGCGTTTAGCGACGGCCACGAATAATCAAGCCAACGCCGCCTATTTCGATTCGGCGCTTCCGTCTGCCAACAACAACATCGTCGTTAAATTCAGCGTCGCGATGTGGGGCGATAACGGCATGGCCAACGGTGGCGATGGGCTCTCGTTTTTCATGCGCGACGCATCGGTTCCGATGTCAACGGGCGCTTATGGCGGATCTCTCGGCTATGCGCAAAAGACCGGGATCAACGGTCTGGCCGGTGGTTATTTTGATGTCGGCCTCGACGTTTACGGCAACTACTCGAATCCAACTGAAGGCCGTCAAGGCGGCATAGGTTCGGATCCCAACGCCGTTGTTGTTCGCGGTCCGGGCAGCGGAGAAAGTGGTTACAACTACCTCGCGGGCACCGGCGGCTACAACTACACGGCGACTGGAAGTCCGACCGCGAAAAACAGCGGCGACCCTGCCGTGGCGGCCCTGCCTTATCAATTGAGTTCGCCCTCGGCGACGTCGCGGCCAAATCAAACGACTGGTTATCGCAACGTCGAAATCGACCTGAGTTCAACGAGCCAGTTGACGGTCAAAATGCAGTTTGGCGAAGACGGCAAATGGCGCACCGTTCTGACCGCAGACCTGAGTTCGTTTAGCCGTCCCGACATGCTCTCGTTTGGATTCACTTCGGGCACAGGCGATGCCAATCAAGTCTACGAAGTCGGCAATTCGTTTTCGGTGACCGCGGACGCCGCGAGTAATTCTTCTTTCTGGGACAACGGCGCCACCAGCAAACCGGGGCAATGGGGCACGGCTGGGGACTCCGCCAATAACTGGACGGGCAACACCAATCCAGCGGCCTCCAACAACGTGTTTTTTAACGACGCTTATGTGTCGTCGAATCAGACGGTCACGCTGACGGCGAGCCAGACGGTTGGCTCCGTTTATTTTTCCGGCAAGAACGCGTACACGCTCAATAGCTCGTCGAGTTCGAATCAGTTGACGCTCGATACCGGCAAAGGATCGACGTCCACGTCTTACATCTCGGTCACGCAATCGAGCACGGGAACGGCGAACAACACGATCAACGCCGCGATCCAGTTAAACAACAACCTCACGGTCGACAATTACGCGAGCGGTAACACGCTCACGCTCGGCGGTGCGATTAACGCGCAGAATCACGACATCACGGTCCAAGGCACCGGCACGACCGTGATCTCCGGCGGCCTAACCAACGCCGGCACGTTGACCAAGCTCGACGGTGGCATTTTGAATTTTTCGACCAGCGCGACGGTTTCTAATCTGGTCCTCTCCGGCGGCACCTTGCTGCTCAATGCTTCGACCTTGCTCGCGACCAGCCTGCACGTCACTGGGAATTCAGTCATCGATTTCGGCACGCTTGGTTCCTCGATTCTGGGATTGAGCAGCCTCACCATCGACAGCGGTGTCACGCTCACGATCACGGATTGGACCTCGGCGCAGGACTATTTCTATCTCCTGAATCAGCCCAGCAGTGGCACCCTCGGCCAAATCGTTTTCGCTGGGATGGCTCCGTCCGGCTGGAGCAGCTACACCAAGGAAGTTCGCCCCGTACCCGAACCCTCCACTTACGGTTTGCTGATGATGGTCGCGCTTGTCCTCGGATTTTTCGGCGTGCGTTGGAACCAGGAGCGCCAAGCGCAGCAGTTGCGACGCATTCCGGTCCGGGTCCGCGAGCTGCGCTGATCCGGGGTGCTTCTCTACGCCTTGTACGATGTGGCTTTGGCATCGGCGGAGCTTCGTCGATAAAGTTTTCTTGTTCGAACGAGGCGCGAGCTTGATCCCGCCGGGACCGAACGTTTGAGTGCGGCACCATGAAGATTCTGACGGTGCTACGTATTGTTCCAGTGGTGGTGGGCCTCTGTTTCCTGAACGGTTGCGCCACTCCGTCGCCCCTCAGCGACCTGTCTATTTCCGTGGAGGCGATCAAACCAATCGCTGGCGCAACCAACGAAGCCGAGCTGACGATCCGCATGGTCAACGCGAACGAAGTTGCAGCGGCCATTTCCCACTCCACGCACAAGCTGTATCTAAACGGCAACTACGCGGGTAAAGTCGAGTCGCATACCGCCACCCCCCTGCCGCGCATGGGCTCGCACGCGGAAACGTTGAAAATCCATTTCGAAAACGGCGCGGTCGAAAAAGCGCTCACTTCCTCGGCGAACGGCACCGTCCCCTACCGTCTCGAAAGCGAAGTTTTCTACGATGTCGACGAAGAGCACGAAAGCACGAAGGTGACGCAAAACGGCACCGTCGACCTGCACGCCCTGGCGCAAGGGAAGTAAGCGGCCCAACCGGCGGTCGCGTCTGATCGTTCTCGTGTGATAGCGTTATCAAGAGCGAATCATCGTGCTCCTTAGCGCGCGAGCCCGCTTACTTTGACCACACATCGCGTGGCTAGGCGTCTCTCAACTTCCGCGTTCGAACGCTCATCCCGTAGCTGCGCGTCTTAACGCGCGGATTGGACGTCGAATAACTTCAAAGCGGTTTTCCGCTTTGTTGAAGCGCGTCCTTTCGTTGGCGGCGGGGACGTCCGCGCGTTAAGACGCGCAGCTACGGGACACATCGCGGATTGATTGCTCGCACGTGAGGCTGGCGAACGCATACACCTCAGGTGCGCCAGGGCACATACCCGAGATGCGTGACCGCATGCGTTTGAAGGGCGCGTTGCGTTGCGCCTGAGGTGCGCCAAAAGATTTGGCTGAACGAAAAAGACGCGCGCTTATCCGCCGCCTAACCCGCCGCGTCACCGGCCTCCGAAGCATCGTCGCGATTCGCGGCCCGCTGCTTCAACCAATGCTCGAGACACGTCTTCACGTGGTCCGAACTGACGGGTTTGCTGATAAAATCATCCATCCCCGCCTCGATGCAAGCTAGTCGATCCGAAGGCAAGACACTCGCCGTCATCGCGACGATGACCGGTTGGCGATTAACCGGCATCATGCGCCGAATTTCTCGCGTGGCGTCGAGGCCGTTCATTTTCGGCATGTGCAAATCCATCAGCACGAGGTCGAATTCTTTTTCGTTGAGGTAGCCAATCGCATCGACTCCATCGACCGCCAGATCGGGCTCCGCTCCCATCCGCTTCAGCATGCTCAACTGCACGCGCTGGCTGACCGTGTCGTCTTCCACGACAAGAATGCGCGCGCCGGCGATGTGTGCTGAAAACTCCGGCTTTGCCATCCCGAGCATCGTGTCCGGGGCCCGCTCGACTTCGAACACGCGCGTGAGCAATCGCAACAACTGGTGCGGCTTCACTGGCTTCGTCAGCACGCCGGAGAACGAACCGTCTTCCACACTGATCGACGGCAGGCCCAAGTGAGTCATGAGGATGACCGGCAGCTCCAAGCCTTCCGGTAGCGTGCGCAACTGACGCGTGAGCTGAACTCCGTCCATATTCGGCATCGAGCGATCGACGACGAGGACATCAAATTTTTCGCCCTGGCGCACAAGCGCGAGCGCGTTCAGCGCCGACGGGACCGCCACCACGGTGGCGCCCCACGACTCGAGGTGCAGTTGAATGATTTCGCGACTGCAGGCATTGTCTTCGACGACGAGCAGGCGCCGATCCGCCAGCGGCGATGGATCTGTCACTTCCACGGAATTTTCCCCGGCAGGAAGCGGAATTTCAAAATGAAAGCGTGATCCGCGGCCCTGCTCGCTCTCCACCCAAATGCGGCCGTTCATCAACTCGACCAAACGACGGCTGATCGCGAGACCAAGACCGCTGCCACCGTAATTCCGCGTCGTGGCAACATCGGTTTGGCTGAAGGTCTGGAAGAGACGACCGAGGCGATCTTGTGGGATGCCAATGCCAGTGTCGCGCACGGTGACACGAAGAAGTTTTGTCGGACCTTCGTGCGTCGCGACGGAAACGAAGACTTCGCCCTGGGAGGTGAATTTCACGGCGTTCGCGAGCAAATTGATCACGATCTGGCGGAGGCGCGTGACATCGCCGACCAAAATCTCGGGAACCCCGCGATCGATCCAGCACGCGAGTTCGATCTGTTTTTCCGCCGCGCGCGGGGCGACCAAATCCAACGCCGACTCGATGCAGCCGTGAATACTGAACGGTTGATTTTCGAGTTCGAGTTTACCGGACTCGACCTTCGAGAAATCGAGGATGTCGTTGATCAGCTCGATCAAATTGTCGCTGGCGGAACGCACCGTGCTGACGAATTCGCGCTGCTCGGAATCGAGCGGTGTGTTCAACAGGAGCGCGGACATACCGATGACCGCATTGAGCGGCGTGCGGATTTCGTGGCTCATGTTGGCGAGAAAATCGGCTTTGGAACGAGCCAGACGCAGCGCTTCGTCCTTCGCGGCGACGATCTCCTTTTCCGCCGCCTTGCGTTCGGAGATATCCTGAACCGTCCCGTAGAGGCGCAACACGCGAGGCCCGTCCATCTCGGCTTGGCCGATCGAGCGGATCCAAGCGCGCTCCCGCGCACTCGTGCCGATTTCCAACTCCAAATCCCAACCGGTGCCGTAAGCCTGGGCGCGCTGCACGGCTTCGATAATCGACGCCTGTGAGTCACCCAAGTGATACGCCATCATTTGCTCGAACGAAATCGTGACGTCCGTCGCCAACCGATGGATACGCTTCATTTCATCCGACCAGAGCAGTTTGCCCGTGCTGAGATCGAGTTCCCAGCTCCCCACGTGGGCGATGGCCTGCGCGGTCGAGAGCATGGCTTGGCTCTCCGAGAGTTTCCGCTGAAGCTGTTTCGCCGTCAGAACTTCCGAAAAAATCGCGATGCCGCCGATGCTGCCATCCGCTTCGTGCCACGGCCGGCACTCCCAGCGGATCCAGACCTCGTTGCCATCGGGCAGCGTCAGCAGATCCTCTTCGCCTTGTTCGGAAGCGCCATCCAAGCAGCGCCGGTAGATATCACGCCAGTGACGCGGCAACGTCGAAAAGACTTCCAAGTGGGGACGGCCCACGAGCGGCACGCCTTCCAAACGAAAGTCGCTCACCCAGCGACGACTCGTCGCGAGATATCCGAGCTGCCGATCAAGCAGCGCGACCGCGGCGGGAGCATGTTGAAAAAATTCTTCGAGCCGGCGGCGCTCGGCTTCAGCGGTGCGTCGCACGCGGTGCTCCTCACTCGCGTCGCGGAGCACCAGGACCGAACCGGCAAAACGTCCACTTTCGTCTTGTAGGGGAGAAATTGATACACGTGTCGGCAATCGCAGGCCGTCCTTGCGCACGATCGTCCACGAACGTTCGGTGTTCGCGCCGGCGTTTTGCAAACGGTGGCGAAGGACCTCGGCCAAATCGAGGAACGGCTGGCCTGATTCGCGGCGCACGTTGGCCAATTCCTCATTCACTTCTTCGGGACAGAAAAACCGGCTGAAACGCTCGCGTCCCAAAATGTCGCGCGAAGCATAGCCCAACATTTTTTCCGCTGCCGTATTCATTTCTTGGACACAGCCGCGCTCGTCGAGTACGAGCATGGCCCAAACCGGATTTTCAATCAGGCTGCGCAACCACCGGCCCTGCGTTTTGTAGCCTTGCTCACGACGCTCCGATTCGGCCTGGCGATGCAAAAGCGCCCAGGCGGCAGCGGTCCCGGCGATCGATCCGGCGCTGGCGACAATCCAGCCCCAAGCCGGACCTGAACTCGACAACCACAGCGCAGTGCTCGCCTCAGCTAAGGATGCCGCCGTCGCCCCCCAGAGCCCGATGCGGGTCCAGGACGAGGACAAGCGCGGGATCGCGCCAGTCGACGTGCGAACGTCAGCAGGCAAAAATGGAGACTTGGGCATCTGCGATTTGCATCGTCACGTTCCCCCGAGATGCGCTGTCAAATCGCGGTCAAAAACCTTTCAAACACCTACGCAAACGCGCCCACGAACTTTAGAAAATTCGGCGCAAATTCAGAAATCATCGATCGCGAAACGGGTGTGCAATCCAGACCCTGTGGACCCTTCTCCTCTGAGAAAAAGGCTTTACCGATCGTTTACCGCGAAATGTCGCGCTGAGTCAGAACCTTGAAGCCGTGCGTACAAAGCGATTGATTTGCAACATCAGCATCTTCGATGTTGAGCGCCAACGCGGTTTTGCCCTCCGGCCTTTTGATGAAGGAGTAGACGTAGTGGATGTTAATCTCCGCTTCGAATAGCGCCGCAAGAACTCCCTGCAAATCGCTTTCATCGTTCATCTCGACCGCGAGCACGTCGCATTCCGCGTAAGCAAAATCATTATTGATCATCAGCTCCCGCGCTTTCTCGGGATCGTCCACGATCATGCGTACGATGGTGCTGTCCGTCGTATCAAGCGTGGTCAGCGCCATGACATGGACATTATGCGTCTTGAGGAGCGCAGTGAGATCGTAGAGCCGGCCGACGCGATTTTCGGTGAAAACCGAAAACTGCTTAACCGGATCGGTGCCAACGGAGGTCGCAGGAAAGCCCATAACGCGCTCAACAAAATGATGAGCACCGTCGCTCGCGTCAACCGCGCCGCGCAAAGGCATTCCCCTATCTCAAAGCGCTTTTCACCTGTCCCTCGCCTCGGGTTTGTCTCTCGGCTCGAGTCTGTGTCTCGCTCGGGTCTGTCTCGCTGCTCGGGTCTATCTCTCTGCTCGGAAATCTCTGAAACCATTTTGGCCTGTCCCTTCGCTCGAGACCTTCGCTAGAGATGCGCCGCAGTTGGTCAGCGGCTTTTTATCCTCCGATGTGCGCGTAGGGGAGTGCGGTGGCACGACACCGCTTTCCAAGGCGAGGCACGACTCGCCTTCCAGAATCGTTGCGCGCACCTCCTGCCCATCGATCAATCCCGTCATCCCCACTTGCAAAAAAGAGCGCCGTGCCACCGCACTCGCCGCGCGTCAGTGCGCAGGATACCGATTACCTTCATCGTAGCGATGCTACCGCGGTTCGAGTTTCGTGATCGCCCACCACGGCCCCGAGTCAGAATCGAAAAATGTTTCCCAAAACCACGCGGAGACGTCGGTCCAAGCGGCCCCGCGGGCGCCGACGATACGCTCGCAAACGCGCAGATCCTCGCCGTCGCGCTTTGCATCAAATGACGACCAAAGCGCGTTCTGACCATCTAGCTGCGCCCGGCCTGGCACCACGCGATATCCTGCGGCGCGCAGGCAATCGCTCGACGAATGCAGCTTGCGGGTCGGTCGATAAACCCAGCGCACGATCCACGTGCGGCGCCCGTCTGAAAAAATCGCCAATTTTCCCGGGAAATCGGCCGCGAAGCGCAGCGTCTTGGCATCGAGCGGCACTTGCCGGAGCGACGGTTCGATCGGCGCTGTCTCCCAGCCCGGAAAAACCGTCGGTTTCGGTTCATTCGAGTTGAGGGGTCGGGAGTCGCAGAGTGGTCGCGCAGCCCCGAGGCCGGCCGAAAAAACAAAAACCGCGACAATGGCGAAACGCCCACGGACTCCGACGCTGTGAGTCGCGCAGACGATTTTTCGGCAGAGACAAAGCCACGCCGAACCGGCGGATTCCGTTTCTTCACTGCGCCCACTCAACCACGCCGGAAAATCTATTTTAGATTGGTTAACGTGATCGCGAATCGACGACGCGCGCGCCAGCACGATGCCGACCACGGCGGCGAAAAGCACCAGTCCGACCGCATCGTGCATCCATTCGGCGCATACACGGAGTTGGGTCTCGAGCAGAAACAAGATCGCGGCGCGCAGCGCGTTGGCCGCGAAGGTCACGCCTGCGCAGAACGCGATCAAGTTCAGTGTGGACTTCGCGCGAAGCGAATAAAGGTTGGCTAACACGAGCGCGAGCAACCCGGCCAACCACGCCATCTGCAAACCGCTGCAAGGCGCGTCGATCAGCACGCGCTCGCGGTGCCAAACCAAGACGGTCGCACTCGGTGAAACGGCGAACCCGAGAAGCCGCAGCAGGCCCGACGCCGCCCAAGTCACCGCGACTCGCACGGGATATCCGGCAAAGAATTGGGCGCTTGCCATGACTGGAAGCGAATACGCGAGTAAGCCCGCTCGCGCCAGGCTCCGCGCCGTCAATGCCGCCAAGGCCGAGACCCAAACCAATGCGCGAAATAGCGGCGGTGTTTCCGTGGGTGCGAGCGCGAGCAACGCCAGTCCAAACGCCGCCAGGGCCAACCGGCGTGGAGAAATGCCGTGATGCGGTTCGCGCCAAGCGAACCACAAACACGCGCCGAGCGCGACCAAACCCAAGGGCTCATCCGACCCATCCATCATGCGCAAAACATACCAGCGCAACATCGCCCATCCGGCTGTAGCCACGACAAACAGTGGCCAGGCAGAAAAAAGCGAATGTCGTAGTGCTTTTCCGGTTACAGTCATGGCATGGATAG
>Ga0068856_100001417_pt1 | contig 25141 bp, 25 predicted proteins | sample KBSCornC62_FD_66595 | JGI IMG/M metagenome (GOLD analysis project Ga0068856, IMG submission 66595) | Corn rhizosphere microbial communities from Kellogg Biological Station, Michigan, USA - KBS Corn C6-2 | ecosystem: Host-associated > Plants > Roots > Rhizosphere > Soil ... | reverse complement strand
AGCTTAAGTTTTTTATATAGTTAATAATTGGTTGATTTTCAGGAAGAGCAAATGTTCCTCCTGATTTTTTATTTTTACTCACTTGCGGCGACAAAACCTAATTATTAAAATAAAGACGATTTATACTCATGCGAACGAGAGAGGCACTGTCCACTTTGATTTTTATTTGTATCATACATTTTATGGCTGCTGCACAAGGCGGTTCGGTCCCCAAAAATGATCTGCATATTATCCCCAGGCCCTTTAAGACTACTCACATTACCAATCCTTTTCATTTGAATCAGAAGACGGTGCTTTTATTATCCGGTGATTCAATCAAAAGCGATGCAGAGGTTTTTCAGCAATCCATGCATTTAATCGCTGGTTTTTCTCCGTCCATCGTAGACAAAGCTTCATCAAATTATATTCAATTAGCGATTGACAGTAGCGTCGGAGCATACAAAGAAGGGTACGTGCTGAAGGTGGATAATAAACGCATCTCCATTACCGGCCATGATGCAGCGGGCGTGTTTTACGGATTACAGTCGCTAATCCAGTTGGTTGATGAGAGGGGAGACTATTTGATACCGGGGTGTATAATTGAGGACCATCCCCGGTTTACCTACAGGGGGATGCATTTGGATGTGAGTCGCCATTTCTTTTCCGCACGGCAAATAGAAAAATGGATCGACGTACTTGCCCTATATAAGATCAATACCTTCCACTGGCATTTGACCGACGACCAGGGCTGGCGGATCGAAATAAAAAAATATCCAAAGCTTCAAACCATTTCTGCATATCGCAATGAGACGTTAATAGGCCACAAAAAGGAGCTTCCACATGTGTTCGATGGCAAGCCGTATGGCGGGTACTACACACAAGAAGAGGTAAAACAAGTTGTTAGCTACGCTACTGCAAGACATATTACAATAATACCTGAAATAGAAATGCCCGGACACGCTCTGCCAGCACTAGCGGCTTATCCCGAACTAGGTTGTACAGGAGGACCTTACCAAACGGCAACATTCTGGGGAATCTTCAGCGACGTATACTGCGCAGGTAACGATTCGACTTTTACCTTTCTGCAAAATGTACTTGACGAAGTTTTGACCCTTTTCCCTTCAAAATACATCCATATCGGCGGCGACGAATGTCCGAAACAACGCTGGCACATTTGCCCTAAATGCCGTAAACGTATGGCAGACGAAAACCTGAAAGACGAAAGTGAATTGCAAAGCTACTTCATCAAACGCATCGAAAAATACCTGAACGGCAAAGGTCGCCAGATCATAGGATGGGACGAAATACTGGAAGGCGGCTTAAGTCCCGGGGCAACTGTTATGAGCTGGACGGGTGAGAGCGGTGGTATTGCAGCGGCCAATCAGCACCACCAGGTGGTTATGACGCCCGAAAAGTATGTTTATCTCGATTACTATCAGTCTTTATATCCGGAGGAACCATTGGCAGGAGGCGGATATTTGCCTTTGAGCAAAATATACAATTACGAACCGATAAGTGCCGAGCTTAGCCCCAATGAGGCTAAATACATCATGGGCGTTCAGGCAAATTCGTGGAGCGAGTATTATGAAAATAAAGAGAAAGCCGAGTATATGATTTTTCCGCGCCTGCTTGCACTTGCTGAAACTGCCTGGTCGCCAAAAGAAAGCAAGAACTACACCGATTTTTTGAGCAGACTAAGACCTCAGTATCCGCTGCTCAAAAAGTTGGATGTACATGCGGCAGATGTTTTTGATGAGATCACCTATGCCATCGATAAAGCTGCGGACGGTAAAACGCTGCTGGGCCTAAACTCTACGCTGCCCCAGGGGATTATTCGTTATACAACTGATGGAAACGCGCTCGGGCCCAATACCAATATTTACCATACTGCTTTGGCTGTAAGCAAAACTGAGAATATAAAAGCGGCTGTTTTTAAAAATGGAATCCAATATGGACGAGTTTTTCAAAAGAGAGTTCTGGTCCATAAGGCAGTTGGTAAACCGGTGACCCTCAGTTTTCAGCCAGCTCCAAATTATGACCCCGGCAATGCCTCCGCGCTGGTAAATGGCATCGAAGCCAGCAATGCCTATAATGATGGACAATGGTTTGGTTTCAGCGGAGTAAACCTGGAAGCAGTTATTGATCTTGGCAGCGTGCAAAAAATCAGCTCAATCGGTACTAATATCCTTAAATACCACTGGCAGCGGATGTGGGAGCCTACCGAGCTCAGCTTCTGGACATCAACCGACGGAAACAATTATACAAAGGTATATAGTCAGGTCGATTTCCCCGTTAACGGTATCAATACCATAAAAGCTTCATTGCAGAGCACCCAGGCGCGGTACATAAAAGTAGTTGGCGTAAACAAAGGGATTATTCCCGACGGCGAGTATGGTGCAGGAGCTAAGGCTTTACTTTTGGTAGACGAAATATCCGTTTATTAGGTATACACGAGCGTCACTAAGTTGTATTTGCTAGAATTGAATTCGTCTTTTAACATCATCAAATTTTATGATATAGATCATATTTTGGGGAATTATCGATACCGACTTTTGTTCCATGGCAAAAGACATAACTTCAAGGACGACGATAAGGGAATTACTGGAGGATGATAAAGACACGGTTATAAATGCCCTTGTAAAATTCAATAGTAACTTTTCGAAGCTCCGGAACGCTGTCCTGCGCAACCTGATGGGCAGACGGATAACAATTGCCGACGCGTGTAAAATGGCCGGATGCACGTTGCAAGATTTTATGGCGAATATGCAAACGCTGGACTTTAACATTCTAGCCGAAGATTCTGCCGAACCCACGACTAGTACGCCAACTCCTGCTGTAAAAAAAGCAAGCAATTTTGTTGAGCTGGATGTAAGGTCCATGCTGGCTCAAAACCAGGATCCACTAAAGACAATTCGGAATAAGATAAACAGTCTGAAGGGAGATGAGGGCCTTAAACTTATCAATGCTTTCGAACCGGTGCCTCTTATTCATTTGTTGAGCGAAAGAGGGTTTACTCACTTTGTTGTAAAGCCGGATAATGCAACCGTGATCACTTATTTCAACAGGATAATACCAGGGCCTGATGTTAATATTGATTCATTGGAATGCGACTTTGCAACAAGCCAGGAGTCATTTGACAAAACATTTAATCAATTTGGCCCCGACCATGTGAAATATATCGACGTGCGTAACCTTGATATGCCTGGGCCGATGATCACTATATTGGAAAGTCTGAGTGGTCTGAAAAATGATATAGCCCTATTTGTTTATCATAAAAAGCGTCCCGTTTTTTTACTGCCTGAACTGCAGAAACGAGGCTACAGGTATCTGTTTAAAGATATTGCCGACAAGGATGTTAACATGCTCATCTACAAGTCGTGACAACTCACAAACAAAAAGCCGGTGTTTATGCGGTAACCGTGACACACTACGTCACTGCTGCTATATGTTTTGGAGTTCTGGCCGGGATGATTGCCTTTTCGGGAAGCGCTTTTACCGGGCATTACTTTCAGCCGCGCATATTGGCTATTACCCATATGGCCGCATTAGGGTGGGGGACTTGCATCATTTTCGGAGCGTATTATCAGTTGGTTACGGTAATTCTTGAGACTGAGCTTTATAGTGTCAAGCTAGCCTGGCTTTCGTGGGCGATGCTTTTGCCTGGAACGGTAAGCCTGGTTTATGCATTCTGGGAGTTTACACCCGGTATTTGGATGCAAATCGGGGCTCTGCTATTGCTCGTTTCCATTATTACGTTCACCTTAAATATTTATCTAACTGCAACAAAAGCCAGGAAACAAACCATACAGGAAGATTTTATTTTCAGCGCCTGCCTCTGCCTTTGTTTTACAGCCATGATTGGCAGCGCGCTCGTCTTCAATTTTACAGGGGCTTTTTTGCTTCAGGGACAATTGCACTACCTGAGATTACATGCGCACCTGGGCCTCGCTGGCTGGTTCTTGCTTACGGTTATCGGTGTTAGCTCCAAACTGGTGCCTATGTTTTTGGTTTCTTCTTATCAGAATAGGAAAGTATTACAGGCGAGCTATTATCTTATAATATCGGCGCTGGTTCTTTTCCTCGTTGATTCCTACATCTTCGGACTCAACATCAAAACTTACTTCATTGCCATTATTGGTATAGCTGGCATTGCCTGTTACCTGTATTTTATCTATAAGTGTATTCGAACCCGGATCAGAAAACAAATTGATCTACCGATGAAGCACAGCCTATTGTCATTTATTCTGTTTGGCGCAGGGATTGTTTGCATCCCATTTATCATTTATTATTACCGGGCAAATAATCAATTGAACATTCGATACACACTGATATACGGCATAATATTGCTGATGGGCTGGATAACCTCTTTGATCCTGGGCCAAACCTTTAAAACCTTACCGTTTATTGTTTGGATGAGACATTATGAACATTTAAGCGGCAAAGTAAAAACGCCCATGCCATCTGATTTGTACAAAAACAGTCTTTTGCGGATACAATCATTAGCTTTTGCTGCTTTTTGTGTCAGCTTTATTTTTGGCTGCCTGGTTGATTCGGCGTTGCTGATCAGGATAGGCAGTGTCGCATTATTGCTAACCGCTGCTACCTATCTCATCAATGTATTCATCATGATATTACATAAAACAAGAACATATGATGAACTTTGATATCACAGATCAATCCGCCTTTTTGAAAGCTGAGGCTTTTGAGACATTGCGCCTGGTCATCGATCCGGAGTTGCACGTTAATATCGTCGATCTGGGGCTGGTTTACGATGTCAAAATAGATGAAACGGAGAAACTGATTAATGTGGCCATGACTTTATCCTCTTCATACTGTCCGATGGGCGAAAGTATTTTGAATGCGGCAAAAAACTGCCTCGAAAAACATTACCCGGTTTATCGGACCAATGTCGACCTGGTTTGGGAGCCCGTATGGTCGTATGATAATATTACCGATGAGGGTAAACGACAACTGGGACTGGAGAAATGATACCGAAAACTACCACCTATTACCTGCGCCTGGCGGTCGCGAATTTTATAGTACTGACAATATTAGGGCTGATACTACGCTACATACACATCACCAGCATTGGCGACATTAACTACCAGTTCCTGCTCCACGCTCATTCGCATTTTGCTTTTGCGGGATGGATGTTTTTTGCCATTGCGTTGTTAATTACCAACCTTATTAATAAAGACTGTCTCCCACGGAGTTTCAGGTCGGTGATGGTACTGACGCTGATCAGCGCTTATGGTATGCTGGTGAGTTTTTACTTGCAGGGATATAAAGCGGTATCCATTACATTCTCAACGCTGTTCATCGTTGTTACTTATCGCTTTACATACCTCGTCTTCAAAAAAAAGGCATTAAGAAACAGTGTGAATGAACTGTCGTTTGTATTAATCAAACCCGCCTTGATCTTTTTATGCGTGTCGTCGATCGGACCATTCGCGCTGGGGCCACTTATGGCAATGGGGTTTAAAAATACCCCGTATTACCAGGATGCCATTTATATATACCTGCATTTCCAGATGAACGGCTTTATGCTGCTGGCAGTACTGGGTTTATTCGCATCGGCTCTGACGGTAGATTCATTGACGAAAAGCACCAAAGCCTGGCTCAATTTGTTTGTCTATTCCACTGTCCTGCTTTATTTTATTTTTACGTTATGGAGTAGCCCCGGAATTTTACTGCAACTATTGGCTGTAGTTGGAGCTATCATCAACCTTGTAAGTTGGATCGTACTATGTGCTCGTTTCAAGTCTGTATGGTCTGATTGTTCGGCCCTGGCTAAAGCCGCGCTTATTGCCATATCACTTAAAGTGGTCTTCCAGGTATTCGTTTGTTATCCAGCAATAGGTTCATGGACGTTTTCAAACCGAGACCTCATCATCGGTTATATCCATCTCCTCACGCTTGGCATTATTACTCCGCTCATTATCGATCAAATACTAAGACAGGGTTTTGTGAGCGTTTGGCCACCTCTTAATTGGATATACATTTACACGGCGGTTGCCTATCTTGCCTTGCTGTTCCTGCAACCTCTGTTAGCGCAATTTGGTATATCAATCCCTGACTACCAATTGTGGCTGTTTGGCCTGAGCATTTTATTCCTTTTAGTTGGCTTTGCATTACTGGGAAAGGTAAAACCTGTCCATGGTTCTATTGAAAGATGACACATGTCATTTTTTTATCTCGTAATAAAGGACAAATTTGTCCTTTATTTAAACGCTTTTAAAAATGGAAACAGAAACAGTACTAGACGTGACGGTGATAGAGCCCAGGCTGAAACACCCAACCATCTTCCAAAATTTTGATTCACTGTTGCCCGGCGAATCATTTGTAATTCATAACGACCACGATCCTAAACCGCTTTATTATCAGCTATTGGCCGAGCGCGGGCAAACTTTCAACTGGGATTACCTGGAGCAGGGCCCCGTAATATGGCATGTACGCATCGCAAAAAAGGCTGAAGAAGAGGATACTGATACTGTAGGCGAACTGGTTGCCAAAGACTATCGCAAGGCACAGGTTTTCAAAAAATATGGTATCGATTTTTGCTGCGGTGGCAGGAAAACAGTTAGTGAGGTTTGTGCTAAAAAAGGCATCAACCAATCGCAACTTGAAAACGAATTAGCGGTAGCCGAACAGGGATCAACCGACAGTGAGCACGATTTTCAAAAATGGGACATTGGCTTTCTGAGCGACTATATCATTAATACCCATCATCAATATGTAAAGGATAACACAACTTTTATCAACGAGCTGGCGCAGAAAGTAGCCGGGGTGCACGGTGCCAATCACCCCGAACTTGTAAGGGTTGCCGAAATTTTTGAACTATTAGGAAGTAACCTTACCCTGCATATGATGAAAGAGGAAAAGATACTTTTTCCACGCATTAAAGAGCTGGCTCATTACAAAAAGATAGGCGCTACCATTCCGACCGATGATTTAGGCCTGGTATCAACACCAATTCAGGTAATGGAATCGGAACATGAGCAGGCTGGTGAAGACTTTGAGGAGATCAAAGCGTTGACTTTGAATTATAAGTTACCGGCAGATGCATGTCGTTCCTATACCATCTTGTTCAAAAAACTGGAAGAATATGAAAATGATTTGCATCGTCACGTGCACCTCGAGAATAATATACTATTCGCAAAAGCAATCCAAACTGAAAAAGAACTGGCGCCTATTTCCAGCTAGGGCAACGGGAGATAAAAATTTTAACCGAATAAAGGATGAAAATGTCTTTTGTTATTGATATAATTTAAATCATATTAAAATCGAATAATCAAAACAAATAACCTTTCAAAATATGATCAAGATCATATTTTGAGCTAAGCCAGATCATGTTGCAAGTAATTGGTCTGCAATAGCTTTACAAAAAACCGATAACCATGAATACGAAGAATCTGAAACACCTAATTCCTGCGCTAATCATAGCAAGCGCAAGCTTTTTATATGCCTGTGGAGGCTCCGGAGCCCAAACCGGAGGTGATGAAAATAGTTCCGCCTCATCATCAACCGCATCTGCCGACGTGGATCCCGATGCAAAAAGCGATAGCAAAGGCCTGGGCAAATTCACCTCAGTTCAATTGGGGCCAATAGACAATGCCATGGCTGATAAGGGCAAAGCAGTATTTACTGCCAAATGCTCAGCCTGCCATAAGATTACTACCGACAAAGTAGTCGGCCCCGGTTTAAAGGGCGTTACCCAAAGGCGTACGCCCGAGTGGATCATGAACCAAATCACCAACCCAATTGAGATGGAGCAAAAGGATCCTGTGGGTAAAGCATTGCTGGCTAAACACCTCACCCAGATGACTTTCCAGAACGTATCTGACGATGAAACCCGCCAGCTGTTGGAATATTTAAGGCAAAACGATAAACAATAAGACCAACCCCAAAAACTATATCATGAAAAGTTCAATTCTAAAGTTTTCGATGCTGGCAATTGCCTTGCCGGCGTCATTGGCTATCCATTCCTGTAAACCAGGGAAGATAAGCTCAAACCTTGATGCCGATGCGGCCCAAAAGGTTTATGTTGCTCCCGGCAAATACGACGAGGTATACGCGTTCATGTCGGGCGGGTTTAGCGGACAGGTGGCTGCATACGGCATACCATCGGGCCGCTTACTTAAGGTAATCCCCGTTTTTTCGCAGAACCCTGAGAATGGCTATGGCTACTCTGAAGAGACTAAACCTATGCTGAACACCTCGCATGGTTTTGTGCCATGGGATGATTCGCACCACCCCGAGCTGTCAAAAACAAATGGTGAAGACGATGGTCGCTGGTTGTTCATCAACGGGAACAATACGCCACGCATCGCCAGGATCAACCTTGCTACTTTTAAAACCGACGAGATCATAGAACTGCCGAACATTGGCGGTAACCACGCTTCTCCGTTTTGTACCGAAAATACCGAATATGTAGTAGGCAACACCCGTTTCAGCGAGCCGCTCGATTATGATAAAAATGACGTGCCTATCGATAGCTACAAAAAGACTTTCAAAGGCGCGGTATCATTTGTCAAGGTGGATAAAGAATCGGGTGCCATGAATCTCGCCTTCCAACTCATAGTTCCACCGTTTAACTACGACCTTGCCCACGCCGGCAAAGGTGTTTCGCACGATTGGGTGTTTTTTACCTGCTATAACACCGAACAGGCACACACCTTGCTAGAAGTAAACGCCAGTCAGCGCGACAAGGATTTTGTGATGGCCATCAACTGGAAAAAAGCAGAAGAGCTCATTAGCCAGGCTAAGGGCACCAAAATGCCGGCGAATTATGCGCATAATGTTTATAGCGAAAAAACACATACTGCAACTTCCACTATTGAAAAGGAAACGCAAATACTCGACGTGACCAAGTTTCCCGGCCTGGTTTATTTTATGCCTTGCCCTAAATCGCCACATGGGGTTGACGTTACGCCTGACGGCGAAAACATCGTAGCAAGTGGTAAGTTAGCAGCCGTGATCCCGGTTTTCTCATTCAAGAAAATGCTGGATGCTATCGACAAGAAAGATTATGACGGTATGGTTGACAGCAGCATCCCGGTATTGAAATATGAATCGGTCCTGAAAGGCGAAGTGAAGAAACCGGGCCTTGGTCCGCTGCATACTGAATTTGATGGACAGGGTTATGCTTATACCACTATGTTCGTATCATCAGAAGTTGTAAAATGGAAGATCGACAACCTGGAAGTAGTTGACCGTTCACCGGCATATTATTCTCCCGGTCACCTGGTGATCCCCGGCGGTGATTCGAAGAAACCTTACGGAAAATACCTGGTAGTGATGAACAAGATCACCAAAGACAGGTATCTGCCTACCGGCCCCGAGCTTTGCCAATCGGCTCAGCTCCTGGATATTTCCGGTGAAAAGATGAAGTTGCTGCTTGACTTCCCGACTATCGGCGAGCCGCATTATGCGCAGGCCATCCCGGTTGATAAGGTGCTGAAGAACCAGGTGAAATTCTTTAAGCTCGAAGAAAACACAAACGCTTATGCCACTAAGGCCGAAAAGGATTCTAAAGTAGTGCGTAATGGCAAACGGGTTGATATTTATATGACCGCGATCCGTTCACACCTGGCTCCTGATAACATAGAGGGCATCAAAGTTGGCGACGAGGTTTTCGTCCATGTAACCAATCTTGAACAGGATTGGGATGTTCCGCACGGATTCGCGATCAAAGGCGCAAACAACGCCGAGTTGCTGGTCATGCCGGGCGAAACCTGTTCGCTGAAATGGAGCCCCGACCGCACCGGTATATTCCCATTTTATTGCACCGACTTCTGTTCGGCTTTGCACCAGGAAATGCAGGGATATTTCAGGGTATCATCGGCCGATGCCAATACGCCGATCAAATATTCGATCGGTGTTAATCCTGTAACTCAATAATTAATTATACCTGTATCACGTACGGCGCTGTGTTTGGCGGCGCCTTACGTTGATCTAAAGTTTAAAGTTATGAAATCGAAATCACGGGTACTGATAGTAATAAGCATCGCGCTAATGCTGGGTGCTTATATACTTCCGCTTTGGCACATTCTGTTGGAAGCTCCCCAGTACCCCGAGGGCCTTGAAATGAAAATATGGCTCAATGGCTTGTCCGGCAATATTGACCAGATCAATGGTTTGAATCACTATATCGGGATGAAGCATATCGTCATCGACGATTTCAGGGAATTTAAAATTTTGCCTTATGTGTTCGGGGCGTTGCTGTTACTGGGCGTTGTAGCTGTTATCGTTAAAAGTCGCAAACTGGCTATGGTTTGGTTTGTAAGCCTTTGCCTCTTTGGTGTGGTTGGCTTTAGTGACTTCTATGTTTGGGAATACAACTACGGGCACCATCTTAACCCCCATGCTGCCATTAAGGTTGAAGGGATGAACTATCAACCGCCATTGGTGGGCTATAAACAGTTGCTCAATTTCACAGCCGGTTCACTGCCGGATACCGGTGGTATATTGGTAGGATTGGGTGGAGTTTGTGCTGCATTAGCACTTGTTAAAAGGTCAAAACCATCATTAAATACTACGAATGAAAAGGATTTGCATACTCATAACCCTGAGCACTTTGTTGCTTAGTGCTTGCTCACGCGGTCCAGAACCGGTGCTTTATGGCAAGGACGCCTGCTGGCATTGCAAAATGACCATTATGGATAAAAGGTTCGCTGCAGAGATAGTTACGGCCAAAGGCAAGATTTACAAATTTGACTCAGCGGAGTGCATGGCTAGCTACCTGGCTAAAAATGCTGACCTGGCTTCGAATGGCAAAACCCTGTTGCTGGTTAGTTATTACGATCGCCCCGGCACGTTTGAAGATGCACGGAAATCGGTGTTCCTGGAGGATCCTTTGCTGCAATCGCCAATGGGAGGGAACCTGGCAGCATTTGATTCTAAAGCATCGGCAAAAATCTTTGAAAAAGACAACAAAGGAGAATTTCTCGGTTGGGCCGAATTATTACGCTCAAAGCAATGATTACCATGAGGTCGTTTTGTCTTAAAATCTGTTTGTTACTGATGCTTCCAATCACCGTGTGGGCGCGGACCATTGTGGTGGCTCCCCATACGGCGGTTGCCTCATTGCAGCAGGCGGTTAACCTGGCAAAAAACGGAGACACGATCATTGTAAAGGCAAGTACTTACTGTTCGGTCAATACTATTATTAATAAAGAGCTTACCATATTGGGACAAGGCAAACCGGTGCTTGATGCCTGTTTTAAAGATGAAGTAGTCACCATCGTGAGTAACAATGTCACGTTCGATGGTTTCGTCATTCAAAATTCTAAAACCGGTTCGATGCGCGATTTTGCGGGTATCAGGCTGAGTAAAGTTCAAAATGTGACTGTCAGTAATAATACACTGCAGAATAATTTCTTTGGAATATACTTATCGGATTGCAACAACATTAAGGTGCTGAACAATCATTTATCGGGGTCGAACAACCTGGAGAATTCAGGCAATGGGATCCACTTGTGGAAGTGTAAAGAGGTGCTTATCCGCGGCAACTATGTTACCCGGCACAGGGACGGTATCTATTTCGAGTTCGCCAAGAAAAGTACGATTGAAAACAACCTGAGCGAAAAGAATATCCGCTATGGACTGCATTTTATGTTTTCGGACGATGACACTTATCTGCACAATACGTTCAGGAATAACGGTTCTGGCGTGGCGGTGATGTATACCAGGCGCATCAAAATGCTGCACAATACCTTCACACAAAACTGGGGTGGCTCTATCTACGGACTATTGTTGAAAGAGATAACGGACGCCCAAATTGAGGGTAACCAGTTTATCCGCAATACTACGGGCGTATATATGGAAAATACCGAAAGGATAACAATCACCAAAAATGAGTTTAAGTCTAATGGATGGGCCGTAAGAGTTTTGGCCAGTTGCTACGATAACCATTTTAACGAGAATAATTTCGAAGGCAACTCATTCGATGCCACCACAAACGGCACTTTAAAGGAGAATTATTTCGTCAATAATTATTGGGATAAATACGAGGGTTATGATCTCAATAAAGACGGCATCGGAGATGTGCCTTACCGGCCGATCAGCCTTTATGCGCAGGTGATAGAACAGAATCCGCAAAGCGTGATGCTGATGCGCAGCTTTATAGTGAACCTGATGGATAAAGTGGAACGCGCTGTGCCGTCGGTGACCCCGGAAACAGTGAAAGACGAAAAACCTATGATGAAACCATGGAAGAGATAATTGGCATAAAAGGACTAAAAAAATCATTCGGTCGCCTGGATGTGCTCAAAGGTATCAGTTGCCGCTTTACTGAAGGAGGAGTTGTTTCTATCCTTGGACCAAATGCATCGGGCAAAACCACGCTCATCAAATCAATATTGGGTATGGTGATCCCTGACGAAGGCAAAATTCTTTTCAAAGGCAAGCCGGTAACCAGCACTTTTAATTATAAAAGACATATCGGCTATATGCCCCAGATAGGCAGGTATCCCGATAATATGAAGATTGGCCAGCTATTCAGGATGATCATGGACATCAGGCAGGAAGATACTGCGTTAGATAACGATTTGCTCAAGGAATATAAACTGGAAAGCATGTACCACAAACCCATACATACATTGTCCGGGGGCACATTACAAAAAGTAAGCGCAGCGATGGCTTTTATGTTCAACCCTGATGTGCTCATCCTCGATGAGCCCAGCGCCGGCCTTGACCCTTTTGCGGCCGAAGCACTGAAGGAAAAGATACTTTACGAGAAGAATAAAGGGAAACTGATCCTGGTGACTTCGCATATCCTAAGCGAGGCCGACGAGATATCCGATCATATTATGTACCTGATAGAAGGACAGATCCGGTTCTATAAATCGCTGCACCAGTTGAAAGAAGAGACCGGTGAGCACAAATTAAGCAGGGCATTGACTAAAATAATAAGCGAAACAGATGTTGAAGATTGCCAAATACATAGTTTTTGATATAGTACGAAGTAAAGTACTCATTGCTTATACGCTGCTGCTACTTGCCATCTGCCTCACCATATTTATGGCCGACGCCGATGTGACCAAAGGGCTGGTGAGCATTACCACAGTGATCATGATTATTGTGCCGTTGGTGAGCATCGTATACGCAACCACGTATTATTTTAATGCGACAGAGTTTACCGAACTGTTGGTGTCGCAGCCCATAAGTCGCAAAAATATATTGATGGGCAAATTTATCGGCATTGGCAGCTCGGTACTGGTCGCCTTCATTGTAGGCGTTTGCATTCCCGTTATCTTGTTTGCTTTTTCTGCTACCGGCATTACGCTGATGGTATCCGGTTGCCTGCTCACACTTAGCTTCGTTTCGCTGGCTTTTTTGACATCTACGTTGACCCGTGACAAGGCTCGCGGCATAGGGCTTGCGCTGATGCTTTGGTTTTATTTTTCGATCCTGTTCGATGGTCTGGTGTTGCTGTTCCTATATGGCTTTGCGGATTATCCGCTCGAAAAAGCCATGATCGTACTCACAGCCCTGAACCCAATCGACCTGGCGAGGATATTGATATTGCTTCAACTTGATATTTCGGCTTTGATGGGGTACACCGGTGCCCTGTATCAACAATTTTTTGGAAGTGGTATGGGAATCATATTCTCGCTGGGGATGCAAATGATATGGATTGCGGTCCCACTATTGTTTGCGCTGAAAAAATTCAAAACGAAAGATCTTTAATAAAATGTTGAGGCGGTAACCTGCTTGTAACTTCAGCAACGGATTTATGTTAGCGGCTTATTTTGCTGTTCAGGTATTTAATCAGAAAAAACCCCTCCCAAATCCAACTGGCGCTAGTGCCGCCCATGAAAACCCCTTATCTGTTTTGGATGAGGTTGGGCGATTTGCTGGCCCCCTTGTACCCGGTTTTTACGAGGTAATCGCCGAGCATGCCGGGGAGTAATTTATTACTAATGAATATGTGGATGCCATGATTGACGGGCACAAAAAAACGCTAGACCTTATGAACAAAGAAGCAAAAGATGGCAAAGATGCCGATCTGAAAGCATTTGCTGCCAAAACCGCGCCAACAGTGAAAATGCATCTCGATGCGATCAACAAGATACATGACAGAATGAAGTAAAAGTCAATTAAAAGTTTACTTAAGGGATGCACTGGATGGCATCCCTTTTTGTTGCTAAATAGTCTGGGAGGAAAGCACAAATGCTCGCGTTTAAAAACCGGCTATCCCCAGGACTTTTTATTTTATTATGATGACGCAGGGCTCCAGCCATCGCTCCAGCCGCTGCCGGCGCTCGTGGTCGATTCCTTGACCAGCTTGTCATACTTTGCAGACTGGGCCGGTGTCAATAGTCTTTTAATCTTTTTGATTGTTGCAGTGCGTAGGGGGATAACATCGGCTGTAATCTTGCTGGTATTTCCCTTGTCTGCTGTTTTAATTTTTTCAAATTTTTCAGCAGATTCCTTATAGATCGCTGCAACTTGAGTAGTCTGTGCATCTGTTAACTTTAATTGCTTTTGCAGGCCCTTAGCCTTATCCGTAGGGTCTGAAACGGATTTAACTTGCGCGGCTGCCGTTAGTCCGGCTAACAGACCACAGATTAGAAAGAATCTTTTCATAGCGGGAGTTTTAAATTTGAACTTAAATATATTGAAATTCTTATTGTTATAAAATAGTAAACACGCAACCTTCTCAAGGGTTCATTTTAGAATTAGGCACGCGAATTTATTTTGTTGCGGAAATCATCGGCAGGCACATCGGCACGTCAGGCTTATGTATAAATGTTAACTTGTTTAAATGCAGTACCTGCGGGTTAGCTTCGCCCTCCTTCAGGTGCAGGAATTGACATGGCACAACATTTCTGAAATTTTGAACGGTACCGCTTCCTGCCCAGCGGATCTCAATATCATCGATCACTTTTGCCTGGCCAATGCCTATTTCCTGGCGTAAAGGTGAAGACCCAAAGCTACCTCCGGAGTTCACGTCTTTATATACAGTCCGTTTAATGCCGTTATCGGTAAAAGTTAACTTGATACGGCTGCCTATCGCCGAACGGTTGGCCTTTGTTCCCTCCAGTTGCAGGCTTATCCAGTTGTTGTTGTTTTGCCCCGGATTGACATAAAGAGAGCTGGTATAGGAATCACCCTTGTAAGCGCCACCCATTTCTATAAAGATGTCCTGTAGGCCGGTATTCCTAAGATCGGCGAAAGCTACGCCATGCCCTTTCTGCAGATTGCCGGTGCGAGAAGCGACGGTAATATCAGCAAACTGCTTCCCGTCCACATTTTTAAAAAGCTTATTGGGAACAAGCGATTGGAAATCCGGGTTACCTGTGCCAAAATACATATCCGGATAGCCATCGTTATCAATATCTCCGAAGTTTGCCCCCATACTATAAACCACCTTATCCAGACCTGTTTCTTTAGTTACATTACTAAAGGTGCCGTCGTGATTATTATGATAAAGAAAGACATTACCGGCGTTTGGGACGGGTTTTCCCAACGCTTCAGCTGCGGAGTAGTAGCTCAAGGGCGCCTCGAAGCGGTAATCTGCGGCCATAATATCCGGCCAGCCATCATTGTCATAATCGAAGAACCAGGTTGTAAATGTACCCTCACGGTTGTTGTCGATTCCGGCTTCGCTTGTAACGTCTTCAAAATCCGGAATTGCACCCGGTTTGCCTTTATTCTTAAGAAGGAATTTTTTGCCGCCCAGTGTCGAGACAAAAATGTCCTGCCAGCCGTCATTATTGTAGTCCGCGGCGGTAACGCCTTTCACAAACCCCTGTATATCGCAATGTGCTTTTTGGGCCACATTAGTAAAAGTGCCATCATGGTTATTAATATAAAGGGCAGATATGTGGACGCCACCTTTATCCATATAATCGGAGTTTTCGGTACCGATATAAACATCGGGCCAGCCATCATTATTAAAATCGGCCCAAACTGCGGCCTGCGTTGGTTGGAAGAAGAGCAATCCGCTTGGAATGGTTACATCTGTAAAGGTGCCGTCGCCATTATTTCGGAGTAATGAGCTTGGTTGATTCCCATATCCCTGGTTGTTCCATGCACCCCTCAATACGAAAATGTCCAGGTTACCGTCATTGTTATAATCCACCTGCTGGATATTGAGCCCGCCCGTGATTCCTTTCAGGTTGCTCGCTTCTGTTTTGTCAGTAAAGGTTCCATCCTTATTATTTTCAAAATAATGCAAGGGGTCGTCGAGGTCCCAGCCCGAAGTCACGATATCAAGGTATCCATCGTTGTTGAAATCATCAACAATCACCCCGCCTGCCCGTCCGAATACATTCAGGCCAAGGTCTCCCGCCATGTCGGTAAAAGGGTTCATCTTTATTCCGCTGGTGTCTTTATCCAGGTTGGGTATCAGAAACTCTGGCGGAACGTCTTTAGGATACCGGCCTAGTGTCATAAAAGAGATATTTAACAGCCATTTGGATACCAGGTCGTTCGGGCGCGCCCTTAAAATAGCTTCATAAGTATCAATGGCTTTCTGTGAACCCGTTTGAATGCGATGTACTCCCGAATCTTTGATAGGGAACACACAGGAAGAACGATTGTGGTTAAGCATGCAATTTGTCCGCTCACCCAGGCGCATATAAGCAATACCGGCTTCATGCAGTAGCGGTTCATAATTCATTACATCCGCTTTTGGAAGCAGTTGCTCGTAAATTTCTACGGACTCCTGTTCTTTGCCTACCTCCAATCCCAGAACAGCCTTTGACCTGAGCAAAGTAAAATTTTGTTCGTTACCCGGAAGCTTCACCAGCGAATCACAATATTCGATCTTTACTTCGGGGTTGAAAGGATTGTCGCGGTCATGGTTTTTTCTGCTCAGCTTTCTAAGTAACTCTATCATTTGCTGGTGCGAAGAAGGCGCAGAAAATGAAATCAATCCGCAGGTAATCATTATGATAATTGTTCCTGCAATGAGCATGCTCAAAACAAGTATGTTTTTCATCGTAAATTTCATTTTTAAGTAGTTTATAATGCCATGACACTGCGACAGTAAATAGCCTGTTACGTGCGTAGCCATTATGCTAAATGCGTGTAATAGTTGGCCTGAAATGCCAACATGTTAAATAATTAAAGATTCAAGAAAGGAAGGTCGTTAACAGACTTCCGGGGGCTGGCTTGGAGCGTCGACGGGGGATTTTACGATAAGAAAGTCAATACTGCTAAGTGAAGGTTTTACAGGTAAAACAGGCACAAGAAAGCAATAACTTAGGCCATTATAATGAAATGCGCTTAAATTGTTTGCCTTTTCGAACGGTACATGTTCTTTTTTGCTTACAGGTATATCAGGAAATTTCCGGGCATCAATGACGTTCTCGTGGCATAACTGCGTAGTTTTATAGTTTGGTACACACATCAGGTATATAGCCGTTCGGGTCATTTTAATCTTCACATAGTTATAGGCGCCATTAGCAAAGAGCACTTCGCCGCGCATATCAACGTAGTCCCTCCAATCTGTTATACCCGGTACGTTTGCCGGTATTCTGATCTCGGTAAGGTCATTTAAGTTGTAAAGCCCGCGGCTAATCTGTTTCTCGAAGAACCGATCTGAGCGATATTGCATAAATGCATGCAAAGCAAGCGTTGCGCACAAGCTGAACAGGTGCAGGCAAAGGAAAAATATCGCTATAGGTTTCTTCATTGTAGGTTTTTTGGTGCTAAGCGGGTTGATGCTTCCCGTAACCAACAAAGGCCATTCGTTCTCCCATTTCTTTATAAGCTTCGTTGGCTTGCGGAGCCCAGGTCCCCAGTCCATCCACATAACGATTGTACATGCAGAATGCGGCGGCTATAAGTACCGTATCGTGAATTTCCTGATCGGTGGCACCAAGCTCGCGGGCATACGCGACGTCTTCAGCTGTAACCTCTTTGCCATTACGCTGTACCTGGTGGGCAATGTGCAACAGCGCTCTCAACTTATCGGAAACATTGGTATTGGGCAGCCCTTTTTTTATTTCGTCGACTAGACTAAGATCACAATTAAGGTGTGCCGCCGCTGCTGCTGCATGCGAGGTATGGCAGAAATGACAATTATTCCACCAGGACACCGATGCTGCGATAATTTCGCGCTCGCCGCTGGTGAGGGTCGATGGGCCGCGCAGTAAAGTTTCTGCCAATTCAAGCAACGGTTTCGCGGTTTCAGGGCGATAGTTTAGCAGTCCGACTATACCCGGCAATTCTTCGTTAAGTAATTTAATATGAGCCATGATCAGGATTTTTTAAGTTCTTCTGTCAAAGTAAAATTGATTGATGAAGGTTTATAACCTTCGCGGGCGCGTTGTTCGCCCATCTTATCATAAAAAGCTTCGGTATCGGGTTGCCAGGTAGCAAGGCCATCAACGTATCGGTTATACATACAAAATGCGGCAGCGATCAAAACCGTATCGTGTATCTCGATGTCGGTTGCACCTTCACTGCGGGCAGTTTCAATGTCTTCAGACAATACATTTTTACCACCTGTTTGCACTTTGGCAGCGATCTTTAACAAAGCTCTCAGTTTATCACTGATAGGAGCTGTTTCCGGATCGGCCAAAACATGTTTAACCAATGAAAGATCGCTACCGAGCTGATGTTTGGCGATGGCGCTATGGGTAGCCGTGCAAAATTTGCATGTATTTAAATTGGAGACATAAGACGCGATCAATTCGCGTTCTCCCGCAGTTAATGTTGGATGCGGATCATGGAGCAGCACCTGTGCCAGGTGGCACAATGGCGCCGCTGTTTCGGGCCGATATACGAATAGGCTACGGATACCCGGGTATTCTTCTGGTAAATCGATGTGTGGCATGGATGAGTTGATTAAGTTGGATTAAGTTGAATAGGTTGATTAGGTTAGATTGAGTTGAATGTTAACCACTCACTTAATCAACACAATCAACCTAATCAACTCACTTTATTTGTAAACGCTTGACTGATATCCTTCTACTGCGCGCTGCGGCGCACGGTTGATATAAAATTGGCGATCGGCTGGTGCCCAGGTAGCAAGTCCATCTACGTAGCGATTGAACATGCAAAAAGCCGCTGCTATCAGTACAGTATCGTGTATCTCTACATCCGTGGCTCCATTTTCTCGCGCATTTTCTATTTGTTCTGATGTTACATTTTTGCCACCTTTTTGAACACTTGCCGCGATGCTTAATAAAGCTTTCATTTTATCATCCAACTCGGCAGTTTGGAAATCCTGTTTGATGCGATCGATCTCATCGACATTGCATCCCAGGTAGTGCCCAGCCATAGCGCCATGCACATTCTGGCAAAAGAAGCAATCGTTTAAATAGGATACATAAGCGCCTATTAGTTCACGCTCGCCACGGCTCAACGTATTGTTATCGTCGCGGAGCAGAGTCTCTGCCAGGAAGTTCAACGGCGCTTCAGTTTCCGGTCGGTAAGCCATCAGGCCACGGATGCCCGGCAGATCATTGTTCAATTCGATATGTGCCATAAATTAACTTTTAATAGCTTGTTTACCAACTTGTATATCTTTAATCACCAGCATAGCAATCAGCCCGATTACAAAAACCAGCGAGAAAATAAAGAGCGCATTACTATAGCCACCAAGCGTGGTTTCCAATACACCGACACCTAAAACCGCGATTCCTGTAAATATCCTGCCTATGTTAAAACAGAACCCGGTAGCCGATGCGCGGATAGAAGTAGGAAAAAGCAGTGGAATATAGAGCGAAAGCACGCCCTGGCTAATCCCAAAAAATAAAGCCAAAACAGCGATTTCTATATAAATCACGCCCGAAAAGGTGGCATTAGTCTTGAATAGGATGAACGACACTGCCGAACAAACCACGAATGACAAGATCAGCGATCGCCGCAGCCCGAGCAGGTTTACAACCCAGCCGGAAATAAAACCGCCCGTTAAACCGCCCATGCCCATAAACATCATGCTTATTCCGCGTTCTTTGTTGGCGTCGGTAGTCAGCAGGCTCTGGATCCAGGTGGGCAACCATAAAAAGATGGCCCAAAGACCAATTAGCATAGTGCCAAACACTACAGAGCCAATAAACAGCGTTTTGAGATTCGAGCTGTGGAACAGGCCGATATCGCGGCTGCTATCGTTTATATGCTCTTCATGGTCTTTCAGCCATAAACCGGATTCGTTGATCATCCAATAACCAACTGTGGCAACTACCATAGGGATAATACCGACCATAAAGCCCTGCCGCCAGGAACTAACGATGTAATTGATTGCTCCGGCGGAAAAAATGCCCACCGGGATAGAGATTGATAAGATACCTGTATATACAGCCCGTGTTTTTTCCGGCCATACTTCGGATATCAGCGTGAATGAAACGACGAGTAAACCGCCTGTACCCACCCCGCTCAAGAAACGAAATAAGACAATCTGCCACCATAAACTACTTGAACTAATCAAGAATGTAAACAATCCAAAACAGGCAATGGATAACAAAAGCGAGATCTTTCGACCAGCCTTGTCGCCAATCACTCCCCAAAGGAAGCCGCCTGCCGCCCAGCCAAAAATGAAGACGGAGTTGATATAAGCGCTCATGGTATCGAGCTGGCTTGCGGTTTGACTGCCCTGCAATTCTTTAACCACTACCGGCAGGTATACCGACATAAGTGTTGATACCACTCCGGCAAACATATTTCCGATAAAACAAATGATGAACAGCATAGCCAACCTGGTGGCTGATGTTGTTTTTTTGATAACGACGTCTTCGATCAAAATTGTTTCCATATTCTTACTTTTTCAGATGATCATATCCTTGTGGCAAACGCATGTATCCGTGGGCAACCAACCGGTCGGCAAGTGTATCGAAATAAGCCTCGTTATCAGGCATAGCGGTGGCCATACCATCCACGTAACGGTTGTACAGGCTGAATAAAGCCGCTATCAGTACCGTGTCGTGCAATTCGGCATCTGTCGCTCCTGCGGACCTGGCCCTCGTCACCATTTCGGAGGTCACCAGCTTGCCGCTTTTGCCGGTAGCCGCAGCTATGGTAAGCAGCGCTTTCATCTTCTCGCTAACCGGCGCCGACTCGATATCCTCCTTCATTTTTTGTGAGGTTGCTTTTTCTCCTAAAAGCAAATCAGCAGTGGCGGTATGAGCTGTGGTACAAAAACGGCATTGGTTACCATGGGAGACAATAGTAGCGATCAGTTCCCGCTCGGCTTCGGTCAGCGTTGACTCGCCCCGCATCAGTATTTGTGTCAGTTCGCGGATGGGTTGACCTGTGTCTTTCCGGTATTCCAGCAAGCCGGTTATGCCCGGCAGATGTGTCTCTAATTCGATATGTGGCATGATTTACAATGTTTATCAATTGAACAGTTTTTCTTCTGCGAGCTTTGTGCCTTCAACCCTTGCTTTGATCTTGGCAAATGCCGTATCGCGTTTAGTGGATACGTCATCACAGAATGGAGAAAACCCGCAGTCGTCTGTAGTGCCTAATTGTGATAGCGGAATGTACTCAGCGGCTTCTAGCACCCTGTCCCGTACCGTTTCCTTAGTTTCGATCACAGGATCGAGCACATCAATCACACCCACAAAAACAGTTTGATCAGGCTTAAGATATTGTTTGATCACTTTTAAAACCCGCACCCTGTCAGACTCGCTCGCCAATTGCAGGTAAAAACTGCCTACATGCAAGTTAAATAATTGGGGGAGGAAATCGGCATAATCGATATCTGCGCTGTGGGTCGAATCATGGTCGCCGCCGGGGCAAACGTGTACGCCCAGCTTTTGCTTTTCTTTGGTGCTGAAACGATCAAAAACCTGGTTATTCAGGTCGATAAAATGTTTCAATACACCACCTGACGGATCAAGCTTAAGCGATAAGCGGCCTTCGGTAAAATCCATCTGAACTTTATAAGCGCCGCGCTCCAGGCATTGGCGAATATCTTTTTCACATTCATTAAGCAGATCGTCGATAAATTCCGCTTGGCTATAGCCCGGTATACCATCTGGCGGATAGATCAAACTCAGCGCTGATGCCGATATGATGGCCTGCTTCACAGGCAGATTCGTTTTCTTTTTGGCAGCATCAAGGTATTTAACTGCATAGTTGCCGTAACGGAACGGACCGCTGGTGAGCAATGGCAGCTGGCGGGTATGACCGTCCTCGAAATTGATCGTCATGCCATTGGGGGCCAGGTTGGTTAATCCTTCCAGCGGATAGGTGGCAAAGCTCGATTTGGTTTGCTCACCATCAGTTATTACCGGCGAACCCGTCGCCTTAAGCCGGCTCAGTGTGTCGTCGATTGCTTGCTCATAGAGTGTACCAATGTTTTCATTTCCGGTTTTCCCGGTAATGGCATCGATCAATGCATCCGGCCTTGGGATGCTGCCGATGGGTTCTGTAGGTATGGTTTTCATGGTATGTATTCTTTAATTCTTAATCCCTAACTCGTTATACTTTTGTTCAAGGAAGCGGTAACCGGCCGATCTGTATTCTGGCGTTGACACCGTAAAGTGGTCGCCAGGGTAATACTCAAATACAAAACCGGCATCCACTTTTTTCATTTCGCCATCCAGCAGGCGTACCGCGTAGTTTAGCAAAAAGTTATCCTGGTTGCCGACGGATACACGTATTTTTCCCTGCAGATCGGGCTTTATTTGCGGCCAGTTGGCTCTGAGATAAAAGGAAATATCGTAGTTCTTCCAGTGTTCTAATGTTACCGGATCGATCTCTCCGGTCACGTCGTTCCACAAACTGCGGGGACTGCCATCAGGGTTCCGGGTGCTGAATACGAAGTTGAACGAATGCATTTGCTCGCCGCGATAGATGACATGTTCCATCGAGCACATGGTTTTCGAGCTGATCCACGGGTAGCTGCCGGCAACCGTGCCCACCATGTGCATTGTGCTGTCTTTTGCATAGTACATGTTCTTCTCGCTGTACAGGTCGATCTGCTGGAAACTCCGGAAGTCGACAGGGTCCGGCGAACTTGACCAGCACGCGTTGAACACTTTCGGATAATGGGTTTGCAGCCACAGCACGGTCCAACCACCGCTGCTATGCCCGGTAAGCAATCGGGCAGCATTGGTGCGGTAGTTTTTTTCGACCAGCGGTATCAGCTCTTTGGTGAGCGCGTCACCCCACGGGCCGTTGTTTTCGCTGTTGGCATAAACGCAGTGCCCGCCCGGGCAATTCCCGTCCAGGAAGACACGGATACACTCTATAGTGTCTATAGGGTCGGACGTAATATTGCGACCCGAGTACCGATGATAGTCGCCTCCATAACCCGATATCCAGTACAGCACCGGGAATTTTCGGTTGGGCTGATTGTAATAATCCTTAGGTAATATTACTGCCGCATTTACTGATGTTGTTCGCTTATAAAAGGCGCTCAGCAATGCCGATGGTGCCCGAAGTTCCTTTACAAATTGAGTCTCCGTAAAAGCAGGCTCTTTGATCACTTCGCTGCAGACGATGTCGAAGGACTTCGCCCGGTCTTTGGTGATGCTAACAACAACGGCCTTATTATAGATATTACCCGGACTGTCGCCAATTGCCCTACCGCCTTTATTCCTGTCCCAAACCACCTGAGCGTAATAAGTTCCTCTTTCAATATCAGATAAAACAACCGGGTAACAGGCCGCGGCATCGTCAAATACCACTCTCTGACCTGGCTTTACATTTTTTACATCGATGGCGAAGCAGGGGAAGCTAAACACGCCCGGCATATCGTCTTTAGGTGATTTGGACTCTTTTGAAAGGTATAAAAGCACCTTTCCCGAAAAGCTGTCGCCTGATGCGAAGCCTGTAGAAAACGTTTGGCCCTGCGTGTGCAGGTAGCCAAACGTTGCGATAAACAATATAACTCTGGTACTCAATCTCATTTTCTTCAATATTTATTCAGTTACCGGCAATGGGAACTCTGTCCAAACCTGGTCACCTGCTCTGTCAATTGGTAAAGTATTCAGCAAATTATACCTGCGCAGATCCACCCAGCGATGCCCCTCGAAGAATAGCGAATATCTTCTCTGGTTAAGCATTTCGGTGATGAGTGCATCGTGGCTCACAGCACCCGCATAATTGGCAAGTCCGTGGCCATTGCGGATCACGTTGAGCGCTTTAACACCTTCGGCAAGGTTACCAAGCTGGATATTAGCTTCAGCATAGATAAGTATAAGCTCTTCGTTCCTGATAATGCCCATCGACGCTGTACTGGACGTATAAAGCCATACGTCATAATCACTGCTGAGCCCACTCAATGACGCCGGCGTAATACGCTGTGATACTTTGCTGATCCTGTCGTCTCCTGCCGCAATATCTGCAACATAGGATGGATGCGCTACCCTTACTTCCCCGGTCTTGTTCTGAGGTATAAATACCGGATTGAGTTGATCACCGGAACCTGTGCCAAATTCATGGAATACCCCGGTATTGAATTTGCCGGTCAGGCTAAAAAATGAAGCATTAAGGTCGTTAAGCGCTGTTTGCCATTGTGATTGATAGATGCTCACCCTTGCTGCCAGTGCCCGGTTAAACTGTGTTAATCCCGGAGCGTCGCTGAACCCGGTAAACCCGGCCAGTTGGAAAGATACCTGGGCGCCGCTCAGATCGGTCTTTGCCGAATCAAGCAGCGAGCTGATTGCTGCCAGTCCATCGTTGTAGCTTACAAATGGCCCAAGATTTAACGGATTGGCTACGTTGACCCGGACGCCGTTATTATAGGTTAAATTAAGGTTCATTAAAAGCTGGTAGGCCTTGATGGTGCGGGCAAAGCCGGTATATCCTTCCTTTTGAGCAGCCGATATAAGCGAGGAATTAGTAGCGGCCTGTATCAGTATATTACAGTTTTTCACTACAGCGTAGCGCGCCGCCCATGGCAGGGTGATATAAAAGTTGCTGCCGTTGAGTGTTGATCCATTAGCACCAAGCAGGTCGATAACATAGCGCGGTTCGGAATTAGAGAAACGGTAAGTTTCGCGTCCAATTATACTCACATCGTCCAGGTAAAAACTTAGTGCATTACGCATACCCGATTCCGTGCCGCTCACCAGGTTATTCAGTTGCGCCTCGGTAGCATTTTTTGTCAGGTCTTCTATGGTTTCGCCATTAAGGTCTCCATAATCTTTTTTACACCCCGCGAGTAACAGGATCGATATGGAGAAGATGGTTATATATGTTTTGATATTTCGTTTCATGATCATCGTTTTAAGGATTAGAAATTAAGTGCGACATG
>Ga0068856_100001415_pt1 | contig 25157 bp, 17 predicted proteins | sample KBSCornC62_FD_66595 | JGI IMG/M metagenome (GOLD analysis project Ga0068856, IMG submission 66595) | Corn rhizosphere microbial communities from Kellogg Biological Station, Michigan, USA - KBS Corn C6-2 | ecosystem: Host-associated > Plants > Roots > Rhizosphere > Soil ... | reverse complement strand
CGCGAAAAAGGCCGAGCAGTCCAAAGACGAGCGCGAGCGCCTGACCGACAGAGGCGGCGATTTGCGTCGCGCGAACATGATCGAAGCGCGTAGCGAGGAGAGCTCGGAGGATGCGGCCGCCGTCCATGGGAAATGCGGGGATGAGGTTAAAAATAGCGATCGCGACGTTGGCGACCAGCAGCCGTTCGAGAAACGGACCGCCAGTAATGCTCAAGCCCGAAACGGGTTGAAAACCGCCGGTGATGAAAAGCACAACATACAACGCGATGCCTAAGGCGAAGCTGACCAGGGGACCTGCCATAGCGACCCAGAATTCTTGCCACGGTTTATCAGGCATGCGGTCCAGGCGTGCTACACCTCCGATGGGGAGCAGTGTTATGTCCTTCGTGGGAATACCGTAACGGCGCGCGGTGAGAGCATGGCCGAATTCATGCAATACGATGCAAGTGAAGAGTGCGAGGATAAAGGCGATTCCGGTAAGGGCGCCTTCCATGCCCTGGCCTTGGAACGCGTGGAGAGCGATCACCCAGAAGATCAGGAGAAAGAACGTTGCGTGGACGTAGAGGTCGATACCGGCAATTCTTCCGATCTTCCAAGACCATCGCATGCGAAGCGCCTCGCAGTCTTCTTATCAATAGCAGAGTCGCGGTTCGAGCAGTTACTTGGCACCGAAGTGGAAAGTGACACCGGCGATTACGGTCAGCGGATATGCGGGCGTGGCGTGGATGCGGGCGACTACCGGGGCGACGGGCGAGACGCGCGATTCGAAATAATTTTGCGTTTCGTAGTAATTGCGGTTGAGGAGGTTATCGATGCTTAGATTCAGCTCGATGGTGTGGTTGAGCTGCTTGGAAACGCCGGCATCGAAGACGGTGAGGCCGGAAGCGACAATGGAAGGATCTTCGTCATCCAAGCGATAGTGATTGATTGCGCGCATGCGGAAAGAGCCGCTCCAGCCGTGATAGCCCGCGAGGACAAGGCCTGCGTTCGCGACGAAATGAGGAGCGCTATCGACGTAAACGCGATGGTCACCGCGGCGGAAAAAGGCGTTGGCGATTTTGGTGAGCCCGCCATTCAGAGAGAGATGGCGGGTAAGATCGACGGAAGATTTCGCTTCATGGCCATAAGCGCGACTCGGACCTTTGAATTCGAAGCTGCCGTCGTCGGGGATATAGACCTGTTCGGTTGAGTGATCGATCAGGAACGTGTCTGCCGAGAAAGAGAAGCGTCGCCAGTTGCCGGATGCGCCGAGTTGATAGAAATCGGTTGTGGCGAGGCGCGGGCGATTGGGCATTTGGACGACGCCACGGGCATCGGCGCTGTTGATGCCGCGGCCGTAATTGGCGTGCAGGGTGACCGGAATTTTGCGTGTAGGAGTAAGGGCGAGACTTCCCTTCCCTTGCCAGCGGCCGGCATACTGGAGACCGCCTTCGTTCGGGTTTACTTTGTCATCGATCTGATAGCGGAACTCGTCATAGCGAATACCGGCGCTTGCGATCAGGCGATTGTCGAAGAGGCTGACGGTTTCCTGCGCGTAGCCGGCTTCGTTGGTGACATGAGCATGGGCGCGTGTCGTGACGCCTGTAGGATCGCGGCCTTCACGCGGATATAGGCCGACGTTGATTTGATTGTCGTGAAAATTCGCGCCGGTAGTGAACGTGGCTTGCGCCCCCAGAAGTTTATGGGGATGGATGTATTGGGTATTGACGCCTTGCTGGAGGCGAGAATCGTGCTGCTGAAAGGCGTCGCCGTGGCCCGGATCATTCAAGTAGAAAGTGAAATTGGAATAGAGGTCGAAAAGCGAGCGGCCCAGAAAGCCATCCAGCTTGAAAGTATCGCCGTTAGCGCGCGCTTTGCTGTAGTAAGCGGAAAGCATGCCGAGTTTCACGCGGCCGCCGTCCGTAGGATCGATGTAGCCGAAGCGGTCCAGCAGACCAGCGTGGACGAGATCAAGCGGGACTTGGCCGGAAGAATAGAAATTGTTATGGCCAAAGATAAAGCGGAATCCGATTTTTTGGGTGTCGTCCAGAGTCTTCGTGTAATTGCCGTTGATGTTGTCGCGGCGGTAGCGGAGCGGACTCAGAAACGGTCCATCCGTATAGGAGCCTTCGTAGGCGAGATAGGCGTCGACGTTTTGGGGCGAGGGACTCCAGGCGAAGAAGCCGCGGCCGGTATCGAAATTACCGCCTTCGAGGCGCGCTGTAAAGGTATCGGGAAGAGATTCGCGCTGGCGAATGTGGACGACGCCCAAACCGCTGAAGTCGCCGTATTCGGGACTGAAGGGACCGTTGATGATTGTTACGTCTTCGATGAGCTCGGGGCTCAGGGATTTCAAGGCGCCCAGGTAGCCCTGCCCGTGGCCTTGCATGCCTTGGTTTTGCTGAACGTCATCGAGCAGCACCTTGAGTCCGCCGTTGACACGGCCGTGATCGAGATTGAAACCAAAGCGGCGGATCTCGAGCGATTTGCCGCCGCCTTCGTGCTGGCCGGCATTGATGCCGGCATTGAGCTGCTGGAAGATCTGGTCGTCGCGGGTAAACAGAGTGCGGTCGAAAACTTCGAAGTTGCGCAGATCAATAGTTGGTTCGAAGGATTTCGCTGTGATGGCGATGCTTTGCCGGTTCGATGAAAGCTGTGCAAATTGCATGTCTAGATGGGCCAATTGATTCGGAAGGATGATCACTTCACGGGTCACCCCCACAAAGCCGGGCGCTTCCGCCGTGAGCTTGTAGATTCCGGGAGCGAGATTTGTGAAGCGGAATTCGCCGTTGGAGTTGGAAGTGGCCAGGGCATTGCCGAGATGGAGCCTGGCTCCCGCGACCACCTGATCTTGCGGGTCAGTAACGACGCCGCGCAGCTCCGCCTTTTGCGCCGGCAGCAGGCACATTAAGACGGTGGCAGGCACATTAAGACGGTGGCAGGCGAGCGGCGCATGGGTCCGGACTATTGTATGAATTGAATACGAGAAAACGCGGTGTTTTGGATTTATTCAATGCGAACGGAGCGCCAGTAGGCGGAGCCAGGAATACGGTTTGCGACTGGCCATTGATAAAGACGGAGCCTGACCGTACGGCCGCCGTAGGGCGATAGATCGAGAGAAACCTCTTTCCAGGAGGTTTCGTTTTCGGTTTCGATGATTTGAGTAGAGAGGTTGTCGTCATCGGCGAAAATCTGGAGGCGCCAGGGGCGGTTCGGCTGATTCGCGATAGAGAGAACCAGGTGAGGATTGCCGGCGGGGATGCCGATAGAACGACTCAGCATGGCCGGACGCGCGTCGCGCGGGAAAGTGACGAGTACGTCACCGTCTAAATAGGTGCAGGCGCGGGAAGCGTTTTCGAGCCGCCAATCGGGATTCCAGAGCTTGCCGTACTCGTTGATGTCGAAGGATTCGAGGGGTTGCGTTCGGACGGTCTGCTTGGGGACGAGAAGCACGCCGTTTTCGAGCCGCGCGCCATTGGCCAACAAGTTTTTTTGTCCCACTTCGTCGACCCGGCGCGCGATGTCGTCGATCCGTTCGTCGATGGTGCGGCCGAACTTGAGCGGGCCCATATGATCGCCGTAGATGCGATTGTGGAACGGTTCTACGAATTGCTTCGGGATGGCTTGGAAGCCGTACATGGCGCCGATAACCGAGGCGACGTTGGCGGCGTTGCAATCGGCGTCCGTATTGTCGCCGGCGTGCGTGACGATGTTGATGCTTTTGAGAAAATCACCATCGCCGTAGAGAATGCCCAAGGCGACCAGTGCGCCGTTGGCTACGGAGTTATTCATTTGCGGATAATCAGGACGCCAGCGGGCTTCGCTTTCGGCGGCGGTTTCCTGCCAGGACTTCCCTTGTTCATAAGAGGCGAGGATGAAATCGATCGCTTGGCGGTAGTTCGAGCGCGGATCGATTAATTGCGCGGCCTGGCGGACAATTTTCGCGCAGTTGGTTTCGAAGAACGCTTCGCTGACCGATGCCGCAACAAAGACCGCGCCATCGGAACCTTCGGCGTAGCCGTTAATATGCGAGTAGTTGCGGGCCACTGCGCCGGCAAGGTTAATCATGCCGGGCGAAATCATGCCGTAGATATCGGAGGAGAACTCCGGACCGATGGTGTGGAACAGGCGGTTGTAGCGCGGGCTGCCGGTTTCAGGCGGCTGGATACCGCGTTCGAGTGCAAGCCGGGCTTGCTCGCTCGAGCCCCAGGTGCCGGCGCGATATTCTTTCCACATATCACCTAACTGCTGGATCGTCATGTGCGGGCCGAAGCGCTCGAAGCCGTAGAGGGCGACCATTTCGTAGTAATAGTCATCGTCGACAAGCGCGGCGTCGTATTTGTTCAGGTAGTGATCGAGATCGATGACGTTGCGGGCTTTGCCTTCGAAGTTGAAGCCGTAAGAGGCGCCGGCGATCTGGCCGATCCATGCGCCGTAGACTTTGTCTCGATAGGCGTCGAGCGTGATGCGGCGGCTAGCGGCGGAGCAGAAGGTGAGCGAGAGCAGAAAGGCAATTATCGTTTTCATGATTCAGGAGGATTCGAGGATGGCTTGGGCCCATTCAAAGTAGCCCAAGTGCGGGCTCCAGTATTCGTTGGTGCGCCAATTGCCGCGGAAGGTGGTGTCGAGGATAGGCTCATCGTCAGCGTTACCGCAGATGCCGTTCATGATGCCGCCTGGGATGACGCCGACGTAGCGCGAGTGCGGATAGGGATTGCGCTCGCCGATGCCGCTCGCTAGGGATGCGGCGAATGGGTTATTGCCGAAAATCCATTCGAACTGGCGGACGGCGAGGTCGCGCCAGGCCGGCTGCTGGAAATCGCGCGCGGCTTGGGCGAGCAAGAGGGCGTGCGAGCCCAGATGCGCATTCAGGCCGAGCCACCAGAATTGCTTGCGTACGGGCATGAAGAAGCGGTAGGTGCGATTGCCTTTGAGAGTTCGGTAGCGCTCGGGGGTGGGCGAGCCGGTAAATACGCCAAACGGAACAATACCGTAGCCGGAGTGATCGCAGAGCGGGATTACGTAAGATTCGATATAGCGCCGAACGGCGGATTTACAGGCGTCGCCGCGCGGCGTCTTGCGGAGAACGCGTGCCGCTTCGAGGATGGCGAATGGAGGCAGCGCACCGTGGACGGCATGCTTATAGGGCTCCGGGTCGGTCGCCGACATCGGCCAGAAGCCATCGGGGTGCTGCAGGTGCGCCAGCGTATCAGCAATTTGCTCGACGGCTACGGTTTGCTCGAGCTCAATTGCGGCAAGCAGCCACCAGGAAAGCTCAGCCAGGCCGCCAGTGCGAACATTTGCTTCCCAGCATTTATTCGCAGCGCGCAGGCAGACGGCGCCATAGCCCGGATCGGACTCGCGAAAGGCATGCGCATACATGGCTTGCATGGCGGTAAACATCGCCTGCGCCAGGGCGTTCATTGAGGGATTGAGATAGCGATCGTCGAGGGTGCCGATTTTGTTATCGGTCCAATGATTGTCGCTGTTATCGCCGTTGACGCCGCCGGCCACGTCGGCCCAGATGCGGCCATCGGAGTTTTGCATTTTGAGGAAGTAGCGATTGCCCCAGCGGAGTTCTTCTTCGAGCGGCGCGAGGCCGGAGCCGGCGAGATCCCAAGCTGCGCCTAGGTGGCGATGCAGGGCAAGCAGACCGAAGGCGTTCATCATGGTGGCGGTCATCCATTTGCGGAGATCGCCGGCGTCGTGCCAGCCTCCCGTTGTGTCGATGTGCTCGCCAGTGTCGCGGCGACGCGCGTCATCGAGGTGGCAGACGGGGTGCACGTTAGGAACAGCGACCCCGCAGCGCTGGGCGCGATGGTAGCTGGTGACGGTGGGGAGCAGGCGGCGCCAAGCGTCGGGGCGGATGAAGAACGGAGGAGATAGTTCCTCGCCAGCGCGAATCTGATAGAGCCCTTCGCGCGTACTGGCGCTGAAGTCGCCCATAACGGCCGAGCCGAGATCGGAGGCGGCAGACTGCAAAGGGAACTCTTGCTGAAAGGCAGGGCCGCTGCCGATGTCGCGTAGGACGAAACTGCGGATGGCCGACTGGCGGACGATGACGCGCTTACGGGCATTGGGATGAAATCCTACGTGACAGACCCCAATCGCGGGAGTGGGGCCCGCGGTCATTGTTTCTACCGGGTCGGCGCGAGGCTGCCCTTGTTGCGCAAAAGCGGCAACAGGAGACAAGCTGAAAACTTCAAGGAAACGACGACGCTTCACACAAGTAGGTCTATCAAATACAACCCGCGAGTGATACAAGATAGAGGAACCGATATGACCGAACTAAACCAGGATCGACGTGGTTTTCTGAAGAGCGCGGCGGGCATGGCAGGCGGCGCGGCGCTCGCTTCCGGGCAGCAGCCGGAGGGCATTCAGCACGCAGGCGCCAAACGCGCTTTGACGGAGAAGGAGAAGCTCGACCGGATCGCGTCGAACACATGGCCGATCCGGTACATCTTCAAAACCCGGCGGGCGACACTCGCAAGTTCCGAAGAAGTCCAGAAGATGAAGAAGAAGTACGGAGAAATTACGATGCTCGATTTCCCGGACTTCACGAAGGAAAAATTTCCCGGTGTCTATCATATGGATCTGTTTTCCGGACTGTTCGGAGATTTCACGGACGACAGCATGTACACGGCCCTGACGGTCGAATACGAGGGGAGGAAGCGAACCATGCACGAGTTCGACCCCTCGAGCGCATCGGGTAAAAAGTGGCTCGAAAAGATGGCCAACAAGCAGGTCGCGACAGGAACGAAGTGCCACCACATATCGAACAACGCTCCGCGAGACATCTGCGATCTGGATGAGCAGAAGCGCAAGGAGGGGATTCGGGTGGCGAAGACCTGGTTGGATGGCGCGGCGATGCTGGGCGCGAAATCGATGCGGGTGAACAGCGGCGGGCCGCGCATTGCACCGACTCCAGTAGCGGATCCGAGTTCGTATCCGAAGAACCCAGAGCTGGCGCGGTATCTGACGAACTGCATCGAGTCATTTAAAGAGATGGCCGATTATGGCGGCAGAGTGGGTGTGAAGGTGACGCTGGAGAACCACTGGGGCCTCACGGCAAACCCGATCAATATCCGGATCATCGTGGAAGAAGTAAACAATCCGTTCTGCGAGGCTTCACCCGATTTTTGCAATTGGGAGCATGAGTATCTGTTGTTTCATGCACTGGCGGACCTGGCTCCCTATGCGCACACGAATGTGCACGCGAAGTATTGGAGTCGCTGGAAAGATCCGGACGTACAGAGAAATGTGCGGATTATGCTGAACGCCAATTATGTGGGCCTGTTCGCGCTCGAGTATGAGGAAGGGCCTTGGGACGGGGTCGAGGGCGCGCAGCATTTGTATAAGGAAGTTTTGGCGGCACTATAACGATTTCCCGAAAGAATTCGCCGCTTTCAGCCGATTAGCAAAGAAGACGGTCTGGGGGACAACTGTATTCAGTCCCTGACACTTTGGCGTTACGGTGATTTCACTCAAAAAACTGCTCGAGACAACTTCGGATGAAGGCGCGCTGACGTTGAAGGCGATCGCGGTGTTTTTGGATGCGATGGCGCTTCGCGCGATCGATTACGACGCGGCGAAGCGGGCGGCGTATCAGCGGGCAATCCAGGAAATTTGCGAACGGATCAGCCGGGCGAACGATCCGGCAAATCTTCTTCTCCTGGCAGAGGAAGCGGCGAAATTGACGGACGAATACAACCGCGGGGCGGAAGAGCACTTGCGCGTTCTGAATTCCGAGAAGCAATCGGCGCTCGGCGTGATGATTGAGGGATTCCTGAAGATTTGTGCGGATTCGGAAGCCGCGGCGCAAAATCTGCGCCTTATCGAACGGGAGTTAGGAGAAGCCTCGCGGCTTCAGGATATTCGAGCCCTGAAGAAGCAAATGGCGGGATGCGTGGAGGTCTTGGCGCGCGAGACGGCGCGCCAGGAAAAGAATACGGAAGGGTTACAGAGGCAGATCGGCATTCACAATCCGGGCGGAGCTATCTACGACCCGGTTACCGGGCTTCCGGGAGCGCTACCGGCCGAAAACCACATCCACGGGTGTGCAAGTTCCGGCCAACCGATTTACATTTTGTCGATGGTGCTCAAGAGTCTGGATCTGGTCAATCGGCGCTACGGTTACGCCGCCGGGGATCATCTGATGTCGCGCTACGGAGCCGCGATTGCCGAGCGATTGCCGGCCAGTGGGCGGCTATTCCGCTGGCACGGACCTTCTCTGATCGCGATAATGCCGCTTCCGGAAACTGACGATGCGATGAATGCCGAAGCAGCGCGGATTACGACCGCACCCTCGGAATACCTCATCGAACAGGACGATCGCTCGGTTTTTCTGAAGCCGAATGCAACCTGGACGGTGCTGCCGATTCGCCGTTCCGGCGAGGCGATCGATTTCTCCGTAAAATTGGACGCCTTCGTGGGAAGCCATGCCAGCTTTTTAGATCCCACTCTCAGCCAGAACTAACCGATTCGGCTCGATTCGCCTAAAGTACGCCCCGCGATCCCTACTTCGGACAGCGCGAGACGCATCGCGCATTCGCAGCTCAATATTACGATTGACCGGCCTGCCTGGTGAGAGTAGAGTATACCGAGCAGCAGATGACGTAGCCCCGTTGCGGGCTGCGCCGGCAACGTAAAGGAGTCCACACATGGCGAATATTAAACCGAATCGATTTGTTTTGCAAAGCAGCGACGGAACAACTAAGGTCGATTATGAGACTTCCAGTTTTATCGGGCAGCCGACTCTGAATCTCATGCAGGGACCAGGCGGTCCGATCAGACATTTTGCAGGGTCGCAAATCCGCACCCTTAATTCGGAGATCGGAACCTTAGTCACGGTGACGACTCAACTAACGGTCGATACAGGCTCGACTTCATTCAGCGTTTTGATTCCGGCGATCAGCCTCGGAGCCATTTCCGAACACAAAACGTTTGCGACGGAAGCCATTATTACTCACCATACCGGTCCCAATTCCGTTCCAGCCACCGGTGTGCATGAAACATATAAATTCATCCCCTTGAAGGGTGAAGCCAGCTTCATACTCGCGTTGCTCGAGCCGGTGACAGGAGCACTCGCTCAAGCCGCGAAGAGCTAGTTCAGAGTGGAACGTCAAGGGGTTAGCAACCCGGCCGTCAAATCGAAATTCCGGCGATACTCACTCGCATTCAGTTTCCGGGCCTCGTCGCGTATGATCAGCGGAACGCGCATTTCATAACGGGAACCATGTGAGCGATAGGCGGCGGGAAGGGTTTCGGTTTCGCGATCAAGCGTGCCGAACACGGTATCGCGATCTCCGGTCACGACCAGATCGCCAATTCGCTCGGGCATCAGATCGAATTCTTTCGCGGCATCCTCGCGGGTGAGGACGCGTTCCACGCCCGCGAGCTTTTCGATGACGCCACCGGCGCGTTCCGCATCTCGCGGTTGGCGCAAGTAGATCCAAGCCACGCCTCCCAGACCGCGGTGATGCTTTGGATATTTGTCGCGCTCGGCGGAGATCGCGAGACGCAGCGGAACGCCGCGGTTGGCACATGCTTTGTCCAGGTCCCACGCTCGCGTTTTGCGGTTCATCCCGTGGTCGGCCGAGAGATAGAAAGCGGCATCGGGGGCCACATGCGCCGCTTCCGCTAATTTCTTATCGAGAGTAGCGAGATGGGTGCGAGACTCGGGGGAAGTCTCCGGATGCATGTGCATGGGATAGTCGGTTGTGTGTACGTAGAGAATGCCGATGTCGTTGCGTTTGGCGAGATGATCGATGACAACGTCCCAGAGCCAGTAATTGATTTCCGCGCTATAAATATTCGGCGCCGGACCATAGCGCTTTACGAGATCCGGCGAAGGCGTCTCGGCGGCCACGGCTACCGATGTACCGGCACTCAGCAGAGAGATCGTTTTCTTCTTACTCGTGAAGAGACCTGACACGATGTTCCGGCCGGCGGCTTTTTGAAACAGGGTGGGCGCCAGCAGGAGCCGGCCGTCTTCCATGAAATCTTCGCGCCCGGTGCGGCGATTGAAGTAGGAATTGCCGGTAATGCCGTGCACGCTGGCGGGCACGCCGCAGCAAATAGACGCGTTGTTGGCATTCGTCACCGTGGGCATCTGGTCCTGGACGCGCACGAACACGCCTTCGGCCGCCCATTTTTTCAGTGTGGGCATCGCGGAAGATTCGTAATATTCAAGCCCAAACCCATCCATCATGATGACGACGGTACGGCGCTTGCGAGACTGGGCGGAAAGATGCAGGGCAGGCGCAGCGAGGGAAAGGCGCAGAAGGTCACGGCGATTCAATTTTGTTTCTCCAAGAGCGGCGAGGAGCTTGCGATACTTTCGATTTCACAGTACGACGATCGATTGCCAATCGCCGGGCAGTTTCTTCATAGCTTCCTGTCCGTGAGTAACCAGAGTGCAATAGCGGGACAGCAGCTCGTTCGCGGTGAGCGTACCCTCGCGCGCTTCGCTAAATATGTCACGATTGTTTCGCTTCGTCAATCGCGCGGCGCGGTATTCCTTGCGGATGAGAATATTGCGCACACATTGCTCCAGCTCGCGATAGTTGCCTGGCCATTCGTAGCGCGGATCGAGGTTTTTCTCGATCCACTCCTGGGTTTCGTGGGCGAGCGATTCGGCATCACCGCCGGCTACGCGCCGCGACATAAAGAGAATCAGGTCGCCCAAGACGGCCGGCGATTCGTCGATTTGCTGGCGCAGGGAGGGAGTCACTATCTGGTCGGAGCAGAGGCGGTAATAGAGATCTTCACGAAAACGTCCTTTGCGGATGGCCGAGCCGAGGTTTCGGTTGGTGGCGGCGATGAGCTTTCGGTTAAAGCGATGGGTGCAAGTGTCGCTCTCGCCCACCGCTTGAAGCTGGATTGGTTCGATCAGCTGCGGTCTCTTAGCCGGGAAACACCGGCTTCGGAGCGCGATAGACTCACGGGTACGGAGATAAACATGTCGATTCGACCCGTAAGGCGGCTGATACGCTCCAAGCCAACCTTGGAAGGCGCAGGCGTCCACTTGCGTCGCGCGTTCGGATTCGGCAACACATCGGATTTCGATCCGTTTCTGTTGCTCGATGATTTTCGCAATGACATCCCGCAGGACTACCTGGCTGGGTTTCCCTGGCATCCGCATCGCGGAATCGAGACGATTACCTATGTACTGGCGGGAGCGGTGGAGCACGGCGACAGTCTTGGAAACCGCGGCGCAATTGGCGCGGGCGATGTGCAGTGGATGACGGCCGGAAGCGGAATCATTCACCAGGAGATGCCGAAAGGGGATCCGGAGGGGCGGATGCACGGGTTTCAATTGTGGGGAAACCTGCCGGCCTCACTGAAGATGACCGCGCCGCGCTATCAGGAGGTGAAGGCAGCCGATATTCCATTGATCACCGATGACGATGGGACGGGTGTGCGGATCGTTTGCGGAACGTTTTGGGGTAAGACGGGACCGGTCGATGGAGTGGCGGCAGAGCCGATTTACCTGGACGTTTCGGTTGCGCCGGGACGAAGAAAGAGTTTGCCGGTAGAGACGACGCGGCATGCATTTGCTTACGTTTTTGCGGGCTCCGGGACATTTTGCAACGCGTCAGGACCACTGGCGGTGCCGACGGAAGGAGTGCAATGGGCAGACACGCAGCCGCCATCGGAAGCTGACAACCGTTCATTGATTTTGTTCGACCGCGGCGATGAAGTGACGGTGGAAGCGGGCGAGGATGGAATTCGTTTCCTATTGGTTTCGGGCAAGCCGCTGGGCGAACCGGTCGCCTGGTACGGGCCAATTGTGATGAACACGCAACAGCAGCTTCGGCAGGCGTTTGAGGATCTGGACCGAGGAACGTTTTTGCGTGGGAACGGCGAGGGCTAAGCGGGCTTACATTGTAAGTCTCGGTGTCCGATAAAAAGATGCGTATGAAGGCGCAACTCAGCGAATTGCGCCCCTTACGCGAGCACTGGTAACTCCCTCAGTGCATATGATTAAACAAGAACCATAGGATGATTAGCCCACCGGGCACGCCGAGAATCCATGCAAAGAGATATTTCATTTTCTTAAAGACCTCACATCACTCCTGGCAATTCTTACGCCAAAGCTAAGCGGTTGATAAGTAAGGGGCGGCGTCGAGAACATCGTGCAATTTTTTCGAGCTTTGCCGTCTTGGAAAAGTTGGAAATTATTCCTGTCGGGCATGTTCTACTGACTGGAGCCACGATATGGCAACTGAACAAAAAGAAGCGGCGGGTGTGTTGAACGATTTGATTGAAACCTGTAAAGACGGTGAGCAAGGATTCCGACAGGCGGCGGAAAAGGTGAACGATGCATCGTTGAAATCTTTGTTCAGCCGTTATTCTTCACAACGCGCCGAATACGTGCGGGAATTACAAACCCTGGTGACCCAACTGGGCGGCGAGGCAGCCACTACGGGACATGCAGGAGCGATGCTGCATCGCGGCTGGATCAATTTGAAAGAGGCGCTATCTAAAAACGAAGATAAAGCGATTATCTATGAATGTGAGGCCGGTGAAGATGCAGCGGTGAAGAGTTATCGAGAGGCTCGCGGCAAAGCGCTTCCGCCTCAGGTGGGAGCAGTTGTGCAGAGGCAGGCAACAGGTGTGGAGGAAGCGCATCGAACATTGAGCAATTTGAAACACGGCCGGCCGGCGATGGCTGGAAGCAGGATTTAATTGTCCACCTAGCGAGTTAGAGTGTAGTACTCGTAGGTGCTCTTCCAGGTGAACTCGGCTCCTGGTGCGACGTTGATTTCGATGAAAGGCTCAACGGCAATTACAGAGCGGATCGACCATAGCGACTCACGCAGCAATGGCCGGTCCGCCTGTATTTTCATGCCAACGCCCGCGCGCGTGTCTTCAATGCGGATAAGGTGATCGCCCAGATTGTTGGTGAATCCTTCCATGGGAGTTGCGACAACGTCGCGATCTTTCAGAGTATCGAGATAGACGATTCGATTGGCGCGAATTTCCGCCAGTTTCTTATTGGGCGGATGATTGCTCTGAATCTGAAACGGTACTGAGACGGTGAGGCCGGGACCGGGCGGATGGTGGTCCAACGTGAGGAAATTGTGATTGTACACGTTAGTTTGAATGGCGCGCGTTCCGAGATTTTTAAGACTGTGCTCAAGCGCCATTTCCGGTTTGCCGGGAATGAGGCGTGCGGTTTTCCGGTACAGGAAGTGATAGCCGGCGGCTGAGAGTTCCTGGCTGAATTCAATGGAATCGCGGTATTTTTTAACACTCCATTTGCCAGGATTGGCGATGGCGTAGACCTTGTAGTTGTCGTATTTGGCAGCATCGGCCGGTTTGCGAAGCGCTCCGATGCCAACCTTGATAAATTCGCCGCCGGGCTTGGCCTCGTCCCAGCCGAGGGGCGCGAACTCGTCAACCGGGCCGGTGACGGCGCTGCAAGGGCCGGCTACAATGTCCGGGCCGTCATATATAAAGTCGTGGATATTAGGATCGGTCCGATTGAACCAAGGGCCGTAGTAGTTGTGCCCCTCGAATTCGAGGCTATAGATAACAACCGACCAATCGAAGCGTGTGCCCTGGTAATAGCCGTGCTTCGCGTCGGGCAGATACAGCTTGGCATTTAAGAGGCTGTTGTCGATTTCGGCTTGCGGCGGAGCGGCGGCTGGAAGCAAACTGAGGGACACGGCAAGGAGAATCGGGATCGAGATTCCCTTCCTCATCCTAGGCGGCCGCGGAATCGGCTCTGGCACAGATTTCCTTCACGAGCCCAATGAGGGACTGTAAGTCGGCCGGTTTTTCCAGGTACTCGACGCCGAGCGCGGCGCAACGTGCACGGTCCCTTTCCAAGACCAGGTTTGTGAAGATCACGACAGGCACTTGCTTAAACTCTTCGACAGCACGAAAAGACTCGAGGACTTCCCAACCATCAATCATCGGCAGAAAAACATCGAGTAGGATAAGGCGCAGATCGACTGCCGGATCGGCGGTGAGCTTTTCGATTTTCTCGAGAGCTTCCGATCCATCGCGAGCTCGTTCAAGGCGAATATCCGGACAAATCTTTTGGAAGAGTTCGTTGAAAACAAAGTAGCCGGCATCGTCGTCTTCAACCTGGAGAACCACGAGTTTGCTCACTAGGAAACTATAACCTATACTTCCGGGAACATCTCACGGCGCAAAGGGGCGAATCCGTCATAGGCGGGAACGGCGGTCAGGACCTCCCAAAGAGACTGATTGCGAATACGTAGGCTCAAAACCGTGGTGATCCAGGATTGACTCCAGCCGGACTCGGTACACCAGGCGCCCCAGCCGGCATCGGAGTTGCTGGCCCAGTAGTCCCAGATTTTGAAATCGAAAGCGCGATACCAGGCTCCGTTAAATTGCGGATGAACGTCGGAATGGACTTGGGTGCGAACGAGAAACGCCGCGATGCGATCCGCCGCTTCCTTGTAAAGGGCCTCTCCGGTGGCGGCATGCGCTTCGTGCAGACCGATAAAAGCGAAGTTCATCGTGTAGAGAAGGTCGGTAGCGGGATCGCCATTTTGCTGGATGAGCGTGCCTTCGCCTGCGCCGTATTTTTCATTGGATGTAGGAGGGACTTGAATGCCGGTGGCTGGCGGACCGGTCCATTCCGCGATGGCACCGCTTTCGTGCTGATGGGATAGGAGCTCTTGCGCAATCTTTCGCAGCCAAGAACGAGATTCGGGCGTGTCTTTCACGCGGACGAGCCAGGCGAGCGGAAGTAAGAAGCGAGCTTGCTGGGAGGTGATGCTGTTGGACCAGCGCCATCGATCGGGGTAGGCATCGACGCTTAGGCGGATTCCTTTTTCGCAGCGCTCGCGGAAAGGCGCATAGGCGGTTTTGGAATACGCCCAGAGGAACAGCGCCCAGGGGTAGGCCTGATAGTTCATGTCGTGCAGAATGATAGGGGAATCGTGATAGTACCGCCAACCGTCTTTGGCGAGCGGCGCATGGTCGTAGCGGGCTTTCTGATGACCGTTGGTTCCGACTAAACGGAAATCGGCCAGAATGGCGAGCCAGATGCGCTGCAGCCAGCGTGTTTGGCTGGTCAAGGCGGAGGTTGTCAGAAGGCCGAGCAGACAGCGAGCGTTGTCGTCGCCGTAGTAGACGTCGAAACCGTCTTCGTCTTTGAAGTAGCGGGTGGCTTCGTTCCAGCCCAGGAGACCATAGGCAACGTTGGATGGATCGAGGCGCGCACCCGTGAACATCTTCGATTTCATTAGGAAATCGATCAGGTTCCCGGCGATGCGAGTGCGGTTGGCGAGTGCATGAACCATAGCGGTTTCGCCGACGCAATCGGCGCGAATCCACCAGCGGGCGGGTTGTGAGCCATCGAGCAGGATTTTGGAGGAATGGCCTTCGATCATGCCGAGCGTTCCGTCTCCGAGCGGCATGTCTTGCGTGGGCGCCGGACCGACGCGATCTTCGAAAGCGACGGCTTCGTCGAGTTTATGGGCCCAGGATGGATGGATGAAAAGGCGCGCGGAGGAGTACCACTCCACTGCTTTTGACGCCGCAGTCTTTTCGGCATCGGCGGGCAGAGAGGAGGAAGCAGAGAAGCTAGGGCGGACGGGTGGCGTGGCATGCATTTCGATGCGCCGGGGAGTGGCTAGCCAGCGCAGAATTTGTTGCCAGACGATGATCCAGGCGGCAGATGGGCCATAGCGGCCGGTGATGAAGCGGCTCAACGGAGTGGAGGCGAGGAGGATTTGGTCTTGCTCGCGTTCGATCAGCAAGGGATAGGCTTCGGGCGGGAGACCGAAGACGGCTTTATCGAAGCCAGCAACTTTGGCGAGCGTGAGATGAGCTTTGCCGCCCGAGAGCGGTCCGTAACGGCAGGAGTGCAGCGAGAGGATGCTCAACGGCGGCAGCGCGTCGCCGAAGAAAGAAGTTGTGACGACACCCCGCTCGCGGTTGGCGATTCGAACGTTCTCGGATGAGCTAGATTCCATGTACAGGCGGAGGTGTTTTTGCCGGGCTTGTGCGAGCAGATTTTCTGGCACAGTGCCGGTCAGGATTGCGACACCCGTACCTGGGCTGGCATGATCGATCGCTTGTTCGGGCGTGGCATAACGCCGGATCGACGATAACGCTCGATACAGATCGTTATCAGCCGAACAACTCAGCACGAGGCGCCTTTCCTCGCGCGCGAACGCGAGAGGCGCCCAGATGGTTGCGGCGAATTGTCGGCGCGAAGTATTCATCAGAACTCCAGGCGCAGTGCGAATTGGACTACGCGCGGACCGGTGGAGGTAGACACGATTTTTCCGACTTGCGTGGGGGAACTGATGCTGTTTTGCGGATTGCTGAAATTCGCGTGATTGAGAGTGTTGAAGAATTCGGAGCGGAACTGGAGGTTCCAGCGTTCGAAGAAGCGGAAGTTTTTGAAGGCGCCCATGTCCCAAGTGACCAAGCCCGGGCCCCATAGAGAGTTGGGCGCGGAATTTCCGTAGGTAAACGGCGCCGGGACGGCGTACGCCTGCGGGTTGAACCAGCCGTTGATGCCGGGTGAGGAAACGGCGGGATTCCCGACGATGTCGGCGCGGCCGCTGGGCTGGCCCAGCAGGCTGCTGGTGAAATTGACCGAGAACGGCAAGCCGCTGCCGGCGGTGACGATGCCGCTGGTTTGCCAACCGCTTAACAGGATTGCCGGCAAACCGTGCAAGCGGCGTCCGAAGGGGAGTTCATAGACATAGTTAGCGACAAGATAGTGCGTGCGGATCGCCGAATCATTGCCGCGATCGAGACGCCAGTTGTTGGGGACGCTAGGCGTCCCGCGGTCGGTTGTTGCGCTGTTGAGCGCCTTGGTCAAAGCGTATTCCACCTGGAAAGAAAGTCCGGACGAGTAGCGGCGCTGGAGCGAGAGCTGGAGCTGCTGAGTGTTGGCGGTTTGTCCATTGGTAGAGAGAGAGATGTTCCCGAAGGGTTGATAGGGGCGATGGATCTGCACTGGGCCGGGTTGGGCAAGCGGAGTATTGATGGGATAGATCATGCCGGCGTGCTGGCGCTCGGAGCCGAGATAGCTCGCGCGGACGACGGTGTTCGAGAAGAGCTGCGTTTCAACGGTCGCGTTCCATTGATGGCTGAGTGGATAACGCGCGTTGGGATCCTGCGCGACGATGTTGACGCCGCTGGGAGTGCTGCCGCTGCCGCTTGGAAAGGCATTGTTCAGGAACAGGGTGGGAATCGTATTTGAGGAGGGCTCATAAGAAACGGTCCCGGCGAAGGGAGGATTGGTGCCCAATATGTAACTGCCGTATATCCAGGGCATGGGGTCGTAGTACATTCCGTAACCGCCGCGCAACACAAGACGGTTGCTGCTGAGAGGACGATACGCGAGGCCGAAGCGCGGCGCGACTTGCTTCAGATCGTTGTTGAGATAGTTGCCGGTATTCAAGCCGATGGCATCTCCGTTGACGATGGGCAGACCGGGATAAGAGCCGGGAGTGGAGCGGCGGAGCAGAATGACAAGCGCGTTCAGATTCTGGTACCAATTGACCATGTCGCCCTTGGAATTCACGTACCGCGTCGGGAGGTCATAGCGCAGACCGAAGTTCATGGTGAGTTTGCTCGAAATGCGCCAGTCGTCCTGGAGGAAGAAGCCGTAGCGGTAATTGCGCGCTTCAATATTCGAAGGCCCGAGCGGTTTGGAGGAGCCGGACGTGTAACCCAGAAGAAAGTCGGCGAAAGCGTTGCCGGTGTATTGGCCCGTGAAGGAAACGGAACCATATTTGGGGTCCTGGTTGCCATAGCTCAGAAACTGATAACGGAGAAAAGAGAAGCCGCCTTTGACCGTGTGTTTGCCTTTGGTCCAGGTGACGGTGTCAGTGAAGTGGTAATTCGGAATTGTGTCGCCGCTGCCGAGGGCATCATTGAAGCCGGTAAAACCGGTGATGGAGACGGTGGGGACGCCGCCCAGGCCGGGGTACTGGACGATACCGGGAACGAGCGAGGCGGGATCGAGTCTATAGTTCTGGTTGTAGAACGTGTCGGTCTCGCGCTGCAGGCCGAAAACGGCGACGTTTACTAATGTCGGTGAAATGGTGCGGGTGTAGCTTACGGCGAAATTTTGATTGGAGAGCGGCTGGTTATCCCCGCCGAATTTCTCGGTTGTGCCCGGCACATAGTTAAAGATGTCGGTGTAAAAATATCTGGCAAACAGGGTGTTGGTTGCATTGAACGAGTAGTCGACACGGCCTTCGTAGCGATAGTTGTGCTGGCGAGACGAGAGATTCACGATGTAGTTGGTGCCAAGCCCGGCGGGGTTGCTCGTGCGGATGTTGGGAGTGCTGAAGTACGCAGACAGCGCCTTCGCGGAAGAGTTGATCTGGCTCAACGGAATTTGGTTGCCGGGATACAACTGCTGGGAGAACGGGTCTTTGATGGGGGCAAGACCGCTAAAGTCTCCATTCAGGAGCGCAGTGGTTGGCTGTGCGCTCTGGTTCGTGGCGGAGGAGCGGAAGGTGAGAGCTTCGTAGCTTCCGAAAAAGAAGAGCTTATCGCGTTTGATGGGACCGCCCAAAGAGCCGCCGAATTCGTTGCGATTGTAAGGGGCTTTGGGAAGACCGGTGGCAAAGAAATTTTTCGCCGCGGTGACGCGATTGCGGTTGTATTCGAATAAGCTGCCATGGAGCTCGTTGGTTCCGGATTTGGTGGAGGCGATGACTTGCGCGGTTCCGCCGCCGTATTCGGCTGAGCCGGTGCTATTGATGACGCGGAATTCGCCGAGCGATTCGAGCGAGGGATCGGCGTTCGAGAGCCGGTAGTTTTCCATCTCCATATTGAGGGAGCCGTCCATGGTCGCCTGGACGCCGATGTAGCCGCTGCCGGAGATGCGAGGGTTGGTACCGGCGGCCTGCACACCGGGCGATAGCGCGAGCAGGCCGAACATATTGGTCCGGCCATTCAGGGGCATGCGCTGCACCTGATTGGATTCAATGACGCTGCCAACGGAAGAAGTGTCTGTCTGCACGAGCGTGTTCTGGGCGGACACCTGAACGGTAGAAGCTACGGCACCCAACTTCAGGCTGACGTCCTGCCGGACGGTTTGGTTCACTTCGAGGGACAAATGCTCGACGGTGTACGGCGCGAAGCCTTTTCCTTCAAAAGTCAACAGATACGTGCCGGGTTTGACGTTGGAGAAGACGTACTCGCCCTCGGAGTTTGTGTTTTGGGAATTCGAAACATTGGTTCCTTCATTACGGAGGGTGACGTTAACGCCCGGAGCGGCGGCGCCGGAGGGATCGATCACGCGACCTACGATGGTGCCCAGGGTAGTCTGCGCGAGGACGACGCCTGTAAGGAGAATGAAGAACACAGCGGCCCGGAAGAACACACGGGTAGCACGGCTGTCGAGACAGCTTGTCATAGCGGCGATTTTCCTTTCTTTACTGAGTCATTTGTTTGTCCAGACAGCGGATGCGACCGCGGAAGGGACTATATAGCGAAGCGATGTATTCGTCGCTCGCGGCTCCCAGATTGGCGCTCGGGAATACGGGTACCGAGTGTCCGCTTCGCGCGAGGAGCGCGGCGGCTTCGATCATGATCGAGTTGATAATGACGGATCCGGCAATGGTCGAGGCCGGACCGACGGATTGTTCGAGATTTTCGAGACGCAGCATGGCGTCGCCTTCGGCGACACAGGTATCGATGGCGAGATCGACAACTTCAAAGAGACGCCGGCCGGAGGGATGGCGCGAGAGGGCGCCGGCCGATTGCTTCAGATTGGTGATGGCGATAGTGCGAAGGCCGCGAGCTTTCATTTCGAGCGCCATATCGATAGGCACGGTGTTGCGGCCGGAATTCGAGATGAGGATAGCGATATCGTTCGGCGCGATGCACTCTTTTTCGATCAGGGAGCGCGCATAGCCTTCTTCCCGTTCGGCGCGCGTGCTTTCGAGAGCGCCATCGAGGAAGGCCAGGCGAGTATCGAGAATGGCATTGACGGGGACGAGGCCGCCGGCGCGGAAAAAGGCTTCTTCGGCGATCATGTGTGAGTGGCCGGTGCCGAAGGTGTGCACGATGCCGGAGCGCTCCAGTGTTTCGGCAACCAGAGCGCCAGCGGCGGCAATGGCGGCGGATTGACCGGTTTGGATGCGGTCGAGGAGCTGGCGAACTTGTTCGATGTATTCAATGAAGAACATTGTGATTAGTTTCGTTGGGCAAAACGGGTAGAGGCATCGGATTCCGTAAGAGGCGCGGCATGCTCGCCAGTCCCCGTTTTGTGCGCTTGCCGTAACGGGAGCAATCCGAAGGCTCCAGCGTCCTCGGAGGTTTGTCTTTTTTCTTCCGGAGAAAGAAGCGCGTCGACGTAGCGCGGGAAGGTAAACAAAAACAACGCGCCCGTCAATGCGAGGATTGCGAAAAGGAGCAAACCAGTGTGGTAGCCGCCCACATAGAATTGCGAGATGCCGGTGATGTAAGCCATGACGGCGATGGCGCCGGCGAAAGCGAGCGTGAGGCCGGCTGCAATAGGGAAACGAAGTCTGGTTGCAGGTTGCGGCTCGCCGGCAAGGCGCGCGATGGGCTTCCACCAACCCAGCGGACGGGCGCGGCGATAGAAGGCGACTAAGAGCTCATTGCGCTCGGGTGTCGTAGCAAGCGCCACGACGATCCACAACAAAGTAGAGATACCGATCGAGACAAACATACGATTCCACCAGGCGAAAGAGGGCCACAAGAAGGCGATGGCGACATAGCAGGCGCCGCCGCCAAAAGACGCGGCAACACGCGCCCAGCCGTTGAAGCGCCACCACCACCACTGAGCCCAATTGGCCGACATTTCGGCTGCGCTCAGACCAACCATGAATACGGCGACATCAAAGACAAATCGGACCTGATAGACAACCAGGAGGGAGAGACCGAGAACGAGGAAGATGGCGAGACGGCCGGCGAGCAGATAGTGGCGTTCGGAAGCGCGCTTTACCAGATGCCGGCGATAGATGTCGTTCAGCAGAACCTGCGAGCCAAAGTTGAGATTGTCGCCAACAACGGAGATGATGCCGCCGAGCATCGCGACATAAACCAAGCCGAGCAGGCCAGGAGTCAGATAGCGAGTCATCAACAAGCCGTAAGCGAGTTCGCGATCCCACTGGCCGTTGCGAAGCTGCGGCCAGAATACAGCCGCCGCCAGGCATGGAACGCTCAGAAGCCAGACCAGCGAAAAAAGCGTGACTTCGCCGACGACGTACATTTTGCAGGCTTCCTTAGGCGTTCTGGAAGAGAGGATGCGCTGGCCTTCGACGGCTCCGCTCATAGGAGCCGCGTCGCCGCCATAGCCGATACTCGTGCCAATTAGCCAGGCAATACAGGCGATGGCGGGAAATACGGTGCTCTCGGCAGAGGGAAAAATACCAAGCATGGAAGGCGCGAGCGCGTCGAGCTTAGCGGCTAGCTGATGAGGGCCGCCGACGGCAGCCAGGACTCGCCAGGCGAGCACGGCAGAGCCAACGATTAGAACGGAGACTTGCACGAGATTACTGAGCACGACACCGAGGTAACCCGAAAACCAGACATAGAAGACGGAAAGCGGAATGGCGAGAGCGAGCGTTTCCGTTTTGCCCCAGCCGAGTACGGGCTCTGAGATTTTGACGAGCGCCAGGAGGGAAATACCGGTCCAGGCGACCATTGCAATTAAAGAGGTACGGAAAGCCAGCCAGAAGCGCATCAACGTTCCGGGGAGGCCTTCGAAACGAAGCTCATAGAATTCGAGCGTTGTAAAGGTGTTCAATCGACGCCAGAAGACGGCGAATAGCATGGCCCCTAAGAACAACGCGAATCCGAAGCGGCTGAGGTAAATCCAGGCGACGGACAGACCGGTAACAACGGCGAGGCCGCCATAGCCGACAGCAGCATCGGCGCTGACCATGGAAGCTGCATAGGAGACACCGGTCATCCAGCCGGGCATGTTGCGACCGGCGAGGAAGTAGTTTTCGAGATTTTTACCTGCGAAGCGGCGCGAGCGGCCAGCGATGTAGAGAATGATCGCGGAATAGGCGAGGACGATCAGGATGTCGACGGGATGAAGTTTCATCGAGCCTCGTTTTGGGCGGGTTGACAACCCGCCAGCACGCTACCAGCCTGCCCCAGAAGTTCCAGCTCGGCGGTGATTTGGGCGAACAGCTTTTCGGATTCGCCGGGCGCGATGGGGCACCAGCGGGCGCAAGCGACTTCGTAGCCGCCTTGCGCGAACATTTCCTTCGCGGGGAGATAACCGTTTGCGCCGCCCGTGAGGCCGACCGGAAGAATCAGAAGGTCCGGGCGGGCGGCTTGCAAGGCGAGCCCGAAGCAGGTGAAGACCTCGCCGGCAATGCCGACGAGAACTAAATCGCCGCAGCGCAAGATTTGGTAGGAGATATCGAATTGCAGCGGCAGTTCGCTCACTGCCTGTTCTTCAGCGAGCAGGAATGCTTCATAGCCGGCGCCAGAATGGTGGTGAATACCAACGTCGGAAATTGAGGCGAGGGCTTTCTGTTTGCGCTCTAGAATCGCTGGCGGGCGTGTTTCGCGACGCTGGGCGCGGAATGTACCGCTCCCTGACGGTCGCGATTCTTTGACGCGGACGGGCTCCGAAGCTGCGGCGGCTACGGTCTTGATTCCATCCGTAAGACGGGTGGTCATGAGGTCGAGCGAGCGGTCGTCGCCCATGAGCGCCGGGTCGATGTCGGCGCAGGGGCCGTTCAGATGCAAGAGGACAATGCCGCCGAAGGCTTGCTCGGCGGCTTGGATGGCGCGGCCCATGCAATCGCCGGACATCAGCTCGGAGCATTGGACGGCAACGCCGTGGATGCTGAAGTGGCACAAGCCGCCGAGGAGTTCCCCGCCCTGGTTTTGGAACTTGACGATCGTCATGGTGTCATTGATCGGGCCGGGATCGACAACGGAATCCGAAATAAGGGCGTGCAGCTCGGCGATGCGGCCATCGGCGAGCAACGGCCGGCGATTGTAGAGGACGTCGGCAACGCGGCCGGCGCCTACCGATATGGTCGTGTCGGCACTGTTCCGAGCGGCTTCGACCGCGGAAGCGACGATGCGATCTGTGACGAACGCACCATACTCGACGCCGCGGTGAGTGTTGTTGCGATCGATCAGAGGCGAGGAATGGGTGTGGGTGCAGGTGATGAAGATGTTGGCTTCGGGAATGTCGAGAGCGGCGGCGATACGGGCGGAAGCATCGGGAACGAAACCGAAGGAATCGAATATAGAATCGACGGAAATGATGATTTGCTTGTCAAGAGCGAGAGTGCGAACAAAGAGCGGATCGCGAACACCTGTGAAGCGAACGGCGCGCTGGTACCAATAGCCGATGCCGTACGCTTCGATGCGGTCGAGCGGCGGAGTGATATCGATTTTGGAAAAGCCAGCTCTCATGACCGGCGCACCTTTCGGAATCCGGCGATGGCTTCCTGCATGCGGCGGATGGTGTCTTGATTGCGAGGTGTTCCGAAGTGGGCGAACTGGTTGGTGAACTGCTCGATCGGAGCGAGGAAGTCTTCGGTCGCTTTTGCCGGAGTGTGGCACATCTCCTGCAGGGCGAGATAGTGAACGATGGCTTCTGGCGGCATGTCGGCATCGAAGAGGCGCCGCGCGAGGCGGGAAGCGAATTGCTCACGCGTGGCATGAACATCCCAAACTCGCTCGCGGAACCAATATTCATGGGCGAAGTACGGAAGGGTATACGGATCGAATTCGCGCGGACCGGGGATTCCGGTGCCGACGCCATAACCGCGCCCATTCCAGGTGTTGCCGAAACCCATTCCCGGGTCGTAGCTGGTATAGAAGCCGGGCAGCGCGGTTTCGTCCGGGCGCGGAGCGTCCGTCGAGCCGTGCCAATCACTCATTTTGACTACGGTGTGCCAGCGGAGCACGAGCGGATGTTCGGCGAGCGCATGGTCGCGAGAGGGATCGCCCCAACCCCAGGTCCAATAGATTCTTTTGCGATCGATAGCGTCGAGCGCATCCAGGTAAGGCTTGGGATTGAATTTTCCGGCAGCGATGGCGAATTCGAAATCGGGGCGTTCGCGCCAGATGGTTTCGGCGAGCTTGCGAATGGCGGCGACGGATTTCAGGCTTTCGGCGGGATCGGTACGCTCGGAGCCTTCGCCGACGGGTTCGAGATAGATGCCCTCAGCGCCGGGGAGTAGATGAAACAGATCGAGGTAATAGCTGATCGAGCGCGTGACATCGCCGTGAAATAGCTTGCGCTGGTGCCAGGTGTCCCATCCACCGCCAATCAGAAATTTCATTCCCAGTTGCTTGCATAGGGCGATTAAGGAACGTACGTTCGCGGGCTGAGCGAGATCGGTGCCAACATATTCGCCGCCGTATTGCGGCAAGAGGGGAAATCCATCGAGCCAGAAATAGTTTCGATTGCAGGTCAGCTCGGAGTTGAATTCGAGAATGCGGCGCCAGTGCGCGACGGAATCGTGCTGCGCCCAGCAAGGCAGCATGTAAATGCCGCGATAGGCAAATTGCGGGTTTTTTTGGATGTTGATGGGCCAATCGACGGACGCCGTGTCTTTCGTTGCCGGCATCCGGAAAAAGACAAGCTCCTGAGCAGCGTACTTTAACGCCACAGGCGTGCGGGCTAGAAGCAAGACGTAGCGGCGGGATTTATCTTGGTGTGTGACGATACGAAACCCTTCCTCACCTAGCTGGTCCGTTTGCACGTCGACGCCTTCGCGGGCGAGCTTGGCAATGATGGGATTGTTCGTCGTGTTGCCCGCTACGATCGCTAGCGATGTGGAGCCGGGAGAGCGAGAGACAGACAGCCTCCAACCGTATTTATCGGCGGTGTAGCTATTGATTGTCTGCTCGACGATTGGCGGGGCGATCAGCTCCGCTTCCTCGCGGTCGCGGCTCTTTATCAACTGAGTGGAAGCCTCAGCCAAACAACCGGAGAGCAGAGCAAGTGAGAGAAGAAGGCGCATCAGATTTATTGCAATAGCCCGGATTTTTGTCTTTTCGTTCGGGTGGATTGGACGATAGCGACGTACAGATCGCCGCGATACGCGTCGGTGGCCAATTCGAAGAGCTTGCCATCGACGGTATAGGTTTTGCGCTTCACCAGCAGCACGGCCACACTGGGAGGCAACTGCAGCATTTTGCGATGATTCCGATTGGGTGCGATGGCCGAGACTTCCTCTTCGCTGCGGGCCAGCTCGATGCCGTAA
>Ga0068856_100001413_pt1 | contig 25179 bp, 18 predicted proteins | sample KBSCornC62_FD_66595 | JGI IMG/M metagenome (GOLD analysis project Ga0068856, IMG submission 66595) | Corn rhizosphere microbial communities from Kellogg Biological Station, Michigan, USA - KBS Corn C6-2 | ecosystem: Host-associated > Plants > Roots > Rhizosphere > Soil ... | reverse complement strand
CCTGCTGTGGGACCGGCCGTTCGCGGCCCGCGTGCTCGGCTTCGAGCACCTGATCGAGGTCTACAAGCCGCCGCCGCAGCGGCGCTACGGCTACTACGTGCTGCCGTTCCTGCTGGGCGACCGCATCGTCGCGCGGCTGGACATCCGCAGTGACCGCCGCGCGGGCGTGCTGCGCGTCCTGGCCCACTACCCCGAGCCTCGGGTGCGGTGGGGAGCCCGCCACGAGGCCGGACTCGAACGCGCCCTGGAACGCCTGGCGGCAACCGTAGGGCTCGAGCAGGTGCAACGTGCCGACCTGGGGGCCAAGGGGGCGTCCCTGGTGGCTCCGCGTAGCTGAGCCGATATCCTTGGCGGCGGATGCAGTTCGACACCCGCGCCATCCACGACGGCCAGCCTCCGGATCCCTCCACGGGCGCGGTGACGGTGCCGATCTACCAGACCTCGACCTACGTGCAGGAGGCGGTCGGGCAGCTGAAGGACGGCTACGACTACTCGCGCACGGCGAACCCGACCCGCCGCGCGCTCGAGACCTGCCTGGCCTCGCTGGAGAGCGCGGAGCACGGCTTCGCCTTCGCCAGCGGCATGGCCGCGACCACCACCGTGATGCACCTGGTCTCGCCGGGCGACCTGGTGGTGTCGGTGAACGACGTCTACGGCGGCACCTACCGGCTGTTCTCGAAGGTCTACGAGCCGCGCGGCGTGCGGTTCGCCTACCTCTCCGCAGACCAGTGCAACACCGAGCTGGAGCGGCACCTGGAAGGCGCGAAGATGCTGTGGCTGGAGTCGCCCACCAACCCGCTCCTGAACGTGGTGGACATCGCGTCGGCGGCCGCGACGGCGCACGCGGCCGGCGCGCTCCTGGTGGTGGACAACACCTTCGCCACGCCCTACCTGCAGCGGCCGATCGAGCTGGGCGCCGACATCGTCGTGCACTCGGCGACCAAGTACCTGGGCGGACACTCCGACCTCGTATCCGGCTTCGCGGCCACGTCCGATGCCGCGCTGGGCCAGCGGCTGGCGTTCCTCCAGAACTCGCTGGGCGCCGTGGCCGGGCCGTTCGACGCATGGCTGGTGCTGCGCGGGCTGAAGACGCTGCCCGTGCGCATGCGCCAGCACTGCGAGAACGCGCGTGCGGTGGTCGGATTCCTGGGCGGCCACCCGGCCATCACCCGGGTGCTCTACCCCGGCCTCGAGGATCACCCGGGCCACGAGATCGCCGCTCGCCAGATGCGCGACTATGGCGGCATGATCTCGTTCCTGGTCGACGACGAGCGGCAGGCCCGTGACGCGGTTGCGCGCACCCGCGTGTGGTCGCTGGCCGAGAGCCTGGGCGGCGTCGAGAGCCTGATCGAGACGCCGGCCCAGATGACCCACGCGTCGACCGCCGACGCGCCGTTCGCGACGCCGCCCAACCTGGTGCGGCTTTCGGTGGGCATCGAGTCGGCGGACGACCTGATCGAGGACCTGGAGCAGGCGCTGAACTGATCAGCGCAGGTGCCGGCCCCGGGCCGCGATCACCGACAGCCAGGCCAGCCCCAGGCCGGCCGCGCCGAACAGCGCCGGCGGCGCCAGCGACGAGCCGTATGACCCGAGCGTCCTGACCTCGAGACCGCCCAGCACCAGCAACCCGAAGCCCATGCCGAGGGTCAGCTCCCGACGCACCGCCACGGCCATCGCCACCAGCAGCGCCGCGCCGACCACGGCGCGCACCCCGTCCTGGCCGGTTGCGACCGGGATCGCCGAGTACGCCAGCGGCATCAGCAGGGCCGCCGCCACCAGCAGGTTTCGCTCCTCCTCTCCGCGCAGCAGCCGGCCGGCCGCCACCAGCAGCGCGACGGCAGCCAGCGTCACCAGGAACCGCGTCCAGTCGCCGCCGCCGCGGGAGGCCAGCGTCACCTGGAACCCCGCCGACAGGTGCAGCTCGATCCCGACCACCAGCGCCAGGGCGGCCGCCAGCAGCCAGCGCGGCTGGCGAGCAAGCAGGAACGCGGCGGCGTAGACGCCGGCCCCGATCAGGAGCGCGTTCGCCACCACATCGTTGGAGAAGCTGTACAGGAACACGACGCTGGCCCCGGCACCGGCGTGGTGCCACAGCAGCAGCACCAGGCCCGGCACCAGCGGCGCCGCGCCCAGCAGCGCCGCGAGATCGACCTCGGCCGGCGGGTCGTCCCGCGCCGCTGCCCGCGATCCGGCCACGTGGACCGCGATCATCAGCAGGCAGAAGGCGACCGTGACCAGGCCGGCCGTGCGCGCCCCGATGTCATCGCCGCGGGCCTCCAGGTAGCTGCCCCAGCACACGAACAGCGCGACCAGCGCGCACAGCCGAAGCACGCCAGGGGTGAGCTGGTGCCGCACAGGAGGGGACTTCCACGACGGATGGTGGGCTCCTGCGCACCGGCAAACTTCGGCGCGGGCCAGAAATTCGGCCGCGGGGAGTCGTATACTCGTCGGCCTCGTGGTATAGGCCACAACCAATTCAGGAGGAATCCGCATGAGCGACCCGTCACCGGGCGCCCCCAAGCTGAACGAGGACGAACGGCTCCTCGCCGAGCTCGGCTACAAGCAGGAGCTGGAACGCTCCTGGGGCGGCTTCACGAACTTCGCGATCTCTTTCTCGATCATCTCGATCCTGGCAGGTTGCTTCACGAACTTCTTCGCGGCCTGGAACAACGGCGGGCCGGTGATGGTCTCGATCGGGTGGCCGGTCGTCTCCGCCTTCATCCTGATCATCTCGCTGTGCATGGCCGAGGTCGTCTCGGCGATGCCCACCGCAGGTGGCATCTACTACTGGGCGTCCAAGCTGGGCGGCCCCAGCTGGGGATGGTTCACAGGCTGGTTCAACCTGGTCGGCCTGGTCGGCGTTGTGGCATCGGTCGACTACGCGTGCGCCTCGTTCCTGTCGTACACGATCGGCCTGTTCGACACCAGCTACGACGCGTTCAACCTCAAATACATCTTCCTGATCTTCCTCTGCATCCTGGCCGTGCACGTGTTCATCAACCTGTTCCCGGCGCACATCCTGTCGATCTGGAACAACACCTCCGCCTACTGGCACGTGGTGGGGGCGGCGATCATCGTGCTGATCCTGATCTTCGGGCCCACGTCCCACCAGAGCGCCTCGTTCGTGTTCACACACTGGATCAACAACTCCGGCTTCTCGGGAGGCACCAGCGGCCTCAAGTTCTTCCTCTACGTGGTGCCGCTGGGCGTGATCCTGACGCAGTACACGATCACCGGCTTCGACGCCTCCGCCCACCTCTCCGAGGAGACCACGGGCGCGGCCAAGGCGGCCGCGCAGGGCATGTGGCGGTCGGTGTTCTACTCGGCGATCGGCGGCTGGATCCTGCTGCTGTGCTTCCTGTTCGCGGTCAAGAACGCCGACGTGATCTCGACCAGCAACCCGTACGGCGCGGGCTCGTCGATCGGCATCTTCGCCACGGCGCTGGGCCTGGCCGGGTTCAAGGCCGTGATGGTGATCTCGACCATCGGCCAGTTCTTCTGCGGCGGCTCCGGCCTCACCAGCGCCTCGCGGATGATGTACGCGTTCAGCCGCGACCGCGCGGTCCCCGGGCACCAGATCTGGTCGAAGGTGGCCCCGAACCGTGCGCCCCGCAACGCGACGCTGGGGATGGCCGCGATCTGCGCGATCGTGACCCTGCCGGCGCTGTACGGAAACGCCGCTCGGGTGCCGGTCGCGTTCTACGCGCTGGCATCGATCACGGTGGTCGGCCTCTACATCGCCTACGCCATCCCGATCTTCCTGAGATGGCGAATCGGTGACGCGTTTGAGACCGGGCCGTGGACTCTCGGGAGCAAGTACAAGTGGATGTGCCCGGTTGCGGTGATCGAGGTGGTGGTGGTGTGCATCATCGCTTTCCTGCCGACGTCGCCGGGCGGCGTCCCCGGGAACGCCGACTTCGCCTGGAACAACGGGCTGATCAACTACTGCCCGCTGATCGTGGGGGCGGTGGCGATCTACGCCTTCCTGTCATGGCAGCTGTGGGCCAAGAACTGGTTCACGGGCCCGATCCGGACGGTCGACATGCCCGACGCGACGACGGGCGACTAGACGCAACTGCGAAGACGGCCCTCGTCGCAGCTTCGGCTGCGGCGGGGGCCGTTGGTCGTTTTTGGACCAAAGATTCGCCGCTCCGGCTGGCCTTTCGTCCCCCAGTCGAACGAACTTTCGAGTCGCCTCTACGGCCCGTCCGCCTGGCTTCAACCTACTCGGCTGCCCTCAGCGGCGCAGAAGGAAACCTACGGCACCAGGTGCGGGTCTGCAACCGCATAAATCGCGCTCTTTGCGAGTATTCAGAATAGAAAACGCGTAGACTTCGCGGCCATGACCGACCTCGCGCGACGGCTGGCGGTGGCACGCGGCGACGAGCCGGCCGACCTGGTCGTGCGCGGCGGCCGGGTGCTGTCGGTGCATACCCGCGAGTGGCTCGAGGCCGACGTGGCCGTCTGTGACGGGTGGATCGCCGGCGTCGGGGAGTACCGCGGCCGCGACACGCTGGACGCCGGCGGGCGATACGTGGTCCCCGGCCTGATCGATGCGCACCTGCACCTCGAGTCGTCGATGCTGCTGGTGGACGAGTTCGCCAGGCTGGTGCTGCCGTTCGGCACCACGTCGGTGGTTGCCGACCCCCACGAGATCGCAAACGTGCTCGGCACCGATGGCGTGCACTGGCTGGCCGACGCCTGCGCCGACCTGCCGCTGGACGTGTTCTTCATGGCCCCGTCGTGCGTGCCGGCGTCGCGATTCGAATCGCCGCGGCGAGCGCTCACCACGGGTGACCTGGAGGGCCTGCTGCGCCGCCGAAGCGTGCTGGGCCTGGCCGAGATGATGAACTTCCCAGGCGTGATCGCCGGTGATCCGGAGGAGCTCGCGAAGCTGGGCCTGGAGGGAGCGAAGCACGTCGACGGCCACGCCCCGGGCGTGCTCGGCCGTCGGCTGCAGGCGTACGCCGCCGCCGGGATCGGATCGGACCACGAGGCGACGACGCAGCAGGAGGGCCGCGAGCGGCTGCGGGCGGGCATGTGGCTGCTGATCCGCGAGGCGTCGGGCGCCCGGAACCTGGACGCGCTGCTGCCGCTGGTGCACGAGTTCGGCCCCGGTCGGATCGCGTTTTGCACCGATGACCGCGAGCCCGGGCACATCGCCCGCGAGGGACATGTCAACTCGATGGTGCGCCGGGCGGTGGAGTCGGGGGTCGATGCCCGCGACGCGCTGGCGATGGCCTCCTGCAACGCCGCCGCCTGGCACGGGCTGGGCGACCGCGGCGCGATCGCGCCGGGGCGGCGAGCCGACCTGCTGGTGCTGCCCGACCTCGCGCGGTTCCGGCCCGACGTGGTGCTCAAGGACGGGGCGGTGCCGGCGCCGCCGGTCGCGCCGCCGGTGCCGGAGTGGGCGCGGCGCACCGTGCGGATCCAGCCGATCTCGCCCAACGATCTGCACACGCCGGACGGCGGCGGCGCGATCCGCGTGATCGGCCTGGTGCCGGGCCAGATCGTGACCGAAGCGCTGGCGCTGCCGGCCACCGTCCGGGACGGGCTGGCCGTGGCCGACCCGGCCCGGAACCTGGCCAAGATCGCGGTCGCGGAGCGGCACCTGGGCACCGGCCGGGTCGGGCTCGGATTCGTTCAGGGCTTCGGGCTGCAGCGCGGGGCGATCGCGAGCACCGTCGCCCACGACGCGCACAACATCGTCTGCGTAGGGGTCGACGACGGTGACATGGCGCGGGCGATCGGGCGCTTGGCCGAGCTGGGCGGAGGCATGGTGGCCGTCGAGGGCCGCGGCGTGCGGGCGGAGCTGCCGCTGCCGGTGGCAGGGCTGCTCAGTGATCAGCCGCTGGACGTCGTGCTGGCGCAGAGCGAGGCGCTGTCAGATGCGGCCGCGGCGCTCGGCTGCACCGTCGAGGCGCCGTTCCACGCCATGAGCTTCCTGGCGCTGTCGGTGATCCCGTCGCTCAAGATCACCGACCAGGGCCTGGTGGACGTGGATCAGTTCAGGCCAGGCTGGTGAGCCTGGCCGCGGGAGACTGAACGGGACCAAAGATTCGCCGCCCCGGCTTGCCTTTCGTCCACCGACCGAACGAACTTTCGAGTCGCCTCTACGATCCGTCCGACCGGGTTCAACCTACTCGGCTGCCCTGAGCGGCGCAGAAGGAAACCTATGGCACCGCCGGGTGGTGTGCAAGCGGATAATTCGCGCATTTTGCGAGTATTCGGCCGTGGCAACGGGGCTTTGCCCCAGTGGCTAGCCCTGCACGGTGGGTTCGTAGTACGGGTTCGTGCCCGATGCGTGGTCGGTCACGTCCACCACGCGCGTGATCTCGGGCACTCCGGCCCGGATCGCCGACTCGACTCCCTGCTTCAGCGTCACCGCCACCATGCCGCAGCCGACGCAACCGCCGCCCAGCCGCAGAAAGGCACTGTCACCCTCGACCGCCACCAGCTCGGCGTGGCCGCCGTGCGACGCGATCGCCGGGTTCACCTGCAGCTCCAGCACCTGGCGCACGCGGGCCGCCGCATCGCCGTGCAGCTCGGGCAGCTCCGGCAGCCGCAGGGCCGGGCTGGTCTGTGCCGGCAGCTTGGGGTTCTCGATCACAAGCCCTCCGCCCAGCCGCTCGTCGATCGCGATCGTGGCCTCGTCGAGGGCGGGCGCATCCAGCCGCGGCACCACGACCTGCAGCCCGCCGCTGGTCACCACCACGTCGGTCTCGTCGATCTCGTCGTGGCGCAGGAACGACATGTCGTACTGGTAGGCGGCACCCGCCACGCCCACGATCTCGACCCACAAGGCCAGCCCCTCGGGCTCGTGCTCGCGGGCGCGCACCTCGAGCACCCGCTCGAGCGCAGCATCGGTGATCGTGATCGGCATAGCCGAAGGATAGTCAGGCGGCGTCGCGCATGGCGTTGTGCAGCGCCACGATCTCGTCTGCAGGCACGGCCTTGGAAAAGAGGAAGCCCTGGCCCAGCTGGCAGCCGTTCTCGACCAGGAACGTGCGCTGCTCCTCGGTCTCGATGCCCTCCGCCAGCGGATGCAGGCCGAGGTTGTGGGCGAGCTGGATGATGGTCGCCACGAGCACGGCTGCGCTGGGATCGCCCGGCAGGTCGGCGATGAACGACCGGTCGATCTTGAGGGTGGTCACCAGCATCTGGTTCAGCCGCGCCAGCGAGGAGTGGCCGGTACCGAAGTCGTCGATCGCCAGCCGCAGGCCACGCTCGTGCAGCTCGGCGATGATCGGCTCCGAGCGTAGCGCGTCGGCCATCACGGTCGACTCCGTGATCTCGACCATCATGCGGTCGGCGGACAGGCCGAACCGCTCGATCGTGGCCAGCACCTGCCGCATGGCGGTCGGCTGCCAGAACACCGCCGGCAGGTTCACCGACACGTACAGGTCGAGCCCCATCGAGCGCCACTCGGCGCTCTGGCGGCAGGCCTCCTCGATCACCCACTCCGAGATCGGGCCGATCAGCCCGGTGCGCTCGGCCAGCGGGATGAAGTCGCCCGGCATCACCAGGCCGTTCTGGTCGTCCTGCCAGCGCAGCAGCGCCTCCGCTCCGACGTACTCTCCGGTCGCCAGCGACACCAGCGGCTGGTAGTGCAGCAACAGCTGGTCACGCTCGACCGCACGACGCAGGCGGCCGGCCATCGACAGCTGGGCGCGTGGATCGTGGCCGGTTGACGAGAACAGCTGGTAGCCGTCGCGGCCGGACTCCTTGGCCTTGTACATCGCGATGTCGGCGTGCTTGAGCAGGCTCTCCGCGTCGGGGGCGTCGGCCGGGTAGAGGCTGATCCCGAGGCTGGCGCTGGTGTAGATCTCGGTGTCGGCCAGCATCAGCGGCCGCTGCAGGGCGGTGCGCACCTGCTCGGCGACGCGGCGCGCGACGTCCCCCACGTCGACGACGTCACCGCTCTCGTTGGTCTCGACGTCGGCGATCAGGATCAGGAACTCGTCGCCGCCCTGGCGCGCAACCACGTCGGAGGCGCGGGTCGATCCGGTCAGTCGCGCCGCCACCTCGCACAGCAGCTCGTCACCGGCGTTGTGGCCGAAGCTGTCATTCACCAACTTGAAGTCGTCCAGGTCGACGTACAGCACCGCGACACCGCAGCCCGCCCGCTGTGCCCGCGCCAGCGCCACGTCGAGGTGCTCGTGGAACAGGATCCGGTTCGGCAGGCCGGTCAGCGGGTCGTGGAAGGCGAGCCGCTCCAGCTCGTGCTCCGCGCGCCGGCGATCGGTGATGTCCTCGCCCACCGACGCCTGGCCGACCACCTCGCCGTTGGCGTCGCGGAGCAGGGTGTTGTTCCAGGAGAACAGCCGCCGCTCGCCGGTGCGGGTCAGGATCGAGCTTTCGTAGTGGGCGATCACGCTCCCGCGCTCGATCCCGCGCTGGGCGCGCTGCTCCATCTCCAGCTCGTCCGGTGGGGTGAACGTCTCCGACCAGATGCGGCCCAGCAGCTCGTCTTCCCACCAGCCGGAAAGCTCGGCGAGGTACTCGTTGCAGAACGTGATGCGGCCTTCGAGGTCGGTGACGACCGCGGCCAGGCGCACGTTCTCGAGCATCTCGCGGAAGCGGGCCTCGGAGGCCTGGAGCGCGCCCTCGGCCTCCTTCTGCTTGGTCACGTCGAAGATCACGCCCTGGATGAAGCGTGGGGTGCCGGTCTCGTCGCGCACGGCGGCGGCGTCGTCGCGGAACCAGCGCATGCGGCCGTCCAGTCCCAGCATCCGATAGGAGGCGGAGTAGGGCTCGCCGGTCTCGACGGTGTGCCGGTACTCGGCGATGGTGTGGCGGTCGTCGGGGTGCATCCTCCGCTCCCAGCCGTTGAATCCGTCCAGCCACTCGACGGCGGGGATGCCCATCAGCTCTTCGATCTGAGGGCTGACGTAGAGGGGATCGCCGCTGCCGGCCAGGTCGACGTAGGTGATCGCGGGCAGGTTCTCGACCAGCACCCGGTAGCGCTCCTGGGCCTCGCGGAACTCATCGTGCAGCACCGCGTTGTGCACGGCCGCCGCGACCACGTCGGTGAGCGCGCCGAAGAACTCCATCTCCGCGTCCCAGGAGCGATCGGTGACGTCGGCGAACTCCATCAGCCCGATCGTCTCGCCGCGCGACACCAGCGGCAGCATCAGCATCGTCTCGTAGCCCTCTTTGAGCAGGACGCGGCGCTCGTGGGGGTCGCACTCGGGGTCGGAGGCGCGAACCACGACCGCCACCCGCTCCTCCATCACCTGGCGCGAGAGCGGGAAGTCGCCCAGGGCGTACTCGACACCGGCCTCGGCAATCTGGCCGACGATGTGGTTCTCGTAATCGGTGAGGGTGATCAGCACATCCCGGTCCCGCTCCCACAGCGAGACCGCGGTCGCCGCCGCGCCGTTCACGGCCGTCGCGTGTGCCGTGAAACACCGCAGCACCTCCTCCAGATCCAGGCTGGAGGAGAGCGCCCGGGACAGGTCGACAAGCGCACGGAGGCGATCGGCAGAAGCCATCGCTAGGACATCGGCCGGGCATGCCCCGCGCTTGAGCCGTTCCCGCGAGCGCGGGAGCGATTATCGGGGTGCGGTTACACCCCGCACATGGCGCCGGTGTTCGGCCAGGCGCTGTAGCCGATGTGTGCGACCGCTCGGCTTGCGACGGCGAGCTGGTCGGCGGCCGACCAGTACCGGGCATCGCGGCCGTGGTACTTGTGCAGCTTGTCCGCGCCCCAGTGCTGCATGAACGAGGCGTCCATCTGGAAGCCGCCGTAGTAGCCGGCGGGGTTGTAGGCGGACCAGCTGCCCTCGTAGTGGTGGATGCACATCAGGTGGGGAAACCGCTGGCGGATGATCCTGCGGAAATGGTCGCCGCGGAGGCGGTAGTGGCGCGTCAGGCGCTGCAGGCGGACGATCCGGTTCATGTGGATCTCGGCCCGGCGAGGGCGGTAGTGAACGCCCAGGCGGCGGGCCAGGTGGCGGGCCTGGTTGCGGCGGAAGCGGGCCTTGTGGCGCCAGGTCTGCACGGCCTCCTGGTGGGCGGCGCTGGCCGTCACGGCCGCGCTGGCACGGTGTGCGGATGCTGTCAGGGTGATGGCCGCCAGCATCAAAACGGCAACAAACAGCGGTTTCCTCAGGGTCGGGACCTCCTACTCGGGGACAGAGCTGCGCCCACGCGAAGCTGTCACCTACGCGAGCAGATCGAGCGCATTCGGGGTACGGACCCACCGACCCCGGTGTTGGAGCACGCCGGGCATGGTAGCGACCCCGTTGCCCCCGCGCGCAATACCTCGTGCCGTTGATTGCTATGGTATTGGAGTCGCTGCAATGCAATCGGCAGGGAGGTGCGGACCATGAGGGTGAAATCGGTAATCCAAAGTGCACGTCCCCGCCTGCCCCGACAGCGCTGATCGACCGCGCTTCGCGGCCTCCGGGGAACCCATCAACCCTGGAGAGATATCCACGTGAGTGACATTTCCTGGTGGCCCGAGGACGGGCCGCCCGAATCTGAGCGTTTGCAGCAGCTGGGCTGGGATCAGGCCCGGGACGAGGAGTTCGCGCAGCTGGGCGAGCAGGACAGCGTGCCCGGGCGCATCGCACGCGTCGACCGCGGCATCTGCACGGTGTTCGCGGCGCAGGCCGTGCACCGGGCGGTGGTGCCGCCACGGTTCGAGACGCCGGCCGTGGGCGACTGGGCGGCGGTGAGTCCGGCCGTCCCGGGCGGCGACGACGCCGTCCTGCGGGCGCTGATGGAGCGGCGCACCGCCTTCACGCGGCAGGCCTCCGGCGAGGAGACGATCGGGCAGGTCGTGGCGGCCAACATCGACGTCGTGTTCCTGGTCAACTCGCTCGACCAGCGATTCAGCCTGCGCCGGCTGGAGCGATATCTGACGCTGGGCTGGCAGAGCGGCGCACAGCCGGTGATCCTGCTGACCAAGACCGACCTCTGCGAGGACACCGCGCGGTTCGTGCTTGAGGCCGAGTCGATCGCATTCGGCACCGATGTGCTCGCGATCAGCGCCGCCACCGGCGATGGCCTCGAGGCGCTCGACGCGCACATCAGGGGCAACCGCACGGTGGCGCTGCTGGGGCTGTCGGGTGCGGGCAAGTCCACGCTGATCAACCGGCTGGTGGGCGAGGAGCGCCTGCGCACGCAGGACGTGCGGCCGGACGGGCGCGGCCGGCACACGACGTCGCACCGCGAGCTGATCCCGCTGCCGTCGGGCGGGGTGCTGATCGACACGCCGGGCATGCGGTCGGTGAGCATGTGGGACGGCGACGGGGACGGCCTCGAGCAGACCTTCGCGGACGTGCACGAGCTGGCGGCCGGCTGCCGGTTCAGCGACTGCAAGCACGAGGGCGAGCCGGGCTGTGCGGTGACCGCGGCGATCGCGGCCGGCACGCTCGCTCCCGACCGCCTGGAGAGCTACAACAAGCTGCTGCGGGAGCTGCGCTTCCAGGAGCTGAAGCAGGACAAGCGCGCGCGCTCGGAGCAGCGGCAGCAGTGGAAGACGCTGAGCAAGCAGATGCGAAACGCCTCGCGGCCCTCGCGGGACTGATGGTGCCGGCGGCCGGCGACAGCGGCGTGGCCAGCGTGGCCGTGATCGGAGCCGGGTTCGCGGGCCTGGTGGCGGCCTCCGCGCTTCAGGCGGCGGGCGTCGCGGTGACGGTGCTGGAGCGCGAACGACGGGTGGGCGGCCGGGTCTGGTCGCAGCCGCTGCCGGGCGGTGCGATCGTCGAGATGGGCGCGGAGTTCGTGACGGAGGGCTACACGGCGCTCCCGGCGCTGGTCAGCCGGCTGGGTCTCGAGCTGGCGCCGATGGGGATGAGCTTCACGCGGCGCGACCCGCGCGGCGGCATCGGCGTCGATGCGGCCGTGCTGGACGCGGCGCTGGCGGCGCTGGTCGGGGCCGTGGAGGCCGGCGCTGGCGAGGGGCTGACGGTCGCGGAGCTGCTGGAGCGGGTGCCGATGGACGCGGGGGCGCGCGAGCTGATCGCGTGCAGGATCCAGGTCTCCTACGCCCACCCGGTATCGCTGCTGGCGGCGGGCGCCGTGCGCCACGTCGGTGAGCTGTTCGACGACGTGGAGGCACGGCGGGTGGCGGGCGGAAACCAGCAGGTGGCGAAACGGCTGGCGGCCGGGCTGCGGGTCGAGCTGGGGACGCCGGCGCTGCGGGTGGTGCAGGTCGAGGACGGCTTTCGGGTCAACGGCGACCTCGACGTGGACGCGGTGGTGGTCTCGGTTCCGGCGCCGGCCACGAACGGGATCGCCTTCGACCCGCCGCTGCCCGCCCGGAAGGCCGACGCGCTGGCGCGGGTCGTCTACGGGCAGGCGGCCAAGCTGGCGGTGCCGCTGCTGGCGCAGGCGCAGGCCAGCTCGGTGCTGTCGGTTCCGGAGCACTTCTGGACGTGGACGGCGAAGGACGGCGACGGCGCCGTGGCGCCGCTGGTCACGGCGTTTGCGGGGTCGGGGCCGGCCGTGGACGCGCTGCGGGTGGGCGCGGGGCCGGAGCGATACCTCGAGCGGGTCGCAGCGCTGCGACCCGACCTCGTGCTGGACGGCGCGGCGGCAGTGCTCTCGACCTGGCCGGACGGGGCCTACAGCGCGCGCCAGCCCGACCGGCCGGCGGATCTCGACGACCGGCTGGAGGCCACGGTCGGGCGAATCGCCTTCGCCGGCGAGCACACCGATCGGCACTGGTACTCGACCATGGAGGGCGCACTGCGAAGCGGCGAGCGCGCCGCCCGCCAGCTGCTCGCAAGCGCCTGAAACGCCACGGTCAGGGCGAACCCCGGTGTCAAACACCAACACGGCGACCGTGGCCCTCCGACACGCATTCCTCACAGAGGTTACGACGGTTGTGACACGCCTTCGGCGTGGTTGAGCCGAAACACCAATTATTGGAGTCAAACACCGCTTCGGCCTTCGCCATGGGTTGGTGCGAGCACCGTGACGATTCGTTGCGAAATCGGCACCTGCCTTACATAGGCAGGTCGCGCACGGCGAACTGCACCGCTTCGCTGAACGTCGGGTAGGGCTGGATCGTCTCTCGCAGCAGCTCCACCGGCACCTGCGCGCGTATCGCCAGCGTCAGCTGGCCCAGCCACTCGCCGGCCTCGGGACCCACGGCCACCGCGCCCACCAGCACCCCACGCTCCGGGTCGGCCATCACCTTCAGGAACCCCGGCCGCTTCGGCCGCTCGTAGGTCGAGGTGCGCGACACGCTGTCGATCTTGCGCTCGCCTGTCACCAGCCCATCGCCGCTCGTCCGCCCCACCGACGCCACCTGCGGGTCGGTGAACGTCACCGCCGGCACGGCGCTGTGGTCGGCCTTCGCCGGCTTGCCCGCCATGTCCGCCGCCGCCACCCGAGCCTGGTACTTGCCGACGTGCGTGAACATCGCGATCGCGTTCACGTCGCCGATCGCCCACACTCCGTCGGCCGCCCGCATGCGCTCGTCCACCTCCACCGCTCCGCCCTTTCCGATCGTCACCCCCAGCTGCTCGAGCCCGAAGCCGTCCGAGTTCGGACGCCGCCCGGTTGCGACCAGCAACCGCTCAGCCTCGACCACGGTGCCGTCCTTCAGCGCCAGCTTCACCCCCGGATCGATCCGCTCCACCCCCTGGCCCAGGTGCAGGCTGATGCCCTCACCCGTGAGGAACTCGCCCAGCAGCTCACCCGCCGCGGGGTGATCGCGTGGCAACAGACGGTCGGCCGCGTCCACGATCGCGACCCGCGCCCGCATGCGGCTGAAGAACTGGGCCAGCTCGCATCCCACCGGCCCTGCGCCCAGCACGATCACGCTCGGCGGCACCTCGCGCCGGCTGGTGGCCTCCCGGTTCGTCCAGTAGTCGACGCCGTCCAGGCCCGGAATCGGCGGGATCAGGGGACGCGACCCGGTTGCGATCACCAGCCGCCCGTACTCGACCTCCCGCTCGCCCACCGCGATCACACCCGGACGCAGCACGCGGGCCTCGCCCCGCACCAGCTCCGCATCCTTGGACGCAAGCCATTTCGCCTGCGAGGAGTCGTCCCAGCCGTTGGTGATCGCCTCGCGGTGCCCGAACACGCCATCGGCGCTGACCGGGCCCGTCACCGCCTCCCTCGAACCGGGCACGTTGCGGGCCGCCGCGACAGCCTCCAGCGGCCGCAGCATCCCCTTGGTCGGCATGCACGCGAAGTACGAGCATTCGCCGCCGACCAGCTCCCGCTCCACCAGCGTGATCCGCGCGTCGGGCTCGAGCTCGCGGAGGGCGGAGACACAGGCCTCGCCCGTGCTCCCGCCTCCCAGAATCACCACGTCGCCGCCGGCCATTTCCGCTCCTCCTGTTGTCAGTAGGGCGGAGAAGCGGGCCGAGGCCCCCGGGGGCTCCAACCCGAGGACCTCGGCAACAGTCACGCGAAGCGCTGCAACAAAGCCAGGAGTAGACCCCAGTTTCGCCCGCGCAACGTGGCTGCCGCGCACCCGTACGGTGCGCCACCCCAGATTTCAGCGCACCATCGAGTCTAGTGCGTCACCCTAAAGGGGGCCCGTCGCACATCCGTCGGGCGACCTGTTCGGCGTCCACGAGCGCGCCGTAATCGGCGTAATCGAAGATCCGAGCGGTTCTGTCGGTGTTGACCGCAACCACCGTGGCGCTCTCGGCCATCCCCACCAGATGCGGGATTGCACCCGAGATGCCGAAGGCCAGGTACACGTCCGGCGCGACCACCTGGGAGCTCGCCCCTACCAGGTCGGCCCGGGTTGCCCGCCCCGCCTCCACCTGCGGCCTGGACACGGCGAACCGCCCGCCGTAGCGCGCGGCCAGCCGCCGGTAGGGCTCCAGGTCATCGCCCGCACCACGCCCCGCCGCCACCACCACCTCGCCGCGCCCACGCACCAGCCCCTCGATGCGCGCCGCCACCTCGCCCGCCGCTCCCTCGAGCAGCTCCACCCGACGCGGCCGCGGCTGCGCCCGCTCAGCCAGCGCCGGCGTCGCAGGCGGCTGAGCCGGGGCCGGCGGCGGATCCTGCATCGGCCGTTCCCGCAGGTAGGGCAGCGCCACGTCCGGATCCGGCTGGTCGATCTCCCGCGCCAGCCGGTGGCCGTCGAACACGACCTCGGCCAGGATCCGCGGTGCGACGCAGTCTCCGATCCGGTGCACCCGCGGCAGCGTGCCTTCCAGCTCGTGGTAGAGCCGGTCACGGGAGACCCGCTGGGTGACCAGCACCACGGCGTCGGCCGCGATCGTGAACGGCTCGCCGAACTCGTTCTCGGCGTCCACGCGCCCCGGTTGGATCGCGGCCAGCGTGGTGGCGGGGCGCATCGCCACTCCCGCCTCGTGCAGCCGGCTGCGGGTGAGCACATCCTCCAGCGTCTCGGCCGCGTACGGCGCGACGGTGTCATAGCCGGTCACCAGCTCCACCTCGTGGCCCTCCCCGGCTAACAGCTCGGCCAGCCCGGCCGCCGCGAAGTACCCGTCGCCGTCGTACACCACGACCCGCCGGCCCGGCGGCCGCTTGCCCTCCAGCAGCACCTGCTCCGGTGTCAGCACGTGCGGCAGGGCGTCGTCGGCGCCCGCGATCGGCTCACGCGTGAAGCCGTTGAGCCCGTCGCCGGCCCAGCTCGAGCCGGTGGCGAGCACGACCACATCGGCGCCCCAGCCGCGGATCTCGTCTGCGTCCAGCTCGCGGCCGCTGGTCAGCTCGATCCCCGGCAGCCGCTTCAGCTGCACCGCCCGGTACGCCACCAGCCGGCCCCACTCCCCCATCCCCGGCAGGCGCGTGATCCAGCCCATCGAGCCGCCCACCATCGCGCCCCGGTCGACCAGGTCGACCCGCGCCCCGCGGCGCGCGAGCGTGATCGCGCACTCCAGGCCGCTCGGCCCGGCCCCGACCACCAGCGCGTGCAGGGGCTCCGCCAGCGGCGGCACGTGCTCGGGATGCCATCCCCGCCGGTGCTCCTCGCCGGCGGTCGGATTCTGGGTGCAGCCGATGTGGCGGCGGCTGTCGGCCTTGGAGATGCAGACGTTGCAGCCGATGCACTCGCGGATCTCGTCCACCCGGCCCTGGCGGATCTTCTCGGGCAGATACGGGTCGGCGATCGAGGGGCGGGCGGCGCCGATCAGATCCCAGACGCCGCTTCGGATCACGCTCGCCATCAGGTCGGGATCCGTCATCCGGGCCACCCCGACGATCGGCTTTCGCGTCGCCTCGCGCACGCGAGCGGTGCTCTCCAGCTGCCAGCCCTCGCCGTAGAAGCGGGACGGCCCGGAGTCCAGCGACCACTCGCCGATCGATCCGACCGTCACGTCCCAGAGGTCGACCAGGTGATCCGCCAGCGACACGAACTCGAGGCCCTCGTCGAGATCGACGCCCAGCGCGCCGCGGCGGTCGACCGCCACCCGGCAGGCCACCGCACAGTCGTCGCCGACCTCTTCGCGCACCATCTCCAGCGTCTCCAGCCAGAAGCGGGCCCGGTTGGCCAGCGATCCGCCGTACTCGTCGGTGCGGCGGTTGTAGTGGGGCGACAGGAACTGGCCGGGCAGGTAGGTGTGCGCGCCGTACACGTAGACGATGTCAAAGCCGGCGCTGCGCGAGCGTCGCGCGGCTGCCACCCAGTCGTCCTGCACGCGCCGGATGTCGCGCCTGGTCATGGCCCGTGGCACCAGCCCGACCGCGAAGTCGCCGGCGATCTGTGACGGCGCCGCCGCCGGCAGCCGCGACTCGCTGTTCTCGCCGTGCGCCCCCGTGTGCGACAGCTCGATCCCGGCCAGCGCGCCCAGCTCGTGCGCCTGCTCGGCGGTCACCGCAAGCATCTGCAGGTCGTGGTCATCCCACATCCGCGCGGCCACGTACGGCGTCTCGTCGGACTCAGCGCTGATGGTGCAGTACTCGGTGCAGACGGCGGCCCAGCCGCCCTGCGCCTTGACCGCCCGGTGCCGGGCCTGCGACCACGGCTTCTCGACGCCGAACCCGGTGCAGTGGGGCACCTGGTAGAAGCGGTTTCGGAGCGTCTTGGGGCCGATCCGCACCGGCTCGAACAGGATCTCGTGTCGGGGATCGCAGCCCATCTGAGCGAGCGATCCTAGTCGGCACGGCCAGGCTATGCTGACGGCCATGCGACCTCGCATCGAGCTTCTCTGGTGGCAGGGCTGCCCGTCCACCGAGCGCACCCTGGCCGACCTGCGCGCCGCGCTGGTCGACCTCGGCCTCGACCCCGATGCGATCGAGGTGCGTGAGATGGCGACCGAGCAGCAGGCCGTGGATGAGCGGTTTCCGGGGTCGCCCACCATCCGCATCGGGGGCGTCGACCCGTTCCCGGCCGACGACATGCCCGGCCTCACCTGCAGGATCTACCGCCGCGCCGACGGGCGCCCCTCGCCCACCCCCGATCCCGCGCGGCTGCGCGAGGCGCTGGCACAGGCGGTGGCCGCGTGATCGCCACCGCCCACGACTTCGCACTGCCCGATACCGACGGCCGCGTGCACCGGCTCTCGGAGCTGACCGCCACCGGGCCGGTGGTGGTTGTGTTCACCTGCAACCACTGCCCCTACGCGCTCGCCTGGCACGAGCGGCTGGCCGATGTCGCGCACGACTACGGGTTCCGAGGCGTCCGCACGCTGTTCGTGAACCCCAACGACGGTGAGCGCTACCCGTCCGACTCGCTCGAGGCGATGCGGGCGCGGGTGGCCGACGAGGGCTGGTCGGTGCCCTACCTCCACGACGAGGCACAGGACGTGGCACGTGCCTTCGGCGCGCGCACCACGCCGGACGTATTCGTGATCGACGGCGAGATGCGCATCCGCTACCGGGGCGCGCCCGACCAGGACTACGAGGACCCGGCCGCGAACGCGCTGTGGCTGCGCGAGGCGCTCGACGACGTGCTGTCGGGCGTCGAGCTGCGACGGCCCGAGACGACGCCGGTCGGCTGCAGCATCAAGTGGAAGCCGTGAGCGCGGCCGGCCGCTGGTAGCGGGACAGCGCGGGCAGCAGCAGCTGCATCAGCCCGGCCCCGGCGATGCAGATCAGCCCGCCGGAGACGACCGAGAACCGCACCGACGTGAGGCTGGCCACCACGCCCGACTCGACGTCGCCCAGCCGTGGCCCGCTGGTGACCACGGCGATGTGCAGCGACGCCATCCGACCGCGCATCTGGTCGGGGGTGACCTGCTGCATGATCGTGTTGCGGAACACGGCGGAGATCACGTCGGCGGCACCGGCCACCGCCAGCAGCGCCAAGGCCGCCCAGAACAGCGCACCGGGCATCAGCCCGAAGGCGGCTATCGACCCGCCCCACACCACAACCGACACCATCACCGCGGCGCCCTGCCGGCGCACGTGCAGCACCCAGCCGCTCGAGACCGCGGCCAGCAGCGCGCCCGCCGCCGGCGCCGCGTAGAGCAGACCGAGGCCCTCCGGCCCGACGTGGAACGTGGTCGCCGCCAGCGCCGGGAACAGCGCCCGTGGCATGCCGAACACCATCGCATTCAGGTCGACCAGGAAGGTGCCCAGCAGCGCCGGCTGGCGACGGGCGAAGCGCAGTCCGTCCACCAGCGACGACCAGCCCGGCGCGACCGTGCCGCCGGCCGGCAGCAGCGTCGGCAGCCCCAACGCCACCAGCACGGCGATCGCGAACCCGGCCGCCGCCGCGACGTAGGTGACCGTGATGCCGAACGCGGCCAGCAGCACGCCGGCAACGGCCGGCCCCGCGATCTGCGAGGTCTGGTCGACGATCTGGTTGAGCGCCGCAGTGCTGGGGACGCGCGCCAGCCCCACCAGGCTCGGGATCACGGCATTTCGCACCGGCGACTCCACGCTCGAGGCGAAGGCCAGGAGCGCGGCCAGCAGGTACAGAACGGCCAGCGGCGTGTGACCGGACGCGGTCAGGAAGGCCAGCAGTACGCAGCCTGCGGCCGAGGTGGACTGGCTGGCCAGCAGCAGCCGCTTGCGGTCGAACGCGTCGGCGATCACCCCGGATGCGAGCGCGCCGACCAGCAGCGGCCCCAGCGCGGCCAGCCCGATCAGGCCCACCTGCAGCGACGACCCGGTCTGGCGGTAGACCTGGTAGGGCAGCGCCACGGCGGCGAACTGCGAGCCGCCCGAGGCCACCAGGTCGCCGACCCAGAGCCTGCGGTAGGCGGGGAACTCGCGCAGCGGCGAGATGTCCACCCAGAGACGGGACAGGCGCGAGCGCGGGGCGGGCATGTCCCGAGACTAGCGGGACGGCCGCTGACAGCCCGCGGTTAGGTGGTGGCTAGCAGCCGGCGGGGTCGAGCAGCGGCCAGGCCGCCGCCACCACCCGCTCGGGCCAGGCGTCGTCGAGCGTGCCGCCCGTCAGCACGCGCTGGATGCCCGCCCCGAACAGCATCGTCACGACCATCTCGACGTCGATGCCCTGGCGCACGTGGCCGGCTGCGGCGGCCGCCTCGAGCACGGAGCGCATCCGCTCCATGCGCGGCTCCACCACCGCGCGGCGGAACTCCTCCAGCATCTCCGGGTGCTGCTCACGGTTCAGGTAGAGCGAGCTGCAGATGGCGACCCCGTCGCACGCCTGGATCCCCGCTCGGAACACCGCCATCAGCGTGACCAGGTAGGCCCGCACGTCGGCGAGATCGCCCACGCTTGCGTCGTCCGGATAGGCGCTAAGAGCGGCGCACACCAGCTCCGCCTTGCTGGGATAGCGCCGGTAGATGGTGGCGCGGGTGACGTCAGCCTCGGCTGCCACCGCCTCCACCGAGAGCCGGTCATAGCCCTGCAAGGGCAGCAGCCGTAGGGTGGCGGCGATGATCTCGCGGTCCGCCTCCTCGTTGCGCGGCCGCCCCGGTGGACGTCGCTGTTCGGCAGTTGTCAGATCAGACATCGCATCCATCAGTTGAGGTTTGACATGGCCAGAAGGTTTTGATACACCACTGTATTGTATCCTATCCTAACACGACTCCGAGTTTGGAGATGGTTTGATGAGTCCTGACAGTGATCGCAAGTGGCTGGCACTGGTGCTGCTGTGCGCAGTCCAGTTTATGGTGGTGCTCGACGTGGCGATCGTCAACGTCGCCCTTCCCACCATCAAGAACGCGCTCGACTTCTCCGACGCCAACCTGCAGTGGGTGGTCAGCGCCTACACCCTGACCTTCGGCGGCTTCCTGATGCTGGGCAGCCGCGTCGCCGACCTGCTCGGCAGAAAACGGCTGTTCATAGGCGGCCTGGTGCTGTTCTCGGCCGCGTCGCTGGCCTGCGGCCTTTCCCAGTCGGACACGCAGCTGATCGTGTTCCGCGCCATCCAGGGCCTGGGCGCCGCGGTGATCTCACCGGCCGCGCTGGCCATCCTCACCACCACCTTCGCCGAGGGCGAGGAGCGCAACAAGGCACTCGCCATCTGGGGCGCCATCGCCGGTACGGGCGGCGCCGTGGGCGTGCTGCTGGGCGGCATCCTCACCGACCAGGTCGGCTGGGAGTGGATCTTCTTCCTGAACGTGCCGATCGGCCTGATCGTGATCCTGGCCGGTCAGCGGGTGCTGCACGAGAGCCGTGTCGAGCTGGGCAACCGCAGCCTCGACATCGCCGGCGCCATTCTGGTCACCGCCGGGCTGACGCTGCTGGTCTACGGGCTGGTCACGACCGATACGTACAGCTGGACGTCGTCCAGGGTGCTCGGCTCGCTGGCCGGCGCGGCCGTGCTGCTGGCCGGCTTCATCGCCGTCGAGCTGCGCGCAAAGGCCCCGATCCTGCCGTTCTCGATCTTCCGCCTGAAGTCGCTGACCGGCGCCAACATCGTCGGATTGCTGCTGGGAGCGGCGATCTTCTCGATGTTCTTCCTGCTGTCGCTGTACATGCAGCAGGTGCTCGGCTACTCCGCCCTGAAGGCGGGCGTGGCCTACCTGCTGGTGGCCTCGGTGATCATCGTCGCCGCCGGCGCCTCGCAGGCGCTGGTGACGAGGATCGGCGTGCGCTCGGTGCTGATCACCGGCATGGTGCTGCTGGTGGCGGGCCTGGTCTGGTTCTCGCAGGTGTCGGTGCACGGCTCCTACGCGACCGACCTGGCGCCAGGCTTCATCCTGGCTGGAATCGGGCTGGGCTTCTCGTTCGTGCCCGTCCAGATCGCCTCGCTGATCGGCGTCACCCACGACGAGGCCGGCATCGCCTCCGGCCTGATCAACACCTCGCAGCAGGTCGGCGGCGCGCTCGGCGTCGCGGTGCTGTCGACGATCACGTTCACCCGGTACGACTCGTATCTGGGCGACCACGGGAACAACCTGGCGTTGATCCCCAACGCGCTCGTGGACGGCTTCCACGTGGCCTTCCTGGTCGGCGCCGGGCTGGCGCTGATCGGGTTGGTGGCGACGTTGTTGTTCATCCCCAAGGACGTCAAGTCCGAGCAGCCAGCCCCCGCCGGCGAGCCGGCAATCGATCTCAGCTAGCGGGAGCGGCGCTCCTGGCGCGCTGCACCGCGACCAACCAGTCGTGGTGCAGCGCGTCCGCCTGGTCGCGCGACATGCGCGGCTCGTAGATCCTCCCGGCGGTGACCGCCGGGGGCCGGCCGGCCGCCAGCGCAGCGGCGCCCAGCGCCGTCATCTCCCGCTCCACGGCCACCTCCACGGCCATGCCCAGCAGATCGGCCTGGAACTGCATCAGCCAGCCGTTGGCTGCCGCCCCGCCGTCGGCGCGCAACGCGATCACCCCGCCCGGGATCGCCTCCACCACGTCTCGCACCTGGTAGGCGATCGCCTCCAGCGCCGCCCGCGCCAGATGCGCGCGGGTGCTGCCGCGTGTCAGGCCCGTGATCAGCCCGCGCGCGTCGGCGTCCCACCAGGGTGAGCCCAGCCCGGCCAGGGCGGGCACGAAGTAGACGCCGTCGTTTCCGTCCAGCGAGGCGGCCAGGCGGCCGCTGTCGCCGGCGTCGGCCAGGATCCCGAGTCCGTCGCGCAGCCACTGCAGTGCCGCGCCGGACACGAACACCGAGCCTTCGAGTGCGGTCACCCCGGGCTGCGCCGCGGCCGTACGCACCAGTCCGTGCGGCGGCGGGTCGCGGCGCTCGCCGTCGTTCACCAGCAGGAAGCTGCCGGTGCCGTACGTAACCTTGGCCTGCCCAGGCTCGAGGCAGGCCTGGCCGAACAACGCCGCCTGCTGGTCTCCCGCAACGCCCATCACCGGCAGCCGCGCTCCCAGCAGTCGGCCCTCGCCGAACATGCCGCTGGACGGCCGGATCTCCGGCAGCAGGTCGGCCGACACGCCGAACAGTTCCAGCAGCCGGTCGTCCCAGCCGAACGTCCGCAGCGACCAGAGCATGGTGCGCGACGCGTTGGTGGGATCGGTGGCGTGCACCTCGCCGCCGGTCAGCTTCCAGATCAGCCAGCTGTCGACGGTGCCAAACGCCAGGCCCTCGGGCGAGTCGACCGCGTGCTCGAGCAGCCAGGCCAGCTTGGTGGCCGAGAAGTAGGGGTCGGGGACGAGACCGGTCAGCTCGCGGATCAGGCCGGCCGGCAGATCGGCGCAGGCAGCGGCCGTGCGGCGGTCCTGCCACACGATCGCGTCGGCCACCGCGTGGCCGCTCGACCGCTCCCACAGGACGGTGGTCTCGCGCTGGTTGGTGATGCCGATCGCGCCCATGTCGGCGGCCGACACGCCGGCTGCCGCAAGCGCATCTGCCGCCGACTCGGTGACGCTGCTCCACAGCTGCTCGGGGTCGTGCTCGACCCAGCCGGGCCGGGGGTAGCGCTGCTCGACCGGCCGTGATCCACGGCCGAGCACCCGGCCGCCGTCATCGACGACGAGGCAGGTGGTGGCGGTGGTGCCCTGGTCGATGGCGAGGATCACGCCGCTCAGGCTATAGGCGCCGCCTCAGCTCCCGCACGTCCTGCGCCTGCCAGTCGGTGTGGTCGTTGCGCCAGCCCTCACGGTCGTGGAAGAAGGGCGAGTCGTTGGCCATCGAGTGGCCGATGACGTTCTTTTGAGCGATGTGGAAGCGGCCCTGCAGCCAGCGCACCAGCGCCAGCACGCTTCGGATCTGGCGGCGGCGGTGCAGGATCTGCTGGTCGGCCCAGTGCGAGGAGATGCCCTGCTGCTGGATCATCTCGATGCCGATCGCGTGGTCGTTGACTCCGATCGCATGCCGGCACATGATGGCGAGCCGCACCTGCTGGTAGATGGTGCCGTCCTGGTCGACCACGTAGTGCGCGCAGACGCCGGGCAGCTCGCCGCCGTTGGGCGTATTCGAGTTGAACAGGGCGTGCACGCCGGGGTAGGAACCGGGCCCGCTGTCGGTGAAGTGCAGGACGATCAGCTTGGGGTGCAGGCGGAAGCTGCGCACGCCGTAGTGGCGATACGCGTAGCCGGCCATCTCGGCGCGTCGCTTCGCGCCGTAGCTGATGCGATCCTGGGTGATGCGCGGCTTCGGCGCCAACGGCGTGGGCGGTGCCGGCGGGGGCGCGGTGGTGGTCGGCACCGGGTCGGTGACCGTGGTGGTGGTCGGGGGCGGCCTGGTGCCCGCGGCGGACGGCGGCGGCGGCGTCGACGACGTCATGCTGCTGGCGCCGCCGGCGGCGGCGCAGCCGGCGACCGTCAGGATCACCGCGCTGACCACGGCCGCCACACCCCAACCGATTGCTCGAACCATCTAGGCAGCGTAGGCCAGCTGCCGGTCGTCCGCCCCGCACGGCGTGACGGACGCTGCAACCGGAGCAGACCGGCGCAGCTCGGTGAAGGAGGCGCCTTCGGCCAGCAGGAACAGTGCCCCGATGCCGGCACCGAGCACCACCTCGGTGGCCTGCAGACCGATCGCAAACGCGGCGCCGGACGCGGCAGAGACTCCGAACGACGAGACCAGCACGCCCGCCACAGCCAGCTGGAAGACGCCCACGTTCCCGGGCATCAGCGGCATCACGCCGACCAGCGTGGAGACCATGAACACGGCCGAGGCCGAGGTGATCGTATGCGGCAGGCCGAACGCGTCGAGCGTCCAGTAGATGCCGGCGATCTGCGCGGCCCACGAGCCGACGCCCAGAGCCAGCGCCACCGCCAGGCGCCGGGGATCGCGCATGATCCCCAGGCTGCGGCGCAGCTCTCGTGCCGGGCCCGCCAGGCGCGTGAGCCGAGAGGGAAGGGTCGGCTGTGCGCGCCTGGCGAGGATCCCGGCGATCACGGCGCCACCGGTCAGCGCGCCGAGAACCATCAGCGTCGAGTCGGCCCACGCGGGCAGATCGACGATCGTCAACGCAAGGCCTGCGCCGATCAGCGCCAGCGCCGCACCGAGCACGAGCTGCTCGGCAACCAGCGTGCCGGCGACCGCGGTCACGGGCAGCTGCGATCCGGTGCGGCGAATGCGGCGGGTCAGCACCGCCACCCGCACCAGCTCGCCCAGCCGGGCGACCAGCACCGTGTTGAACAGGAACCCGATGAAGACGCTGGGCAGCAGGTCGCGCGTCGTCAGCCGAGGGGCATCGTCGACGGCATCCAGCGTGCGGCGCCAGACAGCGGCCTTCAGCCAGACCGACACCAGGTTGGCAGCCAGCGCCAGCGCCAGCGTGCCCAGCGCCACGGCCGCGAGCGTGTCGGCAGCCTGGCCGGCGCGGCCGGCGAAGCGGTAGACCAGGAACGACGCGACCGGCGCCGCCACCAGCACAGCCGCCAGTCGCCGGCTGCGCGTGTGGGCCGCGTAGACGGCGAGCGCGGCGAGCGTCGCCACGCCGGCGCCGCCGGCCGCGTCGAGGAAGAAGTGGTTGGCGGTGGCCACGATCGAGAACACGACCAGCGCCGGGTAGAACATCCAGACCAGCTTCAGCGCGCGGTTTCGCACCAGCAGCACGGCCGACGTGCCGACGATCAGCGCGTAGGCGGTGTGCAGGCTGGGCATCGCCGCATAGGGGTTGGCCAGCGAGGCGATCAGGCCGGAGTTGTGGTTGACGCTGGTCTGGTTCAACGTGTCCACGAAGCCGAGCCCGCCCAGCATCCGCGGCGGCGCCGCCGGGTAGAACGTGTAGATGGCCAGGCCGATCGCGTTGGCGGCGATGAAGATGTTCCGCACAAGCGCGAATGCGTGGTTGCGGCGCAGGTAGACCCAGAACAGGAAGCCGAAGCTGATCGTGAACTGGCAGTTGAAGTACGTCCAGTTGGCCACCGACTGCACGAAGCCCGGGGAGGTGGCGGCGAAGTGCTGCACGCTGAGCTCGTGGAAGATCCCCAGCGAGCGCTCGGCCGAGACGATGTCGTGGGCGTGGTTCAGCGCCA
>Ga0068856_100001409_pt1 | contig 25206 bp, 29 predicted proteins | sample KBSCornC62_FD_66595 | JGI IMG/M metagenome (GOLD analysis project Ga0068856, IMG submission 66595) | Corn rhizosphere microbial communities from Kellogg Biological Station, Michigan, USA - KBS Corn C6-2 | ecosystem: Host-associated > Plants > Roots > Rhizosphere > Soil ... | reverse complement strand
CCGGTGCCGAGCAGCGCATCGACCGCGCCCGCGCAGCCGTCCAGCGCCTCGGGCGCGAACGCCCGCGGCGCAGCGCCGGGCAGGCGCTCGAGGTTCGCCTTCGGGTCGCCCCGCAGCTCCTCCATCGCGCCGACCGCGAGCACGTCGACCCCGCGCCCGGCCTCGCGCAGCAGGCGCGCGGCCACGAGCCCGTCGCCGCCGTTGTTGCCCTTACCGACGACGACCGCGATCCGGCCATCGGGGACGACGTCCTCGACCAGCCGCGCCAGCCCGGTGCCGGCGCGCTCCATGAGGTCGAGCGAGGGCACGTGCTGCTGCTCGATCGCCCATTCGTCCGCGGCGCGCTGCCGGGCGGCGTCGGGAAGCGGGTCGAGCCAGCCCGGGAGGGTCACCCCACCACCGCGACTGCGCCGGCGGTCCGGTCGGTGTGCGTCAGCGAGACGTGCACCCGGCCCGGCGCCGCCGCGGCGGTGGCGCCGTGCAGGCGGATGCTCGGCGCCCCGCCCTCGCCCACGACCTCGATCTCCTGCCAGCGCAGCACGTCGAGCGCCAGCGCCTTGGCCACCGCCTCCTTGGCGCAGAAGCGGGCGGCCAGGTGCATGGCGGGCCGCGGGCGGCGCAGCGCGTAGGCGCGCTCGCCGCTCGTGAACAGGCGCTCGGCCAGGCCCGGACGCCGGGCGATAGCCCGCTCCAGGCGCTCGATCTCCAGGAGATCGATGCCGATCCCGTGCATCACTCGACGGTAACGGTCTTGGCCAGGTTGCGCGGCTGGTCGACGTTCAGGCCGCGCCGGCGGGCGATCCCGTAGGCCAGCAGCTGCAGCGGGATGACCGCCAACAGCGCCTGCAGCATCCAGTCCACGTCGGGCACGCGCAGGATGGACTCGGCGTGCTCGCCGATCTCCGTGTTGCCCTCGCTGGCCACGGCGACGACGTGCGCACCGCGAGCGCGCACCTCTTGCATGTTCGAGACGACCTTCTCGAGCACGGGCGAGTTCGTCGCCACCACGATGACCGGGGTCTGGTCGTCGAGCAGGGCGATCGGGCCGTGCTTCATCTCGCCGGCGGCATAGGCGTCGGTGGCGATGTAGGAGATCTCCTTCAGCTTCAGCGCGCCCTCGAGCGCGACCGGCAGCCCGATATGGCGGCCGAGGTAGAGGAAGAAGTCCTTCTGCCAGTGGGCGTCGACGATGTCCTGCACCGGGGCCTGGACGGCGTCGATGACCTCCTGGACGGCGCGGGGCAGGTCGCGCACGCCGGCGACGAGCGCGGTCAGCTCGTCGCGGTTCAGCGCGCCGCGGAGCTCGGCCATGCGCAGGCCGAACAGGTAGATCGCCGCCACCTGAGCCACGAACGTCTTGGTCGCCGCCACCCCGATCTCCATCCCCGCGCGGGTGAAGAGCACCCCATCGGCCTCGCGCGTGACCTGCGAGCCCATGATGTTCGTGATCGCCAGCACCCTGGCGCCGCGCTCGCGGGCCAGCCGCATCGCGGCGAGCGTGTCGGCGGTCTCGCCCGACTGGGAGATACCGATGACCAGGTCGCCCTCCCCCACCACCGGGTTGCGATAGCGGTACTCGGAGGCGATGTCCATTTCCACGGGCACGCGCGCCCACTGCTCGATCGCGTAGCGGCCGACGAGGCCGGCGTGATAGCTGGTGCCACAGGCGACGATGACCACGCGGCGGGCGTCGCGCAGGAGCGCGTCGTCGATCGCGCCGAGGTCGCCGAGGTCGACGCCGTCGCCGCCCGCGGTGCGATCGGCCACGGTCTCGGCCACGGCGTCGGCCTGCTCGTGGATCTCCTTGAGCATGAAGGTCTCGTAGCCGCCCTTCTCGGCCGTCTCGGTGTCCCAGTCGATCTCGACCGTCTCGCGGTCGACCGGCTCACCGGCGGCGGTCATGAAGCGGACGCCCTCCGGGGAGATGGCCACGATCTCGTCGTCGTTGATGTACTGGACGCGGCGGGTGTGCTCGAGGAAGCCGGGGATGGCGGAGGCCAGGAACTGCTCGCCCTCGCCGCGGCCGACGATCAGCGGGCACTCCTTGCGGGCGCCGGCCAGCACGTCGGGCTCGTCGGCGCTCATGGCCACGAAGGCGTAGTGGCCGCGCAGCTCGTTGTAGGCGGCGCGCACGGCCTCGGGCAGGTCGCCGTCGTAGTGGTCGGCGACGAGGTGGGCCACGACCTCGGCGTCGGTCTCGGAGCTGAACGAGCAGCCCTCGGCCTCGAGGCGGCGGCGCAGCTCGACGAAGTTCTCGACGATGCCGTTGAGCACGATGTGGACGCGGCCCTCGGTGTCGTCGTGCGGGTGGGCGTTCTGCTCGGAGACCCGGCCGTGCGTGGCCCAGCGTGTGTGGCCGATGCCGATGGCGCCGATCTCACCGTGGCCGTTCAGAGCGCCGCGCAGGGCGCTGAGGTTGCCGACCGCGCGCACGGACTCGATCTCGCCGTCGTCGCCCAGCACCGAGATGCCGGCCGAGTCGTAGCCGCGGTATTCGAGCTTCTCGAGGCCCCCGAGAAGCATGTCGCGAGCCGGCTTTGCGCCGACGTAGCCGACGATCCCGCACATGTGATCGATCCCTTCGGTGACGCGTGAGGAGCCGCGTCGGCGGCCCCACCCCGGCTCCGCCGAGGAAATCCCGATGGTAGCGATGAGGGCGCCCGAGTTCCGGGCACCCTCATCCACCGGCTAGCCGTCGTCGGAGCGCAGCATGAAGCACTGCGCGCGGGTGTCGCCGCCGCTCTTCTGGTTCCAGCAGCGGACGCTCGTGGCGTGCAGCGGCGCGATCCCCGATGGGCTCACGATCGAGTAGTCCAGCCACGGCAGCGTGGTCTGGAGCGTCTCTGTGACGCCCGGCGCGAGCGCAAAGCTCGTCGCCGTACCGGCGGTGTCCACCGCCTGCCCGTCGATGTTGTCGGTGCCGATGTCGGTGATCCGGATGCCGAGCGTGCCCACGGGCTCGCCGCCCGGCGTCGAGAAGCGGATCCCGGCCGCCGCCCAGTCGAAGATGGTCGTGGCCGAGGCCTGCTCGTCGGCGCTGCCGTACACGACGCGCGGGTCGGGTCCGCCCGGGTCGCCCTTGTCGCCCTTGTCGCCCTTCGGGCCCTGGGATCCGGTCGAGCCCTGCGGGCCTTGCGGCCCCTGCGGCCCGGTGGCGCCGGGCGCGCCCTGCGCGCCGGTCAGGCCCTGGGCTCCTGTCAGGCCGCGCACTCCGCGCGGGCCGCGGGGCCCGCGCCGCGTGTGCGACTTGCGCGCCGCGACGGTGGCCGCGGGCGACAGGTCGACCGGGGTGAGCGACGCGTTCCTGATGTCGGCCCCGGTGAGCGAGCCGTCCTTGACCTGGGCGCCGGTGATGGTGATCGCGGCGTACGACGTCCCGCCGAGCACCGCGAAGACCGCGATGGTCGACATGACGTTGGCGTAGGTGAGCCTGCGCCGAATGCGGTCTCGCATGAGACCTCCCGTTTTCGGGGGCCGGGCGTCCCGACCCGGCCCGCTGCGCCGACCCTAACGCCCCGAGGCGGCCGCGGAGCCGGCCTGCACGCTGGCCACGAGGCGGTCGCAGATCGCCTGCGCCTCCTCATCCGTGGGCGCCTCGACCATGACGCGGATGAGCGGCTCGGTGCCGCTCGGGCGCACGAGCACGCGGCCCCGGCCCTCCAGCGCGGCGCTCTCCTGGGCGATGGCGCTGCGCAGGTCGGGGTCGCGGATGGCGGTGTCGCGGTCGGAGACCTCGACGTTGACCAGCACCTGCGGCAGCTTGCGCATGGCGCTGCGGTCGGCCAGGTCGGCCCCGTCCAAGGCCTCGAGCGTGAGCAGCGCGGCCGCGATGCCGTCGCCCGTGGGCGCGAACCCGAGGTCGATGATGTGCCCGGACTGCTCGCCGCCCAGGGCCCAGCCGCGCTTGCGCAGCTCCTCGAGCACGTAGCGGTCGCCGACGCGGGTCACGGCGACGTCGATGCCCGCCTCCTGCATGGCCTGCTGGAAGCCGTAGTTGGTCATCACCGTCACCGCCACGCCGTCGACGTCGAGGTGCGAGGCGGCCAGCGCGATGAGCTCGTCGCCGTCGACCACCTCGCCGGTGCGGTCGATGGCGAGCACGCGGTCCCCGTCGCCGTCGAAGGCGAAGCCCAGGTCGTGGTCGCCGGCGACCACCGCGGTCGACAGGTAGTCGATGTGGGTCGAGCCGCAGCCGGCGTTGATGTTGCGCCCGTCGGGCTCATCGGCGAGGACGTGGACGGTCGCGCCGAGACGGCGGAAGATCTCGGGGGCGGCACGGTAGGTGGCGCCGTTGGCGCAGTCCAGCGCGACCTTCAGACCCGTCAGGTCGAGGTCGGCGAAGCGCTCGTGCAGCGCGCGCAGGTAGTCCTCGAGCGTGCCGCGCAGTGGCTGCACGCGCCCGACCCTGCGGTAGGGCGCGGGCTCACCCATGGCCAGCTCGATCTCCTCCTCGAGCGCGTCGGAGAGCTTGTCGCCGTCGTCTCCGAAGAACTTGATGCCGTTGTCGGCGAAGGGGTTGTGCGAGGCCGAGAGCACGACGGCGAGGTCGAGCCCGTAGCGCAGCAGCAGCAACGGCGCGGCCGGTGTGGGCAGGATGCCGCCGGTCATGGCGACGCCGCCCGCCTCGGCGATTCCGGCGGCCACCGCGGCCTCGAGCATCTCGCCCGACTCGCGGGTGTCGCGGATGATGAGCACGCGCGGATGCTCCGCGCGGACGCGTTGGGTCGCTGCGCGAGCGATGGCGAGCGCGAGATCCGCGGTGAGGAACTCGCCGACGGGACCGCGGATCCCATCCGTGCCGAACAACCGCTTGGCCATCGTGTGACGCTAACGCTTGGAGAACTGCGGGCGCTTGCGGGCCTTCTTCAGGCCGGCCTTCTTGCGCTCCTTCGCGCGCGCGTCGCGCGTGAGGAAGCCGCGCCGCTTGAGCTCGCCGCGGAGGTTGGGGTCGGCGGCGATCAGCGCGCGCGAGATCCCGTGGCGCAGCGCGCCGGCTTGGGCCGAGACACCGCCGCCGTGCAGGCGCGCGTGGACGTCCATGCGGGCCTCGTAGCCGACCGTCTCCAGCGGCTGACGGATGTTGCGCTGCAGCGTCATGCGGGGGAAGAACTCCTCGAGCGTGCGCCCGTTGATCGTGTACGCCCCCGAGCCGGGGCGGAGGATCACGCGTGCGACGGCGGTCTTGCGCTTGCCGGTGGCGGTGTAGCGCGCGCCGGCGGCGAGGTCGATGGCGGCCTGCGGCATCACCCGCTCCTCGGGCTCGCCGGTCTCGGCCTCGCCCTCGGGGAGCACGTCCTCCTCGACGAGCTCGACGCCCTCGGGGAGCGCGTCCTCCTCCGTGAGGCCGCGGCCGAGCGGGTCGAAGCCCTCGGGGACGATGTCGGGCTCGAGGTCGGCGCCGGGGATGACGTCGGGGCCGGAAGCGGAACCGGGCCGCTCGCGGCGAGGCGGCGCGGCCTGCTGCTCCGCACCCTCGGCGGCGGGCTGCTCGGCAGGCGCCTCGGCAGCGGGCTGCTCGGCGGCGGGCTGCTCAGCTGGCGCCTCGGCCGCGGGCTGCTCGGCGGCAGGCTGCTCTGCCTGCGGCGGCTCCGCGGGCGCCTCGGCGGCGGGCTGCTCGGCGGCAGGCTGCTCAGGGACGGGTTGCTCAGCAGGCGCGTCGGCCGCGGGCTGCTCGGCCTGCGGCGGCTCCGCGGGCACCACGGCCTGCGGATGCTCCGCCGCGGGCGTCTCGGCGGCGGGCTGCTCCTCCGCGGGCGGCTCGGCCTGCGGCGGCTCGGCCTGCGGCGGCTCTGCGGGCTCCTCGGCAACCGGCTGCTCGGCGGGCGCCTCCGGCTCAGCGGCGGGCTCGGGCTGCTCGGCCACCGGCTCGGCAGGCTCGGCCGGCGTCTCCGGCTGCTCCTCGGCCGCCGGCTCCGCCGCGGCCTCCTCGGGCTGCGGCTGCTCGGGCTGCTCCTCTTCGGGCTCGTCGGGGCGCTGCGACTCGGCCATCAGGCTTCCATCTCCATGGGCTTGGGCTGCTGGGCGGCGTGCGGGTGGTCGGGGCCGGCGTAGACCTTGAGCTTGGTCAGCTGCTTGCGGCCGAGGCGGTTGCGCGGAAGCATGCCCTTGACGGCCCGGCGAATGACCTCCTCGGGCCGGCGGTCGAGCATCTCCTGCAGCGTGCGCGACTTCAGGCCGCCGGGGTAGCCGGAGTGCCGGTAGTAGCGCTTGTCCTGGCGCTTGTTCCCGGTCACCTGGATCTGCTCGGCGTTGACCACGATCACGAAGTCCCCCACGTCGATGTGCGGCGTGTACGTCGGCTTGCGCTTGCCCCGCAGGGCGTTGGCGATCTGGGTCGCGAGACGGCCGAGCGTCTGCCCGGAGGCGTCGACGACGTACCAGTTGCGCTCGCGGTCGGATGGGGTGGCGACGTAGGTCTTCATCACGCGAAAACGCCACGCTCGCGCGCGGCGGCGTTTCAGTGTAGACGGCGCTAGCCGCCGCGCAGCGCGGCCATCTCCTTCGCCGCCGCGCCGCGCGCGGCGGCTACGCGCGGAAGTACGCCCCGTGGAAGCCGAAGGGCACGTGCTGGGGCACGTCCGCCCGGCCGAGCTCGCTCAGGTCGCGCGCGTCGAGCACGAGCAGGAACGAGGTGCCGGTGCGGGCGTCGAGCACGACCGAGAGCAGCACCCCGGCGTCCTCGTCGGCGCCGTCGGGCTCGCGTACGAAAACGGGCTCGCCCGCGTAGCAGTCGTCTTCCGCCCAGGTGGCCACCGCCCCGGTCTCGACGTCGAGCTTGACGATGCGGTCCAGGAAGCCGGGGGCGCCGGGCTCCGCGAGCGAGTTGGCGTAGGCGTAGGCGTAGGGCTGGCCGTTCCGGCGGCCGTAGTCGATGCGCGGCAGCTCGAAGAACACGTCGGCCAGGCGGCGCGAGCGCACGGCACCGTGCGCGAGGTCGAGCTCGTAGCGCCGCGGCTCGACGCGCGGGAGGACCGCCTCGGGGTCGCGCGCGCGGTCGAGGTAGAGCGCGGAGATGATCTCGGCGTCGTCATAGGCGGCGACGTCGAGCACGAGGCTGCCGTCGCGCTCGAACGCGTTGATGTGGTGGAAGCAGAAGAACGGGTCGGCCTCGTACGCGCCCTGCTGCTCGCCCGTGGCACGGTCGAGGACCAGGAAGCGCGCCGGGCGGTCGGGCTCCCAGCGGTAGTTGGCGATGAACGGCTTGGCGCGTACGGCCAGCCTCAGCGGGTTGACGACGAGCGGGAACTCGCACAGCACCGCATAGCGCGGGGTGAGCGCGAACGAGTGCATGTAGGACGGCTGCGCCACCGGCAGCTTCGCGATCGTGCGCCGCTCCCCGCCGTCGGCCGGCACCGCGTAGAGCACGTAATGGCTGCGACCGCCGAACTGGACCGCGTAGGCGACCATCTCGTCGCGCTCGGGGTCGTGGTGGGGGTGCGCGGTGGCGTGCTGGCCGGTCGGCGCGGCGGCGTCGCGCGCCACGCCGAGCGTGTCCAGCGTGCGCGGGTCGAACTGCACCGGAAGCGGCGTCTCGGTCAGGGCCAGATAGCGCTCGCCCAGCCGCACCACGTTGACGTTGGCGTTGGGGGCGACGTCGCCGTCGGCGGACGAGAACATCGCCTGCACCCGCGCGAACAGCGAGCGGCACGGGTCGGTGGCGAACTCGGGGTAGGCGATGTGGCCCTCCTGCGTGGCCGCTCGGTGCGCGCCGCTGTGCAGGTAGCGGTTCGCATAGGACACGCTGCCGTCGGCGAACCCGAACGCGTGCAGCATCGCCAGCCCGTCGAACCAGTGGTTGAGCGTGCGGTCGCCGACCTCGTAGCGCGCCGGGCCGTTGCGCACGAGCGTGCCGCTCAGCCAGGCCGGGATCACCCCGGTGACCTCGAGCTCGTCGATGGCGACCTCGTCGGGCTGGGTCGCAAAGCCCTTCTCGTACGTCGCGTCGCGGACTAGACTCATTGCTCTAGACCATACCGTCCAGATTGGACCATTGCAACCCCCACGCCTCACTCCCGCCTCGTACATCGTGCTCGGCCTGCTCGACCGGCTCGGGGCGTCGACGCCGTACGAGCTCAAGCAGGCCCACGCGATCGGCATCGGCAACTTCTGGACCGTGCAGCACGCGCAGTTCTACTCCGAGCCCGAGCGGCTGTCCGCCGCCGGACTGCTCACCGAGGAGCGCGAGGAGGGCGGCCGGCGCCGGCGCCGCTACACGATCACCGACGCCGGCCGCGAGGCGCTGCGCGAGTGGCTGGCCACGCCGACGGCGGAGCTGACCGTCGAGCTGCGCGACCCCGGGCTGCTCAAGCTCCACCTCGACGCCGACCCTGGCCCGCTGGCCGAGGCCCAGCTCGAAGCCCACCGGGCCAAGCTGGCCGAGTACGAGGCGGTGGCGGAGGCCGCCGCCGACCACGACCGCGGACCCTGGCGCACCCTGCAGGCGGGCCTGGAGCACGAGCGCACGTGGGTCCGGTTCTGGGCGGAGCTCGCGGGCGACGCTATTGCTCGCGGCGATGCCGCGAGCCCCACGGAAGCGCCGCCAACGGAGCGAGCAAGCCGGAGTGCCCGCTCCGCTCCTCGCGGCGGCTGATCGCGGGCTCCTCGCGCGGCGGCGCGGTCTCGACGTGCTGGACGCGCGCTCCGGTCAAGCGCTCGAGCCGGTGGGGCACGTCGATGCGCAGCCACTTCGACACGCCCGTGGGCAGGGTCGAAACCACGATCTCGTCGATTGCGGCCGCGTCCCAGACCTCGTGCACGCAGTCCACGGGGTCGCCGCGCACGACCATGCCCTGGGCCTCGATGCCGGCGCTGGCGAGGCGGTCCAGGCCGCGCTCGAGCTGCTGCTCGCCGCCCCGGCGGTCGGGCCCGGCGCCGCCGATCGGCACCACCAGCTGGACCCGGATGCGCCCGCGGGCGGCGCGGCGGCGCAGCGCGTCGAGCAGCTCGTCGGAATCGGCGGTCACGTTGGCGACGACGAGGACGCTCGACCAGGCCATGGCTATCGCTCGACGGCGCTCCGTTCGGGCTTCTGGTTCCAGCCCTCGAGCGGCTCGGTGCGCTCGCCGGGGGGCAGGAGCCCCTGCTTGTCGGCCATGTCGAGCAGCGGCTTGAGCAGGTCGATCGGGAGCGGGAAGACGACGGTGGAGTTCTGGTCGGCGCCGATCTCGATCAGCGTCTGCAGGTAGCGGAGCTGAAGCGTGGTCGGGTTGCCGGCCATGACGTCGGCGGCACCGCGCAGCTTCTCGGCCGCCTGGTACTCGCCCTCCGCCGCGATGATCTTCGCGCGTCGCTCGCGCTCGGCCTCGGCCTGGCGGGCCATGGCCCGCTGCATGGTCGAGGGGATCTCGACGTCCTTGATCTCGACGAGCGAGACCTTGATCCCCCAGGGCTCGGTCTGCTCATCGATGATCTGCTGCAGGTCGTCGTTGAGCTCCTCGCGCTTGGAGAGCAGGGTGTCGAGCTCAGCCTTGCCCAGCACCGAGCGGAGCGTGGTCTGGGAGACCTGCGAGGTGGCGGCGAGGAAGTCCTCGATCTTGACCACCGAGTCGTCGGGGTCGACGACGCGGAAGTAGGCGACCGCGTTGACGCGGGCGGTGACGTTGTCGCGCGTGATCACGTCCTGCGGCGGGATCGAGAGCGTGACCGTCCGCAGGCTCACCTTGACCATCCGGTCCACGAACGGGATGAGGAAGATCAGCCCCGGGCCTCTGGGGCCGATCAGGCGCCCGAGACGGAAGATCACGGCGCGCTCGTACTCGCGCAGGACGCGGACCGAGGCCCCGGCCAGCACGAGGAAGACGAGCAGGACGGCGCAGATGGCAACGATGACGGCGGTCATGCCTCGATCTCCCAACGGTCGGCCTTGCGCACGCACAGCGTGAGCCCCTTGACCCGCTCGACCACGACCGCATCGCCGCGGTGCAGCTCGGCCTCGTCGCCCGGCCAGGACAGCCGCGCCTGCCACAGCGCGCCGTCGACGAACACGCGGTCCGCCCCGCGGGCGGTGCCCACGTGGCCGACCAGGCCCTCGCGGCCGCCGCGGATGCGCTGTCGGCGCGCGCGTGCAACCTTGGTCCCTGCGAAGAGGAGGAAGCCGCCGGCCACGAGCGCCACGGCCACCGCGACGGCGATCGCCAGCCCGGCCACCGCGCCGGCGCCGGTCAGCGCAGCCCAGCCCCCGACCCCCAGGGCGGCCACGCCGAACAGCCCGAGGACCCCGGCGGTCGGCAGGTGCGCCTCCGCCACCAGAAGTGCGGCTCCGACGATCAGGAGCGCGATACCGAGCGCGGTCATAAGTCCTCTTATGTGATGGTACGCCCCTGCGACGCTCAGGCGTCAAGGACTGGCGCGGGAACGCCATATCCCGACCAGACGTCCTCGTCGCGCGGCGGGCGCTCCGCCATGGGGACGTGGACGACGGCGTCGCGATGACGGTCGAGCAGCTTCCACACGCCGGCAGGCTCGTCCAGCGTCGTGAGCTCGTCGAACGCCTCGCGGCCGAAGGCGAGCGGATGGCCGCGGCCGCTCGCGTAGCCGCAGGCAGCGACGTCGCCCGCGCCCATGCCGTCGACCAGCGTCTGGACCGTGGCCGGGGTCACGCCCGGCTGGTCGCCGAGCAGCAGGACGAGCACGTCGGTGCGCGGGTCGAGCCGGTTCAGGGCGGTGACGAGGCACGAGGCCCCGCCGGTGCCGAGCACGACGTCGGCGCCGGAGAAGTCGAGGCCGGTCACCGCGGTGGCAGCGCCGCCGAAGGCGACCATCAGCTGGTCGAAGCGACACGCGCGCGCGGTCGCGACGACGCGGCGCAGCGGCGGCAGGTGCAGGGGGGCACCGAGCCGGTGCGCTCCCGCGAGGACCAATCCCGTCACGAAGCGATCAGCGCGACGCGACATCTCGTGCGGACGTTCCTCCCTGAAGGCCCAACCTCTCCAAGCGGGCGAGGCTCGCGCGTTTTTGGCGGCGCGTCAAGGCAAAAAGGCAGAGCCTTGCGACCGATATTCGTCCGGAAGCCGCGCTGGATTCAGGACGTGTGACTGATTCTGGGGTGCGGCTGGGCGTCGCTGCCAAGGACGCAGGGGGTGGCACAGTCCTCGGCACGGCCCACCCCCGAGGACGCAGGCAGCGGCGTCCAGACGCCCCCCAGAATCACTCCCACTCGATGGTGCCGGGGGGCTTGGACGTGATGTCCAGCACCACCCGGTTGACCTCGCGGATCTCGTTGATCATGCGCGAGGCGATGCGCTCCAGCAGGTCGTAGGGCAGGCGCGCCCAGTCGGCGGTCATCGCGTCGTCGGAGGTCACCGCGCGGATCACGACGACGTTGCCGTAGGTGCGCTCGTCGCCCTGCACGCCGACCGTGCGGACGTCGGGGAGCACGCAGAAGGACTGCCAGAGCTCGCGGTACAGGCCGGCCGAGCGGATCTCGTCCTGCAGGATCGCGTCGGCGTCGCGCAGCGTGTCCAGGCGCTCGCGCGTGGCCTCGCCGCCCACGATGCGGATGGCCAGCCCCGGGCCGGGGAAGGGCTGGCGCCAGACCAGCCGCTCGGGGAGCCCGAGCTCGGCGCCGACCGCCCGCACCTCGTCCTTGAACAGCGCGCGCAGCGGCTCGATGAGCTCGAACTCGAGGTCGTCGGGCAGGCCGCCGACGTTGTGGTGGGACTTGATCGTCGCCGCTCCGGTGCCGCCGCCGGACTCGATCACGTCGGAGTACAGCGTGCCCTGGACGAGGAAGCGCACGCCGCCCTCACGGGCCTCGATCCGCGAGGCCTCCTCCTCGAAGACGCGGATGAACTCGGTGCCGATGATCTTGCGCTTGGTCTCGGGGTCGGAGACGCCGGCGAGCTTGTCGAGGAAGCGGTCGGACGCGTCGACGGCGACGAGCGGCACGCGGAAGCGGTCGCGGAAGGCCGCGATGACCTGCTCGCCCTCGTTCTTGCGCATGAGCCCGTGGTCGACGAACACGCACGTCAGCTGGTCGCCGATCGCGCGGTGCACGAGCATGGCCGCCACCGACGAGTCCACGCCGCCTGAGAGCCCGCAGATGACCTTGGCGTCGCCAACCCGGGCGCGGATGCGCTCGATCTGCTCGTCGATGATCGACGCCGCCGACCACGTCGCCTCGCACCCGCAGACGTCGGTGAGGAAGCGCTCGAGCACCTGGTTGCCGTAGGGCGTATGGACGACCTCGGGGTGGAACTGGATGCCGTAGATCCCGCGCTCGAGCGACTCGAACGCCGCCACCGGCGACTGCGTGGAGGCCGCCAGCGCGGTGAACTCCGGCGGCGGCGCGAAGACCGTGTCCCGGTGCGACATCCAGCAGGTCTGCTCCCGCGGCAGGCCGGCGAGCAGGCGCCCGGGCTCGTTGACGGTCAGCTCGGAGCGCCCGAACTCGCCCACCTCGGCGCCCTCGACGCGGCCGCCGAGGTCGTGGGCGATGAGCTGCATGCCGTAGCAGATGCCCAGCACCGGGATGCCGAGGTCGAGCAGGCGCTGGTCGAGCTTCGGCGCCCCGTCGGCGTACACCGACGCGGGCCCGCCGGAGAGGATCAGCCCGCGCGGGCGTCGCCGCTCGACCTCCTCGAGCGCGACGTGGTGGGGCAGCAGCTCGGAGAACACGCCCAGCTCGCGCACGCGGCGCGCGATCAGCTGCGAGTACTGGCCCCCGTAGTCGAGGACCACGACCGTCTCATTGACCGTCTCGGGCTCGGCGGAGCCCGGCGCGGCTGCCGGTGCCGCGGCAGCGCCGCTAGTCGCTGACAATGGCCTCCGCCGTGACGACCTGTGCCCGGCCATTGGACCCCATGCCGACCTCCTGCGAGCGTTGCAGCTGCTTGCCCTCGGTCTGCAGGGCGGGCGCGACCATCAGCTCGGCGCGGTTGAACTCCGCGATGTCGCGGTAGCCGGTCGTCGCCATCGACGTGCGCAGGCCGCCGAAGAGGTTGAAGGTGCCGTCGTTCTCGCGCGCGGGCCCGACGAGGATCTCCTCCAGCGTGCCGTTCTGGATCGTGGCCACGCGGGCACCGCGCGGCAGCGTCGGGTGGAACGTCGCCATGCCCCAGTGGTAGCCGCGCCCCGGCGCCTCGTAGGCGCGGGCCAAGGGCGACCCGAGCATCACGGCGTCGGCGCCGCAGGCGATGGCCTTGGCCACGTCGCCGCCGTTGCGCATGCCGCCGTCGGCGATGACCTTCACGTAGTCGCCGGTCTCGAGCATGTGCTGCGAGCGCGCCGCGGCCACGTCGGCGATCGCGGTCGCCTGGGGCACGCCGATGCCGAGCACGCCGCGGGTCGTGCACGCCGCGCCCGGCCCCACGCCGACGAGGACGGCGGCGGCGCCCGTGCGCATGAGGTGCAGGCCCGTGTGGTACGAGGCGCAGCCGCCCACGACGACCGGGATCGGCAGCTCGCGGCAGAACTCCTTGAGGTTCAGCGGCGGGCGCTCCTCGTCGGAGGAGACGTGCTCGGCCGAGATCACCGTGCCCTGGATGACGAGCACGTCGAGGCCGGCCTCGAGCACGTCCTCGTAGTAGTGGCGCACCTTCTGCGGCGTGAGCGAGGCCGCCACGACGACGCCCTGCTCCTTGATCTCGGCGATCCGCTGCGGGATCAGCTCGGGCTTGATCGGCTCCGCGTAGATCTCCTGCATCTCGCGCGTGGCGAGCTCCTTGGGCAGCTGGGCGATGCGCGCGAGCTGCTCGCCGGCGTCCTCGTAGCGGGTCCAGATGCCCTCGAGGTTGAGCACCCCGAGCCCGCCCAGGCGGCCGAGGGCGCCCGCGGTCTGCGGGGAGATGACGCCGTCCATCGCGGCGCCGAGGAGCGGGAGCTCGAAGCGATAGTCGCCGAGCTTCCAGGAGATGTCGATGTCGTCGGGGTCGCGAGTGCGGCGCGAGGGGACGATGGCGATGTCGTCGAACCCGTAGGCGCGTCGCGCCTTCTTACCGCGGCCGATCTCTACTTCCATGAAGGCACTGTAGCGGCCGCCTAAGACACCTCTGCGGGGATCTCCACGGGCTCGATCGCAATTTCCGACTCCAGCCGTTCGGCCTCGCGCGGGTCGATCACGCCGGCCCCGATGTGCTGGGTCGACTCGGCCCCGCAGGCGACCCCGAAGCGCAGGCACTCGGCCGGTGGCCGGCCGGTGTAGCGGGCCGCCACGTAGCCGGCCAGGAAGGCGTCGCCGGAGCCCACCGCGGAGTACGTCTCGAGCGGATCGACGCGCAGCCGGTAGAGCTGCGAGCCGCCCTCCTCGGTCACCATGGCGAAGCCGCCGTCGTCGGCGGTCATGATCGCCTCGCGCGCACCGAGCTCGGTCATCTCGCGCACGGCGATGAGCCGGTCCTCGTCGTCGTTGAACTCGTGGCCGACGAGCTCCTCGGCCTCGAGCACGTTGGGCGAGACCACGCTCGGCTCGGCGCGCACGGCCTGGCGCAGCGGGTCGCCGTCGGTGTCGACGATCGTGGTGACGCCGAGCTTACGCAGGTCGCGGATGAGGTCGGCGTACAGCGTGGGCTCCACACGGCGCGGCAGCGAGCCGGCGAACACGCAGATCTGCGCGCCGCGCGCGAGGTACAGGAGCTTGTCGCAGAACAGCTCGACCTCCTGCGCCGTGACCGCCGGTCCGCGCTCGTTGATCTCGGTCTGCTCGCCGGTGGTGGGATCCGTCACCGCCGTGTTCGAGCGCGACTCCTCGCGGATGCGGACGAAGTCGTTGAGGATCGACTCCTCGGTGAGCTGCTCGACGATGCGCGTGCCGGTGGGGCCGCCGGCCAGGCCGGTGGCGATCACGGGCTGGCCCAGGCGCTTGAGCGCGCGCGCCACGTTGACGCCCTTGCCCCCGGCCATGGTCGTCTGCTCGACCGAGCGATGGCGGCGTCCAAGCCGGAAGTTCGGTACCTCCAGCGTCTTGTCGATCGCCGCGTTGAGCGTGACGGTGATGATCATGCGTGCTGCCGCCGTCGCCTGCGCCCCATCGCAAGGAGCAGGCTACAGGCCACGACGAGCAGGACGGTCGCCACGAGGATGACCGTAAGCGTTCCGACACCACCGAACACGCGGTCGACGAACCCGATCGCGGGCACCTTCTTCCCGGTCAGGACCGGTGCCCTCCCGACCGTGCGGCCCTCGACCTGCACGAGGGCGGTGCCCACCGGCGCCCCCGCCGCCTTGGGACCGCCGACGACGGCGGGCGCGTGCACGGCGACGCGCGGGCGCTGGCCGCGACGCACGACCTCGCGCACCGTGCGGCCGGCGACGAGCGGAATGGTCTCGCTCTCGCGGTAGCGCACCTTTGCCGTGCCCAGGCGCTCGCCCTTGCGCACGGCGGTCACGCGCTTGAGCTGGGACAGGCCGTAGTCGAGAAGCGTGAGCGTGTCGGCGTTGCGCGCGTCCTCGGTCGGGTCGCCGAGCACGGCGCTGATCACCGTCACCCCGTTCTTCGTCCCCGAGCCCACCAGCACGTAGCCGGCCTTGTTCGTGTGCCCGGTCTTGACGCCGTTGATGAAGCGGTACTTGGCCACGAGGTCGTCGCGGTTGACGACCGTGCGCGGGTGGTTGCCGCTGCGCAGGCGCGCCTGGACGAGGTTGGTGGTGTGGCGAAAGAAGGCGTCGCGGCGCAGCCGGCGGGCCAGCGTCACGAGGTCGGCCGCGCTCGAGTAATTGCGCCCGACGTCCAGGCCGACGGGGTTGGAGTAGTGGGTGTCGGAGAGGCCGAGCTGGCGCGCGCGGCGGTTCATCATCCGCACGAAACGCGCGCGCGAGCCGGCCACGCCCTGGGCAAGGGTCGCGGCGGCGTCGTTCGCGCTGGGCAGCAGCAGCGCCCGCATGAGGTCGCGCACGGTCAGGCGCTCGCCCGGCTGCAGCCCGATCGTCACCTCGGCCGGGCTGCCGCGGTACACCGGCGCCGCGAACTTGTCTCGCAACGACACCGACTCGAGCGTGAGCAGGGCGGTCATGAGCTTCGTCGTCGACGCGATCGCGCGCTTGCGGTGCGCCGCCTGCGCGTACAGGACCTCGCCGTTGGCCGCGTTGATGACGATCGCGCTCTTGGCGGTGAGCTCGGGTGTGGCCGGCGGCGCGGCGGCGGCCGGCGCGGCCCACGCGACCAGCGCGACGAGGAGGCCGATGACGGCCGTGCGACGGATCGGACGCACGGCGGTCACTTCCGGATGCGGATCAGCTGTCCGGCCTGCAGCGCCTGCGGGTCGAGGTCGGGGTTGAGCTTGATGATCGTCGCCATGGTGACGCCCGACTTGTTCGCAATCTCGGAGAGCAGGTCGCCGGGCTTGACCCGATAGAACTTCTTGCCCTTGCCGGACTTCGCCGCCGCGTCGGGCGCGGTCGCCGTCTTGGCGTTCGAGGAGTCCTTCCCGCCGCTCGAGGTGACGACCACGACGCCCGCGACGAGGACCACCAGCAGCGCGATCGGCGCCAGGTAGCGCGCAAGTCCGCGGTCCCGCATGGACGCGTGATGATAGGGCGACGACCGGGCGCCGCGACTCAGGCCGACGCCGACCACGCGGCCGCCCGCAGCTCCTCGGCCTCTTCGCGCGCGGCCTGCGCGGGCTCGCCGCCGCGCTTCTCGTGCGCCCATGCGATCGACCGCGACGCACTCACGATCGCCCCGGCGCGACCCGGCTGCCAGGCCGCCGCCAGGTCCTCCACGCGCCCGCCCTGGGCCCCGACCCCGGGGACGAGGATCGGCGCGCGCGGCATGCGGTCGCGCAGCCGCTCGAGCTGCTCGGGCGCGGTGGCGCCGACCACGGCGCCGACGTCGGAGAGGCCGCTGTCCCCCACCCGGCTCGCGCCGAGCTCGTCGACGATCGCGGCCAGGTGCTCGGACAGCGTGGCGCCGTCGGCCATGCGCGCGTCCTGGAGCTCGGCCGCGCCCGGGTTGGAGTTGCGGACGAGCACGAAGGTGCCGCCGCGGTCGAGCACCGGCTCGAGCGCGTCGCGGCCGAGCAGCGGGTTGGCCGTGACCGCGTCGGCGCCAAGCACGTCGTAGAGCGCGTCGGCGTAGGCGGCCATGGTCACGTCGACGTCGCCGCGCTTGCCGTCGAGGAGGACGAGCAGGCCGGCCGCGCGGGCGGTGTCGACCGTGGCGCGCGCGGCGCGGTAGCCGTCGGCGCCGGCGCGCTCGAAGCAGGCGAGCTGCAGCTTGGCGGCGACGCACGCCGGTGCCGCGGCCCCGATCAGGGCGCGGCACTGGGCTTCGATGCGGGCCGCGGGATCCGCCTGGGCACGGTCGACCTCGGGCCAGACCCGAGCGGGATCTGGATCGAGCCCGAGGACGATCTGCGAGGAGCGCTCCGCGACCGCCGCAGCGAGACGATCAGCGAAGCGCTCCGGCAGGCTCAGCTCCTCTGCCTAATTGGGCTTGACGGCCTTCTTGAGGCCGGAGCCGGCCTGGAAGCGCGGGACCCGGGTGGCGGCGATCTGCATACGCTCGCCGGTCTGGGGGTTGCGGCCCTCACGCGCACCACGCTCGGCCACGCTGAACTTGCCGAACCCGGAGAACGTGACCTCGCCCCCTCGCTGCAGGGTGTCCTCGATGGTGTCAAGCACGGCGTCGACGGCGTCGGACGCCTCCTTCTTGCCCAAGCTGGCGCGGTCCGCCACCTGGTCCACGAATTCGGACTTCGTCACGTGCTTCATCCTCCTTGGGTGGGGGTGGGGCGAACCTAACAACGCTCGCGGACGGCTCAGGGCCGTTCGGCGCCGTTTTCGTGCATTTTGCGTGTTTCTGCGAGCCCCTCGAGGAGGCGATTTGCCGCTTCCAGAGCGGCTTTTGCCTCGTCGGAGGCCGGATCGAGGGTGCGGCCCTGCCCGGCGGTGTCGTAGGTGCGGACGTAGATCGCGCGCCCAGCGCGCGCCCTGCGCACGGCGGAGGCGAGGTCGCCGACGGCCGCGCCGACGCTGCCCAGGCGCCCGCGCCGCCTCATCCCTGCGCGGCCTCCAGCGCGTCGAGCACCCGCCGCAGGCCGAACAGCACGGGCGCGGCCACGGCGCCGCGCCGGGTCAGCACGATCACGGCGTGGCGCTGCGAGCGGGCGGCGAACACGGCGCCCTTCTCGGTCGCGACCTCGAGCCCGGGGGCGCGGGTGGCGCGCAGCAGGGCCTTCGCCCCGGGGGCCAGCTCGCGGGGCCCGGCGAGCACCCGTCCGCGCCGCGTGAGCACGAGCGCGTCCCGCACCTGGGTCCCCAGCTCGAGCAGCCGCGCGTGCGCGTCGGCGGGCGTCAGCGTGCTACTCATCGGCCGTGGTCGAGAATAGGTCACGCATGCCGCTCAACCGCCTCGCCTGGCTGCTCACCGTCATCGCCGCCCTGATCACGGCGCTGATCCTGCTCCTGTCCGACTACCAGGGGTACGCGGTCGTGTTCGTGGCCATCGGCGCAGCGGCCGCGATCAACCTTCGCTGACCGGGCGGGGCAGCCACTGGAGGAGCGCCCGCGCGGCGCGGCCCCGGTGCGAGATGGCGTCCTTCTCGGAGTCGGTGAGCTCGGCCATGGTACGGCCGTCGGGGGCGTCGTCGGGGAGGAAGACGGGGTCGTAGCCGAAGCCGCGGGTGCCCTTCGGCTCGGGGGCCATCGTGCCGCTGGTGGTCTCCTCGACGACGTGCTCGGTCTGGGTGTGGGGGTCGACGTAGGCGATCGCACATACGTAGCGCAGGCCGGATCCGGGCGGGGCGGTGGCGCGGAGCTTGTCCAGGTTCTCCTGATCGGTGGCGTGCTCGCCGGCGAAGCGGGCGGACCGGACGCCGGGCGCGCCGGCGAGCGCCGCGGCCTCGATGCCGGAGTCGTCGGCGATGGCGGCGGCGCCGGTGGCCTGTGCGGCGGCGCGGGCCTTGGGCAGCGCGTTGGCCTCGAACGTGGCGCTGGTCTCGGGCGGCAGGGCGACGTCGTCGGGCATCGCGACCACCTCGTGCGGCGCGAGCAGGCGGGCGAACTCGCGGCGCTTGCCCGGGTTGCGGGTGGCGAGCACGAGCCTCACTCGGCTGCGGCGGCGCCCGCTCCGTCCGCCGCGGCGGCGGCGCCGTCGATCGCCTGCTGCTGGGCGATGCGCAGCTCGGCGATGCCGGAGGCGGCGAGGGCGAGCAGGTCGTCCAGGTGCGCGCGCGAGAGCGGGGTCTTCTCGGCGGTGGCCTGCACCTCGATGAGGCCGCCGTCGCCGGTCATGACGACGTTGGCGTCGACCTCGGCGGTCGAGTCCTCGCTGTAGTCGAGGTCGAGCAGGGGCACCCCGCCGACCACGCCCGCGGACACCGCCGCGACGCTGCCGCTCAGGGGCGTGCGGTCGAGCTTGCCGTCGGCGATGAGGCGCTGCGCCGCCAGCGCGAGCGCGACGTAGCCGCCTGTGATCGAGGCGCAGCGGGTGCCGCCATCGGCCTGGAGGACGTCGCAGTCGACGTAGATGGTGCGCTCGCCGAGGGCGATGAAGTCGATGACCCCACGCAGGCTGCGGCCGATCAGGCGCTGGATCTCGACTGTGCGGCCGTCGGGGCGGCCCTTGGAGACGTCGCGGCGCTTCCGCTCGCCCGTGGACGCAGGGAGCATCCCGTACTCGGCGGTGACCCAGCCGCGGCCGGAGCCGGCGAGGAACCTCGGGACCGACTCCTCGACCGAGGCGGTGCAGATCACGCGCGTCTCGCCGGCCGAGATGAGCGCCGAGCCGGTGGCGGTGCGGACGAAGCCGGGATCGATGCCGATGGGGCGCAGGCCGTCGGGGGCACGGCCGTAGGAGCGCTGGGGGGCGGTCGTGGTGGTCATGCGGTGGCGTGCTCCCGCTCGAGATCGACGTGGACGATGTCACCCAGGGGCATCTGGAGGAACCGGGTACCCAGCTCGCGGAATGCGTCCACGTTGCCCGTGCACAGGAAGCGGTAGTCACCCTCCTGTTCCTGGGGGTTGGCGAGGTCGCGGCGAGCAAGCGCATGCTCGACGCGGCGGGCGATGGCCTGGCCCGAGGTGACCAGCCGGACGTTGCGCCCGAGCGTGCGCTGGAGCATGGGCGCGACGAGCGGGTAGTGCGTGCAGCCGAGGATCACGGTGTCGACGTCAGCGTCGCGCAGCGGCTCGCAGTAGGCGCGCACGGTTTCCACCACGTGCTCGTCGAAGGGGAAGCCGCCCTGGATGATCGGCGCCAGGTCGGGGCAGGGGACGGCGTGGAGCTCGACCATGGAATCGGCGGCGGCGACGGCGCGCGCGTAGGCGCCCGAGGACACGGTCGCCGGCGTGGCGAGGAGCCCGATGCGGCCGTTGTCGGTGGCGTCGACGGCGAGCTGGGACTCCGGCCCCACCACGGCCACGACGTCGACCCCCAGCGTGGTCTCCATCATCCGGGTCTGGAGGGCGGTGACCGCCGCCGCGGCCGCGGAGTTGCAGGCCACGACCAGGAGCTTCGTGCGCCGGCGCAGGAGGTGCTCGGCGATCTGGAGCGCGAAGCGCTGGAGCTCGTCGCCATCGCGGTCGCCGTAGGGGAAGCGCGCGGTATCCCCGAGGTAGAGGAAGTCCTCGTGGGGTAGCGCGACCAGGAGCTCGTGCAGCACGGTGAGCCCTCCGACCCCGGAGTCGAACACCCCGATGGGCCGCTCCTGCGGGCGCGGCGAGGGTGAGGATGCGGAAGACGGCCCGTCCATACGGCCATGTTGGCAGGCGATCGGCGGATCGCCGCAATCCGGGGGTCCCGCGCTTCGCGGCTCGCGCCCGTGTTACTTGCTCACGTCGTCGATTGCCCCCTTGATCTTGTCCATGATCGCCTTGCCGATGTCGCCGCTGCCCAGGTTGGTCTTCTTCGTCGCGGCCACGACGCCGGCGAGGACCACCGCCACGAGCAGGATCAGCGCCACGTACTCGACCGTCCCCTGGCCCCGCTCGCCGGCCGCCAGGGCCGTCAGCCGGCGCCACAGCCAGGCCGCCTCCGCGTGGACTCGTCCCATCAATCCGTATGCCATCTCCGACACCTCCGCGTTGGGGGAAACGTTGTGGGCGGAGTGTCCGCAGTCGCGCGTGTCGGAAATAGACGCGAATGTCGAACAACAGCGCAGGAATGCGCCTGGAAGGCCTCTATACTCGCGCCCGCGGCGTCGCCGGGCCCCTTGGGCGGCGCATTCGCTGACATGAGCCGGCTACCGACCATCTTCCGCCGGCGCGGCGGCGACTCCGGGTCGGGGCGGGAGACCCAAGGTCAGAACGCCCCGGCAAGCGGCGCCGGAACCGCGCCCGATACGAATCCGGGCTTCCGCGATCGCGGCAAGTTGCGGCGGCGCCTGCGCTACTTGCGCCGGGTACGGGACCTGCAGCTGCGCGACCTGGGCGGGCTCGTGTACGAGACCTATCGCCAGAAGCGCCCGCGCCAGGACCTCGTCGACCGGAAGGTCGGCGTCCTCGCGGCGACCGACTCCGAGCTGTCGGGCCTGGAGGTGGCGCTCGACGACCGCAAGCCGCTGCGCGAGCTCCGCATCCCCGGCATCGGCGGCGAGTGCCCTCGCTGCGGCGAGGTCTACGCCAGCGCGGCGCGGTTCTGCTCGAACTGCGGGGCCGGCCTCGCGAGCGAGGCCCAGGCCGCGCTCGGCCAGTTCGGCGGTGCGCCCGCGGCGGCGCCCGGCTCGACGCCGGCCCCCGGTGGTGCGCCGGCGGCGGCTCCCGCTTCCTCCGCGCTCGCGAACTGGAGCTCGGCGGGAGCGCTCCCGACGCCGGCGGCACGGCCCGGCGCACCGGCAGCGGGCGCGGCGGCCGGCGCAGCCGCGGCCGGCGGAGCGGCGGCTCGCGGCCCAAGCGGCGCGCCCACCGGTGCACCCGCTCCGGCTCGAACGCCCGGTGCCGCGCCCGGGACCCGCGCAGCCTCCCCCGGCGGACCCCCCAGTTCGCCCGGCACGCCGGCACCTTCGGCCCCCGCCAGCGCGCCGACCCCGGCCGCGCCGCCCACCGGCGAGCAGGGCGTCGGCTCGGGCGACCCGCTCGGCCAGCCTGCGCCCGCCGCTCCAGCACCCTCCGGCCGCCCGGGCATGGGCTCCGGCGACCCGCTCGGGCAAGCCGCGCCGGCCGCCCCCGCCGGCCCCAAGCGCGAGCTGCACTCGGGCGACCCGCTCGCGGGCCCCGCGCCCGCTCCCGCGGAGCCGCCGACCGAGCAGCAGCCCGCGGCCGAGGACGAGACGGTGATCATGCGCGCCAACAGCGACGACGCCTCGCGCAACGGCGGCGACGAGAGCCACACGAAGGCTCCCGCCACGCGGTCCCCGGACGAGCCCGAGTGAGCGCGCCGTCGGGGCAGTGCCCCCGCTGCAAGTCCCCGCTGACACCGGGCCAGGACTGGTGCACGACCTGCGGCTACGCGGCGACCACCCGCATCTTGCGGCCCGGCAACTGGCGCATCCCGATCATCGTCGTCACGGTGATCTTCCTGCTCGGACTGGGCGGCGTCGCGGCCGCGTTCGTCGCGGTCTCGGGCGACACGTCGCAGGTCAAGACGATCACGAACCCGCCGAAGACGCTGCCGGCGACGGGCACCGCGCCGGCGCCCAAGCCCTCGACGACGTCGACGCCGACGACGTCGACCCCCACGACCTCCGCGCCCACGAGCTCGAGCCCGACGACGTCCTCGCCGACCACCTCCACGCCGACGAAGTCGACCCCGACGACCTCGACGGCCACCACCACGACGCGGACGAAGTCGCCGTCCGCGCTGCCCACGACGAGCACGAGCTCGAAGTAGGGCGCGACACGCGCGCCGGCACCGGCCCTACGGCGCCGACCGCGCCTCCGCACCCCCGAGCGTCGGCCACCACCGATTGAGCCGCGCCGCCGCGTGAACCGCCAGCGGATGCGGGGGCGCCGAACCCGCATCCGGCACCTCGTCCGCCGCCAACACCTCGAGCGTGGCGGCCAGCGATCGCGCCAGTGCTCCCAGCGCGTAGCCGCCCTCCAGCACCAGCCCGACGGGCACGCCGAGCTCCGCCGCGAACCGCCGCACCACCGCGGTCATCGCCGCGTACCCGGCCTCGGTCACCGTGCACGTGGCCAGCGGATCTTCCGCGTGCGCATCGAACCCCGCCGACAGCAGCACGAGCTCCGGCGCGTAGGCCAGCGCCACCGGGGCCACCACGTCCGCTACCAGCGACACGAACTCCGCATTCCCCGACCCCGACGGCACCGGCAGGTTCAGCGTGAAGCCTTCGCCCTCTCCGTTCCCGACGTCCGACGCCGGGCCGGTCCCCGGATACAGCGGCCATTCGTGCAGCGACACGTACAGGACGGACGGCGACGAGACGAACGCCGCCTCGGTCCCGTTCCCGTGGTGCACGTCCCAGTCCAGCACCAAGACCCGCGACAGCCCCCGCACCGACAGCGCGTGCTGTGCCGCCACGGCCACGTTGTTGAACAGGCAGAAGCCCATCGCCCGCGCCGGCTCGGCGTGGTGCCCAGGAGGCCGCAGCACCGACGCACCGGTCGGAGCGCTGCCGTCCAGCAGCAGGTCGACCAGCGCGACCGCTCCGCCCGCGGCGTGCTGCGCCGCCTCCCACGACCCCTCGGACACCACCGTGTCGAGGTCGATCGGCCCGCCTCCGGCCTCGGCGAGCTCGCGGATGCCCGCGATGTACTGCGCCGGGTGCACGGCCTCGAGGTCCGAACGCGCGACGCGCGGCGCCTCGACCCGCTCGAAGCCGAGCCAGTCCCGGGCGCTCAGCTCCTCCTCGATCGCGACGATGCGCGCGGCCCGCTCCGGATGCGCTCCCGTGTCGTGCTCGAGCGACGCCGGATGGGACAGGTAGACGGGCGCACCCACGCTCTCCACCCTACCCTTGGGCCGCTTGGCGGACCCCGACCTCATCGTCGTGGGCGCCGGGGCGGCCGGGCTGTACGCAACGCTGACCGCCGCCCGCGCCGGCGCCCGCCCCGTGCTCGTCTCGGCGACGCCGCTCGCCGAGTCCGCCTCCTACTGGGCCCAGGGCGGCCTCGCCGCCGCGACTGCCCTCGACGATTCGCCGCAACGCCATCTCGACGACACGGTCAGGGCCGGCCGCGGCGCCGTGCGGCCCAGCGCCGCCCGCGTGCTCACCGACGAGGCGCCCAACGCGCTCCACGACCTCGAGTCCCTCGGCGTCCACTTCGACGCCGACCGCGACGGCAACCTCGCCCTCGGCCTCGAGGGCGGCCACTCCGCCCGCCGCGTCGCCCACGCCGGCGGCAGCGCCACCGGCCGCCGGGTGACCAGGGAGCTCTCGGCCCTCGTCGCCCTCGACCCCCGCATCGAGGTCCGCGAGCGCCGCAAGGCGGCCGCGCTGTGGGTCGACGACGGCCGCGTCATCGGCCTCGTCACCGACGACGGCGCGGCCATCCATGCCCGGGCCACCATCCTCGCCACCGGCGGCACGGCCGCCCTCTGGCGCCGCACGACCAACCCGCCGGGCTCGGTCGGCAGCGGACTCCTGCTGGCCCGCACCGCCGGCGCCGCCCTCGCCGATCTCGAGCTCGTGCAGTTCCACCCCACCGCGGTGGTCGCCGGCGGCCCCGACGAGCTCGCCGGCCGCACCGCCGAGGGCGTCAACGGCTTCCTCATCACCGAGGCGATCCGCGGCGAGGGCGCCACGCTCCTCGGCGCCGACGGCGAGCGCTTCGTCGACGAGCTCAAGCCGCGCGACGAGGTCGCCCGCGCCATCGAGGCCAAGCTGCACGAGACCGGCATGCGCTACGTCGACCTCGACATGCGCGCGGTCGACCCGGCCTTGTTCCCGAACGTCGTCGAGGCCCTGCGCGACGCCGGCCTCGACCCCGAGCGCGAGCTCGTGCCCGTCGCCCCCGCCGCCCACTACCTCATGGGCGGGATCGCGGCCGACCTGCACGGGCACGCCCGCGTGCCCGGCCTGTACGCGATCGGCGAGTGCGCCGACACCGGCCTGCACGGCGCCAACCGCCTCGCCTCGAACTCGCTCTCCGAATGCTTCGTGTTCGGCCACCGGGCGGCCCTGGCCGCGCTCGACGAGCCCGCGGGACCCGGAAAGCCCGTCGCAGAGCCGCCGCCCCCCGACCCGCTCGCTCTCGAGCGCCCCGACCGCGAGACCCGCCGCGCGCTGTGGGCCCACGCGGGGCTCGAGCGCACCGCCGAGGGCCTGCAGACGCTGGTCGACCACCCCCACCCGCTCGCCCGCCTGACCGCCCGCTGCGCGCTGCATCGCAACGAGAGCCGAGGCGCCCACTGGCGTCTCGACGCCCCCGCCC
>Ga0068856_100001408_pt1 | contig 25212 bp, 26 predicted proteins | sample KBSCornC62_FD_66595 | JGI IMG/M metagenome (GOLD analysis project Ga0068856, IMG submission 66595) | Corn rhizosphere microbial communities from Kellogg Biological Station, Michigan, USA - KBS Corn C6-2 | ecosystem: Host-associated > Plants > Roots > Rhizosphere > Soil ... | reverse complement strand
AACGCCAACGCCAACGCCAACGCCAACGCCAACGCCAACGCCAACGCCAACGCCAACGCCGACTCCTGCTCCGACACCTGTGCCGACCCCGACTTTGAGCGGGAGCTTGCAGAGTGTGCAGAAGACCGGGGGAACGGCCGTGGCCGTGCTGGTGTACCGGGTGGAAAACGCCGCGGTCCTGGAATACAAGGTCTCCGATGGCCCCAGTCGCAGGATTCGCGTGCCGGCCAATGGAATGGTGCGCTTGCGCCTGAGTGGCCTACCCCTGCGCACACGCATCCAGGTCGATGCCACCGCAGCCTCTGGCAATAATAAGTCGCCCGTTCGGAGGATTGCATTCAGGACTCCGGCTTAAGGGCGGGTGACGGGTCCACAGCGCGCTGCCGGATATAATGGGAACCCGCGGCGCGGCTTCCCTACCGACCTAGAGGAAGGCTCGCGCCAAAGGCACCCGGCATTTGCCGGGATCGTTTTCTGCGGCATGGTATCCGCGGCCTGCCCGCCTGTGGAGGGCCGTCGGGTTCCCCGGATTCCTCGTGCAATGCCGATCGGATGCGCAGTGGCCGAGGATGCCCTGCTGAATTTTCCGCTTACGCTTTCTTCACGAAGCAGGCCTTGAGGCCGATTGAGACACCGTCGATCTTGCAGGAAATCTCGTGATCGCCTTCCACGAGGCGGATCGGCTTCGATTTCGTGCCGCCCTTGAGCGCTTGGGATGAGCCCTTGAGTGGCAGATCCTTGATAAGGATGACGCAGTCTCCGTCCGCCAGGACGTTGCCGTGGGCGTCCTTCACGACGCGGGCCGCCTCCGGTTCCTGTTCCTTCTCCCATTCGTGACCGCACGTCATGCACTCCCAGCGGTCGGGATGCTGGACTACGTCGGTCATTTCGCACATTGGGCAGGCGGGATTACTCATAAATAGCGGGTGTACCGCGCCATTTCCTGCGGTTCAATATCGGATTCTTCGGATCTTGATTATCGGCCGGATGGCAGCTCCTCGATGATGCGAGCGATACGGCGATCTGGAATAAGCCAGATTAGCGCGACCACGACGTAAATGGCGCATGCGATCCACGGCCATAGAAACGATACCCCGATGCCCACCAGATAGAGCACGGGCGAGAGCTTTCCCTTCCAGTCCGCACCGATGGCCGTGGCCAGCTTCGAGGAAGGCCCGGCCTGTGCGACAATCAAGCTCTGCAGGATGAAATAGGCTATCGCCCCGAGCAGGAGCACCGTGCCATAGAGTGCAGTCGGCAGCGGGTGAAAGCCATTCTCACCCATCCAGCCTGTCACGAATGGGAAAAGGGAGAGCCAGAAGAGCAGGTGCAGGTTCGCCCACATGATCCCCCCGTGCACTCGATTGCATGCCTTGAAGAGGTGATGGTGGTTGTTCCAATAGATCCCGACGTACACAAAGCTCAGTACGTATGCCAAAAATACCGGCAGGAGAGGCAAGAGCGCCTGCATGCTCGACCCGTGCGGCACATGCAGCTCGAGCACCATGATCGTGATGATGATCGCGATCACTCCGTCACTGAAGGCCTCGACCCGGTTCGTTTCCATGGCCCCACTGTAGAAAGTCGCGCCAGCGGCGGCAATTCGCGGATCGCCGAAGCGCCACGTCCCCGCAGAATCTCGCGACGGGAGCAAATTATCTGCTATAATTCCCGCTTCATGTTTGAAATCAGACCCCGCGAGAAGATGGTCGAGCGCGCCTTATTGGTAGGCGCCTACGTCGATCTCGCGGACAGAACCGACGCTCAGGACCTGCTCGAAGAGCTGGGCGAACTCGTACGCACGCTGGGCATCCCCGTCGTGGATCGCACCCTCGTGCACATGCGGGAGCCGCAGGCGCGTTACCTCATTGGCTCCGGCAAGGCGGAGGAGATCGCGCTGCTTCTCAAGGAGCACAACTGCGATGTCATCGTTTTCGACAACGAGCTCACGCCCGCGCAGCAGCGAAATTGGGAGGAACTCACGAAAGTCACGGTGATCGACCGGGCGGAGGTGATTCTCGATATTTTCGGCATGCGGGCACAGACCCGTGAAGCGCGGCTCCAGGTCGATCTGGCGCGCATGGAGTATTCGCTCCCCCGGCTGACGCGGGCATGGGGCCACCTGGGCAAGCAGGGCGGCGGTATCGGATCCAAGGGTGAAGGCGAAAGCCAGCTGGAGCAGGACCGGCGGAAGATTCGCGGCCAGATGGACCGACTGCGCCGCGAGATCGAGCAGGTGCGGAGCGCACGCGCCACCCAGCGAAAGGATCGCAAGCGCGCCCCCGTGCCAAATGCGGCCATCGTCGGCTATACGAATGTGGGCAAGTCTTCGCTCCTGCGCCGCCTCACCGGCGCCGAAGTCCTCGTCGAGAACAAGCTTTTCGCCACGCTGGACACGACCACCCGCAAGATCGCGCTCCCGAACAAGCAGCCGCTCCTGCTCACGGATACCGTCGGTTTCATACGCAAACTCCCGCACGAACTCGTCGAATCGTTCAACGCCACCCTCGAGGAGGCGGCGCTCTCGGACTTCCTCATCCACGTCCTGGATGCCTCGCACCCGCGGGTGATGGAGTTTTACAACACGACGATGAAGGTGCTCGCCGATCTCGGAGCGGACACCAAGCAGATGCTCGTCGTTTTCAATAAAATGGACCGTGTCGAGGATCCTGCAGCTCGCGCTGTGCTGCGCCTGCATTTCCCGGAGGCTATTTTCGTGTCCGTTCATTCCGGAGACGGTCTCGATGAATTGGTCGAGCGAATCGGCGCGTTCGTGAGCCGGAATCTCGGCCTCGTGGAGCTGCGGCTTCCCCTGGAGCGCACCGACCTGCTCGCACGCATTCATCGCGAGGGCTCGGTGCACGAGATCGAGTATGGCGACGACAGTGTCCGCATACTGGCCACGATTTCCGATCGCTCGATGGAGGCCCTTTCCATCTATCGCGTCTCGCGCGAAAACCTTGCCTCGACGCCAGCTGTAGCGTAGGGCAGCTTACGAATCCCTTTCACCACCCAACTCTCTCCCGCTGCGCCGTATTAGGCCGCCTACCGTTCCAAATGCTATGAGTGACCAGCCGTCCGCCTCTCCGGATCTTACCGCGATCGATCTGTCGCTGAGCTTCGCTCCAGCATGGGCGAAGGAAACCGATTCCAACGAGAGGCTCGCACGCCTCGCCGATAAACATGGCCGCCACGAAGAGCGCCCGGATCGCAGCCGCGATCGCCAGGGGCCACGACGCGATTGCGACCGCCGCGGACCCCGCGCCGACCGTAATGACAAGGGCCGCCCCGCGCGTGGAGACCGCCGGACTGGCGGCCGGCGCGATGATCGCCGCGAGACGGAGCGCCCCCCCGAGCGCGCGCCCCTTCCTTCCGTGACCGGCTGGACGGTGCAGTTCCTTCCGGACCGCCATGGGGTGGAGGGCCTGGCCCGGCAGATCAAGACGGGCGCGAAGACCTATCCTCTGTTCGATCTCGCCCGCCTGGTGCTCGAGAAATCCGAGCGATACGTCGTGGAGTTCAAGCGCAGCGGAGAGAATGCCACCCCGATCTTCCAGCTCAAGACGGATAGCTCTCTCTGGCTCAGCGAGCGCGACGCGATCGCCCATGCCCTCGCAACTCAGATCGATAAATTTTATCGCCGCGAGCAGGTGACCGTCGAAGCGCCGAAGGGCACTTTCCCGTGCGTTGCCGTCTGCGGCATGAGCGGCGTCCTCCTCGGTCCGCCGAACTACCACGATTACCAGTCGAAGCTCCTGCGCCTGCACGCAGAGCGATTCGCCCACGTTCCGCTCGAAGTTTACAAGAGCCGCATACGCATGGAGCGCAGCGAGGAGATGGTCCAGAAATGGAAGGATGAGCAGAGCGTGCGTGACGAGTTCCTGCCCATCGAAGGTGCCGGCGCGCAACAGAAGGCCAAATCCGCGAAGAATGCCCCGGCTCCCGAAAGTGCGGCACCTGCCGAACCGGCTGCGGACGCGGAGACAGTCGCCAGTACCCAGACGGCAGCACCCGTAGAATCTGCGGATCTCGCAGAGTCTGCCGCACCCGCCGAAAGCACCGAGGTCGTGGAAGGTGCCGAGACCGTCGAGAATACGGAATCGGTGGAAACCTCCGAAGCCACTGAAGGCGCGGAGGCCGCTCCGGCTCCGGAACCGCTCCGGCTCAAGTCCATGGCCGAGGTCGAAGCGCATTTCCGCGCGCACCATGCCGCAGGCTCAGTCATCAAGATCCGCGAGCGGGTCGTCGTTCCCGGCTCGGCCGCCCTCAATGACTCGGCGCCCGCCGTGCTGAATCTCACCCGCGGCATCTGGGGCGAGCTCGATCGCTTCCCCCTCCCGCTCGCCCATACACTCGGGCAGCAGCTCGCCGGTCGCGGACTGCAGATTTTCAAGGCGCACGAAAACATCACCTTTGTGGGCGTCGCCCGGCCGAAATACCTCGACCGCACGACCTCGCCGGTGTCCGAAGCACTCGGTGCCATGCTCGACTACATCGAGTCACATTCGAAGACTCCGCGCGCGGAGCAGTGGAAGGCCCTCGTTGCCCTGCGTCCCGCACCCGAAGCTGACGCCGAGGACCATCGGGAGACAGCCGTTGCCGCAGATCTCTCCTGGCTGCTGCACGAGGGACACGTGATCGATTTCGCCAGGGGCAATATCGAGGCAGCGCGCAAGCCCAAGCCTCCCACTCCGCCGAAGGCTGGTAAAAAGGCCAAGGCCGCGCAGGAATCGAAATCCGCCCAGCAGCCTGCGGCGGAGCAGAAGCCGGAAGCCGAACCAGCCGAGGCCGAGACAGCCACGGTGGAGAGCGAAGCGCCGGCGACCGTTCCAGGTGACGAGCCGATTACTGTCGAGTCGCCCGCCGAGCAGATGGCGACGGAAGTATCGCCGATCGAAGAGCCAGCCGGCCCGGAGGTGCAGACCCCCGAGGAAGCAGCTCCCGAAATCGGGCAGGCCGCATCTGATTCAATCGACGAGCAGACGCCCATGGAGCCGCGCGCACCTGAGCTCTCCGCGACAGTCGATGTAGTTGAGATTTCCGAAATTACGGAAGGATCCGCCATTTCCGAGGAGCCCAAGGGCTCGGAGCCGATCGAGGCCTCCGCGGCCACGGCCGTTCCTTCTTCCTCTGCCGACGAAGTCGCTGGCAAGCCTGACGAGTCCTCCGAGACCCGGATTTGAAGAGCGTCATCGTCCATTCCGACGGCGCATGCCGCGGGAATCCTGGGCCGGGAGGCTGGGCCGCTGTGCTCGAGTACGGAGCTCACCGCAAGGAATTGAGCGGAGGCTCTCCCGCGACGACGAATAATCGGATGGAGCTCCAGGCGGCCATCGAGGCGCTCGATTCGCTGCGAGAGCCCTGCGAGATCGAGTTCTTCACGGACTCTCGATACGTGCAAAATGGCGTCTCTGCGTGGATCTGGGGATGGAAGCGCAATGGATGGCGTACGAAAGCCGGCCAGCCGGTGAAAAATGCCGATCTCTGGCGCGCTCTGGATTCGGCAGCCTCCCGCCACAAAGTGCAATGGCGCTGGCTCAAGGGCCATGCCGGACACGAGGGCAACGAACGCTGCGATGCCCTGGCCAATGCGGCGATCGATCGAATTCAGGCGCAGTATTCCCGTGAGCAGCTCAAGGCGTGCCTGAGGGAGTTCAACGCGCAAAACGAGGCTCCCATTCAGACCACGCTGCTCTGATGCGGAATTCGTTTCCGAGGGCGTTTGCATCGCGTGGAATTGCCCTCCATCAGCATGTCGACTTCGCTTCCGTTTTGACCATTGCCATTCGGTGAGAAGCGACCATGATTTTGGCGATCCAATCATCCCCATGAAACGCACCGCATCCGCAGCCTGGCAGGGTAATCTCCAGGAGGGTAAAGGAACCCTCTCGACTCAAAGTGGCGTCTTCAGCGCCCAGCCTTATTCTTTCCGCTCGCGATTCGGCGACGGAACGGAAACCAATCCGGAAGAACTCATCGCCGCCGCTCATGCTGGCTGCTTCACGATGGCCCTCTCGCTTTTCCTCGGTAATGCGGGCTATACCGCCGACAAGCTCGAGACCAAGGCGACGCTAACCTTCGATCAGGAAAAGCTCGCCATCACAGCCGTGCATCTCGAGCTCACCGGCGTCGTGCCGGGAATGGACGCCGCGAAGTTCGAGGCATGCGCTCAGGAAGCCAAGGCCAACTGCCCGGTCTCCAAGGTGCTCAATGCGGAGATTTCGCTCTCCGCCAGCCTCGCGGAATAACCGCTCTCAGCATCTCAAGCGTCGCTGCGCGAGTCCGGCCTCGATTGGCTGGGAATCTCCCGCAGTGACGCGGAGGCGCAGGGAGCAGAATGCGATTGCGAACTCGGACGCCCTAGGTGGAGCGGGTTGTCCCCACCACGCTTTCGTTAGAGGTCATCCCGCGCTATGCGTGGCTAACATGACCGAAACGCATTAAGGATCCTCCAGCCGCGGAACGTCCCACCTTTTCATCTACGACGCGGACGGGGCCCCGCCCTCCCGTCCAAATGAATTGCTCGCGCACGAGACATCCAGCATTTGCCAGAGTCGCCCTACCCTCGATTGGACGTCGGCGAAGCACCGTGCGGCAGCACGATCCGTTCCCATGGTAGGGCTGCCACTGCCCTGCGCGATGCGCACGTCCTCTCCATCAGTCACTTGGCAGGTCCGGAGGACACTGCTTTGCGCGACACGCACGTCCTTTCCATCAGTCACTTGGCAGGTCCGGAGGACACTGCTTTGCGCGACGCGCACGTCCTTTCCATCAGTCACTTGGCAGGTCCGGAGGACACTGCTTTGCGCGACGCGCACGTCCTCTCCATCAGTCACTTGGCAGGTCCGGAGGACACTGCTTTGCGCGACGCGCACGTCCTCTCCATCAGTCACTTGGCAGGTCCGGAGGACAATCCCTTGGCCGCCGACTTTTTGAACTCTCGACTCAGAGTTTCTCTCCCAGAAATCGAAGCAGCAGACTCATTCCCACGCGAGCCACGGCAGGGTTGTATCGCGGACCCTCATCGCGGAGGAACGCATGCGCCGCGTTGAATTCGTGCCATTCGAAGTCCGCGCCGACCTCCTCCAGACGGGCTGCGATCTTTCTGCGACCTTCGAGGGGCACGTGAGGATCCTGCCGGCCCCATGCCAGAAAGAGAGCCGTGGCGCTGGCTGGGTACTCATTGAGGCGGAGGAACGTGTCGTCGCATTTGCCCGCGCCTAATGTCCCGGAGTGGATATCCGTCGGGTAAAATGCGGCCGCTGCCCGAACGAGGGGATGCAGGCCGGCCCGCACCGCAAGGTGGCCACCGAGACATACCCCATAGCTTCCGATATGCCCTGTGCAGCGCTCGTGCCCAGCCAGGTATTTTGTCACCGCATCGGTGTCTTCATCGTAGGAGGCGAGTTCCTTCGCGTATTTGAGCTCGTTGCCGCGGTCCGACCCCGCCTGATCGTAGGCGAGTACGGTCCCTGGTGACTCGAACTCGTGATACACTTCGGGCGCGGCCACCAGATAGCCCTCGCCGCTCAAGGCCGCTGCCATGCGTCGAATCGGCCCCGTGATCTGAAAAATCTCCGAATAGAAAATGACCGCCGGATGTTTGCCCTCGCCGGCCGGAACGAACAGATGCACGCGCATCGGCCCTCGCGTGGTGGGGAGATCGACGAAGCTATCGGGCAGGATGGTCATGCCCGATGCTGTAGCAAAGATCCTGGTCACTCACAAACCGGGACGCAGCCTTCCCGCCCGAAGACAGGCGATGGCCATTCGGATCTGCCACGGAAAGGGTTGCCGGACAGATGGCAAAGCTGCCCGGAGATCTCCCCAGGCAGCTTCCACCATCTCCCCCAACAAAGCTCGTTTCTGTTCCGCAGATTCACCGACCAGGCGGCATCCATATGCGGCGGTCCCTGCGGGCATATATTTTTATGCAACCGTAGTTTCTCCATAAGCAATCCACATGCCACTTCGCCCATGACAAAAGGACAATCGGGCGGAGACTTGAGTCGACTCTCCAACCCGTTGGCCCTGGCTGCTTTATTCAGGAGGGGTCCAAATCCGCCGATTGACGCGAGACGGCTTTTGTTTCCTAATCTGAAACATGAGCTCCATCGAGGCGCAGATCGGGAAACGGATTCGCGCGTTGCGTACGGAACGTAACATCACCCTCGATCAGCTCGCGCAGGAGGTTCCGCTGACAAAGGGCCAGCTTTCCAAGATCGAGAATGGCAAGGTCTCGTGCCCAGTCTCTACCCTTACGCGAGTGGCATCAGCGCTCGGCGTGCATGTCGGCACGCTCTTCGATATCCAGGAATCCGTCTCGCGGGCCGTGCTCGTGAAGAAATCCGAGCGCAAGTCCATTGTCGGCCGCGGGTCGAAAATCGGTCACAGCTATGAGAGCCTCGCCTTCGGTCTTCCCTTCGAGAAGGACTTCGAGCCTTATCTCATGACGATCGAGGAGAAAAAAATCGATCCCGCGAAAAACATCTTCAAACATCCGGGCCACGAAATGCTCTTCATCCTCGAGGGCAAAATGCTCTATCGCCATGGCGACATGGAGTATCCCATGGAGCCCGGCGACAGCCTTTTCTTCGACGCCACGATCGAGCACGGGCCGGTCTCTGTAAGCGGCACGCCTGTGAGGTTCCTGAGCATCATCAGCAATGCAGCCTGAGGATTTGCACAAATCGGAGCTTTGAGGCCGGCCTCTAAATCTGGGCTTCCTCATGGCTGAGCGCGCCAAGAGATCGCCGCGACCAAAATTGCGGCTGTGCGTCTCTAGAAAATGCTCTAGCCGATCGGCCATGTGCGCACTCTCAGGCCGGGAATATCGTAAAAGTGCGCGTCCATCGTCAGAACAACTGCTCCGATTCTCCGGGCGCAACAGGCAATGAGGATATCCGTAGCGGGAAGCACCCGGCCCTGGCGGTCAAGCGTCCAAGCGAGGTCCGCTGCCTCCTCCCATAAGCGGCTATCCGCCGGAACATTTTGCGTCACGTCGAAGAATGCCGCCATCCGTGTCCGCACCCTCTCGGCTTTGATCCTGCGGAGCACCTCCATGCGCACCATCCCGCAGGTCGCGAGGTCGAACTGCGAGATATGCGATGTCAGCTCCAGAGCTGGGTCGAGTCGCTGCCGCAGCAGGTCGATATAGACGTTGGAGTCAACGAGAACCGGAAGATCCATATCTGGGAGGAACCTCCGCCACCCGGAGAGCCATGAGGTCGTAGTCGGGATCGACCGCATCTGCCAGCTCCTCGGATGTGAGGCCCAACCCCTCCGTGGCAAATTTCTTCAGCTTCGCTCTGCGGTCCATTTCCCAGAGCGCCCTCTCGACAGCCTCGGTCTTGGATTCGAAACCGTATTCCTCGATGACGCTCGCGAGCAGTTTCTCGTCGATATGCATCGTCATCTTCATGCCATACCGAGTATGGCATGATGACAGTTAAATCAATTTCTTTTCTCTATCGCGCCCGGCGAAGGAATCCCGCAAACTTCGCCGGTCCATGAGCGCCTCCAATCTGTTCCGTGAGAAAATGCAGCATGCCGGCGTGAGCGAGCCGGCGATACGCGCCTTCGAGCGGGCGTATGCGCAACTCGAGTGCGGCCGGAATGCGATGCTCCCCGAGACAGAGATTTCGCCCGTCGAAGGATTGCCCAGTGCAGAGTCTCTCTCACAGCCGGATGCCACTGCGACGGCTGCGCTGCTCGCCAAGGCCGCCATCCTCAAGCTCAACGGCGGCCTCGGCACAAGCATGGGCCTCGATCGGGCCAAGTCTCTACTCGAGGTTCGTCCCGGCATCACCTTCCTCGACCTGATTGCCCGCCAGATCACCTGGTTTCGCAACGAGACCGGAGCGAACGTGCGCTTCCTGCTTATGAATAGCTTCAGCACGAGCGCGGATACCCGCGAGTTCCTTGCGAAGCATCCGGAACTCGGCGACGCGGACGCCATCGAACTGCTGCAGAACAAGATTCCGAAGATCGATGCCTCCACGATGCAGCCGGCTTCGTGGTCGGCCAATCCGGATCTCGAATGGTGTCCGCCCGGTCATGGCGATCTGTACCCGGTCCTCTCCGGATCGGGCGCTCTCGATCGGCTCCTTGCCGCAGGTGTGCGCTATCTGTTCGTCTCGAACTCCGACAATCTGGGCGCCACTCTCGACCCGGCATTGCTCAAATGGTTCGCGGAGTCTGGGGCGCCGTTCGCCATGGAAGTGACCGCTCGCACTCCCTCCGATCGAAAGGGCGGCCACCTCGCCGTGCGCGATGGAAAGCTGCTCCTGCGCGAGTCCGCCCAATGCCCGGATGCGGACATGGGTGCGTTCCAGGACATCACCCTCCATCGTTTTTTCAATACGAACAATCTCTGGCTCCGTCTCGATGCCCTGCGCGATGCGATCGCCGCAGCGGATGGAGTGCTCCCTCTTCCAGCCATTCAGAACAAGAAGACGGTGGACCCGCGCGACAAAAAGTCGCCGGCGGTTTTTCAGCTTGAGACGGCGATGGGGGCGGCGATCGAGTGCTTCCCCGACGCAGTCGCGATCGACGTCCCGCGCACGCGATTCTCTCCGGTCAAGACGACAGGCGACCTCCTCACGCTGCGCTCGGATGCCTATGAAATCGATGAGACCGGCGCAGTGCACCTCGCCACAGAGCGCGCCGGCGTGCCGCCGAAAGTCGATCTCGATGACAATTACAAGCTGGTCGATCAACTCGAGGCAGCGCTCACCGGTGGCATCCCGTCGCTGAAGTATTGCAACAGCTTGAAAATCTCGGGGCCCGTGAGCTTCGCCACCGGCGTGGTATTCGAAGGCGATGTCGTCGTCGAATCCGCCTCCGGAGCCCGCGTGGAGGTTCCTGCCGGTACTTACACCGGCAAGATCATGCTGTAGAGTGGCCGCGTGAGCGGCCACGAGATTCGCGCATGCGAGAAGCCTATGCGGAAATTCTCGGGAAGCTGCCCAGCACCTTCACGGCGCGGCAGCACCGCGAGAGGTCACGCAGCACCTCGCCGAAGCCGTCGTCACGGGCGTGACCGTCCACCTCGACGAAGAAGAAAACATCCTCGCTTCCCTTCGAAGCCGGGCGGCTCGCGAAATGGCTGAGATTCAGCTCCGCGTCGCGGAACGGCTCGAGCGCATCGATGAGCGCCCCGGGCTTGTTCTCCACGCGAAGCAGGAGCGTGGTACGATCCTTGCCGCTGATGGCGGTGGAGGTACGCGCCATCACGAAATAGCGCGAGCTCTTCTCGCTCTCGCCCGGAGTACCGTCGGGACTGGAGGAAATCTCCGCGCAAATCTGCAGGTCGCTGGCTGCGAGGGCGTCCAGCGTCTGGTTGACCGCGCCATGCTCGGAATTCTCGATCGGAACGACGCCGCAGTCGCATTCGCCCCTGCCGACAGCCGAGAAGAGATCGGCAACCTCCTGGAAAAAGGAATACCCGACGCTCGAGCCGAAGCGGGCACGCGCGGCAAGGTGGCAAGCACCGCCCTCCGCTCCGAAGCATGCGATGAAAACGTCTTTTTCCAGCGCGAGCGCTGCGGACATGATCTCGCGGTAAATGGCGCGGATGGCCCCCTCGGAGAGCGGCCCTTCGTTGCGCTCGATGAGTTTGCGCAGGAGCGCCATCTCACGGTCCGGCGCATAGATGGGCAGACCGTCCCGGTTCTTGATCCGGCCGATCTCGAGTGCGAGTGATGCCCGCTCGTTGAGAAGCTTCAGGAGTTGCGAATCAATCGCGTCGATCTGGTCCCGGATTTCGGAAATCTCACTCATGGCTGCGACATAGTTTCAGATTCCGGGGGGTCTGCAAGATCGTCGGCGCCCGGTTCTCCGGGCTGTGCTGGAGGTTCGTCGTTCCCCTCCGCGGCGGCTGGCTCCGAGGTCTCGGCGGCAGGCGCATCTTCCGTAGGAGCGGGTGCCTCTTCGGGCGTGGCATTCGACTCCTCAGCCGATTTGGACTCCTCGGCGGTCTTCGACTCCTCGGCTGCTTTGGGTGCATTCGCCTCGGCGATGGCCACTGCAGCCCGGCGAAGCTCCGCTGCATTGGGAAGTTCGTCGAGGTTCCGGAGCCCGAAATGCTCCATGAAATGGCTGGTCGTCTCGTACAGGAGGGGTCGGCCGGGAACATCGGCGCGCCCGGCGATGCGGATGAGCTGGCGGTCGAGGAGCGTCTGCATGACACCATCTACAGCCACGCCGCGCACCGCCTCGAGATCGGCGCGAGTGCAGGGCTGCCGGTAAGCGAGAATAGCCAGGGTCTCAAGCGCCGGAGCGCTCAAGCGTGCCGGCTTACTCTCCGGGAAGAGCTGCCGCAGCCAGGGTGCGAAGGCCGGTGTCGTGACGAGCTGCCAGCCTGCGACTGTCTCGCGGATTTCAAAGGCGTGTCCCGCGGCGGAATAGTCCGTGCTGAGTTCCGAGATCGCGTCGAATACCTCGCTCTCCTTCACCTTCGCAAATACGCCGATCAGCGGGTTGTCCTTTGCCGCATCGGCAGCGCCTTTCATCGCCGCGACGATTTCCTTCGCGGAGATCGGCTTCTGCGATGCGAAAACGATCGACTCGACAACGCGCTTGAGGGTCGGCCCCTCGTGAGCAATGGAAATCTCCTCACTCATATCCGCTCGGCGATGATTGGAAGAGGGGCGTCATGCCCTCGTTGCGTTCGATCCAGATTTCGGAGAAATGCTGGTCCTGGCGGATGCGGAGCTGCTTCATGCGGATGAGCTCCAGCATGGCGAGGAAGGTGACGACGATCTCGGTGCGCGTGGCGCGCTCGGGGAACATCTCCTCGAACCTCAGCGAGACTCCGGAACTCACCAGCCGCAGCACGTGCTCGATCTTGTCGGCGACGGTGAAGTTCTCCTCGAAGATTTCGCGGAGGTCTTCCTCCTTGGGCGTGCGGCGTTTGAGGACCTTCTGGAACGCGCGGATGAGATCGAAGATCCCGACCTCCTCGACGAGGAGATTCTCCGCGTCGGGCTCCAGCTCGGGCGCGGCGGGAATGCGCGCGTACAGGTTCTCCTGGGCGCTCTCGCGCTCGCGCAGCAGATTCGCCGCCTCTTTGAACTTCTTGTACTCGATGAGCTGGCGGATGAGCTCCCAGCGGGGATCATCTTCTTCCGCGTCCTCCTCCGCCATCTGCTGGTCTACTGGGAGCAGCGTCCGGCTCTTGATGTAAAGAAGGTTTGCGGCCATGACGATAAACTCGCCAGCCAGGTCGATATTCAGGAGTCGGAATGCATCCAGGTACTCGAGGTACTGCTTGGTGATTCGCTCGATCGAGATTTCGTAGATGTCCACCTCATCGCGCTTGATGAGATAGAGCAGCAGGTCGAGCGGACCCTCGAAGACGTCCAGCTTGACTTTGTATTCGCCCTCCATTCGCGGAAATTCGCGGAGCCCTGTTGATCCGTCCGCCCGTTAGCGGCGGGCGTAGCCGCGCTTGCGGCCCTCGGTCGCAAGCTGCGCCTTGTGCTTCTTGGTCGAGGTGAGCTTTGTCTTCCGCTTGCGGAGCTGCTGGGCGAGCTTGTCCACGACCTTGTCGATGGCGGCGTAGAGATCGACCTGCGCGTCCTCTGCATGGATGTCGGGGCCCGGCACGGCAAGATGGGCTTTCACCACGTGACGCTTCGTTTTGGTCTCGTCGTGAAGGAGCACGATATGCGCAGCGAGAATATCGTCGGCAATCGATTCGAGGTGCTCGATCTTCTCCGCTACATAGGAATGAATTGCGGCGGTGAGAACCAGATGCCGGGGACTGAGGTGAATTTGCATACGTCTAATTTGAACCCGCCCGATGTCGGACGCTAGGAAAATGAGGGTCGGTCATTTCGCCAGCTTCCGGGTCAGGATGGCGAGAAAATTCCGCACGTTTCCAAATTCGTGGAGATAGAACGGCGTTGACCCGGTGGCAGCCCAAAGTCCGCTCGAAGAGCCTCCGTCGAAATTGAGCGCCTGCTCCAGGCGCCCCTGTCGGAAAATGCCCGGCGTGGCGAGGATTGCCGCCGCATCTGCGAGCGTGACGGGCTCCAGATAAAGCAATGCCCAGTCGCCCCGTCCGTCGTTCGCAATGACGGTGCGTCGAGCCGCTCGCGCGGTATTCAGGCCCCCCACGATTTTTGTGTCGAAGATCAGGAATGGCCCGGTCTCCAAGGCCTCGGTGTCTTTGTTCGATGGCTGAAAGTGTGCTGAGCGAACCAGTCGCGGATGTCCGCCGGTGACGACGAATATCCCGCTTAGTAATTTGGCCCGTTCGTAGCCGTGAATCTTTTTCCCTCCGGCGATCTCCAGACCGACCGGCGTCCCATCGGCTTGAAAATATCCGCCGTTCACCCCGGCGATGGCATCCAGCGCCGCCATCGCATCCCCCAGAGGCCCGCGCGAGGGATTATCGATCACAGCGAGCCGCACATGGTCCGCCCGAAAGGTCACCGCCCATGCCCGGGTACTGCGGTCGCCGTTTTCAAAGGTGTATTCGATCAGACCTGCTCCGGCCGGGAGCGAGGCGAGCGTCTGACGGGACTCGAGCTTCCAGTCGGCGCGGGCATTGCCGGTCACCGTGAGGCATGCGAACGCCACGAGTGACGAGATGCAGGATGTGAGTGTCTTCCTCATTGTCGGTCGGTGAGTATGCGAGCGCTTTCATTTCATCCTGGAAAGGACGATCTGCCCCTCGGCGACGGGCTGTCCCGCGACGTCGGCATGTACCGCAAAACTCAAGAGGTCGCCGATTCCACCGGACTTGGCTGCAAATAACTCGATGCGATCTCCAGGCCGCACTGCGGCAAAGAATTTCATTACCCGTACAGCCGAGAGCAGGAAACGGCCGCTCTCAGTCGAACCCGATGCGCCCGCGATGCCTGCGGTCTGAGCCAGCGCCTCGGTAAGGATGACGCCTGGCACGATCGGATCATCGGGAAAGTGGCCGACGAAAAAAGCTTCATCCCCGCGGAAGGTCTTCACTGCGCGGGCTTCGCTGCCGTCGCGAACTTCCAGCACGTCGTCGATGAAAACGAACGGCTCGCGATGTGGCAGACCGAGCGAGAGGGGATCCATCCCGCCATCGTGAAATGGCCGCGCGCCGCCATCGAGCCAAAACACCGCAGCAATCGCATCCGGTCTTGGCGGGTGCGAGGCAATCACTTAGGCTGGGATGCAATGGACCCCGAGCGATCCCGCATGCACGAGCGCGATGGCGGCGCGAAAGACTGGGCAAAATGGGGCCCTTACCTGAGCGAGCGCCAATGGGGCACCGTACGCGAGGATTACTCGAAGGACGGCGACGCCTGGACCTATTTCCCCCACGATGCCGCACGGTCTCGCGCCTACCGCTGGGGTGAGGATGGTCTGCTCGGGCTCTGCGACCGGGAATGCCGCATTTGCTTCGCACCCGCCTTCTGGAATGGGCACGACGCTATTTTGAAAGAGCGACTTTTCGGCCTCGGGAATCCGGAAGGCAACCATGGCGAGGACGTCAAGGAGGCCTATTTTTACCTGGATAATACGCCGACGCACGCGTGGATGCAGGCGCTCTACAAGTACCCGCAGCGCGCGTTTCCGTACGAGCAACTGGTTGCGGAGAATGCCCGCCGCACGCGCGCCGAGCCCGAGTACGAAATCTACGATACCGGCATATTCGACGACTCCCGCTATTTCGACTGCTTCGTCGAATATGCGAAGAATGGGCCGGATGACATCTGCATCCGCATCCGCGCGATCAATCGCGGCCCGGATCCGGCCCCGCTCACCGTGCTGCCCACGCTATGGTTCCGGAATACCTGGTCGTGGGATACGAATGCACCTCCCGCTCCGGAGCTGAAGGCCCTCGATGCGCACTCCATCCTCGCGCATTTGGAAACCGGGACGGATTACGTGCTCTCCTGCGACTCCGCCGAGGAGTGGCTCTTCACGGGGAACGACACGAATGATGCCAAGCTGTTCGGCGGCGAAAATCCCAGCCCGTATGTGAAGGATGCGTTTCATCGCCATGTGGTGAATGGCGAAGCCGGCGCGGTGAATCCCGCGAACTGGGGCACGAAGGCCGCAGCCGCGCTCAAGCGTACTCTGGCGCCGGGCGAGGAATGGTCGATCGGGCTACGCCTCACGGCGGGGTCGAAATCCCATGCCGCCTCCGGCAAGGCGTTCGATGGCGTCTTCGATCAGCGCCGAGCGGATGCCGATGCGTTTTTTGCCACGCTCGCACCGGAAGCTTCGGACGAACAATGCGGGGTCCAGAGACAGGCGCTCGCCGGGCTGCTGTGGACGAAGCAGTTTTACTTTTACAACGTCCTCCGCTGGCTCAAGGGCGACCCGACCCAGCCGGTTCCGCCGCCGCACCGAGCCGGAGATCGCAACGCATTCTGGCAGACGTTCTACGCGTTCGACGTCATCTCCATGCCGGACAAGTGGGAGTATCCCTATTTTTGCGCGTGGGACCTCGATTTCCAGAGCGTGGCCTTCGCGCCATTCGACCCGGCCTTTGCCAAGGAGCAGTTCCATGTGCTCCGCCGGGAAAATTACATTTCCCCCAGCTCACAGACTCCCGCCTACGAGTGGAATCTCTCGGACTCGAATCCTCCCATCGGGGCGTGGTCCGCATGGCGCATTTATTCGATCGACAGGGCTCGCTCGGGCAAGGGCGACATCGAGTTTCTCAAGGAGGCATTTTACCGACTGCTCCTCGGGTATGGCTGGTGGGCCAATCGTGTGGACGCCTCGGGCGACAATATCTTCTCCGGCGGATTTCTGGGGCTGGACAATATCGGCGTCTTCGACCGTCGCTATCCCCTGCCCGATGGCAGCGTGATCGAGCAAAGCGATGGCACGAGCTGGATGGCGGCGTATTCGCTGAACATGCTCCGGATTGCCCTCGAGCTCGCGCAGCACGACCGCGCTTATGTCCCGGCGGCCGATAAGTTTCTCGTCGATTTCATTCACCTTGCGTGGGTGGCGAATACGATCGGCCCCAATGGTATCTCGCTTTGGGACCATGCCGATGGGTTCTATTATGATGTCCTGCGGCGGCCGGATGGCAGCGCCGAGTTCCTCAAGCTGCGCTCGCTCACTGGGGTGACGCCGCTGCTGGCCGTGGAGACCTTCGATGAAGAGCTCCTCGGTCGATGCGATTTCTTCCAGCGCCGGCTCGACTGGCTTCGTGTCCATCGACCCCAGTTTCTCGAGTCGCTCGAGCACCTCGACTTCAGCTTCGCCAAGGGGAAAAAACTCTTCTCTCTCGTGCCGGAGGATCGCCTCCGCCGCACCTTGCGACGCCTGCTGGACGAGAATGAATTTCTTTCGGCGCACGGGATTCGATCGCTCTCCCGCGTCTATGCGGACCATCCCTATTGCTTCGACGAGGGATCGGAGCACGCCACGGTCCGCTACAGTTCCGGCGATTCTCCCGTCGCAATGTTCGGCGGAAACTCCAACTGGCGAGGCCCGGTATGGATGTCGATGAATTTCCTCCTCATCGAGGCACTACAAAAGTTTCATTACTTCTTCGGCGATAGCTTTAAGATAGAATTTCCCACCGGCTCCGGGAGGGAACTCAATCTCTGGGATGTGAGCCTCGAGCTGGAACGCCGCCTTACCGGCCTATTTTCGCGGGGGCCGGATGGTCGCCGACCATGCTTCGCAAATGATCCGCGCTTCGCCGCCGACCCGCACTGGCGCGATCTCATCCAGTTCTTCGAGTATTTCGATGGAGATACCGGTCGCGGACTGGGAGCCAGCCATCAGACGGGATGGACTGCCCTCGTCGCGAAGATGGTCCAACAGGTCCAGCATTTCTGCCCACGCGATAAGCAGTCCGGCATTCTTTGACCGGGTTATTCGTTGTCGAGAGTTTATAGCCTCAGTGACTATAGGAATTGTCATCGGAGCTTTCGAAGTGCTTCAGCATGTTGAACTTGAGGAAGTTGCAGCTGCGGCCTTATGGCGGCGACCTCGGGGGGGGGAGGCGCTCCTGCGGGTAGGGAATTTTCCGAAGAAGATGAAAACTCGTTAACTTTTTTTGAACATCCGGCCTTGGGGTTCGTCAAATATATCGGTTAAGGCAGCGATTCGGGCCACACGACTCAGTTTTTCTTTGTTTTCTCTGGGTTGATGCGTGGCCCGAATCATTTCCGGGGTCAGCCCCTTGCGGCCCGGCTGGACTTCCGCTACAGAGGGAACGCCATGGCGGAAACTGTGCTGGTAGTCGAAGATGAGCAGGATGTGGTGGACCTGCTGCGCTACAATTTTACCCGCGCGGGATTCAGCGTCTCGATTGCCGAGAATGGGTTGAAAGGTCTCGAGATGGCGCGCATCGAGCGCCCCGACCTGATCATTCTCGATCTCATGCTTCCCGAAATGCCGGGAGAGACCGTCTGCAAGATGCTCAAGGAAGACGCCGATACCGCGGCCATTCCGATCATCATGCTCACCGCAAAGGCCGATGCCGACGAACGCATCCATGGATTCGAGCTCGGAGCTGATGATTACGTCCCAAAGCCATTCAGCCCCAAGGAACTAGTCCTTCGCGTCCAAGCCCTCATCCGCCGCATGCAATCCTCACAGGCGGGCGAATGCCTCGAGGTGGATGACTTCGTGGTGGACCGCTCCGCATTCGAAATCCGCCTGGCGGGCGAACGCCTCGACCTCACCACGACCGAATTCAAGCTCCTCACCCTGCTGATCGAGCGGCGCGGGCGAGTGCAGAGTCGCGAGACTCTGCTCTTCGACGTGTGGGGGTACCAGAATGTGATCGATACCCGCACGGTCGACACGCATATGCGGCGGCTGAGGGAGAAACTCGGCGGTTACGCCGACCGGCTCGAGACAATCCGAGGCGAAGGCTACCGCTTCAAGGCAAATTCGGAATCTTGATTGCCGCTCTCCTGATAGGCGCCGGCTTCGTCATAGCCTGGCTGATCTGGAGGTCGTTGATCCGTCCTCTGCTCGATCTTCGCGACCTCATCCGTGCCGTTGCAAGCGAAGAACCGCACAATCCAATTGTCCGCTCGACGCTGCGCCCGTTCACGCAAATCTCAGCCGATCTCGGGCGCGTCGCCGATCGCCTTCGCCGCCAACGGCGTCAGCTCGCCAATGAAGGCTTCAGCCTGCGCGCGATCCTCAGCAGCATGGTCGAGGGCGTCATTATCGTGGACCCGACACATCGCATCCGCCTCGTGAACGATGCGCTGCATACGATGTTTGAGCTCACGCAATCGCCGATCAATCGATCGGTGCTCGAAGTCTTCCATCGCCCGGAAATGACGGCGGCCATCGAGCGGGCCCTGCGGGAGGAGCGAACGGTGATCCTCGAAATCGCGGATGAACCACAGTTCGGTCAAACACGCCCGAGCCGGCACTACCGGATTCATTTTTCCCCTCTCGTGCCGACCGGCGGCACCGCTCCCGCCGGCGTGCTCGGTGTATTCAACGATGTCACCGAGGTGCGCACGCTGGAAGCCGTGCGCCGCGAGTTCGTCGCCAATGTTTCTCACGAGTTCCGCACGCCGCTGGCCATCATCATTGGCTATGTCGAAACCCTCCTCGAGGGCGCTCTGGATGATCGCGCCATGGCCGAACGCTCGCTATGCGTGATTCAGAAGCATGGGAACCGACTCAATCTCCTCATCGACGACCTCCTGACGATCTCGCGCATGGAGCGCAACCAGCCCGAGCTGAACCGCCAGGTCATCTCGCTACGCGATATGCTGGATCGCGTGATCGAACAGCTCGACTCGAGCATCCATGAGCGGAAGGCGATCGTCTCCGGTGGCATCGAAGTCGACCTGGTCGAGGTGGACCCCGTAAGAATGGAGCAGGTATTTTTCAACCTGATAAGCAATGCCCTCCAGCACGGATCGACCGGGGTAAATGTGAATGTGTCCTCGCGGTTGCGCGGCGAAGAATTCGAGATCACGTTCACTGACGATGGACCGGGTATTCCATTCAAAGACCAGCCCCACATCTTCGAGCGCTTCTATCGCGTGCACAAAGACCGCTCGCGGGATGCGGGGGGCACCGGCCTCGGACTTTCCATTGTGAAGCATGTGATCATGGCGCATGGTGGCCACGTTTCCGTACGAAGCACTCCTGGCGCGGGATCGACTTTCAAGGTTTCCCTGCCTGCGCGATACGTGAAGGACTGAGCCAAAATCCCCATGATGCCCAAGACCCCAAAGGGAATTCGCGGCTTTCTGATCGACACGCCGGATGCGGGTCGTGTGCGCGGGATTCGAAATGGCGCGATCCTTCTGGAGGATGGAGCGATTGTCGCAGCAGGCCCGTATGACGAAGTCCGGCGGGCGCCTGGCGCGGATGGGATTTGCTGGCAGCATTCGCCGGAAGCCGTGATCGTCCCGGGGCTGATCGACCTCCATACGCATCTCCCGCACTATCCTGCCGCGGGGCGGGTCGAAGGAGGCGTGGACTCCTGGCTGGAGCACCAGGGCATTCCCTCCGAACGAGAATTCAATACCGCTCTCGCGGAAACCGACGCACCGCGCTTTTTCGAAGCCCTTGCCCGGAATGGCACTACCTGCGCGATGCTTCACTCCGGGATCTACGAGGATAGCTGCGACGCGGCATTCGAAGCGGCCGAACGCAGCGGGCTGCGAATCATCATGGGAACCGTGATGGCTGATCGCGAGGACCATGGCGAGCGCCCGTCGGATAAAGCTCTCGCCGTCTCTCTCGAGCAAAGCGAGCGCCTCTGCCGCAAATGGCATGGCCGGGACAATGGGCGGCTTGAGTACGCATTCAGCCCTCGCTCGGCGCTCGCCTGCACGGGAGAGCTCCTGCAGGAGGTCATCCTGCTCGCCCGCAAATTTGACGCATACGTCCAGATGCATCTCGCCGAGAGCGCGGACGAGACCGCCCGTATCGCCGAGCGATTACCCGGCTTCCCGCACCGTGTGGCGGTTTTTGATGAATGCGGACTGCCCGGCGACCGGACTGTGCTCGCGCACTGTATCCACTTGAATGAGGAGGAAATCCGACTGCTCGCCGACCGCCGCGCAGTCGTAGCTCATTGCCCTACCTCCAATCTTTTCCTGAACAATGGGATCATGCCGCTGGATGCTCTCCAGCAAGTCGGGCTGCGTATCGGTCTCGGGTCGGATGTCGCAGCGGGGCCGGAGCTGGACCTATGGCGCGTGATGCGTTGCGCAATCGAATCGCAAAAGGCGCGATCATTTTACACGCCGGGAGTTCGCATTCCGAACGCGGCGGATGCCTTCCATATGGCCACGCTGGGCGGGGCGATCGCTCTGGGCAAGGAAGCGATACTTGGCACGATCGACGTCGGCAAGGATGCCGACCTCGTGGTGCTCGATCTCGCCCACGTGCTGCCGTACGGGAGCCGTGGAAACATGCACAGTGACCTGTCGGCCGAGGAGGTCCTCGACCTGCTCGTCTATCGCGGCGGCCCGCATGCGATGGTGGAAACCTTCGTGCGCGGAGCCTCCGTTTATAAAGCTCCCTCGCCGCTCCTGCTCTAGCTCGAAAGTTCAAGCGGGCGGGAGGGCCAGGCTCCGTCCGAGCCGTGGGCTAAGGTGGAACGCGCTGTCCCCAACGCGTTTCGTTTCCACTTGCGACGCGGCATTTGCCCGTGGCGTCTGCCACTTCCGCTGCACTGCCTGCCAACTGCCGCCTTATATAAGGCGGCTGGCAGTTCTGGCAGTGGCTACTGTCATGCTGCAATTGGCAGTTTCGGCAGTTTTGGCACTTCACCGCACTCCATATTGGGCCGATCTTGGGCGGCGGCACTCCGCCCAGAGGTTGCCGAGTTCACGTCCTCATATTCACCCTGCGTGGAGCCCTTCGCGGGGCTTGGGAATTAGACCCGCAAAGCCCTCGGGGCATTGCGGGCACGACCTTTGTCGCGGCGAAAGAACCGCGCTTACTTGACGACTTCCTTGCCCTCGGAGGAGGAGCGGGTGGTCGTGACAATGATCGTGCGCGTCGTCCGCACCTCCCCGTGGAGCATGCGCGTGTAGGGACCGTTGACTTTGCCGTAGCCACAGTACATGTCGCGACGGTTTTCCAACGTCGTACAGGAAGTCAGCGCGACGGCGGCCAGGGAAAGACAAAGGAGGGCAACTTTCACGGGGATGAGCTAAATCGCTTTCCTATGAAATTGTCAAATAGAAGGGCGGAACTCAGGCGTTGAAGATCAAGGCTCGTCCGTGCAACCTGACCACCGCCTTATGCTTTTCGCATTCTACGTCCATCACCTCAGTCCATTCCTCATCGAGTTTGGCCATGGCATTGGAATCCGGTGGTACGGGCTCGCGTATGTCGCGGCCTTTCTGGTGGGCATTGCACTTTACAGGCATCTGGCGCGGCGCGGGTTCTCGGATCTGAAGCCCGAGGCTGTGCCGGATTTCATCGTCTGGGGAGCGATCTTCGGCGTCGTGCTCGGCGGGCGCCTCGGATACATGCTCCTGTACGATCTGCATGATTTCCTGGCGAATCCGCTCATCATCTTCCGTGTGTGGGACGGCGGCATGGCCAGCCATGGAGGCATGGTCGGCATGCTTCTCTACACCCTGTGGTATGCAAAGAGGCACCATGTCTCGTGGCGCAATCTGGGAGACAATATTGTCGTCGTCACACCGCTGGGGCTGCTCTTCGGCAGGGTGGCAAATTTCATCAACGGCGAGCTTTTCGGCCGACCGACGACCGTGCCATGGGCGATGCAATTTCCAAAGGAGCTCTACTCCGCCCCGGATACGATGCAGGATGCCGCCATCCGTGCGGCAACGGCGATCGATCCACATTGGGTGACGATCGACCAGATCGAGGTCGCCACGCGGACGTCTTCTCAACTGCGGCAGGCACTTGCAGGCATCCTCACGCCCCGGCATCCCTCGCAGCTTTACGAGGCGGCCATGGAGGGAGCATTCCTTTTTATTCTCCTCTGGCTCCTGCGCACGCGCGTGCGGCTCCCCAATGGAGTGCTGATCGGCGTTTTCTTCGTGGCCTATGCCATCGTGCGAATCATCGGGGAGATGTTCCGCGAGCCGGATGCGGGCATTCCGCTCACCGGGCCATTCACGCGCGGCCAGTTTCTCTCGCTTTTCCTTATTGTGATCGGGCTGGCCTTTGCCATCTCTGCGTATCTCTGGCCATCGTGGCCGCCCCGTTGGCAGAAGACGCAAAAGTAGGCTGCTGGCATCCGGGGAGGGGCCGGCATGCGTTCTCGTCTTGGGTAAAGAAGGCCTCTATGAAGACTCCATCCTTGCTCGCCCTGCTCGCGAGCGCCGCAATACTCACCTCCTGCTCCGGACCCGGCGGACCGGCCACACGCGCCGGTCGTGCCGTGGATACAGCCGTCTATCATGTCGGCAGCGGCATCTCGCATGCCGGCCATGCAATCGAAAATGCAGCAGACGGGAACTAATTAAGCAGAAAGGCGGCGCCGCAATTTCTGCCGCCGCGTTCGCCGATCCGAATCTCGCTACTTCCGAGCCGCCGACTTAATCCGACGAACTCTGCGTATGTTTCCGACGATGGTGCGTCGTCGTCGTGGTCGTCGTGGAGTGATGATGCGTCGTCACCGTGCTGTGGTGGTGCGTCGTGGTTGTCCCGCTGTGGTGATGAGTGGTCGTAGAATCCGTGCCCGTGTGATGGCGCGGCGGTGTTGTGGCCGTGTTGTGATGACTCACCGTTTCCGTCTGACTGGAAGCCTCCGGAGCGGGCGTCGCCGCCGGAACTCCCTGCGCGCTCTGCGATGGCTTCTTCTGCGCAGCGATCCGCGCCTGCATCCGCTCCAGCGCTTTCCGGCGGATTTCCGGAGTGAGCTCGATATTCGGCTTCTGCACCACCTCGATCTCCTTCAGCAAATCGACACGGACGGGAACGATTCCCTCGCTCACCATGTCCACCTGCCGGGCTGCACCGCGACTAAGATCGATGATGCGCCCACGTACGAAGGGGCCGCGGTCATTGATCCGGACGACTACGGTCCGCCCGTTCAGCTCGTTGGTAACCTTTACCCAGCTATTGAGCGGGAACGTCCGGTGCGCGGCCGATAGAGCGTCGGCGTGGAATCGCTCTCCGGTCGCTGTGCGGGCGTCTTCCCAGTAGAACGACGCCTTCCCGTGCTGGGTGACCACCGGTTTCGGTGAAAACACGCGCGATGGCATGCCTGGACGGTCGTCCTGCTGCACGATGACATGCGGCCCAACGCAACCGGATAGCCCGGCAACGAGCGCCACGGCGAGCCATGTAGACAGCCGCTGGAATAGGGGTGAAAATCGGGCAGGAGAGATCAACGCGCGAAAGTGTGGCAGCCGATCCTGGTTTTGGGAAGCCTCGGAGCACTGGCGTACTGGCGGCAAATGCGCTCTATTCTGGTACATGCCCGCCTTGGCCACCTTCGACCCCGCTGAGCGACTCGGCTCCCAGCTGACCCGCCAGCGTCTCGCCCTGGAGGCCGAACTCTGGAATGGGAAGCGGCATCGCCGCAGCGCGCGCCTCATCCGCGCGACTGTAAAGACCGGCTTGGCCGTCCTCGGGCTCTCCGGGCGCGCTTATCGGAACTTTCTCGATGTACGCCTCGTCGAAAATGTCGTCCGCATTCCCTCTCTATCCCCGGCTTTCGAAGGCTTCCGCCTTCTGCAAATCTCCGATCTTCATTCCGATCTCGATCCCCTGCTGATCGATCGCGTCAAGGAACTCCTGGAAAAGGTGAGCTTCGACCAATGCGTGCTCACCGGCGATTATCACAACGAAATCGGCACCCCGTGGGATCGCTCGATGGAACTTACCTTGGGGCTGATTCCCCATCTCGGTCCCGATCCCCTCGGGGTCCCAGGCAATCATGACTTTCTGGCGAAATTTTCGATCCTAGAGGAAGGCGGGCTGCGCATGCTGCTCAATGAATCCGTTTCTCTGGAGCGAAATGGCCAGCGGCTCTGGATTTGCGGCGTGGACGATGCCCATCTATTTCGCACCCACGATCTGGAGGCGGCCAGTCGGGGCATTCCCGCCGGCGAATGCCGCATCCTGCTTTCGCATACGCCGGAAACATGGCGGGAGGCGGCCCGGCTGGGCTATGCGCTCCATCTGAGCGGGCACACGCATGGCGGGCAGATTTGTCTGCCGGGCGGATATCCCATCGTTCGCAAGGCAGCCGTTCCCAGGGCACTGCTGGCGGGCCCGTGGCGCGAGGGTGCTATGGCCGGCTATACCTCGCGGGGAACGGGAAGCTGC
>Ga0068856_100001399_pt1 | contig 25285 bp, 13 predicted proteins | sample KBSCornC62_FD_66595 | JGI IMG/M metagenome (GOLD analysis project Ga0068856, IMG submission 66595) | Corn rhizosphere microbial communities from Kellogg Biological Station, Michigan, USA - KBS Corn C6-2 | ecosystem: Host-associated > Plants > Roots > Rhizosphere > Soil ... | reverse complement strand
TGGCGGACTGGCGGCGGGCACGACCAATTACTATGTCATTTCCGCTGTGACTCCGTCAGGCGAGACGGCCAACTCTTCCGAAGCAGCAGGGACAACTGCCAACATCGTGGGGCCGTATTATAAATTTGATGAGAGCAGTGGCGCGATGGCGTCAGATTCCAGCGGCTTCGGTTTTGACGGAACGCTTGTCAACGGGCCGACTTGGACGACTGGAGTCTTCGGTAACGCCGTGAATCTTCTCGGTAGCTCCAGCCAGTATGTGGCGTTGCCGACGGGAGTGATCAGCGGGCTGGGTGATTTCACCATCGCAGGCTGGGTTAATTTAAGCACGGTCAGTGCGTGGAACCGGATCTTTGATTTCGGCGTGAACACGGATCGCTATATGTTCCTGACGCCGCAGGCGGGTGCCGGTGGGCCGGTGCGATTCGCCATTACCACTGCCGGTGGCAAGACCGAGGAGCAAATCAGCGGCACGGCGACTTTGGGAACGGGCTGGCATCATCTGGCCGTGACCCTGACGGGTAATGAAGGGACTGGCGTTGGCACTCTCTATGTTGACGGAGTGCCGGTAGGAACCAACAGCGCCATGTCCCACACGCCCGGCATGATTGGCGACCTGATCAATGATGCAAACAATTGGATTGGGCGGTCGCAATTTTCCGATCCTTACTTGAATGGCAAAGTGGATGATTTTCGAATCTACAACGGCGCGCTGAATGCCGCCGGAATCTCCGCCATCATGGCTGGTAATCCTCCGCCAACGCAGCCGGGGCCGCCATCAGTTCCTTCCGCCCCGACCGGCTTGAGCGCGATAGCGGTTTCCTCCAGCCAGATCAATCTGTCTTGGACGGGCAGCACTGGAGCAACCAGCTACAATGTCAAACGTTCAACCACCAACGGCGGCCCGTATGTCGTTATTGCCAATATCCTCACCAACCTCAATTCGACCAGCTTCAGTGACATCGGCCTGACGGATGGCAAAACATATTACTACGTGGTCACCGCGCTCAATGACGGGGGAGAAAGCGCCAACTCCTCTCAAGTCAGTGCTGCGCCTCCAATTCCTGCCCTGGCTGGTTATTGGAAATTTGACGAAGCCGGCGGCACAACCGCAGCCGATTCCGCCGGTGCCAATAACGCCACTTTGGCCGCAGGCGCAACTTGGGCGACGGGCAAGATGAACAGTGCGGTCTCACTGAATGGCGCCAGCACCAGCTACGTGAGTTTTCCCGCCGGCTTCATCAGCACGCTCACCAACTACACCATCGCTGGCTGGGTGAACCTGAACAGCGTCAGCACTTGGGCGCGCATCTTCGACTTCGGCACCGGCACAACCAACTATATGTATCTGGCGCCAAGCAGCGGCAGCGCCATCCGCTTTGCGATCAATATCGGCGGCGGAGAACAGCAGATCAACGGGAGCTCCATTCCTTCGACGGGAGCCTGGCATCACTTTGCAGTGACGTTGTCTGGCACTGTGGGCACCCTCTACATAGACGGTGTGAAGGCCGGAGTAAACACTGGCATGACGCTCAGCCCATCAAGCCTGGGCAGCACCACGCAGAACTACCTCGGCAAGTCGCAATTTGCCGATCCGTATTTGAACGGCTTGGTGGATGACTTCCGCATCTACAACAGCGCCTTGAGCGCGGCGGAAGTTTTCGCCTTGGTCTATCCGCCGCCGGCTGCGCCTACCGGCTTAAGCGCCACGGGTGGTGACTCGGTGGTGAATCTAGCTTGGGTGCAGTCCACCGGTTCGGACATTACCACGAACAGAGTCTATCGTTCGACAACCGGCAGCGGCGGATCTTACAGTTTGCTGGCCACGCTGGCGGCAACCACGTCCTATGCGGACACGACGGCAGTCAACGGCAGCACCTACTACTATGCGATCAGCGCGATCAACACCAATGGCGAAAGTGCCTTGTCTAGTTATGCGGGCGTGACACCGGCACCAACCTTGATGGCGTATCTAAAGCTCGATGAAACGAGCGGCACGACGGCTTTGGATTCGGCCAGCAACGGCTGGAGCGGAACACTGGTCAACAGTCCGACTTGGGTGGCTGGCTATTCCAACAACGCGGTGAGTTTTAATGGCACCAACCAGTATGTGAGCCTGCCAGCTGGTGTGGTCAGTAGCGTGACCAATTTTACCATGGCCGCGTGGGTGAAGCCGACGACCGTGTCCACTTGGAACCGGATCCTTGATTTTGGTAACAATACGACGACCTATATGTTTCTGTCGCCCAAGAGCGGCAACGGCACGGTGCGGTTCGCCATCACCACCAGCGGCAATGCGCATGAACAGCAGATCAATGGCACGGCGGCGTTAAGTGCTGGAGCATGGTCGCACGTGGTGGTCACTTTGTCTGGCAGCGTGGGTATTCTCTATGTAAACGGCGCGCCGGTGGGCACCAACAGTGCGATGACTCTGAATCCATCAAGCATGGGAAGCACGGCGAACAACTACCTCGGCAAATCACAATTCAACGATCCCTATTTGAAGGGTTTGGTGGATGAGTTTCGCATCTACAAAGGGGCCATGAGTGCCGGCCAAGTATCAGCCTTGCCGTAACCCCATGCCAGAACTGCGCCTGTTGAAAGCAAACTGGCCCGGTTGGGTTCCAGCCAATCGGGCCGGTTCTTCTGTAAATCAATTGAAAATATTTCTGTGCTGAACCAGATGAATGTTCAGGAAACGCTGATCCTATCTCAGCTAAAATGCTTCATGCATTCACTACCTGTCCACCAAACCAAGGCCCGGCCACTATCCCTGATCCGACGTGTCCGGCCACGAAACCGGATTGCCGGGCGGTGTCTGGTAAGGCAGAATTATGCGACGGCCACACTGGGTTTGCGGCTCCTAGAACAGATGGATGCCAACTATGATTAACATTAAAGGTATTTTGATTCTGGCGTCGTGCTGGCTTTTTATGAGTCCGGTTTTTTCCCAAAGCAACCAGTTTCCCTTCGCCATCCTTCGTGGCGATTATCCCGATCCGTCCATTCTGCGCGACGGCGAGGATTACTACCTGACGCATTCGCCGTTTTTTTATACGCCGGGATTTCTGATCTGGCATTCCAAAGACTTGATGAATTGGGAGCCCGTCTGCCGAGCGATGACCAAGGTGGTCGGTTCGGCCATGGCACCCGATCTAGTGAAGCACAATGGGAAATTCTACATCTATTTTCCTGCGGCGGGAGTGAATTGGGTGATCTGGGCCGACAACATTCGTGGTCCGTGGAGCGATCCGATCAAACTGGACGTTGGCCAGATTGATCCCGGTCATGCCGTCGGTGAAGATGGAAAACGTTATTTGTTTTTGTCGGATGGCTACGTCGTGCCGCTGGCGGACGACGGGCTTTCAGTTGTTGGAGAAAAGAAAAAAATCTACTCCGGCTGGCAGTTTCCGAACGATTGGAAAACGGAAGGGATGTGGTTGGAATCGCCGAAGATCATCCGTCGCGGCGATTATTTTTACATGGTCGTAGCGGAAGGCGGAACGGCCGGTCCGCCGACGAGTCACATGGTTGTGGCCGCGCGCTCCAAGAGCATTCAGGGTCCATGGGAGAACTCGCCGCACAATCCCATAGTCCACACCTACAGCGCCGACGAGTCGTGGTGGTCGAAAGGGCACGGCACATTGATTGACGATGTGAACGGCAATTGGTGGATCGTCTATCACGCTTACGAAAACAGCTTTTACACATTGGGTCGGCAAACCTTGATTGAACCGATTGAATGGCTGGATGACGGTTGGTTCCGCGCCGCGAAAACTGCCAAGACAATCTCGCCCGCTGGCACGCCGCCGGTTCATGCCATGAAGCTCTCCGATGATTTTTCCGGCAAGGATCTCGGCCTGCAATGGACGACCTGGCGGGATTACGATTCCAAGAGCATTACGCTGAAAGACAACAGTCTGTATCTTGCAGCCAAGGGGGCTACCCCGAAAGATGCCCGGCTTTTGCTCGTTACGGCCAATGATCATAGCTATGAGACGTTGGTGGAGGTTACTCTCGGCAAAGGCAGCGCCGGCGGGCTGATTCTGTTCTACAACGAAAAAGCCTTTGCCGGCATCAGCTCCGATGGAACGCAGCTCACTATTTACAAAAGCGCCGTCGAAACGACTCAACAACCCAGCACTTTCGGCAATCATTTCTTCCTGAAAATCACAAACCACCAGAACCGCTGCGATCTGCAGGCCAGCGATGACGGTAAAACTTGGACGACGATTCAATCCGGCGTGGACGTTTCGCAGATGCACCATAACAAGTTCAAAGGTTTCCTCGCGTTGCGTCCCGGCCTGATGGCCGCCGGCAACGGCGAGGTGAAGTTCGAACATTTTCAATACCGGGGGCTTCAATGAAGCTGCCTAAAACAAACGTCTCACCGACCGCCTTTACCAATTCCATGAATCGAATCAAAATCGTCCTCCTCTGCACTATTTCAGCTCTCGCTCTGGCTGCCCGTGCAGAGACGACGACCGTCACCGTGGACGCGAATGCCGGGAAACCGATCAGTCCCGATCTCGTCGGTATCTTCTTCGAGGACTTGAACTACGCCGCGGACGGCGGGCTTTACGCGGAGCTGGTGCAGAACCGCTCGTTCGAATACAGCGCCACCGAGCAACCCTCGTGGGGACCGCTCACCGGCTGGGAATTCCTCAAACGCGGCGGTGGCGCGGGTGAACTTTGGGTGGATTCATCCGGCCCGATTCATCCGAATAATCCGCATTCTGCGCTCATCCAGATTACGTCGGTCGGTGATGGAGTTGGTTTGTCCAACTCTGGTTTCGATGGCATCCCGGTAAAGGCCGGCGAACAATATGATTTTTCCGTCTTTGCCCGGCTGCTCAACGTCGGCGATAGAGGCCATAGCAAGCCGGTCGGCAAGTTGCCGTTGAGCGTGCGCTTGGAAACCAAGGACGGCGTCGTGCTCGGCGAGGCGGGCGTCCAAGCTTCGAGCCCTGCGGATTGGAAACAACTGACGGCAACGCTTACCGCAAGCCAGACTGTTCCTGATGCGCGGCTCGTCGTGCTTGCCAAAGAGCCGGGTTTGATCGCGCTGGATGAAGTGTCGCTTTTCCCGCAGAAAACTTTCAAAGGTCGCAAGAACGGCCTGCGCGCCGATCTCGCGCAAGCCATCGCCGATTTGCATCCAAAGTTCATGCGCTTTCCCGGCGGTTGCCTCACTCACGGCGATGGTCTCGGCAACATCTATCGCTGGAAGGACACCATCGGCCCGGTTGAGCAGCGCAAAGGACAGGCGAACATCTGGCGTTATCACCAGAGCGTTGGCTTGGGTTATTTCGAATATTTCCAATTCTGCGAGGACATTGGCGCCAAGCCGTTGCCTGTGCTGGCGGCTGGCGTTTCTTGTCAAAACTCCACGCGCACCCGTGGCACCGGCCAGCAATGTATCCCGATGGCGGACATGCCCGCTTACATCCAGGACGTGCTCGATCTGATCGAATGGGCGAACGGGCCGACGAATTCCATTTGGGGTGCCAAGCGTGCCGCCGCCGGCCACCCGGCTCCTTTTGGCTTGAAATATCTCGGCGTCGGGAACGAAGACAAACAGACTGACGGCTTCCGGGAGCGCTTCCAGATGATCTACGAGGCAATCAGAGCGAAGCATCCCGAGATCACCGTGGTGGGCACGGTCGGCCCGGCTCCCAGCGGCGAAGACTTTGACCTGGGCTGGAAGTTTGCCGGCCAACTCCACGTGCCGATCGTGGATGAACACTATTACCAAAGCCCGGAATGGTTCTGGGATCATCTGAATCGCTACGACCATTACGACCGCGCCAAGCCGAAGGTCTATGTCGGCGAATACGCCGCGCACGATGCCAAACGGCGCAGCACGCAGCGCGCCGCCCTGGCCGAAGCCGCCTATCTGACGAGCCTGGAAAAGAATGGCGATGTGGTTCATTTCGCTTCCTACGCGCCGCTACTGGCCCGGAGAGGACACACCCAATGGACGCCGGATATGATTTACTTCAACGGCACGGACGTCTTTCCGACCATCAGCTATTACGTGCAGCAACTCTTTGGTTTGAACGCTGGCGACACTTGCCTTCCGACTGCTGTCAGCGATTCAAATGAATTCGCCGCGTCTTCCGTGCGCGACAGCAAAACCGGCGATTTGATCGTCAAACTGGTGAATGGCGCCAATACGCCCAGACCGCTTCGCATCGAGCTGAATGGCGTCGCCACGCTTCCCCGCAGCGCGACCAAAACCGTTCTGACTGGTGCGAATGCCGATGTGGCCAATCCGGACGGCGGCGTTCCAGCGGCGAAGCCGGAAGTATCGCCCATCGAGGTCGGCCCAGTGTTCGATTACGAAGCTCCGGCCAATTCCTTGACGGTGATTCGTGTGCAGTCCAAGTGATCTCGCATTTCGAAATTTTGCATGCCACCCGCAGCGTCTTGAGCACCGTGCAAACCGTGGCGACGAACGCGACTCGTCGGTGACCGTTTCTGTCGTCAGCATCAACGACAGCGTTCGTTACCGGTTGGTGAATCTCCAGGGTGCTTTCGAAATCCGCTGATACCGGCGGCTTTGATTCAATATTCTGGCAAGGCAATCCGGGGATTTCGTTTTATTTTGTTGGGCTTTTGTTGGGCGGAACCCAATCCGCTAACAAAGCCTATCGCCAATCCGACGCCCTGAGCCTATATTTTTCAAAGTCTCCATGAGTGATGTAACGCTATTATTGCAAGCTGCCGGGCGGGGTGATGGCCGCGCCTTGGAGGATTTGCTCCCGATGGTTTACGAGGAACTCCGAAACCTCGCCGCAGCGCGCATGGCGCGCGAGGCGGCGGGCCATACCTTGCAGCCGACGGCGCTGGTGCATGAGGCATGGCTGCGACTGGTCAGCGACAAGGACCAGACCTGGCAGAATCGCGCCTATTTTTTTGGGGCGGCGGCGGAGGCGATGCGCCGCATCTTGATCGAGCACGCCCGGCGCAAGTCCCGGCTAAAGCATGGCGGCGGGCAGGAGCGGTTGAACATCGAGGATCTGGACCTGGCGGAAACCACTCCGGACGACAAAATTTTGCTGGTCAATGACGCGTTGCAACAACTGGAGGCGGAGCATCCCGAGCGGGCGCGGATCGTGGTGCTGAAGTATTTCGGCGGCATGACCAACAAGGAAGTGGCGGAGACGCTGGGCATTGGCGAGCGCTCGGTGGATCGCCATTGGGTTTGTGCCAAAGTCTGGCTGTTCCGCAAGATTGCCGGCTAGGCTGGCTGAAATTTTGGCGGACGACGGCTGGCAGAATCGCATGATTAGATGGAACCACGAATGATTGATGCCCTGACAGAGCGGGTGGAAGCGATATTCTACGACGTGCTGGCGGTTGAACCGTCCAGCCGCAAGGCCTATTTGGATCAGGTCTGTGCCGGCGATGCCGGTTTACGTGCCCGGGTGGAGGAAATGTTGTCCAGCCAGTCGCAGGCGGAAGGCTTCTTCAAGGATGAAAATCCGGGCGCTGGCATCGCCCGGTTGGTGGCCGACGCTTCCGCTGGCAAGGAATCCGGTTTGAACCTTGAGGTTCCGGCGGAACAGGAGTTGGGCAAGCAGATCGGCCCTTACAAATTGCTGCAAAAAATTGGCGAGGGCGGCTGCGGCATGGTTTACATGGCCGAGCAGGAAAAACCCGTTCGCCGCCGCGTGGCGCTCAAGGTCATCAAGCTGGGCATGGACACCAAGAACGTCATCGCCCGCTTCGCGGCTGAGCGGCAGGCGCTGGCCTTGATGGATCATCCGAACATCGCGAGCGTGCTGGATGCCGGCGCGACCGAGCTGGGACGTCCGTTCTTCGTGATGGAACTGGTGCGCGGGGTCAAGATCACCGAGTTTTGCGACCAGAACCATCTGGACGTGCGCCAGCGGCTCGAGGTGTTCATACATGTTTGCTCGGCCATTCAACACGCGCATCAGAAAGGCGTCATTCACCGCGACATCAAACCCTCGAACGTGCTGGTGACCTCGCATGACGGCGTGCCGGTGCCGAAGGTCATTGATTTTGGCATCGCCAAGGCGACCGAAGGCCGGCTGGCGGACAACACGCTCTTCACCGCCTACGACCAGTTCATTGGCACGCCGGCCTACATGAGCCCGGAACAGGCGGAGATGAGCGGCCTCGATGTGGATACGCGCAGTGACATTTACAGTCTGGGCGTGCTGCTCTACGAGTTACTCACGGGGAAAACGCCGTTTGAATCCAAGGAACTGCTCGCGTCCGGCCTGGATGCACTGCGCCATACGCTGCGCGAAAAAGAACCGCAGATGCCTTCGACCCTGTTGACGTCGCTGCGGCAGGACGAATCTTCCACGACCGCCAAATGCCGGCGCACCGACTCGCGAAAACTGATTTCCGTGCTGCAAGGCGATCTGGATTGGATCGTGATGAAGGCGCTGGAGAAGGACCGGACGCGGCGTTACCAGACCGCCAACGGACTCGCCCTGGATATTCAGCGGTATCTCGACAACGAGCCGATTTTCGCCCGTCCGCCCAGCCGGCTCTACCGGTTACAAAAGCTGGTTCGGCGGAATAAAATAGTTTTTGCCGCCATTGGCGTGACCAGCGCGGCGCTCATTTTTGGGCTGGGAACCTCGATGTGGATGATGATCAAAGAACGCGAGGCCCGCCAGCGGGCGGTGGCGGCCGAGCAGGCGGAATTCCGCTTGCGACAGGAAGCGGAAAACCGGGAGAAGATCACGCAGGCCGCATTTTTGATCAGCCAGGAGAAAATGGCGGAGGCGGACCGGATGGTGGACAAAGTTTCCAATCTGCAACCCTCGTTGGAAGCCGAGGACGTGCTGCGCACGCTCGGCGAGTGGCACGCGCTGCAAGGCCATTGGAAACTGGCGGCCGCGCGGTTCATCGCCCTGCTACAGGCCGACCAGAGCGACAAGTCCGAGATGATCACCTCGGACCTGCTGCTGGCGGGACCCGTCTTGATCGAATCTGGCGACGTGCGCGGCTACGAACATTTCCGGCAGAAAGCGATCGCCCGTTTTGCCGGCACCACCAATCCTGTTAACGCCGAGCGCACGGTCAAGATCAGCCTGCTCATCCCGGCCGACCCGCAAACCATGAAGCTCTTGGAGCCGTTTGCCGAGCTGGCAGCGAAGTCTTTCGAGCGTGATGGAATTAATGCCGGCAGCTCTCCCTTGATGGCCTCCTGGCGCTGCGTCTCCCTGTCCCTGATGGCCTACCGGCAGGGCTACACTCCCACGGCCAAGGAATGGGGACGCCGCTCCCTGTCGTATCCGATAAACACTCCGGCCCGCATCGCCACCGTTCATGTCATCCGTGCCATGGCCTGCCAACAACTGGGTGAAGTGGAGCAGGCGCACTCCGAACTGGAGCAGGGCCGGAAAATGATTGAGGATCAGTTTGCGCGCGGTTTGAAGAAGGGCAATGGACCCGAAGGTTGGTGGGCTGACTGGCATTTCGCCCGCATCCTGTTGCGCGAAGCCGAAGCGCTGATTGAACCATCGCCCAAAAATTCAAATGGTGGAGGCGGCGGGAATTGAACCCGCGTCCCAAGTCAACCTGCCAGCCGCGACTACATGCTTATTCCCGGTAATTTTTTCTGCTATGCGATGGCGCCGGAACTCGAGTCGCACTGCCTAGTCCGCATGATAAGATCTCGACTGACAACGCGCGGTCTCCGCCGTCAATCATGCCTGCTGTTGCGTCCATCCACCGTAGCAGGTGTCCAATGGCGGACGTCGTGGCCTTAGGCCGCGAGGGCTAGTTCTTCGTTAGCTTTTTGGTTTTGATGCGGATGATTTACGAGGCCAACGCATCGTCCTCGGCATGCCGCCTCTGGCGTGTTCACATGGTCGAAACCAGTGCGCCCCCAACCGATTTGGCAACGTTATCATCCGCTACTTTCCTCTTCCGGTCAAATGCAGAAACCATCACGCCTTCGCGCGCAGCAAGGTATCCAGACAGGTCTTCGCCTTTTGTCGCAACGACTCGCGCTCCGTTCCGCTCAAACCTTGCGGGTCAAAACGATACCGGTAATGCAAGCCGAGCAATTCTTGCAGCGCCGCACGCAAGCCCGTGAGGGCGGGCGCGGTCAGGGCGCGTTCCAGCCATTCGGAAAGCGGCTCACCCGTCTGCCGGGGCACACCGCGCGTGGCCAGTTTCCTTTCCAGCTGATAAAATTCCGAGTCGAGGCCGGGCCAGAGGACGGGCGCGATCGGCCGTTTCATGGCCTCCTCGCTCCGTCGTTTTTTGCGCCGTCGAAAGATGATGTGGCCGAGCAGCACGAGCAGCACGGGAATCAGCGCCCAGAAGATATATTGTTGGATGTTGGCCTGCCGCCAGCGGAGCTTGGCGATCTGAAAGCCGAGCCATGAACGCAAGTCGGCGAGCCACTCGCCCCCGGCCGTGCGCCGGCTCTCCGTCGCGACCCAGGAGCCGGGGGTGGTGTCGAAATCTTCCCAGCATTTTGTGGTTTTATTCCAGACGAGGCACCAGGCATGGGCGTCGCGTTCGCGCACGATGTAACCGCTGCCGCGCGGTTCATGCACCAGATAACCAACCGCATACCGCGCAGGAATCCCCATATACCGCAGCAGCAGCACGGTGGCGCTGGCAAAATATTCGCAGTGGCCGCTGCGGCTGGTGAGCAGGAATTTCGTCAGCGGCGTGGCGTTGGTGGTCGCGCGCTTTTCGGCTCCCTGCCAGGTGCTGTAGGAGAATTTATCGAGGAAAAACTTTTCAACGGCTTGAAGTTGTTGCGCCTCGCTGGTGCCTTTCAAGTTCATTTCCGTCAGCACCTGTTGCAGCGCGTTGGTTTCCTCCGGCGGCACGGTGAGGTCGGAGTGGTTGGTTGACCTGTCATCAGGCGGAATGTCCATTGTTACGCCGGGCCCGTAGTGCGCGTTAAAAATCAGCAGTCCGCTCCCGGCGGCGAGGAGCGCGCCGTTATTGTTCCGTTTCAAAACCATGTCGGGCGGGATATTCTCCAGCCGGCTGACCCCGCTGGGCAGCGGCAATAATCCTTCCGGGGCTCCGATTTCCCGCGACCAGCCGTTGAGATAACAGGCGATGCTGACGGCGGAGCCCCCGCGTTTTTTGGGGATCAAAATCCAGGAAGTTTTATCGGACTCGGCATAGAGCGGTTCGAAGTCGTTCAAGGTTCCGCCGGCATACCACGTTAGTTTGCGCGCCTGGTAATTACGGTAGCTTGCCTCGCGCAGATACGTTGGCGCGTCGCCGAGCTTTTCCGGCTCAAGCCAGATGACGATTTTGGCGGACAATTTCATCTGCCCGATCCGGCCCATGCTGGTCATGCTTTGCAAGGGGTCCTGCCGCTGGCCGAAAAGCCGGGCGAGCCATTGCGTGTTGAAATTCTGAATGGCCCGTTCGGCCTGGCTGATGCCGACCATTTCCAGAAAACCCAGGCTGAAAACGATCAACAGCGCGAAGAACCAGATCGCTTTCCCAAATCGCGCCGGGCGAATCGTCCACAACGCCCACGCCGCCAGCACGCCCTGTCCCCAGAAATAAATTTGCGAGCCGTTGTTGGCGTGGATGCCCGCCGAGAACAGGCACACGATGAAATACGGATACGCGATGTTGACGTAATAGCCGGCGAAAGCTTGATCGCCCCGCCGTCGCCGCCAGCCCAGCACCATGGAAATGGCGGTGAGCGGCGCCGAAGGACGCACGTTAAAAGTTTGCGCCACGACAAAGGCGAACAGCGTCATTGGCAGCCAGCAGAACAGGCGGGTGGTGGCCAGGGCGGTGGCGTCAGCGGCATTTTGGGTCGCGTGGCCTTGGAACAAACCGCCCAAGCCGCCGGTGTTGGTCGTGAAAATGTAGCCCGCCAGCGCCACATTCAGCAGCACGCAAAAACTCCAGATGCGGTTGAAGTCGGAATCGTCCAACTCCCAGCGGAATCGGGTGAAACGTGCGCTTTCGAGCATCACCCCCATGATCGCGCCGATCAGCAGAAAATCCGACTGCCAGCCCCAGAAGAGCAGGGCGGCCAGAATCAGGAGTGGCGGCGGTTTCATGGGAGGGAAAACATTCAACGTTCAACATTCAACATTGAACGCCGAAGAAGGTCGGCGTCATTCGTCCGCACATTGGAGGTTGGGCGTTGAATATTCAATGTTGAATGTTTCTGCTTCATTTCAATTTCGCCAGCTCTTCCTCGATATGCCCGATCTCGAGGATGTGAAAATTTTCCGGTGTTTCCCGCATCGGCCCGGCCTCCGGTTTGTTTGCGCCCGGCGGGATGACAACGAGCACCAGCAGAGGCACGCCCAATGTCTGAAGCTTCTTCACCAGCTTCTGCCGAGTGTCATCCCAGCGTTGCAGCACGCAGATGCAGCCGCTCACGGCGGAAATGTGATTGAGCACCAGGCTTTCGAGCACGTCGAAATTTTTGTCCGCGCAGTTTTTTACTGAAGCCAGAATCTCCAGCATCTGGTCGGCGTGCGCGAGGCCGCGACCGGCGGTGAAGCAATAGGACTGGTGCCCAACGAACAGCAAATCGAGCAGCGATTCCTGTGTCAGAATCGTGCAGGCGAACGACGCCGCGACGGACACAGCCTCTTCCAGAACTTCGCTGTTCGGTTCCTCGTCGAACGTGTCGAGCACCAGCGCGTGACGCACGAAAAATTCGTCCTCGAACTCCTTCACGATCGGTTTGCCGGCTTTCGCCCAGCTCCGCCAATGGATGTGTCGCAACGGATCGCCGCGCCGGTATTCGCGCAGCGCGACGAATTCCTCGCTGCGGCCGATGTTCGCCGCGAGCGCCACGCCGCCTTCCTGATAGCGCAGCGCGCCGGGCAGGGCAATGGGCGGCAGCGGATAGCGCTTCGGTAAAATCAGCACGGATTGCGGTGCGGCGAGGGTGATGAACGAACGGAACAACCCGAACGGATCGGGCCGCGCAATGGTCACGCCGGAGAAATGCAAAACACCCCGGCGCAACGGGAGAATTTCCACGCGCACTTCCACCTCGCCGTTCGCCGTTGCGGGTGGAATATCCGCCGCCCTGATCGTCGCCATGCGAAAGGGATTTTTCCGCCGTCGTTGCGCCACACGGAAAGGCCGGACGCGGCGGCCTTCCGCGAGTTGAAAGGCAAGCCAGTTGTCAAATGTCGGGCGCGGGTCGGCGAGATTTTCGAGCAACGTCAGGCCGGCTTGGGTTTTGGTGGTCAGATTTTTCACCAGCACGCGATACGGCAACGGCTGGCCCGCCGTGCCGGCGCGGGGCAGCCGTCGGGTCACGGAAAATTTGGCGCGAAAGAAAAAACTGAATCCGCCGGCAAACAGCAGCAGCGCCAGCAGCAGGGCGAAGGATTGGTAACTGACAGTGTTCTCAATATCCACGCCAAAGGCGCCGGCGACGCAAAGCCCCACGGCGACACTTATGCCGGCAAGGGTGAACCGCCGTTGCACCCAATACCACAGGCCACCCGTTGCGCGGTAGCTCCAGTAGATCGGTTTGTATAAAAATTTCAAAGGGAAACATCCAACACCCAACATTCAACATCCAAGATCGAATGATTATGCGTGCAATGCCTGTCCAATGGTTGTTCGATGTTGGGTGTTGGTTGCTGGGTGTTCATTTGATTTGGTTCACGCCGGGACTTTGATCTTTTTCAAAACTTCCTCCACGACGCCACGCGTTGTAACGCCGGAAAACCGCGCTTGCGGTTCCAGCACCAGGCGATGCGCAATCACTGGCACGGCGAGCTTTTGGATCTGCTCCGGCGCAACGAAGTCATGTCCCTCAAACAACGCCATCGCCTGCGCCGTTTTCATGAGCGCGATGGATGCGCGCGGGCTGGCCCCGAGTTGCACGCTGGGCGCGGTGCGGGTTGCGGCCACGAGGTCAACCACGTAGCGTTTTAATTCCTCGCTGATACGGATCTTTTCGACCGCGTGTTTGAGGGCGATGACTTCCGCCAGCGTCGCGGTGGGTTTCAATTCGTCCAACGGATGGTTGTGTTCCTGCGCGGTCAGAATGGCCACCTCCTCCTCGGGCGCGACGTAGCCGAGCGTAAATTGCATCGCGAACCGGTCCATCTGCGCCTCGGGCAGGGGATACGTTCCCCGAAACTCGACGGGATTTTCCGTGGCAATGACAAAGAATAGCTCGGGCAGATTGCGGCGCTCGCCCTCCACGCTGACCTGTGCTTCGCCCATCGCCTCGAGCAATGCGGATTGCGTGCGCGGTGAGGCGCGGTTGATTTCATCCGCGAGCAAGATGTTCGTAAACACCGGACCTTCGTGAAAATGAAACTGCTGGTCGCGCTGGTCGAAGATCGAAACGCCCAAAATGTCCGATGGCAAAAGGTCCGGCGTGAATTGCAGCCGCTTGAATTGTGCGTCAATGGATTTGGCGAGCGCCTTGGCCAAGGTGGTTTTGCCGGTGCCGGGATAATCTTCCAGCAACACATGTCCGCCCGCCGCGAGCGCCGCCAGCAAATGACGCGTGGCGTGATCCTGACCCCGGATGATTTTGGAGATGTTGCCGGCAATCCGTTGGTAGGTTTCGCGTGCCGCTGCAAGGTGGGTGGATGTCATGGTGGTTTCCTGTAGGTGAAACAGTGAAGAGCAAGAAAGGTTCCAGCGAAACTTTTAATTTTCTTGCGTAGATGCCGTTCACGGGGTCTCGGCAAGTCCAGCTCAATACAGTTCGTGGCGGACGAAAGCGGCGGTAAACCGCACGCACTCCAGACGCTGCGCGAGGTTTCATGACACTTGGTGAACGCGCAGCGTCTGGAGTGCGGATGCTTCAGCTCCGCTCATTGACGCGAGATCGGAAAGTCCAATCCCCCTGAATCAATGATGTGAACAACTTCCGCTTGCTGCGTGAGCCTCACGCATAAGGCGTGAAATTTTCACGCATCTGGTGGTCTCGGGGAAATTGAATATGCTGTTTTGCTGGGGTTTTGACAGTTTTTCCGGTTGGCATCGTCGTTGCTAAAGAGATGGCAGAACCCGGTTGACAGTTCCTGTGATTTGAGTAGATTCACGCCCCTGTCACCCGGAAGAAACCAATAAACATTATGAAACAACAAACCAAAAAAGCGTTTACGCTTATCGAACTCCTCGTCGTCATCGCGATCATCGCGATTCTCGCCGCCATGCTCTTGCCCGCGCTCGCCGCTGCCAAGAAAAAGGCCCAAAAAATCAACTGCGTTAACAACCTCAAGCAGATCGGTCTCGCGTTCCGCATCTGGAGCGGGGACAACGGGGACAAGTATCCGCAGTCTGTTCCTTACACCTCTGGTGGTGCTCAAGATTATGTGGGGCATGGCACTACGGCCGCAAGCGTGTTGAATCCAGCCATGGTGTTCATGGTTATGTCCAACGAGCTGTCCACTCCCAAAGTTGCCTATTGCCCCTCTGACAGCTATCAACGTGGTCAGGCTCCAGCCTCCACTTTCGCATATACTAACTTCATTGTTTGCGCTGCGCCGACTGGAACTACTAAAGCTGGCGTTCCGACGGCAGCAGGTGCTGCCAGCTATTTTGTGAATGGTGATGCTCAGGAAGCTGATCCCCAAATGATTCTATCCGGCGATGTGAACATTGGCAGCCAGTCCGCCACGGCGAACAACAATGCCGCTGATTATGGTTTTACCACCGCGAATGCCGCAGCCTCCACCGCCCCGACTCAATGTTCGGCACAAGCTACCACCACCACCGCTATGGGACTTGCCAATGGCGCATGGGCTTGGACCAAAAACGAAAACCATCAGAAGACCGGCAACATTGGATTGGCTGATGGCAGCGTGCAGTCCGTTTCCGTCAAAGGTTTGCATGATGCCTTGATCAGTGGCACGAACACTTTGATGACCCAATCTTTCAATTTTCCGCGCTGATTTTCCGCAGTTCAATTACGCAAAGGCGCTCCTCAAGGGGCGCCTTTTTATTATCTTTTATCGCTTAAGACAAGACGGTTTGTGAGTTTTGGATTTTAACAGTCCAGAGTAGTTTGAAAATGCTGTCGCCAAAACGCTAACTGGGGTTGAGAAATCGTGCCGTAGCGTCATGAGGTGCGGGTGATCAAGTGCTGAACCTTGCGGAGTTTTCCAACTGAGCCTGATCCCGAATTAGTTGCCTTGCTTCTTTCAGACTCAAAGCCAGCACGCAACTGCGCCGATGGCGGTGGCCACCATCCAAAGCACCAGCACCGCCTTCGTCCGGCTCAAGCCTGCCCGCGTTAGCCGGTGCGAGAGATGATTCGTGTCGCCGAGCCAGAATGGTTTTTTATTCAGCGTGCGGAAGAGCGAAACTTGCGCGAGGTCGAGCAGGGGAACCGCCAGCACGAGCAGCGGCGCCAGCACGGCGAGCGGTCGCGGATTTTGCTTCGTGTAAAAGTGCGGCAGAATCGCCATTACCGCGAGCAGATAGCCGACGAGATGACTGCCCGCGTCGCCGAGAAACGACCGGGCATGTGGAAAATTCCAAGGCAAAAATCCCACCAACGCGCCGCACATGAGAAATCCGGTAATGGCGACGAGGTATTGTCCATTCGCCGCCGCGATCAGCGCAAAAAAAAGCGCCCCAATCGCCCCGATGCCGGCGCAGAGGCCGTTCATGTTGTCCATAAAGTTGAAGGCATTGATGACGGTGAGAATCCAAAGCACCGTGATGGCGTAGCTGAAAATATCGCTGTGGACAAACAGCGTGATGCGCTGACACGCGGCGGCGACGGCGACGGCGATGACGATCTGCCCGATGAATTTTGGCAACGCCTTGAGTTCATGCTTGTCGTCCAGCCAGCCGAGCAGCGTGATGGCAATGGCCCCGAGCGCGAGCACGGCGAGTTCAATCGCGCGACGGTTGAGGCCATGAACGATGCGATCCGCAGCGGAAATATCGGCCACGTTTAGCTTCAGGAGAACCGCGCCGAGGGCGAGCGGCAGCAGAATCCCCGTCAACACGGCGAAACCACCGGCGAGTGGAATCGGGTGGTCGTGAATCTTCCGGTGACCGGGGTCGTCCACGAGATGGGTGCGCAGGCACCATTTGCGCCACAGCGGGAGAGCCAGTAGCGAGGTCGCGAATGCCCCCACAAAGGCGGCCAGGAAAAAGTTAAAGGGGAAGTTCATGGGGTGGAGTTGGAGTTCAGGCTTTAGCCTGTCCCACGCGGCCCGCAAGCTGAAGCTTGAACTCCAACGTTAGCGGCCGGGAAAAGCGGCGGAGGGCCGCCGCAGTCCAAGACGCTCTGCGCGTGCAATGATATTTGAACAACGCGAAGCGTCTTGGAGTGCTCCAGTCCTCTGGAGCCTTGCCGAACGTGGGCGTGTAAATTTGAACGGCCATATCAAGAGCGTTTCGCAAGCAGCTTTTGATATACATCATATTGGTCCGCCACCATCTTTTCGACGGAGAAATTTTCCTTCACGAACTGCTGTCCCGTCCGACCAAAGCGGTTTCGTAATTCGGGATCTTGGGCGAGCCGTAATAATTTATCCGCCGCCGCATTCGTGTCGCCGGTGCGGACGACAAAACCGGTTTCGTTTTCGAGGCAGACTTCATCCGCGCCATCAAAATCGTAAGCGATGACGGGTTTGCCGGCGGCCAGCGCCTGCGGCAGCGCACGGGATAAAGCTTCGCGATACGACAGATGCGCCAGACAATCCATGATGCCGACGTAGCGGGCCACGTCGCCGGGTGGAACCAGGCCGGTAAAGATCACCTTGCCGTCGAGGCCCAGCGCATGGACTTGAGCTTCGATCTCGCCGCGCAACGCGCCGTCGCCCACGAACAGCAGCCGCGCGTGGGGAACTTGCGGCAGGACTTTCGCGAACGCCGCGAGCAAATCCGCGTGGCCTTTGAGCCGAAAGATGCGGGCGACTTTGCCGATGACAAAATGGTTTGGACCCAAGCCAAGTTGCTGCCGGAGCGCGAGGTCGTTGGTGGCGTTCAGGAACGGCTCCAGATTGAAGCCGCTAAAAATGCGCGTGAACATCTCCGGTTTGCCGATGCCGGCGGCGAGATACAGTTTGGTCATCGCGCTGGCGGAGCAGAAGAAATGTTTGGTGACGCGGGCGGCGCGACGTTCAGCGGCGGTGAAAACAAAATTGGCAAGCGCGCCTTGAAACGGGCCGAACGACGGGCCGTGGATGTGGTGGATGATAATGGGAACGCCCGCGCGTTTTGCGGCGAGGCGTCCGAGGATGCCGGCTTTGCCGCTGTGCGTATGGACAATGTCGGGTTTTTGTTCGCGCAGAAGTTTTTCCAGTTTGCGCAGCGCGATGAAATCTTTCAGCGGGTGAACGGGCCGGACGAGTTCGGGGACGAGAGTGAGTTGATGGTTGATAGTTGATAGTTGATAGCCGGAGAAGATTTCACGGGCGGAGTTTTCCAACGAGCCTTCCGGGCCGATGGTCGGGCCGGAGATTAATTTCACCTCAACGCCGGGCTTTTCGCGCAGGCCGCGGATGGTGGCGAGGGTGTTTTCCTGGGCGCCCCCAACCACGAGCCGGGTGATGATGTGGGTGACGCGCATGGCGTCATGGGCCGCGCAATTGCGTCAGGCGCTCACGGACGGTTTTGAATTCCGCCGAGTTGGTCGGCGCATTGGCCAGATAAAGCTCGTAGTTGCGGATGGCTTCGTTGGTCGCGTGCTGAAGCCAGGCGACTTCGGCCAGACCATAGGCTACCTGAAAGGAGTTGGTGTAGGTCGTTTGCAGTTCGGTGTAATCCGCGCGGGCTTTGTCGAGCTGGTCACTCTTGAGATAGGCAAGCGCGCGATTGAAGCGCGCGGTGGGGTCGTTGGTGGAAACTTCAAGCACGCGGGTGAGCGAGGTGATGGCTTGATCATACCGGCCGAGCTGCAGGTTGGCGTAGCCCTGGCCGAAGAGCCATTGCGGGTCGTAAGGCGTCTGCTTGAGCTGGCGTTCGATGACGCGGAGGGCGTTGGTGTAGAGGCCGCGCATGAAATAGGCCTGCGTTGCGGCCGTGACCAGGGTCAGGTCGTCCGGGTGCCGGGCCATTTCGGTTTCCAGCAGGGTAACACCTTTAGGCACTTCGTTCTTTTGAAAATAGGCGGCGGAGGCGAGCACGTTCAACTCGGTGGAATTGGTCGGGTTCAGGCCGAAGCGCTTGGGGTGATTTAGCGGATCTTGCAACGCTTCGAGCGCCGGGGCGGGCAGGCGGTTGAACAGGTAAAGCTGCGCGAGCATGAGCCGGGCGGGCAGATTGTCCGGGGCCAGCTGGCGGACGCGATTAAACGGCGCGATGGCCTGGCGCATGTAGCCGCCTTGGGCGAGCAGGGCGGCATTGGCGAAGATGAAGCTCGGCTCGTCAAACGGGCCGTTTGCGCTCATGACCGTGTTCCAGTTGCGGTATTTGCCGAACTGGTCGGCATTCGCACGCTCGGGATTAACGGTGATGGCCGTCCCGGCCTGCAATGCCTGGTTGAACTCCAGATTGTAGCCGGCGACGATGTTGTCGGGATTGATTTTCTGGGCATTGACGAAACACTCGGCTGCCGCGGGCAACCGGCCGGCGCGCTGGAGTTCGACACCCCAGTAGTTCAGCGAACGCGAGTAGAGGCTGCCGGCGAAGATCGCATTGGGGTTTGGCTCACCCGTGCCGTGCAGATGCATGATCAGCCAGCTGGCCGGGTTCATGCGAGAGGCGGGATTGTAAGGCACCAGATTTTTTTCGACCCGGGGAAATTGTTGTTCCACGACCTGCGTCCAAAATTTTTCGTTCTCGGCGAACAGATTGGTGGCGAGCGGCGGCGGCAACAGGGTGTCGTCCGGCAGCTTCTTCAGTTGGTAAACCAGCCCGTGCGGTTCGAGATAAAACAATTCGAAGTAGTAGCCAAAGCTCGGGTTGAGATAGCAGATGGTGTTGCTCTGGGAAAGGAGGTTCAATGCGGTCAACAGGCCGAGCGGATTCACGCCGCCCATGTCTTTCGGCCCGACCATCTGTGGCCATTTATCCGGGGATTTGCGATGGAGAAAACGCAGATACGGCGCGTAGTTCAACGACTGCGTGTCCACCACGAGATAATCCTTGGCGCGGCCGATGCGGGCGAGTTCCGCCTGGATGAGCAGGGTGCGCGTTTGCTGGCTGGAGGTGACGCCCTCGCTGTCGCTCAGCAGGATGCCGCCCTCCTTGGGCAGCGATTGCACGGTCAATTGCGCGTATTGTTTCAGCGTGTCGTCATTGCTGGCGTGGATGAGCGGGAGATTTTTATAGGCCAGCGTGCCCGCCACGAACGCGGCGGCGGCGAACGTTCCCCAGTAGATGAGCGGGGAAAATATATTCAGCACGCCGGGCAGGGCTTTCTCCGGCCGGGGATTGCGGCGCGTGGGAATGGCTTTTTTGCCGAACACCAGCAGGAAGTAGCCGCAGTAGTAACCAATGGCCAGCGCGGACAAATAATAAAACGTCAACGCGGGCGAACCCATCGAAAGCTGCCCGGGGCTGAACGGCGGATCGAACATGATCCACACGCACACGCCAAAAACGACCACGTGAATCAGGTGGAAAATCTGGCTCGCCAGCAACGTGCCCATGCGGCTGGAATCGCCAAAATTCGCGCTCCAGCGAATGGCCATCACCAACACCGGCAGAAATGTCGTGACCGACATGAGGATTAGATTGTGCCGGACTTCGCCGACGCTGATGGCCTTGACGACCAGCCAGTCATTGTGCAGGACCGGTTTGAGCATTTCCCAGAAACTCAAGCCCACATCGCTGGTCAGCATCCCCACCAGCGGCAGCAACAGCAGCAACGATAGCCCCGCCAGGCCGCACAGCACCATGCGCGTCAGGAAGCGGAGGTTGAAAAATTCCCAGCCCTTCAGCCAGAGGATCGTGATGACGAACACCGGCAAAAAGCCGATGAGCGCCCAATTTTCCACCATGCCCGCGCCATAAATCAGCGCCGCCAGCGTCAGCCGGCCCGGGCGTTCATCCAGCCGATATTCCAGCAGCAGCCAGATGATCGTCGCGAACATCACCATGTTCAGCATTTCGCCGGTGAAGCTCGTCGCATTCTGCCAGAAGCCAAATTGCAAACCGAACATCACCACAGCCAGCAGCGGCGGGAACCATGCGCTTCCCGTCGTCAGAAAAGCGAAATCGCTCCGCTCCCGGAGGCGCTGCGCTTCCGTGCGGTCATGCGGCAGAATCGCCACCGAACGCGCCAGCAAGGCCAGTGTCAACGCCGCACACGCGGCGGAAAATAAATTCAGCGCCAGCGGCACCAGCGCGGTCGGCACCAGGTGAAATGGCAGGAGGACCAGAAACAACAGCGGATTGGAAAGTTCCGGCTGCCAGATGAAACCCGAGACCTTGGCCACCGGCATGATATTTGCGAGCGTCACCCAATGGTTGAGCGTGACAAGGTAAACCAGCAGCATGGCCACGCCCAACAGCCACGGCAGGAAACGGGGCGCGAATTGTTTCGTCGGGTCGGCCTGATTATGATGTGACATCTGAATGATTCAGTTGAGTGCAAGAACCGCCCTTTGGCAAGTTCAGTTTCGGCGGCGCAGGTCGGCCACGCATTCGACGTGCTGCGTCTGGGGAAACATGTCCAGCGGCTGCACCCGCGCCAATTCAAAGACACCGTCCGCGCATAATATGTTCAAATCCCGCGCCATCGTCGCCGGGTGGCACGAGACGTAAATCACCTGCGCCGGCCGCGTCTGGCGCAACAGTTCCAACGTCTCCGGCCAGCAGCCCTTGCGCGGCGGATCGAGAATCACCGCCGTCTTCTCAGCGGAAAATTTCTGCAACAGCTCCGGGAGAATATCCTCCACCTTGGCCGCGACAAACCCGCCATTGTTAATTTTGCGTGACGCCGCATTCTGCCTCGCGGCGGCGATAGCCAGCTTGTCGTATTCCACGCCGACGAAGGAATCCACCACGCCCGCCGCCTCGATGCCGAAGAAGCCCACGCCGCAATAGAGATCAATCAAATGACGTGAGCCGCCCGCCTGCAACGCCTCGCGCACGGTCTCGACGAGTTTGGGCAGCAGGAAGAAATTATTTTGGAAGAACGAATCTTTCGGCACTTCCCAGCCTTCCGGCTGCACGCGCAGAACGACTTTGATGCCGCCCTTGGGCGGTGGATTGGCGCGGACGTGCGTGATCTGCTCGTTCAGCGACGGCTCGGCAATCTTACATTCCGTGATGTCCTCGACAAATTTGTTGTCCACGCGGATGAAGCCGATCTCCAGCTTTTTCGCCGGGCCGTTCCACTGGCTGCGGATCATGATGCGGTTGCGGTAGCCGTAGGGCTGCGGACAGCCGATGACCGGCGCAACGACTTCGCGCGGCAGCTTGCCGACGCGCTCAAACAAGTCCGCGATTTGCTTGTGCTTCATGCGCAACTGTTCCGCATAGCTGATGTGCTGATACTGGCAGCCGCCGCACGCACCGAAGTAACGGCACTGCGGATCGACGCGTTCCGGCGACGGCGTGAGAATCTGGAGCAGCCGGGCGCGGGCGAAATTCTTTTTCAGTTCCGTGATTTCGACTTCCACCGTTTCGCCGACGAGCACGAAGGGAACGAACACGACCAGCGTGTCGGGTGTCGGGTGTCGGGTGTCGGGTGTCGAGGTCTCATCGGCGGGCGTCGCGTGCAGATTTTCGCCGCTTGTCACGCGCCCCTCGTCCCGCGTCACATGAATGCGCCCCACGCCTTCGCCGCCGAACGCGAGGTCGTGAATGGTCAGGTTGATTTTATCGCCAAGTTTGAGAGACACGTCGAAAGTCTAAAGATTTCGGCGCAACGGAAAAAGCCTTTTCACCGTTTAGTGAGCCGCCGCATCGCTGTTTTTTGGCGCGTTTGGATGATGCGTTTCCTTCATCTGCACACGGGTCGCGAGCCACAGCGCGACGAGGCTCATGCCCACCGCCAGCCAGCCAAGTTTGTCATAACCCACCAGTTGTCCCGATGGCGCTCGGGTCACAATCCAACCGCCGATGCTGGAAGTCACGCCGGAGGTCAAATCGCGCGTGCAACTGCTCAAGCTCATGAACGAACCGCGCCGTTTTGCGGGCACGGCCAGCGAGAGGATCGCCTGACCGGGAATGAAGCGCCCGCTGGCAAATGTAAAAAAACATCCCGCCGAAATTAATATCGCCCAGACTGGCATCGGGCCCGAATTGGCAATCCACAGTGTCACGCACGCTGCGATGACTACGAGAATGGCAAAAACATTCAAGCGTCCATGGCGATCGGCCAGTTTTCCACAGAGCGGCGCGGTCAGCGCGGAACAGATGCCGCCGACCATGTAGATGAGGAAGAGTTTGTTCTCCGGCAGGCCCACGTCCGACACCAGATGCGGTGCGAGCAGGGGAATGATGGCGAAATGTCCCATCACGATGGCGGAATAAAACATCAGCGCGCGTCCGGCATTGCGGTCACGGAGCAGTTCCATGAATTCCCGGAAGTGATCTTGCGGTCCGTCTTTCAAGTGCGCGCGCACCGGCGGCAACGTGGCATAAATCATCAGCCACACGACGACGCCCACGCCAGCGACGAGGAAGAACGGCATCTCCCAGCGGAATTTTTGCGCGAGATACAGACCGAACGGCACGCCGAGCGCCGCCGCCGTGGCGAAGGCGCCCATGATAATGCCCATGCCGGCCGCGCGCCGTTGCGGCGGCACGATGTCGCCGACGATGGCCATGAGCGTCGCGCCGGAGACGCCCCCGAACGCGCCGCAGATAATGCGTGCCACGAGCAGGGTTTCAAAATTTTTCGAGAGTGCACACGCGAGCGTGCCGAGACAGAAGCCGGCGTAAACGAACAGGAGAATTTTCCGGCGGTCAAACCGGTCCATGAACGGCGCGGTCAGCAAACCGACCACGCCCGCGCTGATGGTGTAAGCCGCGACGATCTGGCTGAATTTTCCCGGGCCGATGGCGAATTCGCGCATGAGCTGTTCGCCCAGCGGCATCATCACCATGAAGTCGAGGATGTGCGTGAACTGCACCGCCGCCAGCAACAGCAGCAAGGTGCGTTCAGAATAACGGGACGTCAGCACAAACGGTGAGCCTGATGATGACGTGGCTGGATCGAGGGCTTACCCCAAATCAAGGCTTCTGCGCATCCTTGATTTTGGCCAGCAACTCGTCGCGTTCCGAAGTGTCGCTCGTGCCGCAATGGCTGCCAACGTGTGCTTCGTGATTATGCTCGGCTTCTTCCTTGCGGGAGAACGCGGCTTGGGCGCCGTTCATCGCGGCGCGGGGAGAGTTAAGCACGGCCTTGGCTTCCGCCAGATGACCCTTGCCGATGGTAACGCCGTTGAACGCGGTTTTGACGAGTTCCGGGGAAGAGGCGTAGGGCTTCGGCTTGCTGCCGAAGTTGTAGGCGAAATTTTTCCAGTTGTCGCCGGCCTGGTAATTCGTGCCGAGCGCACCACTGGGATCGTAGCCGCAATGCACCATGCAGTTTTCGCAGCGCGGGTCGCGGGCGACGCCGTCCACGACGCCGTATTTTTCCCAGTTCACCTTCGAGAGCATTTCCTGATAGCCGTCGTAATGGCCATCGGTCATCAAATAGCACGGAGCTTTCCAGCCCTTGACGTTGTAGGTCGGGATGGCCCACGCGGTGCAGGTCAACTCGCGTTTGCCGGCGAGGAATTCCTGATAGACCGGCGTGCCGAAGATGGTGAACTTCTCGCCCCATTCCTGAATCTTGGCGAATTTCTGGCGCGTCATCTTGCGCGTGAGGAAGAAATCTTCCGGCTGTTTGCCGAGGCGCTTGACCATGTCTTTCTTGGCGGCGTCGTATTCATAGCCGGGCGAAATCGTGTGGCCGTCCACTTCGAGCGACGAGAGAAACTTGAACATCTCTTCAAGTTCCTGCACGTCGGTTTCTTTATAAACCGTCGTGTTGGTCGCCGTCTGGTAACCGCAAATCTTGGCCATCTTGATGGCTTCGACGCATTCCTTGAAGACGCCTTCCCGCTCGACGATGAGGTCATGCGTGAATTCGAGGCCGTCCACGTGGACGTTCCAATACATCCATTTCGTCGGGCGGATCACAGCTTTGCTCTTGGCCGCTTCGTTGGCGTTGCGGATGGCGTCGGCTTCCTTGTCGGTAATTAGTTTTTCCGCGAGCAGCTTTTTGAGCGTCGGTTCGGTGGCGGGCGTATAAATCGCAGCGAGGTAATCGCGCATTTTTTTCCGCATGAACACGCCGTTCGTGCAGATGTAAATGACGCGGCCCTGTTCGCGCAGGCCGGCGACGAGTTCCTCAATCTTGGGATAAATCAGCGGTTCGCCGCCGCAAATGGAGACCATC
>Ga0068856_100001396_pt1 | contig 25298 bp, 25 predicted proteins | sample KBSCornC62_FD_66595 | JGI IMG/M metagenome (GOLD analysis project Ga0068856, IMG submission 66595) | Corn rhizosphere microbial communities from Kellogg Biological Station, Michigan, USA - KBS Corn C6-2 | ecosystem: Host-associated > Plants > Roots > Rhizosphere > Soil ... | reverse complement strand
GACGGGCGATTGCCCTTGCGCGTCGAAGCGTAGAGCGTGAACTGCGACACCGCGAGCACGTCGCCGCCGACGTCGCCGACGGCGCGATTCATCACGCCGTGCTCGTCGTCGAAGATGCGCAGGTCGACCACCTTGCGGGCCAGCCAATCGATATCCGCAGGCCCGTCGTCCGGCGCGATGCCGACGAGAACCAGCAGCCCGGCATTGATCGCGGCCACCATGCGAGCGTCGATCTCGACGCGCGCTTCGCGCACGCGCTGCAGCAGCGCCCTCATTCAAGGTGTTCGCACGACCTTGCGCTCGACCTCGATCAGCCGGCCGAACTCGAAGGTGAGTGTTGTGATCGTTTGCGGATCGTCGGGCGTGGGCAGATAGGTCCAGCGGACCGTCTTGCGGCCGCCGGCCGTCGACATGTCGGGACGGCCCACGCGCGCGACGACCTCGCCCTCGCCGAGGCCGGGCATCAGGAACTTGCGCTCGGCCGCGTTGCCCGTACGCTCGTCGCTCTTGCGCGACTTGCGTTCAGTGGACGCGCGCGCCGGCGTCGATCTAGGCGCGCTTCGCACTTCGTCGGACGGCGGAATGCGAAACGGCACGACGGAGACCGATGGCGGGTCGCGCTCGAAATCGCGCAGCTCGCGCCCCGCCGCGCACGGCTCCTCCTGGTACATGACGGTGCCGTCGTCGCGCGCGCATTTGTAGATGCCTGCCTGCGCGCAGACGCCGCCGAACGCGAGCGCCAACCCGACAGCGGCGCGGACCATGAAGCGGCACGCATTCGCTGGACGGCACAGGGACGGGGAGCGCGTCATCGGGGCGTACGATAGCGCTTTCGCACGCATTTCGGCACTCAGACCTTCGATGGATGGCGCCACCCGGCTCCGGCACGCGGCCCGCGTCGACGACATCGAGCCGTTCCACGTGATGGAAGTGCAGACGGCCGCGCGCACGCTCGAAGCGGCCGGCCGCGACATCGTCCACATGGAGATCGGCGAGCCGGACTTTCCGACGCCGCAGCCGGTGATCGATGCGGCGCAGCGCGCGATCGCCAGCGGTCATCTCTACTACACGTCGGCGCTCGGACTGCCGGAGCTCCGCACCGCGATTGCCCGTCATTACGCCGGGCATTACGGCGTCGATGTCGCGCCCGAACGGGTGATCGTCACCGCCGGTTCGTCGGCGGCGCTGCTGCTCGTGATGGCGCTCTGTGTCGATCGCGGTGACGAGATCCTGCTCGCCGATCCGGGCTATCCGTGCAACCGGCATTTCGTTCGCGTGCTCGAAGGAACGCCGGTCGGCATTCCGGTCGACGCCGGCACGCGCTACCAGCCGACCGCCGCTTTGATCGACCAACATTGGGGACCGCGCACGCGCGGCGCGCTGATCGCGTCGCCATCCAATCCGACGGGCACGAGCGTCCCTCGCGACGAGATGCGCAGGATCGCGGCAACCGTCGCAAAGCGCGGCGGGACGCTGATCGTCGACGAGATCTACCTCGGGCTCACGTACGGGGAGACGCCGCGCAGCGTGCTCGAGTTCGCGCACGACGGCTTCGTCGTGTCGAGCTTCTCCAAGTACTTCAACATGACCGGATGGCGCCTGGGCTGGATCGTCGCGCCGACGCAGCACGTGCGCGACCTCGAGAAGCTCGCACAGAATCTCTACATTTCGCCGGCCGCACCGTCCCAGCGCGCGGCGCTCGCGTGCTTCGAACCCGAAACCGCCGAAATCGTCGAACAGAGGCGTCGCGCGTTCGCGGCCCGGCGCGACTTCCTGGTTCCTGCACTGCGGGATCTGGGATTCGGCGTGCCGGTGATGCCCGACGGCGGCTTCTTCGTCTACGCCGACTGCTCGCGCTTCGCAGACGACAGCGAACGATTCTGCCGGGACGTGCTCGAAGGCGCGGGCGTTGCTTTGACCCCCGGCATCGACTTCGGCGTGCACCGCGCCCGCCAGCACGTCCGGATCGCATACACGATTGGCGAGCGCAGACTGGAAGAGGGCGTGTCCCGTCTGCGCGAGTTCCTGCTTTGAACGCATGATGTCGCATCCCGCCTTCCGCTTGCTTCGTTTCACGCCTCTCCGCGCGCGCCGCGAATCGTCGGCTTCGGACGCTCCGCGTCAGCGGCGCCCGCGCTGGCCGATCGTCGTCACCGTGCTGGGCGCCGCGATCACGCTCGCCGCGTGCGCGACGTTCGACACGGTCGACTATTACTGGCAGGGAGCGGCGGGACAGCTCGAGCTCCTCGCGAACGCGCAGCCGATTCCCGAGGTGATCGGCCGGAGCGACGCGGCGCTCGCCGCGCGCCTCAAGCGCATCCGCGAGATCCGCGAATTCGCGAGCCGCGAGCTCGGGCTCCCGAACAACGGCAGCTACACCCGTTACACCGATCTCGGGCGGCCGTACGTGACGTGGAACGTCTTCGCGACGCCCGAGCTGTCGCTGACGCCGCGCCAGTGGTGCTTCCCGATCGCCGGCTGCGTCAACTATCGCGGCTATTTCAAGGAGGCGCAGGCGGAGGGCGAATCGAAGCGGCTCAAGGCCGCCGGCGACGACGTCTACGTCGGCGGCGTGCCGGCCTACTCGACGCTCGGCTGGTTCGACGATCCCGTGCTGTCGTCGTTCGTGAGCTGGCCCGAGACGGAGGTCGCGCGGCTCATCTTCCACGAGCTCGCGCACCAGCTGATTTACGTCAAGGGCGACTCCGCATTCAACGAGTCCTATGCGACGACGGTCGAGGAGGAGGGGCTTGCGCGCTGGCTCGCGGCGCGGCACGACTCGAAGCTGACGCAGCTCGCCGCCCGCGCCGACCACATGCGCTCGGTCTTCCGCGACCTTATCCGCACGACGCGCACGAAGCTCGCCGCGGCCTACGCGAGCAACGCGAGCGACGACGACAAGCGCCGCGCGAAGCACGAGATCCTCGAGGCCATGAAGGACGCCTACGAAGCGGCGAAGCACGGCGACCCGGGCTTGTCCGGCTACGACCGGTGGTTTGCGCAACAGCCGAACAACGCGGCGATCGCGGCGATCGGCCTCTACACCGACCACGTGCAGGCGTTCCGCGAGCTGCTGCATGAATCCAGGGACGACCTGCCGACGTTCTACCAGCGGGTGCGCGAGCTCGGCGCGTTGCCGAAGCCCGCGCGCGATGCGGCGCTCGATGCGCTCGCCCGGCGTGCGGCGGCCGGCGCGCTGAGCGCATCGGCCAAGCCATAGCGGGTTTGGCCTTCCGGTCGGTTTCCTGCTAAACTCGCGGGCTTCCTTGCCTCACCCGGCCTTACAGGGGAGGCCATTCGCGCGAGGCGCAAACCGCCGGCGCAAAGACCGAAAGGAGAGACGCTGCATGCGTCACTATGAGATCGTTTTCATCGTGCATCCCGACCAGAGCGAGCAGGTGCCCGCGATGGTCGAGCGCTACCGCACGATGGTCACCGGCCAGGGCGGCCGGATCCACCGCATCGAGGACTGGGGCCGGCGCCAGCTCGCGTACCCGATCCAGAAGGTGCACAAGGCGCACTACGTGCTGATGAACATCGAGTGCGGCCAGGAAACGCTGAACGAGCTCGAGCACGCGTTCAAGTTCAACGACGCGGTGCTGCGTCACCTGGTCGTCGCGATGAGCGAAGCGGTCGTCACGCCTTCTCCAATGATGAAGGAAGAGAAGGCGCGCTCGCTCACCCACGGCAAGGACGCGGCGAAGGAAGGCGAGGCTGCGCCGCGGCCGGCCGAGCGCCAGGCGGGCGAAGCGGCTCCTCAGCCGACGACCGCGCAGGCTTGATCGCCGAGGGTGCCGGGCGTCAACCGGTTCGCGCTCGACGCGACGCTCGCTGCGCGCAACGACCTGCGCTACACGCCCGCCGGCATCCCGGCACTCGAATGCACGCTCGAGCACCGGTCGCAGCAGCATGAGGCCGAAGGCTTGCGCCGGGTCGAATGCGAGATGCACGCCGTCGCGTTCGGCGAGGTGGCGCTTGCGCTTGCGCGCTGCACGGTCGGAGCGGCGCTGCGCGTCGGCGGCTTCATCGCGCGCCGCTACCGGACGGGGACGAGCCTTACGCTGCATGTGACGCAATTCGAGCGGATCGAAACGACGAAAGGAAACTGAAATGCCACGTCCCGTTGGAAGAGGCAAGGGAAGGTTCAAGAAGGATGGCAAGCGCCGCGAGCGCGGCAACAACCTGTTCAAGCGCAAGAAGTTCTGCCGCTTCACCGCGGAGAACGTCAAGCAGATCGACTACAAGGATATCGACGTCCTGAAGGACTTCGTGCAGGAGAACGGCAAGATCATGCCGGCGCGGATCACCGGCACCAAGGCGCGCTACCAGCGCCAGCTCGGCACGGCGATCAAGCGCGCGCGTTTCCTGGCGCTCCTGTCGTACACGGACCTGCACTGACGGAGGGTTCGCGACCATGCAGATCATCCTGCTCGAAAAGATCACGAACGTCGGCAATCTCGGCGACGTCGTCAAGGTGCGCGACGGTTACGCACGCAATTTCCTGATCCCGCAGGGCAAGGCGAAGCGCGCGACGCCCGCGAACCTGCAGGCGATCGAGGCGCAGCGCGCCGAGCTCGAGCGCGTGGCCGGCGAGAGGCTCGCGCACGCGCAGGCGCTCGCCGAAAAGCTCGAGGGGACGACGCTGCGCATTCCGCAAAAGGCCGGCGTCGACGGACGGCTGTTCGGTTCGGTGACGAACGCCGACATCGTCGAGACGCTGAAGGCGCAGGGCGTCGACGTCGAAAAGTCGATGGTGCGCATGCCGGCCGGTCCGCTCAAGCACGTCGGCGAGCATCCGGTCTCGATCGCGCTTCACACCGACGTCACCGCGCACGTCACCGTCAACGTGGTCGGGGAGACGCTCGTCGGCTGACGCTGCGCTTCGCGACGAGAACATGCGAAGGGGCCGAAACGGCCCCTTCGTCGCATTCGCGGCGGTCGTCGCTGCGTTTCGAGCCGATCGTCGTATGGGCGTATTCGCGTTGCCGCAGTAGAATCGTCCGTCCTTTCGCCGCACCCTCCCGCTCGTGCCCGACGATCTCCCGCTCGACTCGCTCAAGCTTCCGCCGCATTCGGTCGAGGCCGAGCAGTCGGTGCTGGGCGGCCTGATGCTCGACAACGAGGCCGCCGACCGCATCGGCGACGCCGTTTCGGCCGACGACTTCTACAGCGACGCGCATCGGGTGATCTACCGCGCGATCGTGGCGCTCATCGCCGACGGCAAGCCCGCCGACGTCGTCACCGTGTCGGAGGCGCTCGCGTCAACGCAGAAGCTCGATTACGTGGGCGGCCTCGCCTATCTCGGCGCGCTCGCGCAGAATGTGCCGACCGCGGCGAACATCCGCCACTACGCGAACATCGTTCGCGAACGGTCGATCCTGCGCCAGCTTGCCGCGACGGCGACGGATATCGCCGAATCGGCGTTCAGTCCGATGGGCCGCAGCGCGAAGGCGGTTCTCGACGAAGCCGAGGCGAAGGTGCTGCACATCGCCGAGCAGGGTTCGCGCGGCGCGCAGAATTTCCAGACGATCGGCAAGCTGCTCGGTGACGTCGTCGAGCGCATCGAGACGCTCTACAACCGCGACGATCCGTCGGACGTTACCGGCGTGCCGACGGGCTTCGCCGATCTCGACAAGATGACGTCGGGTTTCCAGCCCGGTGATCTGGTCGTCGTTGCCGGAAGGCCGAGCATGGGGAAGGCGCAGCCGCTCGATGCTCGCGTGCGGAGCGTTGGCGGATGGGTTCGCATGGGCGATTTGCGCGTTGGTGACGCGCTCGCATCCATCGACGGCGCGCCGTCGTTCGTCACCGGCATCTTTCCGCAGGGGGAGTGCCAGGTCTATCGCGTGACGTTTTCCGACGGCCGCGGCTGCGAATGCTGCGCCGAGCATTTGTGGCGCGTCCATTATCGAAGCTGGCCCGCGCCGCGCGTTCTGCGCACGGACGAGGTCGCGGCGATGCTCGCGCGCAAGCGATACCGGAATCGCTTGTGGATCGACATGCCGAGCGGAGATTTCGGCGATCCCGCATCGCTTCCAGTCGATCCCTGGGTCCTGGGTGCGCTGATCGGCGACGCTAACCCGACCGGAACGACGATTCGCTTTTCGACGGCTGTCGCCGCAATGCGCGAGCGGCTGCAAGCGCGCATCGCGCAAACGCCCGAACTCGCTCACGCCGGTGGCGTCGACGGGCGCATCGTGCAGCGCCACCGCGGCCATGTGCGCGAGGCGTGCGGCATGGCGCCGAATGCGCTGTCGAGCGCCATCGAGAAGCTCGGCCTTTGGGGACTGCAGAATCCCGAGAAATTCATCCCACGCGCCTATCTCGATGCGAGCCGAAAGGATCGACTCGACTTGTTGCGCGGCTTGCTCGACACCGCCGGCTGGGTCGAGCGTTTCGGCACGATCCGCTTCGCGACGTCGAGCCAGCGCCTCGCCGACGACGTCGTGGAGCTCGTCCGCTCGCTCGGCGGCTGGTGCCGCACGCAGGTCAAGAGGAGCTCATCTTCCACCCGGGGCGAACGTCGTTCGGGACGCGACAGCCATGTCTGCACGATCCATCACTGCGACCCGAAATCGCTGCTGCTGCTGTCCGACAAGCAGGACCGTGCGCCCGATCGGCCAAGGCGATTCAAGCGGCCGACGTTCGGCTCGATCGCGCCGTCACGCGTGGCCGCAACGCAATGCATCGCGGTCAGCCATCCGTCGCGGCTCTATCTGACCGACGATTACGTCGTCACGCACAACACGGCGCTCGCCTTGAACATAGGCGAGAACGTCGCGCTCAACACGGGCATGCCGGTCGCCGTGTTCTCGATGGAAATGGGTGCCGCGCAGCTCGCGCTGCGGATGATCGGGTCGGTCGGCCGGCTCGACCAGCACAAGCTTCGCACGGGGCGGCTTGGTCCGGAGGACTGGGACAAGCTCTCGACGGCGCTCGGCCGGCTCAACGAAGCGCCGATCCTGATCGACGAAACGCCGGCGCTCAATGCCATCGAAGTGCGTTCGCGTGCACGGCGGCTGATGAAGCAATACGGCAAGCTCGGCCTCGTCATCGTCGACTATCTGCAGCTCATGCAGGCGACCACGACGGGCGAGAATCGCGCGACCGAGATATCGGAAATCTCGCGCTCGATGAAGTCGCTCGCGAAGGAATTGTCGGTCCCGGTCGTCGCGCTGTCGCAGCTCAACCGATCGCTCGAACAGCGCCCGAACAAGCGGCCGGTGATGTCCGATCTGCGCGAATGCGTAACTGGCGACACGCTGGTCAATCTGGTCGATGGACGGCGGGTTCCGATTCGGACGCTGGTTGGCGCGACGCCCGAGGTGGTTGCGATCGACGACGCGCAGCGCTTGACGAGGGCCCGCTCGGACCTCGTATGGTCGAAGGGCCGCAAGCCGGTCTTCCAAGTGTCGCTCGCGAGCGGCCGCTCCATTCGCGCTACGGCGGAGCACCGACTGTTGACGCATGATGGATGGAAGAAGGTTTCGGAGCTTCAACGCCAGTCGCGCCTCGGCGTAGCCAATTCCGAACTTCACTTTGAACCGATCGTCGCCATCGAACCGTCGGGCGATGAAGAGGTATTCGATATGACGGTGCCCGGTCCAGCCTGCTGGCTCGCCGACGGCATCGTGAGTCACAACTCGGGCGCGATCGAGCAGGACGCGGACGTGATCGTCTTCATCTACCGCGACGAGGTTTACAACCCCGAGTCGCAGGACAAGGGCACCGCCGAGATCATCATCGGCAAGCAGCGCAACGGACCGATCGGAACCGTGCGGCTCACATTCCTCGGCGAATACACGCGCTTCGAAGGCTTCGCCGCACCCGGCAGCTATTGACCGAGCTTCGCCCGCCTGGTGGCCGAGCCTGCGTCAGCGACGGAACCAGTGCGTGACGTTCTTCCACGCGAACGACAGCGGATCGGATCCCCAGAACAGCGTGCCGTCGTAGTAGTAGCCGTCGTAGCTCTTGCCGGCGACGAGCTCGGGACTTCCGGCGTTGAGCGCATCGGCGAAGCGCTCCTCGGCCGTGCGCGGCGGCTCGGGACGCGTGTCGAATTCGCGGACGCCCTCGACGTCGATCCGGTAGATGGGGAAGCGCTCGGCCAGCTCCTTGTCATGCGCCGCTTCCTTCTGGAGCGGCGCCGGCGTGACAGTGGTCTCCTTGCCCTTCTCGACGGGTTTCGAGATCCACCATCGCGGCGTCGCGCTGACGGCGCAGGGCAGCGCGAGCGCGACCGACAGGACGGTCGCGAGGCAGCGGCGGTGAGACGGGGGTGGCGTCAGCACCGACGCATTCTACCTTCTGCCGCTGACGGGATGGAACGGACCGGACGCCGCAGAACCCGCTCTCACGCCGGGACGCGATATCGCTGCAATGCCGCAAGGTCCGGCACGAAGCCGAGCCCCGGCGCATCGCCCAGCGTGACGACGCCATCGACGACGCCGGGCAGCGGAAACGCCTCGCGCAGCGGATTCGGATTCGCGTCCCACTCGACGAGGCCATCGCCGCCGGCGGCCGCCAGCAGGTGCATCGACGCGACCAGCCCGACGCCTCCGCCGAGCCAATGCGGGCAGAAGCGGAGCCCCGCCGCCACCGCCCGCCGAGCGATCGGCAGGATCTGCGAAGGTCCGCCCCACTTGCCGATGTCGGGCTGCAGGACGCGAAGCGCGCCCGCCGCGATCGCTTCGTCGAGCCATCGCGCGCTGCAAAGGTTCTCGCCTGCCGCGAGCGGAAGCGGCGCTGCGGATGCCGCGAGCGCCTGCCACACGGCGTGCGGCTGGTCCGCGGCGATCGGCTCCTCGAGCCATCCGGGATCGTAATCGCGAAGCGCCGACGCCATCGCGCGCGCCTCGTCGGGCGACCACGCCTGGTTCGCGTCGACCATCACATCGGCATCGCCGGGAAGGCTTGCGCGCAACGCGCCCAGGTTCGCGAGGTCGCGATCGCGGCCGAACCCGACTTTCAGCTTGAATGCGCGAAAGCCTCGCCGCCACGCCTCGTTCGCAAGCGATTCGGCCCCATCGGGTCCGAGACCGCTCGCATACACGGGCACCCGGCTACGCGCAGCGCCCAGGAACTTCCACAGCGGAACGCCGGCGCGGCGTGCCGCGAGATCGGAGAGCGCCTGATCGAGCGCGGCGAGGCACGCGCTGAAGGGGCCCGGCTCACCGGTCTGCAGGACCTGGCTCGCAACGGCCGACGCCAGCCGCACGTGCTCGGCGGCAGGATCGGCGACGGTCCTGCCAACAACGAGCGGCGCGACCGCGCTCGTCATGAGGCGCGCGCGATGCTCGGCGCCGACGATCGGAAAGTTGCACCAGATCTCGCCGTAGCCGGTGACGCCGTCGTCGTCCTCGACGGATACGAGCGTCATCGGCCGGTTGCGCATCGTGCCGAACGCGTTGACGACCGGCGTCGCGATCGGCGCGCGGAACACGTGCACGTCGATGCGTGCGATGACGAACGTGTCGGACGCAACCATCGAACTCAGTCGCCGATTCGCTTGCGCGTCGCCGGGTCGAAAAGATGCACGTCGGCCGGATCGAAGCGCAGGTGCACGCCCGCGCCTTCGGCGAGGCGCGTGCGTTCCGGCAGCTTCGCGCGCACGCGCGTCGAGCCGAGCGCGAGATCGACGATCACGCTGTCGCCGAGTTGCTCGAGCAGGTCGACCTGGGCGGGAATGCCGTCGGACCCGATTTCGATCCGCGACGGCTGCACGCCGAGCAGCACGTCGCGCTCGCGGCCGTGATCGACGGCGAGCGAAACGCGATGGCCTTCGATCACGACATCCCGGCCGGCGAGGCGCGCCGGCAGCAGGTTCATCGGCGGGCTGCCGAGGAACGTCGCGACGTCGACGGACGCGGGCTTGCGAAAGACTTCCTCCGGCGTTCCGACCTGCACGACGTTGCCGTCCATGAACACGGCGAGGCGATCGGCGATCGTCATCGCCTCTTCCTGGTCGTGCGTCACGTAGACGGCGGTGACGCCGAGCGCGCGCTGCAGCTTGCGCAACTCGACGCGCGTCTCGAGGCGAAGCTTTGCGTCGAGGTTCGACAGCGGCTCGTCGAGCAGGAACAGCGTCGGCTTGCGCACGATGGCGCGCGCGAGCGCGCACCGCTGCTGTTGCCCGCCCGAAAGCTGCCCGGGCTTGCGTTCGAGCAGGTGCCCGATCTTGACGCGCGCCGCCGACTCGCGCACTGCGCGGTCGAGATCCGCGGACGGTGTTTTCACCATTCGCAGCGGAAACGCGATGTTGTCGTACACGCTCATGTGCGGGTAGAGCGCGTAGCTTTGAAAAACCATCGCGACGTCGCGCTCGCCCGGCTCGCTGCCCGTCACGTCGCGGCCGTCGAGAATCACGCTGCCTTCGTCGTGCGATTCGAGGCCCGCGAGAATGCGCAACGTCGTCGTCTTGCCCGACCCCGACGGTCCGAGCAGCGCGAAGAACTCGCCGGGGCGGATGTCGAGGTCGACGCCTTTCAGCACCGTCAGCGTTCCGTGGCGCTTGACGATGTTGCGGAGCGCCACGCTGCCGGCACGCTCCTTCATCGCCGCCCGCCGCCCTTCACGGCGCCGACGGTGAGTCCCTTCACGATGTGCTTCTGCGCGATCAATCCGAGCAGCATCACGGGTCCCATCGCGACCATCGCACCGGCCGCAAGACTTGCCCAGCGCGTCTGCTCGACGGAAATGAAGTTGAACATCGCGACCGTGACCGGGCGTACGCGGTTGCCGCCCAGCACGACCGCGAACAGGAACTCGTTCCACGCGTTCAGGAAGACGAAGACGATGGTGACCGCGATGCCGCCGCGCACCTGCGGCAGGATCACGTACCACAACGTACGAAGGCGTCCCGCGCGATCGAGCAGCGCCGCTTCCTCCATCTCGCGCGGAATGTCCTCGAAGTACGAGACGAGCAGCCAGATCGCGAACGGCAGCGAGAACGTCAGGTAAATGACGATCAGGCCGACGTACGTGTCGAGCGCGCCGACCTTCTGCAGCACTAGGTAATACGGAATGATGAGCCCGACCGGCGGCAGCATCTGCGTGGCCAGCACGTAGAAACCGGACGTGCGCTTCGCCGGCAGGCCGAGCCGCGCGAGTGCGTAGCCGGCGGGCACCGCGACCAGCAGCGTCAGAAGCGTCGCGCCGAGCGACAGGATGATGCTCGAGACGAGGTTCGGCACGATGCTCGACGCGCCGAACAGCACGTCGCGATAGGCTGCGAGCGACGGTTCGAAGAGAATCTTCGGCGGATAAGCGAGCACGTCGCGTTCGGTCTTGAACGATGTGAGCAGTGCCCACAGCACAGGAAAGCCCCATATCGACAGCAGCATGCCGGCCGACGCGGCCAGTGCGAAGCGACGCGCGAATGCGCGCTTCATCGGCCCCTCCGCATCCGGAACATCAGGAACGAAATGACGAGCGTGATCGCGAGCAGCACGGCGGCGAGCGCGGCGCCGTAGCCCAGGTTGAATTCCGTAAATGACGTCCGGTACGCGTAGAGATTGAGGATCTCGGTCGCGGTTCCCGGTCCGCCGCCGGTCGCGGCGAAGATCGCGGCGAACGCCGACAGCGCGATCATCGTGCGCATGATGACGACGATGACGATCGCCGGCCGCAACAGCGGCAGCGTGATGCGCCGGAAGCGCTGCCATGCATTCGCGCGGTCGATCCGCGCGGCCTCGAACACGTCCGGTGGCAGCGACGCGAGGCTCGCGAGCAGCACGAGAAACGCGAACGGGGTCCACTGCCAGGTGTGGATCGCGATGACCGAGACGAGCGCGAGCTGCGGATCGCCGAGCCACGCGTGGCTGCCGAAGCCGAGCGTGCGCGAGACGAGGTCGACAAGGCCAAAATCGGGCGACAGCAGCAGCGTGCGCCAGAACAAGCCCACGACGACCGGCGCCAGCACGATCGGCAGGATCGCGGCGATGCGCAGCACCGTCTGTCCGCGCGGAATCTGCATGACGAGGAGCGCGAGCGAGAGGCCCAGCACGACCTGCAGCACGACCGTCGTCGACGTGTAGATCAACGTCAGCAGCAGCGAATTCCAGAACCGCGGATCGCCGCCCATCTTTGCGTAGTTCTCGACGCCGGCGAATCCGGAGAGGTACGGCATCGTCAGGTCGATCCGCATCAGGCTCGTCCAAAGCAGGTAGACGAGCGGCGCGCTCGTGGTTGCGATCAGCAGCACGAGCGCGGGCGTGAACAGCAGCAGCGCGAAGCGTCGTTCCTGCCGTTGGTAGCGGAAAATCCGAGGCGATGGAGCGGGCGCCGGGGCGGCGGGCCCCGGCGCATTGGCGACAGCGGTCAAAGCACTTCCGCGGCGTGATCGGCGAGACGCGAGCGCTCGCCGCGCTGCAGCGTGATGTGCCCCGAATGCGACCAGCCCTTGAACCGGTCGACGACGTACGTGAGACCCGAACTGCCTTCGGTGAGATACGGCGTGTCGATCTGCGCGATGTTGCCGAGGCAGACCACCTTCGTGCCGGGGCCCGCGCGCGTGATCAGCGTCTTCATCTGCTTCGGCGTCAGGTTCTGCGCCTCGTCGATGATCAGGAACTTGTTGATGAACGTGCGCCCGCGCATGAAGTTCAGGCTCTTGACCTTGATCCGCGAGCGGATCAGGTCGCGCGTCGCCGCGCGGCCCCAGTCGCCGCTTTCGTCGTCCGTCTTGTTCAGCACATCGAGGTTGTCCTCGAGCGCGCCCATCCACGGGTTCATCTTCTCTTCCTCGGTGCCCGGGAGAAAGCCGATGTCCTCGCCGACCGGCACCGTGACGCGCGTCATGATGATCTCCGAGTACACCTTGAACTCGAGCGTCAGCATGAGTCCCGCCGCGAGCGTCAGCAGCGTCTTGCCGGTGCCCGCCTGTCCGAGCAGCGTCACGAAGTCGATGTCGGGATTCATGAGCAGGTTGAGCGCGAAGTTCTGCTCGCGGTTGCGCGCGACGATGCCCCAGACGTTGTTCTTCTGATGCGAGTAGTCCTTGAGCGTCGACAGCATCGCGCTCTTGCCCTCGATCTCCTTGACCACGGCATGGAACGGCGTCTCGCCGGGCTTCTCGAGGTAGAGGAACTCGTTCACGTGCAGCGACGGCACGAGCGGCCCCGTGAGGCGGTAGTACGTGTGGCCGCCCTGTTGCCACGACTCCATTCCCTTGCCGTGGCGGTCCCAGAAATCGGGCGGCAGCTCGCGCGCGCCCGTGTAGAGCAGGTCGGTGTCCTCGAGAACCTTGTCGTTGAAGTAGTCTTCCGCGGCAAGGCCGAGCGCGCGCGCCTTGATCCGCATGTTGATGTCCTTCGACACCAGGATCACGCTGCGCTTCGGCATGTGCCGCGTCAGGTGCATGACGACGGCGATGATCTGGTTGTCGGACTTGGCCGAAGCAAGCGACGCCGGAAGCTCGGTCGCAATCGGCTCGGACTGCAGGAACAGGCGCCCCGTCGCCGCGCCGCTGGATTTCTCGTCGAGCGGAATGCCGCCCGCGATGCCTTCGGCGCCCGGCCCCGCGTAGGAGGTGACGAGCTCGTCCAGGAAGCGCGACGCCTGCCGCGCGTTGCGCGCGACTTCGGTCATCCCCTTCTTGTGCGCGTCAAGCTCCTCGAGGGTCAGGATCGGCAGGTAGATGTCGTGCTCCTCGAAGCGGAACAGGCTCGTCGGATCGTGCATCAGCACGTTCGTATCGAGCACGAAGAGCTTGGATGAGGCGGAAGTGGTTCCGGCGCGAGCCGGTTTGCGGGAGGGCAGCAGATGGAGCGTGGAGGGAGCGGGGCGCAGCTTGCGTTCGACCATGGGCCTCCTGAAGAAACGATCACGAAGACGGCGACCTGCCGTCGTCACGAAACGCCTGTGCAGGCTGCTCCAGACGTTCCAGGGCTAATGTAGGCCCGATCGCCATGGCATACAAGGGCTAGCGGTCGGGCCTTCGGAGCGCCGCGGATTTTGTGGTTCGCACACAACGGGCGCCGTCACAACGTCTTCACGAAATCGAGCACTTCCTGCGCGTGTCCGGGCACCTTCACGCCGCGCCATTCGCGCGCGAGCTTGCCCGACTTGTCGACGACGAAGGTGCTGCGCTCGATGCCTCGCACCTTCTTGCCGTACATGTTCTTCATCTTGATGACGCCGAACTGCGTACACAGCGCCTCGTCGGGATCGGACAGCAGCGGGAACGGAAAGCCCATCTTCGAGCGGAAGTTCTCGTGCGACTTGAGCGAGTCGCGCGAGACGCCGGCGACGACGGCGCCGAGCTTCGCGAACTGCGGATAGAGATCGCGAAACTGCATGCCTTCCGTCGTACAGCCCGGCGTGTTGTCCTTGGGGTAGAAGTACAGCACGACCAGGTGCCCGGCGTGATCCGACAGGCGAAACGTCCCGTCAGTGGACGCTGCCGCGAAATCCTTGACCTTGGCCATCGACATCTCCCAGAAATTCGTCACCCTGCATCAACACGGTTCCGCTGCGCCCTTCGATGACGGCAGGCGCGGTCTCGCAGCGCGGCAGCGACAGCGCCTCGACTTCGTCGCGCATCGCCTGCACCGGACCGAGCGACCAGCCCTGGGCTTTCCAACCGGTGAGGAGCTGATCCAAGACACCGGAGAGCCGCGCGCCCTCGAGCTCGGCGTGCAACGTGAAGACATGCCCGGACGGCGCCGGTTCGCGCGTGCGCGCGAGCAGGTGCGCCGCGACGTTCTCCTCGGTGATGTCGCCGGTGCCGATCAGCTCGTCGAGTGTGGGCAGCGTCGTCGGGAATTGCGGGCAGCGAATGAGCTCGCCGCGCCACACGGGAAGATGCGGCGAGCGGCCGCGACCGTCGGAGCAATAGGCGAATCCGAGCCCCTGGGTCAGGCGCAGCGCATGCACGTTCATCTGCCAGCCGGCGGCGCCGTGCGTCGGCGGCGCCTCCTTGAACACGTCGACGTAGCGATCGCAGGCGCGCTCCATTTCCCGCCGCGTCCAGGCCGCATCGGCGGCGGCGACGCCGTCCTGCCAACGGATGTGATCCCAGCAGTGAATGCCTGTTTCGTGTCCTTCGCCGCGCACGCGGCGCAGGACGTCGCGCGCGCGCCGTCCGATGTCCGGCGCGGGCAGCAGCGTTCCATAGAGGAGCGTTCGCATGCCGTAGTGGCGAACGACCGACGTCCTGCGCACCTTGCCGACGAAACCCTTGCGGAAGACGCGGCGGATCGCGCGGCCCGTGTGGTCGGGCCCGAGCGAGAACAGGAACGTCGCATGGAGTCCGTGCCGCGCGAGGAGCTCGAGGAGCCGCGGCACGCCTTCACGCGTTCCGCGCAGCGTGTCGACGTCGACCTTGAGCGCCAGCCTATTCAACGAGCGCTCGCGCGTCGGCGACGTGTCCCCGGTACGCGTCGAAGATCCGCCGCAGCGCTTCGTCCATGCCAACCTTCGGTGTCCAGTCGAGGTCGGCGCGCGCGTTGTCGATCTTCGGCACGCGGCTTTGCACGTCCTGGTAGCCGCCGCCGTAGTATTCGGCGGCCGTCGTCTCGACGATGCTGACCGCGGCCGCGCTTTCGGCGTATTCGGGATAAGTCGCGGCGAGCGCGAGCATCTTGTGCGCGAGCTCACGGACCGAGTAATCGTTCGCAGGATTGCCGATGTTGTAGATCCTGCCCGTCGCGACGCCGCCGCGATTGTCGATGATCTTCATCAGCGCCGCGATGCCATCGTCGATGTAGGTGAACGTGCGCTTCTGCGTCCCGCCGTCGACGAGCTTGATCGGCTCGCCGCGCACGATGTGGCCGAGGAACTGCGTGATCACGCGCGAGCTGCCTTCCTTCGCGGTGTTGATCGAATCGAGGCCGGCGCCGATCCAGTTGAACGGGCGGAACAGCGTGTAGTCGAGCCCGTCCTGCTGACCGTACGCGTGGATCACGCGGTCCATCAGTTGCTTCGCGCACGAATAGATCCAGCGCGGCTTGTTGATCGGCCCGAGGACCAGATCCGAGCGCTCCGGATCGAACTCGGCGTCCGCGCACATGCCGTAGACCTCGGACGTCGACGGGAAGACGAGCCGCTTGCGATGCCGGACGGCGGCCCGAACGATCGGCAGGTTGGCTTCGAAGTCGAGCTCGAAGACGCGCAGCGGCTCGCGAACGTAGGTTGCCGGCGTCGCGATCGCGACGAGCGGGATCAGCACGTCGCACTTCTTGACGTGGTATTCGATCCACTCGCGGTTGATCGTGATGTCGCCTTCGAAGAAATGAAAGCGGCGCTCGCCGAGCAGGTCCGCGATCCGCTCGGTCTGCATGTCCATCCCGTAGATCTCCCAGTCGGTGTCGGCGACGATGCGCTGGGACAGGTGATGGCCGATGAAGCCGTTGACGCCGAGGATCAGGATCCGTTTCATTGAATCAATTCTAACGTCACGCGAGCGGCACGCAGGCGCCGCCGAGACGTTGCCGGGCTTCGGCAGGCGTCACGACGCGCCCGTCGAGCTCGAGCGCGTCGATCGCGAGCGCGCCGCCTCCACCGCAGCGCGCGACCATGCGATCGCCGAGAAGGAGCGCGGGGTCCATTGGGGAAGCATCGGCGTCGAGCACGCGCGTCTTCAATACGCGCGCGGCAACGCCGGCGATCGTCGTTCGCGCGCCGGGGTAGGGCGGCGCGACGGCGCGCACCAGGTTGTGGATCGCGGCTGCCGATTGGCGCCAGTCGATGCGGCCGTCGTCGGGCGTGCGGCCCCCGAAGTAGGAGCCGTTCGCGATGTCGTTCGGACGTCGCGGCGCGGTGCCCGCGATCAGTGCGGGCAACGCCTCGTCGAGGCAGATCTCGGCGGCGACGGTCACCTTCTGGAACACGTCGCGCGCGGTGTCGTCGGGCAGGATCGGCACCGCCTGCTGCGCGACGATGTCGCCGGCATCGGGCTTGTCCGCCATGTAGTGCAGGGTCGCGCCGGTACGTCGCTCGCCGTGCAGGACGGCCCAGTTGACCGGCGCGCGGCCGCGGTAGAACGGCAGCAGCGATCCGTGCATGTTGAGCGCGCCGCGGCGCGCGAGCGCGAGCAGCGGCGGCTTCAGCATCTGCCGACAGTAGAAGCTGAACACGAAGTCAGGTGCGATCGCGGCGACGCGATCGACGACGTCGGGCGCGTTGACGTCGCCCGGCGCGATCCACGGCAAGCCAAGCTCGTCGGCGACATCGGCGACGCGCGCGAACCAGCGCGTCTCCCGCGGATCATCGGGATGGGTGACGACGAGCGGCACGTCGACCGCGTGCGCGCGCAGCGCGCGCAGACACCGTGCGCCGACGTCGTGGTAGGCGAAGACGACGGCCGTGACCATCGGCGTCAGCGAATCGCGCGCACGGCTTCCGCCGCCCGCTGCGGCAGCTCGACGTCGTCGTGGTCGCGTTCGAGGACCGCGCGGATCACGTAGCGCGGCCGCTCGCGCACCTGCTGGTAGATCCGTCCGACGTACTCGCCGAGCAGGCCGACGCCGAACATGATGCAGCCGATCAGGAAGAACTCGAGGATGTCGCGATCCCACAGCGCCTTGACGCCTTCGAGGAACCCGCCGGTGATCGCGCGCTCGACGATGACGATCGCGTACAGCACGACGGAGCCGATCGCGACGATCATGCCGGCGACCGAGAAGAGCTGCAGCGGTACGAGCGAGAAGCCCGTCACGAGGTCGAAGTTGAGCCGGATCAGCTTGTACATCGAGTATTTCGACTCGCCGGCCGCGCGCTCCTCGTGCAGCACGTCGACTTCGGACGGATGATGCGCGAACGTGAATGCGAGCGCCGGAATGAACGTGCTCACCTCGCGCGCGGCGACGATCGCGTCGACGATGTCGCGGCTGTAGGCGCGCAGCATGCAGCCCTGGTCCGTCATCCGGATTCGCGTGATCCGCTCGCGGATGCGGTTCATGAGCCGCGACGCCGAGCGGCGCCACCACGCGTCCTCGCGCACGCGCCGCACGCCGCCCACGTAATCGGCGCCGGCGTCCATTGCGGCGAGGAGCTTGCCGATCTCCTCGGGCGGATTCTGCAAGTCCGCGTCCAGCGTCACGACGCGCTCGCCGCGCACGCGCTCGAAGCCGGCGAGGATCGCGAGGTGCTGGCCGTAGTTCGCATTGAACAGGATCACGCGCGTCACGTCCGGGCGTGCGGTGAACTGCTCGCGCAGCAGGGCGGCGGAGCGGTCGCGGCTGCCGTCGTTGACGAAGATCACTTCGTACGGCACGCGCAGAGCGTCGAGCGCCGGATACAGCCGCGCGAAGAGCGCCGGCAATCCTGCCTCTTCGTTGTAGACCGGGATAACGACCGACAGCAGCGGATGCGCGCTCAATCGATGCTCCCGGCGTTCATCGCGTGCCGCTCGCCAGGATCTCGGCGCAGGCCGCGCAGACGCGATCGACGTCGTCGACCTGCATCGCAGCGTGTAGCGGCAGCGTCACGGTGCGCTCGGCGATGCGCTCGGTGTTCGGAAGATCGCCACGCCGATACCCGTACTGACGGCCGAGCGTCGACAGGTGCAGCGCCTCGTACGAGACGCCGGTCGCGATGCCGCGCTTCTCGAGCGCGTCGCGAAACTGCTTGCGCGACATCGACGGCGCGTCGGACAGCAGGATGCAGAACATGTTCCACGACTGGCCGTCGCCATCCTGCGGGTGCGGCGGCAGGACGCATCCGCTGCGTTCCGGGAAACGTTCGAAATAGCGGAGGACGAGGCTGCGGCGATGCGCGAGAAACTCCGGAAGCTGCGCAAGCTGCTCGACGCCGATCCGCGCGTTGACGTCCGGAAGGTTGAACTTGCCGCCCGGGAAGCGCACGTCGCGCGTGCCATCCGCGAGGCGCTCGATGCCATGGAAGCGCAGGGCCTCGACACGTCGTACCTCGTTCTCGTCGTTGCAGACGAGCGCGCCACCTTCGATTGACGTGATGTTCTTGTTCGGATGAAAGCTGAACGTGACGAGATCGCCGAAGGCGCCGATCGGACGTCCGCGGTACGTCGAGCCCATCACGAGCGCCGCGTCCTCGACGACGCGAATGCGATGCCTGCGCGCGAGAGCATAGAGCGCGTCCATGTCGACCAGCGAGCCGGGCCAGTGCGTCGGCACGATCGCGCGCGTCCGCGGCCCGATCCGCGCCTCGACCTGGCTCAGGTCGATGCTGCGCGTGACGAGACCGCAATCGACGAACACCGGCGTCGCGCCGCGCCGGACGATCATGTTCAGCACGGTGAAGAAGCTTTGCGCGCAGGTGATGACCTCGTCGCCCTGGCCGATGTCGCAGAGCTGCAACGCGACCTCGACCGCGGCCGTTGCCGACGTCATCACGCGCACCGGCCGGCCTTCGCAGAATTGCGACAGTGCCGATTCGAACCGCGCGACCCACGGGCCGCTCGTGATCTGGCCCGAGCGCAGCACGTCGGCGACGCCGGCGATCGTCGCTTCGTCGATCAGCGGGCTCGCGAACTTGAGCATGCGCTGTTGGCTCGGATCGCTCATCTCACGCGCTTCGCGCGACGAGATAGACGCCGACGACGATGAAGCCGATCCCGAGCCAGCGCGCCGTCGTCACGGCTTCGCCGAACAGATAATGCGCGGCGAGCGCGTTGACGATATAGCCGATCGACAGCATCGGATAGGCGACGGAGACCGGCACGCGCGAAAGTCCGACGATCCAGACGACGAGGCTCACGGCATAGAACGCAGCGCCAGTGATGAAATAGCCTTCGCTCGCCATGCGCACCAGCATCGGCGCCCAGTTGTCGGCGTTCAGCGTGATCACGCCAAGCCGGTTCGTGCCGCCCTTCAGCAGCAGTTGCGCGGCCGCATTGAGCAGAACCCCGGTGATCAGGAGCAGGAACGCCGTCGCCGTCACCGCGCGATCTCGTCCGGAGTCGTCATCAGCGCCTCGCGACGAGCACGCGCCGCGGATCGCTCGCGACGACGCGCATCGGAACGCCGTCCTTCGCGAGCCGCTCGTGCGTTTCCGGCGCCATCAGCGCATAGCCCTGCGGCAACGCCTCCCAGCGCGCGACCCAGTCGGAGACCTTCGCGATTCCGCGGTCCGGCTCGGCTTCGAGGCCGAGCGCGAGCTCGTCCCGGTATTGGACGACCGTCGTCGTGCGCTCGAGGTAGAACGGCAACGTCTGATCGTACATTTCGACCTGGAAGAACGGGGCGTTGCGATCGTACGGAGGATTCGCCGCGTTTTCCAGCGTCGTGACGAGGTCGGCGGCCGAGCGGGTCTCACGGAACACGTCGGAGCCGGAGAATACCGCCTGCATCGACAGGATCGTCGCGACGGAAAGCGCCGCGATGCCGAGCGAGCGCCCGCGCGCGCCGCCACGCGCGAACGCGAGACAGCCGGCGGCGTAACCGGCGCCGGCGACGCCAAAGGCGATCTTCACCGAGTGCCCGAGCGCGTCGTAGATCGCGCGCGGCGTCCGCGCATCGGCGAGCCCCTCGGCGAGACGCGGCCAGCCGACGAGTGCCGCGATCCAGAGGGCAAGCGTCAGCACGGCGAGCACGACCGTCACGGCGGCGAGCGTCTTCGTGCGCGCGCGTTCGAGCTGCCACCCGAGGACGAGTGCCGCCGACGGAAACATCGGCAGGATGTACGACGGCAGCTTCGAACCCGACACGCTGAAGAAGACGAACACGAACGCGGTCCAGACGAGGCAAAACCTCCCCCACGCGAAGCCGCCGCGATCCGCCGTCGCCTCGCGCCAGCTTCGCGCAAGTCGCCACAGGAAAAGGCCGGTCCACGGCAGGAAGCCCGCCATGAACATCGGCACGAAATACCACCAGGCACCGACCCGGTGATGCTCGGTCGTGAGGAAGCGCTCGAAATGCTCGTGGATGAAGAAGAACCGCGCGAACTCGGGATTGCGCAGCGAGACGAGCACGAACCACGGCGCAGCGATGGCGATAAGCAGCGCGAGACCGCTCGCCGGATGCAGCCGCCGCCACGGGCCGCGGTCGCGGGTGACGAGCGTGTACAACACGAGCGTCGCGAACGGGATCAGCAGCGCGACGAGGCCCTTCGTCAGCACGCCGGCGGCGGCCGCCGCATAGGCCAACCACATCCAGCGCCGCACCTGCGAAGGCGATGCGCGCGGGTCCTGCGCGCGCAGAAAGGCGCAGAGCGACAGCGTGAGCCACAGCGTGAGCAGCGCATCCAGCGTCACCAGATGCGAGATGCCGAAAAGCCAGACGCTGCCGGCGAGTACGAGCCCGGCATAAAGCCCGGCCGCAGCGCCGGCGAGCGCCGCGCCGGTCGCCGCGACGACGACGACCGTCAGGAAGCCTGCGACCGCGCCCGGCAGCCGTGCGGTCCACTCGTCGAGCTCGAACGCCTTGAAGCTCGCGGCGGTGAGCCAGTATTGCAGTGGCGGCTTTTCGAAATACTTGAGCCCGTCGAGGCGCGGCGTCACCCAGTCGTCGGTCGAGAGCATCTCGCGCGCGATCTCCGCGTAGCGCCCCTCGTCGGGATGTTGGAGCTTGCGCACGTCGAGGTTCGCGAACCAGGCGATCGCGACGATCAATGCGAGTGCGATCCACGCGCGGCGGGTCAGCGCGGCGATCGTCGGCCGTGCAGGCGTGTGGGGCGGACGGCGGGACAATGCGGCAGCAGTCGGCAAGAGCGTGCGCCGGGAGGCACCGGCGGCGATTGGCGGTTCGGTCGGCAGGTCGGAACCAACGGCGCTGCCGGTACGATCGGACGCGCATTTTACCGTCAGCCGGTGTCGAGCCCCCCGCATGCCCGGTTCCGGCGCGCCGGAACCCTTGGTCCGCCCGCCGAGTCATCCCGGATGATCTCGCGCGATTTCATCCATCGCACGACGGCCGTCGTCGCGATCGCTGCCGCTTCGACGTCGGCATCCACGCGTTCTCGGTCATCGTCCTTGGCGCCTACCTCGCGGCGCACCCGGAGCTCTACGTCGGCGCCGTCGCGCGTCTCTTCGCGCCGCGCTATCGTCCGCGCATCCGCGACGCGATGAACGAGCTCGGCGTCACGCTCGGCTGGCGGTTGACAGGCAGGGCATCTCGATGGCGCTGATCGGGACGCTGAACGGCATTGGGCTGTGGCTGCTCGGCGTGCCGGCGCCAGTCGCGCAGAAGCCGTCAGAACCCGCGCGCGAGAAAGTCGGGCAGCGTCAGGCAGACGAGGATCGCGAGGTCGAGCGCCGCGATCAGCGCGACGACGATCACCATCCCGGCCGAGCGGAAAAGGCGCATGAAGACGACGACGACGAGCAGCGCCTTCGCGACCGCGACGGCGAGGTTGACCGCGAGGTTGAACCCGTGGAGCGGGATGAACGAGCTGCCGCACGTGATCGCGAGCAGCACGATCAGCGCGATCCACGTGACGACGTACGGGCGCACGCTCGCGGCCTTCATGTGCGCGACACGAGATAGAGACAGGGGTAGAGGAAGATCCAGACGATGTCGACGAAGTGCCAGTAGAGGCCGACGATGTCGACCTGATCGGCGAGCGCGTTCGGGCGCCTGCGCGCGACGCGCCACGCGAAGAGCGCGACGAGCGCGATGCCGACGGACAGGTGGACGAGGTGCAGGCCCGTCGTCAGGAAGTAGAGGCCGAAGAAGACGAGCGCTCCGCGCGCGTACGCGGGATCGAAGGCGAAGTTCACCGCCGGCACCAGGTGGTCACGGTAATCGAGCGCGTACTCGGTCAACTTGATCCCCATGAACGCGAGCCCGAGCAGGCCGGTGATCGCCAGCAGCGTGACCGTCGCGCGCCGCAGATCCTCCTCGGCGCATTTGACGGCGAGCGCCATGAACAGGCTGCTCGTCAGCAGCACTGCCGTGTTCGTCGTGCCGAGCACGATGTTCGTGTGCCGGCTCGCGGCGGCGAACGCGGCCGGAAACTGGTAGCGCGCGATCGAATAGGCGAAGAACAGCGCGCCGAAGAACATCACCTCGGTCGCGAGAAAGATCCACATGCCGAGCGTCGCGGCCGCACGCTGCTGCGACGCCTCCTCGAACTGCTCGGCGACGCGAAGCGCCGGGCCATGGTCGGCCGCGCGGAGCGACGCGCACGCCGGCGTCATCGGCAGCGCTCCTCGGCGCCCGTCACTGCGTGCCCTCGCGCGCATCGACGACGTCGCGCATCGGCACGTACGCGTACGGCGGCGCCGTCACGACCGGCGTCGACGCGAAGTTGTGGGTGGGCGGCGGCGACGTCGTCTGCCACTCGAGGCCGGTCGCGTGCCACGGATTCGCCGGTGCGCGGGGTCCGCGAAACAGCGACCAGCCCAGGTAGAGGAGCGGCAGCAGATAGCCGAGTGCGAGGACCAGCGCGCCTGCCGACGACAGGACGTTCAGCGTCTGGAACTCCGGCGGATATTCGTGATAGCGGCGCGGCATCCCGGCGATGCCGAGCAGGTATTGCGGGAAGAACGTGAAGTTGAAGCCGACGAAGAGCAACACCGCTGCGAAGCGCGCCCAGCGATCCGAATACAGCCGGCCGGTGATCTTCGGCCACCAGAAGTGGACGCCGCCGAGATACGCCGAAACGGTGCCGCCGACCATGATGTAGTGGAAGTGCGCGATGACGAAATAGGTGTCGGTCAGGTGCACGTCGAGCGCGAGCGCCGCGAGGAACAGGCCCGTCATGCCGCCGATCGTGAACAGGCCGACGAAGCCGAGCGCGTACAGCATCGGCGCCGTGTAGACGATGCGCCCGTGCCAAAGCGTCGCCGTCCAGTTGAACACCTTGACCGCCGACGGGATCGCGACGAGGAAGCTCATGAACGAGAAGACGATGCCGGCGTACATCGACTGTCCCGACACGAACATGTGGTGGCCCCAGACGAGGAAGCCGATCACCGCGATCGCGATGATCGCGAACGCCATCGTCTTGTAGCCGAACACCGGGTTGCGCGCGCCGTTCGCGACGAGCTCGCTGACGACGCCCATCGCCGGCAGCACCATGATGTAGACGGCCGGGTGCGAGTAGAACCAGAACAGGTGCTGGAAGAGCAGCGGATCGCCGCCGAGGGCGGGATCGAAGATGCCGATGCCGAAGACACGCTCGACGGTGAGCAGCACGAGCGTCATCGCGAGCACCGGCGTCGCGAGCACGAGGATCGCCGACGTCGCGTACTGCGCCCAGACGAAGAGCGGCAGCCGGAACCACGTCATGCCCGGCGCGCGCATCTTGTGCACGGTGACGATGATGTTGAGGCCGGTCAGGATCGACGAGAAGCCGACGACGAACACGCCGGCCAGCACGTACAGCACGTGTGTGTTCGAGAAGAGCGTCGAGAACGGCGCGTAGAACGTCCAGCCGGTGTCGACGCCGCCCGCGATCATCGCCGCCAACGTGAACACGGCGCCGCCGACGTAGAGGTAGAAGCTCGTCAGGTTGAGCCGCGGGAATGCGAGGTCGCGCGCGCCGATCATCAGCGGCACGAGGAAGTTCCCGAGCGTCGCCGGGATCGACGGGATGAGGAAGAACCACACCATGATCACGCCGTGCATCGTGAAGAGCTTGTTGTACGTCTCGGCGCGGACCAGGTCGCCGGCGGGCGTCGCGAGCTCGAGGCGGATCAGCGTCGCTGCGGCGCCGCCGATGAAGAAAAACGCCGTGATCGTGATCGCGTACAGGATCGCGATGCGCTTGTGATCGTGCGTTGCGAGCCACGAGCCGATCGACATCCCGTCGGTGAGGTAGCTCGACGGCGCGTCCGAGCGCCGCGTATCGCGGCTGCCCGGGATCCCGGCTCCGATGCCGTCGACGACGCTGCTCATTTCGGGTGCTCCCTGGTGTCGGCGAGGCTCTTGATGTACGCGATCAGGTCGATGATGTCGTCCTCGCTGATCTGGCCGGCGAAGGAGGGCATGATCGGCGCGTAGCCTGCCGCCACCTCGCGTTCCGGCAGCAGGATCGAATCGCGCACGTAGCGCTCGTCGGCGACGACCGTCGTGCCGTTCGAAAGCGGCACCGGCTTGCCGAAAAGACCCGCGAGGTTCGGCGCGTGCACCGATGCGTTCGCGCCGTGGCAGCCGCTGCAACCGTAGTGGCGGAACAGGTCGGCACCGCGGCTCGCCATGTTCTCGGCGGCGGGATGCGCGGCAAGCCAGCGCGCGAATTCCGCCGGCTCCATGACGACGACGTCGCCGCCCATCCGCGCGTGATCGGTGCCGCAGTACTCGGCACAGAACAGATGGAAGCGGCCGGTCTTCGTCGCCGTGAACCACATCTCGGTGTAGCGCCCGGGCAGAACGTCCTGCTTCAGCCGGAACGCGGGAACGAAGAAGCTGTGGATCACGTCCTGCGACGTCATCACGAGC